>Ga0315297_10000116_pt1 | contig 40596 bp, 51 predicted proteins | sample YL17G15_0_MG_FD_203628 | JGI IMG/M metagenome (GOLD analysis project Ga0315297, IMG submission 203628) | Sediment microbial communities from Yellowstone Lake, YNP, Wyoming, USA - YL17G15_0 | ecosystem: Environmental > Aquatic > Freshwater > Lake > Sediment | place: USA: Wyoming | collected...
AGATGGTGGAAATAATTACTCTACCATGCTCTTCATTATTGGATGCATGTCAAGTGCGTGCTGCTGGGCAATGCTCTGATATAACTGATACATTATCATGACTGCAAGCAAAATCGCTGTTCCTGATGTTAGCGCTCCTAATGTGTCTGTCAGGGCTGCAAGCGCTCCGATTGTCAAACCACCCATGACTGTCAAGGGCATAATATATCTTGAGAGTATTGCTTCAAGAACTCGCTCATCTTTTCTGAAACCTGGAATTTGCAAGCCAGAGGCTATAATTTTTTGGGCTTGTGCCCGGGCATCCATGCCTGAAGTTTTTACCCAAAATACTGCGAAAAGAACTGAGAAACTCATGAAAAACAAGAGATGAGATATGCCCTGGAATATTTGAATCATCTGCAAGTTACCTCGAATTATTGCTTCAACAATATTTGAATTGCCAAGCCAGAAAGCCAGGCCAGAAATTGCCCTGCCTTGGGAGAAGCCTCCAAGAATTGTTGCGCGCCCAAATGCTTTCTCAATTAAGCTGCCAAAAAGCTGGATATTTGCTACTAACGCTGCTGTAAGAATAACTGGAATGTTTGATGTATAGAAGAAGGCAAGAGGCCACTTCATGCTATAGCCCCTTAATCTGTCATAAGAGAGTGGAACTTCCACCTTCATGCTCTGAACCCAGACAACTGCTGCAAAAATCAAAACCGTGACTGCAATTGTCGAAATTGCGAGCAATGCTTCTTTTGGCGCGCCATTTATCAGTGACTGAAGAATTATCAAGAGATTTCCTGCACAAGGTGTGCCTGAGAAATCTGCCAGGCAGTTTTCTCCATTTGCTCCAATGAACTGGAATAATCCATTAAAGATTCTCCACGCAACTCCTGCAACTATAAATATTGAAACTCCTGAGCCGAATCCCCATTTTGTTGTTACTTCATCCATTAGCATTATTGACAATCCGCCGAGAATCAACTGGAAAATTACAATTCCTGCAAAACCTGGAGTAGCCTGAAGTCCGCCCATCAAAACATAAACCATTGCTTCAAATATTATGAAGAATAAAACTCCGAGCTTCTGAATTCCCTGGAAAAACTTCTTGCCATCAGAGGTTGTTGTATCTATTTTTAATATTCCAGAACCAACAAGCAATTGCAAAATAATGGAAGCCATGACTATAGGGCCGATACCAAGCGATATTACTGAACCGAAGTCAGTGCCAAGAATAATTGCAAGATATTCAAATCTTTCAAGAGAGTTCTGCGCTAACCCAAAAAGAGAAATATTTGCAAGAATGAAGAATGCTGCAAGAACTATAAGTGTCCATTTGAGCTTGGCGTTAAAACTTAGTTTTTTCTCTTCAGGGTGCTTAACCTCTGGCAGATTGTAAAGTATGTTTTTTATGTCCATGTAATTATGTCTTTTTGGATGTATTTAAAATTACTTTTTTGATTTAATTTCGGGCTTTTTCTCTTCCCTCTGCATCCTTTCTTGCTGCGGGCTTTCTCGCTCATGCTGCGAAGCTCCTCCCTGCGGAGTTTGCAGATCCTTGAGTTCAATTGAGCCGCCTGCTGCTTTTACCTGCTCAATTGCTGATTTTGAAGCTGCTGATGCCTTGAGTGAAATTTTTGCATTCAAGCCAGTGCCTGAAAGAACTTTGTAGCCGGGAAGATTAAATTCAAATCCTGATTTTGTCTGCTTTGCTGTGCCTTGCTTGACAAGAGAGTCAAATCTCTCAATTAAGTCATTAAGATTTATTACCTTGAGTTTTGGAGCAACTTTTCTTCTTATTGCCCTGTCCCCTCCAAAATATTCTGGGCCGTATAAATTCATAATCAATGATTTCTTCTGGTTTTCAGAACCGGACATTCCTACTCCGCCCTTGTTTCCTAATCCTCTTGTTCTCTTTCTGTGCCCTCTTCTGTGTGTCTGAGAACCGCGGTATCTTGTGCTTTTCTTTCTTTTTTTAAGTTTCATTATAACATCCTCCTTACAAGCTCGTTAATCTTATCTCCATTATCTCCAAGAATTCCTTTCGGATAATGTGACTTTGAGTCAATTCCTTTTCTTGGCGGATGCAATCTGAAGAAGGGCTTTATTCCTGATTTCTCAATTCCGTCTTTTTCAATCAACTCGGCAACTTTCTTTGCGTCTATCTTTTTTCCGTCAATTGACTTTGCCCTTTTTGATATAAGCTCTTCAAGTGTTTTTGAGTCAATTTTTCCATAAGCAACAAAGTTTCTTATTTGACTCAATAGATTCTTGGTTTCTTCTGTTTCTTTTAGTAAAACTGCAGAGTACTTTTTTCTAAGGTGCATTCTGAAGAGAGTTTCTTTTATGTATGTCAGCATTTCCACTTGTCCTGAAATTCTTATTACCAGTATCATTGTTTCATTTTGTCAATTTTTTTAAGAGCATCAATGCAAGCTGTTGCGAAATTAAAGACAGTTCTTGTCTGGCCTTTTGTCATGCTGTAAACGTCTTCGATGCCTGCGAGCCTTAAGATTTTTTTGCACTCATCACCTATTACAAGTCCTGTGCCTCTTGGAGCAGGAATTAATCTTAATCTTACTGAACCGCACTTGCCTTCAACTACGAATGGAACAGTGTGCGGTTTGGAACCAGGAGACTCTTTTGTTTCAAATCCTCTTGTGACTTTTATAATATTGAGCTTTGCATTTCTTATTGCTTTTGTTCTTGATGGAAGAGTTTCTTTTGATTTTCCGATTCCTACACCAACATGTCCATTTTTGTCCCCAACTACTGCCATGCATGAGAATGAGGTTACATTGCCTTCCATTGTTTTTCTCTGGGTTTGCCTCCAAGCTCTTCTTTTTCCACCGCCGAATTTGCCTTTTGACTGCCCGATTGAGAGCAAATCTGTTTGAATAGGGATAAGAAGATCCACAATCTCTGACTCAATTATTTTTTTATCTTCCTTAAGAATCTTATCAATATCTTTTTCTTTGCCTGATTTTACAAGTTTGCCAAGGGCTGTTTTTGGAACCCAGGATGCAAGAGCCTGCTGCTTCTTTTCTTCTTCTATTTCTTCCCTTCTGGAAACAAATGAAATTGGCAATTCCTGTTTTTCTGCAGCTTTCTCTATCTTTGACAACTCTTCGGGTGTTGCTTCAACCAAATCCTTGGGCTTGTTTACTAATAATTTTTCTGCCATTATTTATTTTCTCCGATTATTTTGTCAAATATTTTTGAAATTTTCTCGCTTTTAATGTTTTCCATCTGAGGCAAAATATCTGGATTGTGGGGAACATTGAGTCCTGCATCCAGTGCTCCTTTAAGAGCAGCATAGATTCTTGAGTTCTTGACATTAACATGCATTCCTGAATCAAGAATTGCATCTTTTATTCCTGCTCCCAAAGCTTTCTTGCCAATTAAAAAGCCAGTCAGATATGCTGCACCAAGCCCTTTTAAGATTCCTGCTGACTCTGGGGGCAATCCTTTTGACAGCAAGATTTTTGAGCTTGTTCCTGCAACAATTTTATCCTGGGCAGCCTCGCTTGTAACTATCTGGACAATTATGTAACGATTTGTCCTTCTTATAACTAATCTTGGCTTTTCTGCCTTGAGCAGGGCTAATCTTGCCTTGTAATCTGTCTTGCCTTCTAATCTTCTTCGTCTTGGGGTTTTCATTTTTTAACTCCTAACAATCTGATTCTTTCCTTGATGTGGGCTTTGTCCTTGAAATTGCTTGCCCTTATCTCCTGCCTAAGCATCAAGAACTGCTCTTTTGTTATCTTCTCTGCTTTTCTGAGCTCTGAAAGATAGCTTCTAAGCTTTCTTGCGATTGTCATATAAACTAATTTCTTGTTTATTGCAGGCTGCTTTCTGCTTCCTGCCCTTCTTCTTGTTTTTCTTGGTTCTATTTTTCTCCTTCCTTTGATTTCAGTTATTAATATTGCATTGTTATTGTAAAGATCCTTTATGTCCTGTCGAGTCATTGCTTCTTTTATTTCTGATAATCTTGCATTGTTGAAAATTATCCTGCCTTTTCCAACTCCGAGAACTTTCGCTGCAAAACTTTTCTTATTTTCAAGTTTCATTTTTTGCCTTTGCCTCCAAGGTTCATGATTTTAATTTTAAGCTCGTCTGCTTTTTTTATTAGCTCGAGTTTCTTTCTTGCTCCTATTCTTGCGAGTATTGCTATGTCATTTTTTGTTAATTTTTCAAGTTCAGCCATATTATGAACTAATTTTGGAGTTAATCCTTGAACCTTCCCTGCTGTTTTCCTCGCGGTTTTGAATCCAACTTTAGGCATTAATGGACAACCTACCCTGCCAAGCCTTATCTTGTTTGATTTTCCACGCGCCCTTCTCCATTTCTGCAATTTTCTTCTTTTCTTCCCGATTCTTAAAAATCTGCACGTATCTGATCTTAAAAATTTACGAGACATTATTTAGCTCCCTCCGGCCTTTCTACCAGATATATTCCATCCTGGAAAATTCTCCTGTCCCTGTTTTTTATTTTTGTGGCTTTCTCGAGATTTGCAGCTGTTTGCCCTGCCAAATCCTTATCATGGGAAGTGACTGTTATTTTCTGCGCTTTTATGTCAACTTTAACTCCTGGGGAAATTTGCGCAAATCTTGGAGTTTTTTCTCCGAGGAAATTGCTGATTATTACCCTTGGGCCCTCAACTTTTAGAGTCATAGGGAAGTGAACATTGCACGATTCTAATTTGTAGACATATTCTTTTTCCAAGCCGGAAAACATATTTTTAATGTGGGCGATATAGGATTTTATTGTCTTGAAATCTTTTTTGTTTCCTGACGGGCACTCCAAGAATATTTTGTTTTCCTTTAGAGAAGTATTCAAACAAGGAGCATCTATCTTTTTGGAAAGTTCTATGCTGTCTTTTTTGCATTTCAAAATTTTATTGGAAACTTCGCAGGTTATTCCAGAAGGAATTTCAATCTGTTCTGATATTTTTTGCCTCATTTTAATAGAAATAAGCTATAAGGCTCCCTCCGATATTCTTTTCTTCAGCAGTATGGTGAGTCATTAATCCCTGAGATGTTGAAATTATAATAATACCTATGTCTTTTGCAGGAAGATATCGCTCAGAATACTTTTCTATCTGCTCAACCTGGACAACAAATCTCGGCTTTATTACCTGACAGAAGTTAAGCTTGCCAATTTCTATATTAAGAATGTTATTTTCAACTCTGTAATTCTTTACATACCCTCTTAGTTTGGCTATGGCCAAAACAGAGAGCAAAAACTTAGAGTGTCTGCTAACTGAAAGGGTTGTTTTTCCTGCTCTTGATGCGTTAAGCATCTTGTTCAACGCGTCTGCTATTATATCTTGTGACATTTTAGCTGTATTTCTTGAAGCCAATCTCTTCCGCTATCTCCCGGAAGCATTGCCTGCATAAATTTAGATTATATTGGCTTAAGTGGGCGCCAAATCTTCCACAACGCTCGCATTTATATTTTGCAATGCCTGATTTTCTGTCTTTTGGCTTGCAATGCCTCAAAAACTTTTGCAATATTACGGGTTTGTTTTTCAATTGTTTTGTTATTTTATTCCAATCGCTTGCTGTCATTTTATTTGAACTTCGTTTTGAAGGCCTCCTTCATGTAATTGATTATTTCATCCTTTGAGATAAATTGCTTTTTTGGAAGCTTGCCGCGCTTAATTTTTTTTAGTTTTACCCTTACTCCCGGGCGGATAAAAACAACAGTTACATTAAAACCACGAATTCCGATGTCTCTTTGGTATTCGATTCCTGGAATTTCAATATATTCCTTTATTCCAAATGAGAAATGATTTTCAGATACCTGCTTCTTTTTAATTTCATTATCGAGCGCACCCAAAAGCCTTCTCAATAAGGCGATTGCTTCTTCCCCTCTCAAGGTTACTCGTGTCCCAACTTCAAGGCCTGGACGAACATCAAATTCAGGAATTCTTTTTTGTGAAGTTTGGATTTGTGCTTTTTTTCCACTGACAAATTCCAAAAGTTTCTTTGCTTTTGCCAAATCATCACCTGTTGCGCCTGAACTGAGTAAAACTTTCTCAATTTTTATTTTTCTCATTGGATTTTCCAGTTTAACTTCGGCATTCATAGCATTATTATGCTCTTAGGGTTTAATGTTGAAGAGCCCTCCTTGAATTTGATTGTAACTTTTTTGTCTTGGATATCTGAAATCTTTCCTGACTGGCCCTCGTATCTGCCAGAGATTATGAACACTTCGTTTCCTTTTTCAAGAGAAATATGCTTTTTTATCTTGCCTGAAAAATCGAGGTAGAGAGAATCATTAATTTTTATTTTATTATCGCTAAGGATGTTTGTTCCGTCATGGAGATTTAGCTGAATTTTATTTCCTGACAAAAGGGTTTTTCCGATAACCTTGCATAATCTTTCTTTTCCGTCTTTTGCCTCTTCCAGAAAGAATTTTCTTGTTGGCGAGAGCTTTAGAATATAAGTTTTTCCTGCTTCAAAAACATTGAAGAGTTTTATGCTTTCATTTTGGCTTATCACATTTCTGCCATTTATCTTTAAAATTTTTTGGTTTATCATTTTCTTAACTTCGCTCTTTGTTTTAGCCAGATTTAGAATATCCCTGACAGCAACAACAACAGGAACAGAAGTTTCAAGATGAGATGAAGCTCTTGCTACATATTTCTTTCCTTTTCTTTCCATTGGCAACCTTGTTGTTGCCTCTTGTCTTGTTTGATGCATTTATTTTTTCTCCTTAGATTCAGCTGATTTTGATTCCTGCGAGCTTGATTTTCTATTCAATGCTGCGACTCTCTGCTTGTCATCCAAATTCAATTCTTGGATTTGCAAAACAGAAGGGTGAAAGAAAACATTGACTTTAGAGCCGTCTTTCTTGGTTCTTTGCATGCTCTCAAGAGCGACTCGTGTGTTTTTCAAATCAACAGAAACTACTTTGGCCTTTTTCTTTTTGAAGGCGCCTCGCATAACAAGCACCTCATCCCCTTTCCTGAGGGGAAGATTCCTCTTGCCATACTTTTCCCTTAAAGGTTTTGACAAATTAGCGCTTAAAAACTTATGCTTTATGTGCAACGGAGCATTAATTCTGTATTTTCTCTGCTTTCTTGGCTGCACGCTTCCTGTCCATTGTGTTGAAAATTCCTGCTTCATTTTATAGTACGAATTGCGCTATTTTAGCAACTTGCCCCCATCGTTCCTGAACTTCTCTTGCGACAGGGCCTTTGACTTGCGTTCCTTTTGGATTTCCCTTGTCGTCTTTTAATAAAGCAACTGCGTTGTCTTCAAAACAAACTCTTTCTCCTGTTCTTCTTCTGTATGGTTTCTTGATTCTGATTACAACTGCATCAAAAACCTGGCCTTTCATGTCTGGCTTGCCGACTCGAACAGAAACTTTAACCCAGTCAGATATTTTTGCATATTGATGCCTTGCTCTTTTTGTTTTTCCATGAACAACACCTGTAATTCTGACTATTCTTGCTCCGCTGTTGTCTGAAGCCAAGACATTGCTTCCGATTTGCAGCCCTCGTGTTGCTCTTGCTGTTATTGCCTTCATTTTTTTGTCTCCTTGATTATTTTTTCAATAACAATGAAATGAATTATTTTGCTTAATGGCCTGGTTTCCTTGATTTTGATATAATCACCCACATTTATTTCATTTGCCATTGAATCTGGAAGCCTGGCATGCAATCTTGTTTTTTTCTTGTAGAATCTTTCATATTTTTGGACATAAACATTTCTTTCAAATTCAACCACAACTCTTTTTGTAAATTTCTTTGTGACAAATCCTTCGAAAATTCTTCCCCTCGTTGCAATTGGAATTTTTGAAGTTCCCACTATGCTTCTCTCTGCGCTCTTTTGCGCATTCTCGCTTTTAGCATTTATTTCTTGCTTTGTTTTTGCCATTTTCTTCGTGTTTTTTCTGTGATTTTAATCGCTTATGGAGTCTTCTGGAAAACCAAGCTTTACCAAAACAGGCTTAACCTGTTTCAGGTGGTTTCCTTGCAACTCGATTACGCTGTCCTTGACAGTTCCGCCGCAAGCAAGCACTTCTTTGAGGTGCTTTGCTGTTCCCTTGATATCAAAGTTCTTGTCGAACCCGCTTACCAAGGTTGTGATTTTGCCGTATCTTCTTGATACGGTGCTCACTTTTATCTTCTGTTCTCCCTTAGCGATTTCTTCAAACACAGAGGCCTCTGTTGGAAGGCCGAATGATGTGTTGTCGTCTATATTCATATTTATTTCTTATTCAGCTCCTCCTTGGCGGATTTGCTGAATGTTATAAGGCGTGAAATTGCCCTTTTAATCTCTTTGGTTTTTGCATTCGATTTGTTTGCTGTGACTCCTGCTCTTACCAATTCCATCTTTAATTCTTTCATTTTTTCTTCCCTGTCTTTCTGAGGCATCTTGGCAATGTCTTTTGCTCTTAATAGCGCCATTATTTCTTAGCCTCCTTTGGTTTCTTAGGTTTCTTTGGAGATTTTGAGGTTTTTTTCTTTTTCTCTTTCTTTTCTTCAATTTTAACTTCAAATGGGGCTCTTATCCTGGCTCGCAGGGCTTCATCAATATCTATCCTGTCATGAATATGCGCTTCAGGAGGCAAAATGCTGACTTTGATTCCAACAACTCCTGGAATTGTGATTGCCTGGGATTGAGCTCTGTCAACAACTTTTGCAGGGTCTCCGGTTTTTTTCAGATAGCCCTGGGCAAATCTCCAGGATTTTGCCCTTTCTGCAGGAAGCTTTCCAGACAAGACAATTTCTGCTCCAAGTGCTCCTGCATTCATTATCTGGGTTAGCATTTTGTAAGCAATTATTTTAAACTTTAGAGCGCCTTGTCTCTCAAGCAGAAGAGCAATTTCATCTGCAACAAGCTGCGCGTCCAGAATTGGATTTGTTATTTCTTTTATTTCAATGTGTGGATTGTCAAGATGGAAACCTTTTTTCAAAACTCTTGTAAGTTCATCTATTTTCTCGCCTTTTCTTCCGATAACAAGCCCTGGCTTGCTTGTTGCAATGACTATTTTTTCTCCAACCGGAGTAAATTCTATTGAAACATTGCTGATTCTTCCCTTGCCAAGAGAGCCCTTAATATACTCTTTAACTCCGAGCTCTTCTTTCTTGAAATTTACAAACTTTTTCTCTTCCATTTGTATGAACACCTAGGTTTTCCTAACAAGTCACCTTTCCTCAAGATGCCTTATTAACAACCTTTGCAGGAACCTCCTTTGCCTTTAATATAACATTTGTTCTCTTGAATCTTCCTCCACCTCTCTTTGAAGGCCTTGAGGCATAATTTGAGGATGCAAAATATATCTTTGCATTATCCAATTCCATTTGATTTACCAAAAGATTTCCCTTGAGATTTTTCAGGATAGGAATGAAAAGTTTTGAGGCATTTATAGGGTATCTGCCTGACATTATTCCAGGTTCGCTTCTGTGAGGAATCTCTCCCTTGAATGGAACAGCTCTCTTCATTTTTATAACATCCTCAAGCATTTTTATTGCCTCATCAATTGACTTTCCTTTTATGAATGAGCAGATATACATGCACTGTTTCATTGATGCGTGAAGATTGTTTCCTTTTACAATGGCTTCGGTTTTTTTGACTAGTTTTGTTGAGACTTTCTCCTCTTTCTTGACCTCAGCTGCTTTTGTTTCTGTCTTTATCTCATCTGCTTTTACTTCTGCCTTTGCTTCTTCCTTCTTAGGTTCTATTTTTGGTTTTGTTTTTTCGTCTGCCATTTTATTTCTTCTGAACTCCTGCAGAACTCTTTGTTGAACCTATACCAGGGGCTCCATGAGAGACTTTTTGTCTTGTAAGTGAAAATTCTCCCAAACGATGCCCAATCATATTGTGAGATATTAAAATATCGTTGAACGTTTTTCCATTATGGATGCTAATTGTTAAGCCAACTAATCTAGGAACTATAATTATATCCCTAAGTTGTGTCCTTATTTTCTTTTTCCTTGAAAGTTTCTTTTCGCATCTTTTAACGAATTTTTCAATTGTCTGGAAGTTTCTCAAGACAGAACGCCTGCTTCTTGAAGGAAGGTATTTTGCAACTTCTCTTACATCCAGTTTTTTCAATTCTTCAAGATTCTGGCCCCTGTAGAAAAGCTCTTTTGACTTTACTATAACTTCTGATTCATCTGCCATTATTTCTTCCTCCCTGTTCTGCTTGGACGAATATGACCAACTCTTGCTCCTGGCGGAGCATTTCTCTTGGCTATCTTGGACTTGATTCTCTTGCCTCTGCCTGAACCAAATGGATGATCAACTGCATTCATTTTTACAGCTGAAGTTCTTGGCCAAAGCTTGTTTCTTGCTTTCATCTTGTAGAACATTCTGCCTGCCTTGACAAAAGGCTTGAAAACTCTGCCTGAATTGGCAATTTTACCAATTGTTGCCCTGCAATCTCCGCTTACTATAATTTCGTGCTTGTTTGGCATTAATATTGTAATTTTATTATTTTCCAATTTCTTTGCCACAAAAGCATTTATGCCTCCTGCACGAATCATTTTTCCCCCGTCCCCTGGATTTGCTTCAATATTAAATATTGCTGTTCCTGCTGGAATATTTTTCAGAGCCAAGACATTGCCATCCTTGACTTCTGCGCCGCCAACAACAAGTTTCTGGCCGACCAAGGCATTATTGAAAGCAGGATTGTAGAATATTTCCTTGTTGACTTTAATTTTTGCCAATGGTGCTGAATGCGCTGCTGAGTGAATTATGTTGAGAATCTCTGCTTCTCCCTCGACAGAAGGATATTTTATCTTGTAGATGTAAGCTTTTTTTCTAACTTGATATGTTAAGCTTCCGTGCCCTCTTGCCTGAGATATAATTCTTTTACCCATTTTAGATCATCCCCAACTTTGTAGCAATATCTGCTGCAATATTTGATTTATTTAATCTGACAAATGCATATTTCTTGTTTCCCTTAATGTGAGTTCTCACTTTTTCAACTTTTACTGCAAAAATAGATTCTACTTCTTTTGCTATTTTTGGTTTTGTTGCTCTTCTCTCTGTCTCAAATAGCAAAGTATTCTCTAAATCAATCATTTTTACTGCTTTTTCTGATGTTATTGGTCTTAGTATCATATTACTTTAATTCCTCCAATGCTTTTCTTGTGTAGAGTGTTAATCTTCCGAGAGGATATAAATCTGCAATCTGAAGATTGCTTATTTTTTTAATGTCAATTCCTGTCATTTTTATATTCTCATCTTTTCCTGTTACCAAAAGCAATCCTGCATTTGATTTGTATTTTCTTCCCCTTGTTTTTCCCCTGCCTGAACGAACAACCTTGTTTTTTAAAACAAGAGAGAATAAATCTCCGAAGATTTTTCTCAAAGAGTCTATAGCACTCTTTGTTTTTTGAGGAACTGACTCAATTACAAATGGAGCTGATTTTATTTCTTTTAATGAAGAATATCTTTGCAAAATATAATCTTTATTTGCTGTTGCTGCAAGAGCAGAAGACATGGCTATTTTTATCTCGTTCTTATTTATTTTCTTTGGAGTGTGAATTCCTTTTGGAGGATGAGCTCTTCTACCGCCTCTTGTTGAAGAAACTTCTGCACCAATCCAAAAGAACTGCGTTCCTCTTCTCCACATTCTCTTTCTTGGGACTCTTGAAATTCCTTTTCCATATGCTGTCTGCCACTTGTGCCTTCTGTGGGAAACTTTTCCTGAAGCAGAATGCCTCTTGCCTGCTTCTTCATAAGAAGAATACGGCTGAACTTCTTTTTCTACTTCAAAGAATTTTGATGCAATGTCTTCTCTTATAGCTGTGCTGAATATCTCTGGCAGTTCTATTTCTGATTTTTTGTTTCCATTTATATCAAATAGTTGTGCTTTCATAATTCGACCTCCACTAATTCATATTTCTTCTTGGCCATTGACTTTGTTGGCCTGAATGAAGGAGTCAGAAGCACTTGCCTTTTTTGAGGGCCTTGAACAGAGCCTTTTAGAATGAGATAAGCTGATTTTATATTTCCATATTGCTTTAAGCCGCCTTTTGGATTAATGTTCTTTTCTGCAATTGTACCTGAGCCAACTACTTTGTTATTATATATTACCCTTGAGAACATTCCGAGCTGTCCTGCTTGCGCAACTCTGAATGAGGTGTGAGCCGGATGCCAAGGTCCAAGAGTTCCTGGGCGCCTTACTCCTTTTTCTGATTTGTGGGATTTCAAGCCAATGCCCATTCTTTTTACAGGGCCAACAAGTCCTTTGCCTTTTGTCAATCCGCGAATGTCAAGAAGCTGATATTTCAAGAAGTCCTTTAGTGAGATTTCTTTTCCGACAAGGGACTTGACAAAAGCTAATTTGTCTTTTGCTTCAATTGCAAGCTCAATTATGTCAGGGGATTTCTTTATTGCTGTTTGAGAAGGAATTGAATATGCTATTACCCTTATATCTTCAAACTCTTTTGGAGCTTTTTCATCCAGATTCTGGGGCTGTTTTGGAGCAAGAATTATTCTTTTAAGTTCCTTGTCATTTGAGACAACAACATCTTTGAGAACTTTTCCGTTCTTGTAGAATCTTACTGAATAAATCTTCATGTTTGGAACTTCAAGAATTGTTATGGGGATGTAAATTTTCTTGTTTTGAGTCATTGATTTGTCTGTCATATCTTTAACCAACGCGGTGCCCATGCCTGCCTTGTATGCAATAAAGCCGAGAAGAGAATCCGTTTTTCCATCTCCTTTTACAACACTCCAGTTTACACTAGGTATTTGCTTCTCTGCCCTTTTTCGAGGCCAGAATTGAAGACTTCCGAATCTTGGTTTTGTTCCGCCTGCCATTTTGTGTTTATGATATTATCTAGTTTATACTAACATTTAATGTCTGTAAAATTAGGCCAACTTCGCCTTGTCCCTCGCACCACCAAGGGATTCTCTCAATTAGATTCTATGTTTTAACGAGAATATGGGTATATAAATCTTATTCTGACGAGGGTTAAGGTTTAAATAACCAGAAAATCCTCATTAAAAACATGGACATTAAAGATATGGATTTCAGCAGATATGATGACCCTGAAAGGGCTCGAATGATATACAGTACGTATATTGATAAGGATACCAGCAAAGATATAAGATTTCAAGCAGAGTGTTTAGTTGGAGAGATTGGAACTGCAGAGGATTTGGATATAGGTCTTGACAGATTAACTACAGGGCATGAGAGTGTTCATTTTTGCGGGAGCCGTTTTGGCACATGGGATCTGGGCGTAGATGGCTGGCGTGAAAATGCAGTTAGAGTATTGGAACAAGCCGGATAAAGCAGATAAAAAAATAGACTGTAATAAGACTACCAACCTAAAAACTCATTTAACTTTTCAGCAAATTTTGATGCCTCTTCTTCATTTATTTTAATCTTGATTTTATCAAAATCTTCTTCATCATAAATTTCAATTTTGCCATAACTTATTTGCCTTGTATCTAATCTTCCATCCCATTTTTCAGTTATGGGAAAACCTTTCTTTTTTAATTCGGGATTCCATGTGCAATCTACATTTATCCAGTTACCTTTTACCTTAACTTTTAAGGAGCGATGCACAAATTTTGTTCCAGATTTTAGAATCTTTAATATATCTTTCGGAATAGGCAAATCTGCCCAATCAAAAATAATTCTTACCTTTTTAACTTCAAAACCTTTCCTCTCGAGCAATTGCTTTAATAATTCTGATTTATGCCTGCAATCTCCAAATGATAAATTCTCATTTATTTCATTTTTGTCATAAGGGCATATTCTGTAATGTATTTTCTGCACTTTTTCAAACAGCCGAACAATATTTGACATAAAAAGTTAAGTTCGTTGGAACTTTTAAATCTATTTTCACATATCAGATAAAATAAGAGGGTTATTAATCCTGCTCAATTCTTGGGGCGAGGATGAAAGAGAGTATTACATTGCCTGTTGGGAAGTTTATTCTCATTGGGTGATTGTCGCTAAAATTGATTGAGACAGTTGATGAAATCTTTGCCCCTTTTATGAATTTGTTAAGGTATTCAAGGGAGAATCTTGCTGTGCTGAAATCAGAGTGAATTTCAATTTCATCTGCTGAGAACTGGGCTCTTGCAGAGTTTAGAGGGCCTTGCGCTTCAACTGTAAATTTGTTTGGCTCAGCAATGAAAGTGCAGGCATCTGAAACAATCTGGCAGTCTTCAATAACTTCAACAAATGATTCTGAGGGCATTTTTATTACTGACTTGAATTCCCAGACAGGAAGCTCTTTTTCTTCCAAATCCAAGTCAATCAAGGCGAGTGTAAAGTCCCTTTTTACTTTATCCTGTATTCCTATTTTCAGGAGATTATCCTGCTTTGAGAGAGTTAACGAGCTTCCAAGATTGCATCTTCTAAGAACAGCTTTCAAGTTTTCTAGATTTATTCCGAGAATCTCGTCATTTTGGAGTTCAAATTGCGAGAAAAGTTCTGCGGGAATCTTAAAATAAGCCATTGCTACATTAGCAGGGTCTATTGCTGTCAGGGATACACCCTCTTTTGTCACCTTTATTTTGACTTCTGTAACCAATTCAGAGATTATGGCAACCATATCAGCCAGAATCTTTGGATTATCCAGTTTTAACTGCATAATCTTAAGCATGGTTTCATGCTTTTAAGTATTATTGTAATAGAGATAGATAAATACAACAAAAGGGGCAAAACTGCAAGATAATAAATCATATAAAACAAGAAAAGTTTGATTTGGAATGGCAGATGAGATAAAAAAGGATGAAGAGAATAAGAGCGAGAAAGTTGAAGTTAAATATGAAGAGATAAGCAAGAACGAGCTGAGGGTCAGGGCAATAACAAAATTATATTATTCAAATCCGAAGATTCTTGAGGCAATGAACAAATTTTCTTCTGACAGGGAAGTTGTTCCGAGATATTTTGAGGGCTTTGGCAAACGCCCTGATAAAATTCAATATCCTTCTGACATAATGGGATTAGTTAACAGGGGCGCAACTTCTTTTCATGCTTCAGAGGAATTATGGAATGAGCCCCTATCACTGAATTCTGAGATGACTCAGGATGAAATGAATAAGCTCAGAAAATCATGGGATTTGCTGATTGATGTTGATTCTCCGTTTCTTGATTGCTCAAAAATTGCAACAAAATTGATAGTTGCTGCGCTAGAGTATTACGGAATTAAAAATTATGGATTGAAATTTTCTGGAAGCAAGGGTTTTCATGTTATTATCTCAGGCAGGGCATTTCCCCGCGAGTATGGAGGTTTTGAGACAAAGAACATGTTTCCAGAATGGGCAAGAGCTATTTCAGAATTTCTAATGAAAGAAATCAGGACATCGTATAACCAGCAGGTCTCAGAGATTCTAACTAATTTTGAGGCAATCAAAAGAAGAACAAATCTTTCAAAAGAAGATTTAATGGAAGTTTATTGCAAGATTTCTGACAAGCCTGCAAGAAAAGCTCAACTGACAAAATTCAGATGCAATATCTGCAGTATGGAGATTGAGAGAAGAAATGTCAAGGTTAATGGCAGGAAATTAAGATGCTTGAATCAAAAGTGCACAGGGGATTTGGAAGTTGTTGATAGCTCGGACTATTATTATTGTGATTATTGCAAGGATCCTGACAATGAGAATTTTCCCCTGAGTTCTGACAAATATCCTGAATATTTTGAGAGCAAGGAGAGTGTGAGTGGAAGCAAAGTTGCTGCGCTTGACTTGGTTTTGGTTGCTCCAAGGCATTTATTCAGGATGCCTTATTCGTTGCATGAGAAAACAGCTCTTGCAAGTGTTGTATTGACAAAAGATCAGATTGATAATTTTAGCCCGAGAGATGCTGACCCGTTAAAAGTCAGAATTGTAAATTATCTTCCAAATAATGAAGATGGAGAGGCTAAAAGACTGCTTGCTGCTGCACTTGACTGGAAAAAAGCAGATATGGAAAAAGAAGAAAAAGTGCACAAGAAATATGAGAATTATGAAAAAATAGAGATTAAGGGCGTGACTGAAAGCATGTTTCCTGCACCTATTAAAAAGCTTCTTCTTGGATTGAAAGATGGAAAGAAAAGGGGCTTGTTTATTCTTATTACTTTCTTGCGCTCGCTTAATTTTCCGCCAGATTATATTAACCAGAAAGTCAGGGAGTGGAATAAATTAAATGAACCTCCCTTAAGAGAAGGTTATGTGAGAAGCCAGATTGAGTGGCATCTTAGGCAGAAAAAGACGATTTTGCCACCAAACTATTCTAATGCAAGCTTTTACAAAGATATTGGGCTTTTGGATGAAATGCCTCTTGCAAGAAACCCTATTGCAGAGGTAGTTAGAATACTTAAATGGCAGGGCAAATCAGAGGGTTAAGAACATTTTTAAATAACTAATACATTTAGTTTTTATGGATAAAAGAGGACTGATAATACTATCTTTTGCTGTTATTTTAACGCTATTTTTGTGCAATTTTGCCAAGGCAGCAGAGAATGTAAGCACTGATAATGTTAACAATGCATATAAATGCCTTGAGGACCAAATAAAGAACAAGACATTGTCTCTAAAAGAAGCTGTATTCAGCGCTCTTGCCCTGGGTTCTAAAGGAAATATTGTTAGCAGGATTGAATCTGACAGAGATGCAAATTCATGCTGGCCAAAAGGAGCTTGCAAGATGAAAGAAAGTGCGCAAGTTGCGCTAGCTTATAATAGAATGGGAAAAGACAGTGCTGCAATCAAAAAATGGATTTTATCAAAGAATGCCAGCGCAACAGAATTAAAGTGGCTGCTTGAGATAGATATAACAAACAAAGCTGCTGCAAGCTGCACAATAAAAGAAGGGGGAAGAACAAGCACAATAAGAGTCCTTGAGAACTCTAGATTGCAAGGAAGCCCTGGCTCGTGCTTTTCCATAGATAGCGAAGGTTTTATGCTAAGGATAAATAATAATTGTTTAGGAAGGCAATTTGAGATTTCGTGCGACCAGGATTTTGTAACTTCTGTTTTATACCAGAGAACAAGCGGAGGCACCTTGTTTATACTTCCTGAGACACATTCTGCTGCATCATTGGGAAGCACAAGAGAAGAGGTAAATGGCAAGTGCTTCAGGACAGGAAGCACTTGTGATTACGAAGGAACATTATGGGCTGCATTGGCTCTTAAAAAAATAGGAGAGGATGTTTCTGACTACATGCCATATTTGCTTGCATTAGCTGACGACAATAACAGATATTTCCCAAGCACTTTCTTGTATATTTTAGTTGGAGGAGATGACCAGTATAATTTAATTGTTCAAGAACAGAAGCAGAGCAAGTTCTGGGAAATGACAGGAACAGTAGATGGCAGATATTACGACACAAGCTTGGCGATGCTGGCTCTTGGAGATAAAGGTGGAGCAGAGATTGATGCAACAAAATCTTATTTATTGAGCATACAAACAAATGATGGATGCTGGAATAGCAATAATATCAGAGATACCGGATTCTTGCTTTACTCTGGATGGCCAAGAGGTGCTGCAAGTGCTGGTGAAATATCTCCAAGCACGCCTTGCGAACCGACATTTTCATGCGAGAATGCTTTTGAGTGCACTAGTGCGGGCGGAACAATAGAATATAATTATGAGTGCCCTAACATAGGACAATCTTGCTGTTCAATTAAACTGCAATTACCATCATGCGCTGAAAAACAAGGATTACTCTGCCCTTATGGAACAGAGTGCAGTGGAAGGTCTGAATTAGCATCTGATGGAGCGTGCTGCCTTGGTGGCAGCTGCACAGAAATACAAGTTAGTGAAGATACATGCACACCTATTGGAGGGATTTGCAAGACAGTATGTGGAGATAATGAGGAGGAATCAGCTGAAAGTTGCCTGATAACTGGAGATAAATGCTGCATTGAGAAGGCAGGAACAAGCATCTGGGTATGGATTATTTTATTGTTAATTTTAATTGCAATTGTTGTTCTTGGAATAATTTACAGGGACAAGGTAAAAATATGGTGGTTTAAGATTAAGGAAAGATTCAAAAAGAAACCTGTTCAGCCAAGCGCTCAAGCAGGACAAAGGTCTGCTATGCCATATGCGCCTACGAGGCCAATGATGCAACCAAGGGCGCCAATAATGCAAAGACCAGTAATAAGGCCTTATCCAAAGGACAAGGAAATGGAAGAAGCTCTCAGAAAATTGAGAGAAATGAGCAAGAAATAAGTTTATATAATTGCAATCTCTAATTTTATAATGAGAAAGAATATTTGCGGTTTGGTTTTTTTGATAGCTATTATTTTAGTTGTTCAGCCAGTTTTTGCAATTTCTTCTAATATGAAAGATTCTTATTTGCCTGGGGAAACAATCGTAATTAAAATTTCAGGCAATATTCTTGAGCCAATAAGCTCTGGGAATGTGGAATTCAGAAGAGGGCATATCCTTGTGCCATTTGATTATGATTTGAAGAAGCTTGGCGAGGATTATTATCTCTGGGCAATTGCGCCGGAAAGTCAAATTAATTACACTTTAACTATAAAAGAAATTTCTACATATGTATCTGGAAAGGTTCAAAAAATAGATTATGTGAAGAACTTCTCTATCTTGGGAAATTTGAGCGATTATTCAATCAAGCCGGGATTTGTACTGGATGACAAAGATTTTGAAATAAAAGTGCAGCTTAATGAAGATATTAACAAGCCAATTGATTTGAAATTTATTGAAGAAAGAGAAGTTGTGCTTAAACCTGGAGAAAATATTGTCAAGTTCTCCATATCTGAAATTAATGAGACTGGATTGTATAATTTAACAATAGGAAAATATATTTTGCCAGCTTATCTAAAAATAAACAAGAGCGTTTCAAAGATAGTTGAGAATATAACAATCGGGAATCTTACAAATGTTTCTTTGGCAGAGATAGATGTTGAAAATTTATCAGAGCAAGAGAAAGAAGCAGTTAATGTTGAGAGGGCAAAATATCATTGCTATGAATTTCCTGGAAAAATATGCACAGCTGATCAAACCTGCTCTGGTGAAACCATAGTTAGCATGGACGGAGCGTGCTGTCTGGGAGATTGTGGGGCAAAAACAGCAGAAGGTGGAAGCAGCGCATGGATAGGATATCTGATTGCTGCGATTGTGATAATTGCGGGGATTTTTATCTGGATAAGATATAAGAAAATAAAAGCAGAGAAAAATCCTCTTGAAAAGAAGATTCTTTCACTTGAGAAAAAAATTCCTTAAGAATTATTTTTTGGGTTTCTTGACTTTCTTTTCAGTTTTATTATCTATTGAAATGTCGCCTTCTTTTTGTTTGGAATCCTTAACTTCGCTTAATTGTTCTTCAAGTTTCTTGGGCTGGAATTCTTCCTTGAACAAATGAGGGGCAATCTCATTTAGCTTCTTGAGTAAGAAATTCCTTTCATAGATAAACTTTTTTGTGATTGAGTCGTATTCGTGAAGGCGCGCAATTAATTTATTTCCAAGCTCATTTAAATCCAAATTTGAAATATCAAATTTAACAGGCGAGATTATCTCTATATTTGCAGGCATATAAGTGAAAATAGTGCCAAAATAATTTGCAATAGAATCAAACTCAACAGAAACTTCTGCAAATGTTGTATAGAGGTCTTTTGATTCTTTAACTTCTGTCGGCTCGTGTATTGTTTTTTCAGTTACTTTTATTCCTTTTTCTGAACCTATTTTTTCCACCAAAGAGGCTAAAGCTGTCTTGATATGCTCAGCTGGCCTGCCAAGAATCTCAAATATCATGGTTGCTCGTATTTTTTCCATGATTAGCAGTTAATTAATGGTATTTTTAAAGTTATTTGTTAAACCAAATGCAAAAGAACAATATTAAACCGACCTTAATCCTGCTTTCCCTAGTTTTGCAGGACTTTCAGGAGATGGAGGCTCTTGCCATGATAAAGCAATCATATTTATTGAAGGCAAGTCCTCTTGTTTCAGGATCCTTCTTCCAAATGTTTCATAATCAACAATCAACTCCCGTGCCTTGTCCTTGCATGCTCTAAAAGTATTGCCTGTATTGCTCCACCCGATAAAAGTATATCCTTTTCTTCCCATACTTCCTTGTTTCTCTCTTAACTCTAAGATATCATCAGTCATCCTGTATTCAAATCTTGACATAAATCTTGGAGCAGATTCTTCTTTCCCGAAATTAAGTTGATTAATGAGCCCTATCAGCGTACCTGGAGAAAAATGAGCATAACACTCGCTTAACTCTTCCCACTCCTCTCTTGAAGCTAGTTCTCCCATTCTCTTTACGTGAACTCTCCTTTTGACGCCTTGCTTTTTATTTCCATACTTTTCTTAAGAAAACGGAATTTTTAAAGTTTGGGTTCAGGGCTTTTTCATAACGAGGAAAATGATTATAATTATAGCAATGGCAGTGAATGAGTAAACTGCTATTAATCTTAATTTCTCATCAGATGAGATAAAAGGTTCACTTGAAGAAGCCTTGGAATTAAGAAATATTTTTTCTGGAGAATTTATTTGGGTATTTGATTGAGATGATTGTAGATTCTCTTGAGATTTATTATTCTCGGGGATAAAGTCCTCTTTTGTTTCTTGTTTTTGGATATTAGTTGTACTATTATCCTGCTCTTCATTTGTCTCTGGGGTTTCTTCATTGCTTGATGATTCGGGCTCATTTATTATGATTGTGCTGCAATTTGTATATGTTGGAGAGGTTGTGCCTGTTTTTCTCAATCTTGCGCAAATTGTCGCGTTATCAGAATAATTTTTTACCCTTATTTCAAATTCTGACTTCTCTGGACATGCTGAGATTACATAATAATATGAATTCTTCCAGCCGTCGTTGTATATTTCAGAGATTCTGGCTTCTTTTCCATTAATTTGGATGAAGATTTTAACATCATAAGTATCGGAAGTTGTTGCTGATAGTGAAATAGAAAAACTTTCGTTAATGCTTATGGAGCTTGGATGATTAAAGGTGAACTCTATCGCTGATGTTAGCGGCAATAAAAGAAGCAGAATACTAATAGCCATAAGTTTCATAATCAACTATGCCTCCTTCAGAATCAAACAAATATAAGCTGTCTCTGTCGTTGTTCCAGACATTGCCCTCATCCCAGAAAATGTCTGTTGAGTTATTATCTCCTTCTCCAGAATGAAGTATTATTTTTTCAAATGAGATATTGCCAAATATATAGGTTTTTCTGCTCTCATCTTTCAAAAACCATTTATTAAAGTTTATTTCCGGGCAGCTATTTTTAATAATAACTTTTTCATTAATCTTATCAATTGACGAGTCAAGGCAATTGAAAAATTCTGATTTTTTCCAGATGCCCAGGGAATTCTTAATTGCCGACTCTTCTGCCTTTGAAAATTCTGATAATTCATCTTCTTGCACTAAGAATTTTGAGGCCAGTCCTTGCTCTACGAGAATCAGATTAATATAGTCTGGGGTGTAAATTCTGGCAAGATTCCTTTGGTATTTGTCTGCTCCTGTTATTTCTATCTGCACAGATTTATTTTCAAATTGCTTTAGAAATTCGCTTGAGAGATTTGAGCCGATAGCGCCTTTTTCAGGAGAGTTTACATTTAACAGACGAATTGTTCTTCCATCTTCAAGCTTAAGAGTGTCTCCATCAATTATTCTTGATATTACAACGCTCTCGCGATTTTGCGCCTGCGCTGGAAGTGATTTAAAGATAAAAACATTTGACGCAATTAGCCCGGCTATAAGAAATGCAAAAATTAAGGCATATTTTTTATCCAAGTTGCATTATCTCCTTTTTTGATTTTAAAGAATTGTAAAATTTCTCAAGATTCTCATGCGAGATTTCCAATGTTTTTGTATTTATGTTTGGGTGAAAGCCTGCTGATTCTGCATTCCAGAGCTCTTTGTCAATTATAAGAAATGTATTTTTTGCATATATCATGCCAAAGATAGAAACACTTCCAGGAGTTAAATTAAGCTCTTTTTTTAGCTCTTCAGGAGAAGCGAAATGCAATTCACCTAAAGAAAGTTCTTCTTTTAGATTTTTCATATCAAGTCTTTTTTCAGCAGGCATGCAGATAAGATAAAAATTCTTGTTTTCATCCCTTAGGAATAGGCTTTTGGAGTGGAAATATGACTTATTTTTTATTATTTTCTTTGATTCCTTGACTGTAAAAACAGCAGGATGCTCGTGAATCTTATAATCAATCTTGTTTGCTGACAAGTATTTTTTAAGGTGCTCGTCCATGATTATTATCATAATATAAGATTAATATAGTTTATCGGGATAGAAAACAATATAAATGAAGCACAATAAAACTGATTATGGAAAAAGAGTATGATTTTATAATAATTGGGGCTGGAATTGCAGGATTGTCAGCTGCAATGTATGCTGCAAGGCTTGGCATGAAAACCTTGTGCCTTGGCGCGAGTTCTGGCTCTGAGCTCCCGGTTGGCGGGGTGATATCAACGACAAATATTGTTGAAAATTATCCAGGAATAATGAAAATCAGCGGGGCTGAACTTGCCGAGAGCATCAAGAAGCATGCTGAAAGCTATGAGCTTGTGACAATCAAAGAAGAGCGGGCAATTAGTGTTGAAAAAAAGAACAACAAATTTATTGTTAAAACAGATGTAGGAAATTATAATGGAAAAGCAATATTGTTTGCTACAGGAAGTGTCTGGAAGAAGCTTGATGTGCCTGGAAGCAAGGAATTTGAGAACAAAGGAGTTGCTTATTGCGCATTATGCGATGCCCCTCTTTTCAAAAACAAAGTTGTTGCAGTAGTTGGCGGCTCAAATACTGCTGTCAAATATGCCAATATCTTGTCAGAATATGCAAAAAAAGTTTACATAATTTATAGAAAAGAAAAATTAAGGGCAGAAGAAGCTAATTTAAAGAAGATTGAGGAAAATAAAAAAGTAGAGATAATAAACAATGCTAATGTCCTAAAGGTTGTTGGGGATAAGGTTGTCAAAGGAGTTATTCTGGACAGAGATTATGGGCGCTCAAATGAACTTAAGTTAGATGGAGTTTTTGTTGCAATAGGGTATGTGCCTTCTTCTGAGCTTGCCAAGAAACTTGGAATTGCTGTTAATGAAGGGGGGGAGATAATTATAGACCATAAAACTTGCGAGACCAGCATGAAAGGAGCATATGCTGCAGGAGATATTGTTGACAGCCCTTTCAAGCAAATTATAGGGGCTGCTGGCAATGGATGCAAGGCAGCATTTTCAGCATATGACTATATTAGCAAAGAAATTAAATGAGTAAGTTTTTAAATTCGTGTGGATTAGAGGATTTATGAATACAATGAGAAATTTACAATTATTTCTCAAGTATTCATTTTTCGTACTTGGAGAGTAAAAATGAATAAAAAAGCGATTTCACCTGTTATTGCAACTGTTCTTTTGATATCATTAGTTGTTGTTCTTGCCTCAATTATTTTTCTTTGGGCAAGAGCGTTTATTCCAGAAACAATCCAGAAGTTTGGCAGCCCGATAGCTGATTCTTGCGCTAGTGTTGTTTTTGAGGCGTCTTATAGCAATGGGGTTGTTACAATTCAAAATAATGGCAATGTTCCTATTTACAGCATTCAGGTGGGAATTAAAAAAGGGTTTTCAGTAGAATACAGCGAAGTAACTCCTGCAACAATTGTTACTGGCGGGACAGGTGATTACGACGTTAGTGGAGCTTCTATCGAGACAGATGATGAATTAATAATAGTTCCTGTGCTTCTTGGTAAGACATCTAATGGTGAGTTAAAAGGATATGCATGCAGCGACGAGAATGCCAAGATTATTCGGGCTTGATAATATGATACAAAATAAAAGAGGAATTTCTGATGTTGTTGCGACAGTCCTTATAATGATGATAACAATAGCTGCTGTCGCGGTTATTGCGGGTTTTGTTGTTCCCTTCGTAAGAAATAGCTTGCAGAAGAGCACAGAGTGCGCTGCTTACAAATCATATTACACATTTGATGAATCGTTTGGATATAATTGCTATGATGAAAATATATACAGCATTTCCATAAAAGCAAGCTTTGGCAAATTATTGGCAGAAAATGTAGGAGGAATTAAGATTGTTTTTAGTGACAAAAGCGGAGCAAGCATGGTTGTGGAAATAAAAAATGATTCAATTAGCTCGCAAGATGAAGGAGGCATTTCGATAAAAGGCAGTCCCTTTGAGAATCTTAGAATACCTGGTCCTGGAGGAGTAATAACTTATGCCTATAGTGCCTTAGCAGAAGAGCAGTTCCTGAGTGCTGAAGTTTACCCTGTTTTGAAGAATGGGAGAATTTGCGCTGATTCTAAAGAGTCAATAGACCTGATAGCCTGTAGGGATTAACTTTATTAATTATTTATTCTACCTTTGTGTATGAAAGAGAGGATTGCAGAACTGCTTGTTAAGCCATCAAAGCTGAAGAAAAAGGAACTATTGAGTTTAATTGAAATTCCAAAAGATTCTAAATTGGGGGATTACACTCTTCCGTGCTTTGCTCTTGCAAAAACTCTAAAGAAGAATCCTCTTGAAATTGCAAAAGATATTGCCAATGGAATTGAAGATACCCTTGAATTCGAGAAAGTGGAGGCTGTCGGGCCTTATGTCAATATATTTGTAAACAGAAATGTTCTTGCTGAAGAGGTTTTAAGAAAGATAAAAAAGGAAAAAGACAAGTTTGGCTCGAGCAGTTTTGGCAGGAAAAAGAAAATCCTCTTAGAAATGTCATCCCCGAATATTGCCAAGCCATTCGGAATTGGGCACTTGCGCTCGACAATTATCGGCAATTCAATTGCAAAAATATCCGAATTCCTCGGATTTAAATTGCTAAAGATTAACTATCTTGGCGACTGGGGAACTCAGTTTGGAAAGTTGATTTTAGGTTATAAAAAATTTGGAGATTCAGAAAAACTTAAGAAAGAGCCTATAAACCACCTTCAGGAGATTTATGTCAAGGTTAATAAAAATCCAGAGCTGGAGAAGGAAGCCAGAGAGTGGTTTAAAAAATTAGAATATGGCGATGAAGAGGCATATGCCTTATGGAATCGATTTAGAGCTCTGAGTGTTATTGAATTTCAGAAAATCTATGATTTATTGGGAATAAAATTTGATATTAATTCTGGAGAATCTCTCTACAACAAACAAATGGAAAAAGTTGTAAAAGAACTGCAAAAGAAAAATATTCTTGTAGAGAGCGAGGGTGCTTTGATAGTTGATTTAAGGGAATATAATCTTGGGGTTGTTCTAATTAAGAAATCAGACGGGACAACAATTTATGCAACAAGAGACATTGCTGCTGCCCTGGACAGATATAAAAAATTCAAATTTAACATGATGTTTTACGAGGTTGGCTCTGAGCAGAAACTCCATTTCCAGCAGATTTTCAAGACGCTTGAATTAATGGGCAACAAGTGGGCAAAGAACTGCGCGCATATTTACCATGGGCTTTATCTGGACAAAGACGGGAAGAAATTCTCGACAAGAAAGGGAAAAACAGTATGTATGGAGGATATTATCAAAGAGGCATCAGAGCTTGCAGAAAAAGAAATCCTGAAAAGAAGTCCAAAAATTAAGAAAGCTGACCTTGAAAACAGGACAAAATCAATTGCATTGGCTTCAATAATTTATGGGGACTTGAAGAATTACAGGGTTAATGACATTGTCTTTGACATAGACAGATTCACTTCTTTTGAAGGAGATACAGGGCCTTACCTGCTTTACAGCTATGCAAGAGCAAGAAGCATTTTAGAAAAAGCAAAATATAATCCTAACAAAAAATATAAAATTCATAATTTGAATGATATGGAGAAGAATCTTATTTTCCAGCTCGGCAAGTTTCCAAAAGTTGTGGAAAGTGCCTATGCTAATTTATCCCCGAATTTGATTGCAAATTATGCATTTGAGAGTGCGCAGATATTCAATGAGTTTTACCATGTAAACAAGGTAATTGGCTCTGAGAATGAGCAGTTCCGCCTTGTTCTTGTTGATTCATTTTCCCAGGTTTTGAAGAATGCACTTGGCTTGCTTGGAATTTCAGCTATTGAAAAAATGTAATCCACCACGAAAAAAGTTAAATAGTCTGTTTTTTGTTTTATATTATGGATATGTTAGTAGCTTTGCTTACTTCGGCGGTGCTTTTATTGATTATAGCAATTGTGCTTTTTATTTTCTCGCCAAAATCCAAGAAAAAGAGCCTGGCTCGTTATTCAAATGTGGAAGAGGATATAGAGCACATTAAAGAGCAGATTCTTTAACTATTCTTCAAGCAAAAAGTTTATAATCTAACGCTAGCTCGGCTAATCGTAGACGAGCTGGCGCACTAGCCCTGCGCTGTGACGCAAACGGGCTTCAGGCGAGCTTGAAGGAGCGAGTGAGAGAGAAGCATGTCAGTCTTTTGCTGGACGTTGACGTCTTGTCCTGTTCGATCTTGCTCTTGTGAATCGGGTCAGACCTTGATCGGAGCAGCCCTAAGCAGGAAACAAGGTGCTTGCAGGGGTACAAGGCTGAGGAAAGCAGAAGGGCTCTGTCACGCCTATTTTGAGCAGACTCCCCGTCTACACTTCTATCTTTCAAAAAGCAACCTATAAAAACCTCTTAACCTTCTTTTGTCCATGAATAAAAAAGGGCAGTTCTTTTTGATTGCGGCAGTTGTAATAGTGGGAATATTGGTTACACTTAGCGCTATTAATATTTATACAAGAGCTCCTGTAAAAGAGGACACTGCTTTTTATGATTTGTCGAGAGAAATAAACTACGAATCGAATAAACTGATAGATTATGGGGTCTACAAAGCAGATATTTCCTCAGAGATAAATAAGTCTATTAACGCGCTCATAAGTAATTATTCTGCTGCAAATCCTGACACAGATATGTTATTCGTTTATGGAAATGATAAGTTTCTTTCATCAATTTTCTACAACCGAACCTCTTCTGGATTTGAAGGCATAGGCACTGGAGGAGGGGCTGGGATTGGGTTGGAGCAGAGCACAACAATATCTTCAGGTATTACACCCACAAGAGCTAGTGATAATGCAAATAACGTGTCGGTTAATTTAGGTGGAGAAGCCCCATTAAACTTTGTGCTTCAGCCAGGAGAGAATTTCTTTATAGTCTTGAAGAAAGAGATAGAGGGGGAGACACTTGTTGCACAAGAATAAAAAAGCATTGAGCGAAGTAGTGGGGTATGCAATTTTGATAGTAATAGCCATCAGCTTGAGTGTTATGGTTTATTCTTTTCTAAGATTATATGTACCAAAGGAAAAAGTTGAGTGCAATCAAGAAATAAATCTTATAATTCAAGATTATTCCTGTTCATCCTCGGCAAATAAGCTTAATCTGACAATAGCAAACAAGGGTTTATTCAAGGCAGATGCAGCATATTTGAGATTAGGGCTTGTAGGCCAGAAAACAAAACCCCAGATAAATAAAAATAATTTTCTGTTATTTGGGCCTGGCAATAGTCCTGGCTTGAATCCTGGGGAGAGTTTTACCTCTAGTGATTATGATAATTTTGATGTAAGCTCGCCTGATACATATGAATTAGAATTAGAGCCGGTTGTGATAATAAACAAGCAGTTAGTTGCCTGTCAAAATTCAATAATAACTCAGCCAATTGAATGCAAATAATCACAACAATCTATAAATAATTTATTTTCCGCCCTTTTTTATGAAATTTGCGCATTTGGGCGACTGCCATCTTGGCGGATGGAGGCAGCCAGAATTAAAAGAGCTGAATTTCAAGAGCTTTCAATATGCTCTTGATGAGTGCAAAAAAGAAAAGGTTGACTTTGTGCTCATAGCAGGAGATTTATTTGATTCTGCTTATCCGCAGATAGATATTTTAAAGGATACATTTAGGGAATTTAGAAAATTAAAAGAAGAAGAAATTCCGGTTTTCTTAATTGCGGGAAGCCATGATTATTCTGCATCTGGAAAGACCTTTTTAGATGTCCTGGAGAAAGCAGGATTCTGCAAAAATGTCTCAATTTTTGAGGAAAGAAATGACAAAATAATTCTTCAGCCAACAGTTTACAAGAATTTTGCGATATATGGCTATCCTGGCAAAAAATCAAGCCTGGAAGTTGATGAAATAGAAAAAATAAAATTGCAGGAATCGCCGGGTTTGTTCAGAATCCTGATGCTGCATACTGCAATAAGGGATGCAATCGGCACTCTTCCGATTAAAGCAGTTAATCATGAGACTCTTCCAAAAGTAGACTATATTGCCCTGGCGCATTTGCATATTAATTATCAGAAAGATAATGCTGTTTATTCCGGCCCGATATTTCCAAATAATATATCTGAACTTGAAGAACTAAAAGGAGGTTCTTTCTACATTGTAAGCAATGGCATGGTAAAAAGAAGGGAAATAAAACTGAAAGACGTGCTTGTTTTAAATTTTGAAGTCAAAAATGCCTTAAATGCAACTGAAGAAATTTTAGATAATCTGAAGAAACAAAATTTGAGGGATAAAATAATAATTCTAAAGCTATACGGCATTCTCGAGGTTGGAAAGAGTTCGGATATAGATTTCTTAAAAATAGAGAATTATCTGAAAAACGAGGGGGCGTATGTCTTGCTGAGAAGCACAACAAAACTGCACCTGTCAGAGGCAGAAGTTAAGATAGAAGCCATTGATTCTATGCAGCTTGAAACAGAAATAATAAAGAAATTTGAGGAGTCAAATCCAAACAAGTTCAATCCATTAATTCCCTCTTTAATTAAAGCTCTTCAGTTAGAAAAAGTAGAAGATGAAAAGCTGTCCATTTTTGAAGAGAGATTGCTCTCAGAAACAAAGAAGATATTGCAGCTATGAAACTCAAAAAAATCAGTTTAAAGAATATAAGAAGCTATGAAAATCATGAGATGGAATTTCCAGAAGGTTCTCTCCTCTTATCGGGCGATATTGGCTCAGGAAAAACCTCGATTCTCCTGGCTATAGAATATGCCCTTTTTGGCTTGCAGCCAGGGCAGAAAGGCTCTGCTCTTTTGAGAAACAGTGCGCATTCTGGAGAAGTTGCCTTGGAACTTGAAATAGACGGGCAGAACATCATAATAGAAAGAAAACTGAAAAGAGAATCAAAATCAGTAAGCAATGATTATTCTGCAATAAGCTTGGATGGAGAAAAAAGAGAATGCTCTGTGACTGAATTAAAAACTAAAATTTTGAGCCTTTTGAGATATCCTCCTGAATTCATTAAGAAGAATAATCTGCTCTATAGGTATACAGTTTATACCCCCCAAGAGCAGATGAAGCAGATTATCTTAGAAGACCCTGAAGTCAGATTAAATATTCTTGGATATGTTTTTGGAATAGATAAATACAAGAGAACAAGGGAAAATTTGACTATTCTCTTGAACCGCCTTAAGGAAGATTCAAAACTCCTGCAGGGAGAAATAAAGAGCCTTGATGAAGAAAGGGCAAGGCTGAACTTGAGAAAAAATTCACTTCTTGACTTGCAGATAAAGATTAACAAAAGATACCTTGATTTGAATGAAAATGTAACAAAAAGAAAGATATTGGAAAAAGAGATAGCTGAGCTGGAAACGAAGATAAAAGAGAAAGAGATGTTTGAAAAAGAGGTTGATAAGACAAGAATAATGATTAGTTCAAAGAAAGAAAATATTGCAATGCTCGAAAGGGAGATAGCTTCCTTGCTAAAAAATGCCTTGGAGCAAGGAACTCCTTTCACCGAGGAGAATCTCCAAAGCATAATAAAATTAATTTCATTAAAGAAAGAAGAAATTGAAAAGTCAAATGCAAAGTACATTGAATTTTCAAGCAAGATTAAAACACTTGAGCAGAACAAAGAAAAAGTTATAGAAAAAAAGAACCGCATATTCCAGATAGATGTCTGCCCAACATGCCTTCAAAATGTTCCTCATGTACATAAGCATAATATTCTGAATGAAACAGAAAAAGAGCTTAACAATATCATAAAAGAGATTTCTTCTCTTGAACTAGAAAAGAAAGAGGCAAAAACTCTCCTTGACAAATCGAGGCTTGAGCTTCCTAAACTTGAGGAAGAAAAAATAGCGCTGGAAATAGCAAAATCCAAAATAGTTTACATAGAAAAATCAAAGAAAAGAATAGGAGAGATAAAGAAAATTAAAGAGACGTTGGAAAAGGATATCTTGCTTCTTTCATCACACTCTGACAAGCTGAAAGAGAGCATTCTTGAATTCTCAAAGTTTACAAACTTATTCAGGATAAATTCTGAGGAGCTTATTAAAGCCCAAAAAGAAGAAAAACTCACAGAGATTGCGCTGGCTGAGCTCAAGAAAGAGCTGGAAATTACAAACAAAGAGATTTTGCAGACAGAAAAAACAATAGAAGAAAAAGAAAAATCCAAAAAAAGACTGACAAGCATCCTTGAAATGAGCGACTGGCTCTCAACTCATTTTCTAGGGGTTATAAATTTCATGGAAAGAAATGTCATGATAAAGCTCAGAATGGAGTTTGCCAGATTATTCAGCAAGTGGTTTCATATTCTTGCTGGAGAGTCATTTGATGTACACCTTGATGAGAATTTTACCCCTTTGGTTATTCAAGGAGAGAGCGAGATGGATTATGCATTTCTCTCAGGAGGAGAGAGAACAGCTGTTGCCCTTGCATACCGCCTTGCGCTTAACCAGACAATTAATTCAATACTGAGCAATATCAAGACAAAAGATATAATTATCCTTGATGAGCCGACAGACGGATTTTCAGACATGCAGCTTGATAAGATGCGTGATGTTTTAACTGACTTGAATGTTCCCCAATTAATAATTGTCAGCCATGAGCAAAAAATAGAGGGCTTTGTTGAGAATGTTATCAGATTGAAAAAAGAAGGAAATGTTTCGCATTTTGAAGAAGTTCAAAACAGCTCAACAAATAAACAACCAAAAACCTTAAATACTATCTGAATATTTTAAGATTAGAGAGGTTCTAGATTTTTATGAACGAAGAAATTAATAAATCCATTCTAAAATCAAACACTTCCTTAGTCGGGATTGTCTGCAAAGATGGTGTTGTAATGGGTGGAGACAGAAGGGTCACAGCAGGGACTCTTCTTATGAACAAGGACTACACAAAGATTATCTCAATAACAGACTACCTTATTGCCTCGTATACAGGAGGAGTAGCGGATGCACAATTAGCGCATAAAGTTGTTGCAGCAGAACTTAGGCTAAAAGAGCTTTCAACTAAAACACGCCCAACAGTAAAAGAAGCTGCAAATCTTCTTGCTATGATGATTTACAGAAATATAAGAGCGCCAGCAATGATACCAAATATAGTTGGCACTTTGATAGCTGGTGTGGATGAAGACGGTTCAACACATTTGTTTACCATAGAACCTGCAGGAGGAGTCTATGAAGTAAAAGATTATGACGCAAACTTTTCATCAGGAATGCCTTATATCTTAGGACTTTTGGAGAGACAATATAAAAAAGACCTTTCTGTAAAAGAAGCCGTAGAACTCGCAAAAGAATGCCTCAAATCATCAACACAAAGGGACATAGGCTCAGGTAATGGAATCGATGTTTTCACAATAACAAAAGACGGAATTAAACATGTGGTTTCTGAAGAAATCGTTGCCCAGTATAAGTAATTTTTGAAAAAAGAAAATGACTGATATCTTGAAAAGCATTATGGAAGAGTTGCCGAGATTAATCAGCGATGCAACTTTTGAAGGCGCAAACATAGTTCTTTACACAGAAAACAAGGAGTTCTTCAAGACAGGCGAGGCAAAAATAAAGAGCATAGTTGACAAAATAAAGAAGAGAATTGAATTAAGGGCTGACAAATCAATTCTTGCCACAGAAGACGAGACAGACAAGACAATTAGGGGAATTGTTCCTGAAGAAGCAGAAATAACTTCCATAATATTTGATGTGCAGAGAAGCGTTGTTGTCATTGAGGCAAAAAAGCCGGGCTTGGTGATAGGAAAACAGGGTGCGATTCTCAACGATATTAAGAAATCAACAATGTGGTCTCCTGCTGTGCAGAGAAGCCCTGCAATTCCAAGCAAAATTGTAGAAAAAATCCGCTCTGTTCTTTATGCGAATAATAATTACAGGAGAAAATTCCTCAATGATATAGGAAAGAAAATTTATGAGGAATGGACTTCTGAAAAAATGGACATGTGGGTTAGATTGACATGCTTGGGCGGCGGGCGACAGGTTGGAAGGTCATGCTTCTTATTGCATACTCCAAATTCAAAAATACTTCTTGACTGCGGAGTAAACCCTGCGATATCTGAAGGGCCTGAAAAGTTCCCATATCTTAATGTTGGGGAGATAGGAGACATAAACACAATAGATGCTGTAATATTAACTCACGCTCACCTTGACCACTGCGGACTTATTCCTTACCTTTACAAAATGGGATATCGCGGCCCAATATACATGACTGCCCCAACAAGGGACATCGCTGCCTTGCTTGCTCTTGATTTTATTGAAGTTGCATACAAGCAGGCAGCTGCGCCTCTTTTCAAATCAGATGACATAAAAGAAATGGTAAGGCATTCTATATGCCTTGATTATGGCGAGGTTACAGACATAACAAGCGATATAAGAATAACACTTTATAATGCAGGACATGTTCTTGGCTCTGCGCAAGTTCATATAAACATTGGCAACGGATTGCATAATTTTGTTTATACAGGCGATATGAAATATTCAAAAACAAGATTGCTTGATCCTGCAATAAACTATTTCCCTAGGATAGAGACGCTTCTTATAGAATCAACTTATGGCTCTAAGAATGACATTCTTCCGCCAAGGCAGGAAACTGAGGCGAAATTTATTGAACTGGCTAAAAAAATAATTGAAAGGAAAGGAAAGATTTTATTGCCTGAACTGGGACTGGGGCATGCGCAGGAAACTGTTTTGAGAGTGGAAGAAGCTGTGCGAACAGGTGAGCTTCCAAAAGTGCCTGTTTATCTCGATGGAATGATTTGGGATATTAATGCAATTCATACCGCTTATCCTGATTATCTTAGTGCTTCTGTAAGAAATCAGGTTTTTCAGGACAATAATCCATTTGTTTCAGATATTCTTAAGAGAATTGGCAGTCCTGCAGAAAGAAAGGAGGTTATTGAAGGAGGGCCATGCATAATTATTGCAACATCTGGAATGCTCGTGGGCGGAGCTTCATTAGAATATTTTAAAAATCTTGCTGATAGCCCGAATAATTTAATTGTGTTTGAGTGTTACCAGGCACTTGGCTCTTTAGGAAGGCAAGTTCAAGAAGGGGCAAAGGATATTTATTTAGGGCAAGAATTTGGCGCAGAGAAAATAACTGTCAAGATGCAGGTTGAAACTCTTTCAGGTTTGTCGGCTCACTCTGGAAGAAACGAGCTTATGCAATATGTAAGCAGGCTTAATCCAAAGCCGAAGAAGATAATAATAAATCATGGGGAAGCATCAAAGTGCCTTGATCTTGCTTCTTCGCTGTACCGATTAAATAAAGTTGAGACAAATGTGCCAAAAAATCTTGAGACAATCAGGCTAAAGTAACAATTAAAAATGCTCTTTTACTAATCATAATATGAAACACTCGCTCAAAATCATAACATTGCTTCTTTTGATGTTTTTTGTGACACAATTGATTGGATTGGCTGTCACAAATGCCTATGCATTGCATGATGATAATATTCCTTTTGGCATGAGCCCTCCAAAAGACATAAGCCCGGCTTCAAGCCTGGTATCAATTGTTTTTGCAATTGTTTTTGCTGTGTTGCTGATGCTTTTGCTCATGAAGTTTCGCATAGAAATGTTCTTGAAACTCTGGTTCTTTTTTGTCATAACAATTGCAATAGGAATAACAGTTAATGCGTTGTTTATGGCGACTTCTCTCTCAATGATTCAGATAAATTTGGGATTTTTCTCAACAAATGCTTCTTCGCTTCTGGCTTTGCTGATTGCGCTGCCTTTTGCTTCTATAAAGGTGTTTAACAGGAATCTTATTGTGCATAATGCCACAGAGTTGATGATATATCCTGGAATTGGGGCTATTTTTGTTCCATTGCTGAACTTATGGACAGTTGTTCTTCTTTTGATATTAATTTCAATTTATGATATTTATGCTGTCTGGCATGCTGGATTCATGCAAAAGATGGCAAAATACCAGATTCAGAATTTGAAGGTTTTTGCAGGATTTTTCATACCTTATCTTGGCAAGAAAGAAAGAGAACTTGTTAAGAATGTAAGTAAAAACAAGCTCAAAGGCAAGAAGATAAAAGTAAATGTTGCGATTCTTGGCGGCGGGGATGTTGTATTCCCAATAATTCTTGCCGGAGTCGTTTTAAGGCAGCTTGGCTTTGTTCCTGCTTTAATTGTATCATTGTGCGCAACTCTTGCCCTTATGTCTTTATTCTATATCTCAAAGAAAGGCAAGTTCTATCCAGCCATGCCCTTTATCTCAGCAGGATGCTTCCTCGGATTAGGCGTTGTTTATGTTCTGAGCATACTCTAAATAACCTTGTTTATGTTGTAACTCTACAAGCGTAACAATAGAAAGGTTTAAATATGTCTCGATTGTTGTCTCTGCATGATAATAAAACCTGAATTGGTAAAGAGAATCAAGGAATACTTTAATCTTAATATTTATGAAACTAAAGTTTGGCTAGCTTTGCTTTCAAAGGGAATTGCCTCTGCAGGCGAAGTTGCTGAGCTTTCAGGTGTTCCAAGATCAAGAACTTATGATGTTCTCGAGTCGTTGGAAAAGAGAGGATTTGCAATAACCAAGATTGGCAAGCCAGTAAAATACATCTCTGTCAAGCCAACAGAAGTTATTGAAAAAATAAAGTCAAAAGCAATGATTGAAGCACAGGAAAAAATAAAGTCATTATCTTTATTGAAAGAAACCCAGGAATACACTGAGCTTGAGCTGCTTCATAATTCTGGATTCTCACCTATAAAATCAAGTGAAATTGCAGGCTCTTTGAGAGGAAGGTCAAATGTTCTTTCAAGAATAAGAGAGCTTTTGGAGGGTTCAAAGAAAGAAGCCCTTATCTGCACATCTGCTCTTGATTTTGAGGACAAAGGCAGGGTTCTTGCACCTGTTATTGAAAAATTGAGCAAGAATAATGTCAAAGTTAGAATTGCTCTTTCAGGAGAGCCTGAAAAAGTCAAGAAAGTAATTGCAAAATACAATATTAAGGCAAAAGCAATAAACTCAAATGCAAGAATTTTCATGGCTGACAAGAAAGAAGTCATGTTCATGGTAACACCAGAAACAGCAGAAGAAGAAATAGGTGTCTGGCTTGATTCGCCATTCTTCACAGAATCATTGTCAAGCGTTATTGACGGCTCATTGAGAGCTGGGAAGGATTAATAATATGACAACAGTATCAATAAAATGCCCAACTTTAAATATCTGGGCTAGTAAAAATATTCCATCCCATACCCCTGTTTTGGAAGTTCTTGTGAAAACTAGTAATGGTTCAGATGAAATATCCCATGTATGCTGCGATTACCTTGATGAGAAGAGTAAAGAATGCACATTGACTAAACTAAAGTGTTTTTATGCAACAGGTTTTAAGGAAATTTAATTAACTTATCTTCAAACTTGTTATATCCATTGACTTGATTGTTTTGGTATATTTCTTCGCAAAATCCCTAACAAATTTCTTTGCTGAGAAATTTACCTTTATTCTTGCGTGAAGAATTCCATCTTTTTCAAAAACATTTTTGTTTTGCTTTTTGAAGGCTTTGGCATGCTCGCCGAGGGCTTTTGGAGGCCCAATCTTTATGATTTCTCGTTTTGACTTGATAATCAGATAATCCATGGCTTTGCTCTTGCCTGAATAATCAAACTCTTTTTCAATGATTTCAAAATACCTTGCTAGCTCTTTTTCAAGATAACTTGCAAATTTCTTGAGCTTTGTTCCTGCAATGTCGCCTGGCTGCTTGTCTGTCTTGAGTTCTATTTTAACGAATTCTGTCTTGCTTTTTTTTGCTTTTTGTTTTAATGCTTCAAGATTAAACTTCTTGATTATGAAGAAATCCTTGCTCGGCTTTTTTAGGAATTTTCTTGCTGCATCCTGGAATTTCTCAAAAGTTTCCCTGCTCAATGCAGCTAATGCATTCCTCTCTTTCCAGGTTGGATCAATGAGAATTATCGGGCTGCTGAGCTTGCTCTCGTTCATCTCAAACAAAACATCATTTTTCTTCTTGTAAAGTCCCTCTGAATCAATAATTATTCTCTCTCCAGGCTTGGCTTTTGAAAGCTCTTTAAGCATTCTTTCAAATGACTTGTAATTGATAATCAAGCACTCCAAGGCATAACCTGAAAAGCCATTAACATAACTTTCTGCACCGTATATTTTCTGCGCCTTGCAGAATTGCTTCGCAAGAATGACTTCTTTTTCAAGCTTTGCTTTTTTCAATTCTCTCTTTACGTAATTTACATGGAAATAGCTTAAGTCAGTAACATTTCTTGCCTCTTCTGGCTTTTTTATCTTGATAACCGGCACAATCTCGAAAATTATATTTTTTCTCACAATTATTCTGAAATAATCCCTGCTTCCGTGCATTTTCTCAAGCTTCAACTTGTTTTTCTTTGCTATTTTTTCAAGAACATTGCTTAATAGCCTGGAAATGTCTTCATATTTCCAGTCAAATCTTACAAATAAATCAATGTCATAAAATTCTCCTTTTACAAGGGTATTTTTAGCAAAACTTCCTCCAACAAATACTTCTGCAGATATTTTTGCTTTTTTCAAACCCTCTTTAATTAGAGAAACTACCTTTTCTGTCTCATTTGTCAGGATTTTCTGCTCTTCCTTGCTGATTGACAGGCTTGATGCAACCTCGTCAAGAATTCTCTTTGTATTCATAGATTATTAAGGTAAAAACTATTTTTAAACTCTGTTTTTATTAGGAACCCTCATATTCAAGTCAATTATATACTTGCCATCGGCCAACTTGTACACTCGTGGCTTGTCCTGGGCAAATAATTTCTGCACGTCAAGAAGGTATTTTCCTGGCTTTACAATCTTTATGCTCTCAAAATCAAGGAATACAGGCACTTCCTCATCTTCTATGCCCACGAGCTCTCGAACATCCTGTTCCATCTGCTCTTTTTCCTTTGAGCTTAGCTCTGGTTCTATTGCTTGTTTAATGGTAATTTCTTTGAGCTTCTCATCTTTCATATAAAAGAAAAACTTGCTTTTGCAGCTGGAGCATCCTGTAAGGATTTCTTTTGCAGCATCATCATACACTTCAGAGCAATGAACACACTTATAAGGCATATTTGCAAAAGATTATTGGGCTTAATAAAGATTTTGAAACTTTCTGTTATTAGCAGATATTCTAATGTCGGGGGAGCTTCTGATTATTTGAGAGGAGCAATATAAACATTCGAGAATTAAGATTGAGCTATAAAGTTATTTCAGCAAAAGCTCAATCTTCTTTGGGTCTTTCTTTATTTCCTTTATTATTGAGGCGGGGCCAATTAATGTTAAAGCACTGCTGTCTCCCACAAGGCTCTTTGCTATTCCATGCTTCATCCTGATAAAGAGATTCTCTTTTTCCATGTTTGGCTCAATAACAGCAAGTTCAATGCCTTTGAAGCCCTTTAGGTGGTCAACCATTGCCATTGTGTCTTCTATTAATCTTGCCTCTTCTTCAGCTCTCAAGCGGCCGTGAATAATGACAATCTTGTTTCCAAGCACAAGGCTAAGAATTTTTTTAACACGCTCGGAGATTGACATGCTCTGCAATTCTGCAAACGGAATCACCTGCAAGCTCAACCCCTTTATTCTTTTTGCCATTTTTACACCTTTCTTGAAAGCCTAAACAGAGCTTCATAGAAATCCTCAAAATTCAATTCATCTTTTGCAGAGACACCGACAACCTCGTATTCTGGAAATGCCGCTTCAACTCTTTTTATGTCTGCTTTCTTCAAATCTATTTTGTTTGCAACAATAAGTGTTGGAATTTTTCTGGCTATCAGATTCCCAATTATTGTAATGTTAACCTGGGAATATGGGTTCTGTGTTGCGTCAAGAACAACAATAACTGCATCCATGTCCTCAAGCCATTGGATAGATTCTATTATTCCCTGGGTTGCTTCTTTTGCTCTTTTCTTTGCCTGCTTTTTCTTTATGCCATAATCGACAAAATCTTCGTAATCTATTTTTGTTGCAATTCCAGGAGTATCAACTATTTTGAAGGTGAGGCTTCTGCCCTTATAGGTTATCTCGACTTTTTCCTTGAACTGCACATGCCTTGTTTCATGCGGGATTTTGCTTACAGCTCCGAGCTCTTCCCCTGTCCAGTCCTTGCAGATTTTGTTTGCAACGCTTGTTTTTCCGGCATTTGGCGGACCATAAAATCCTATCTTTATGTTTTCCTTTCTTCCAAATATTCTCTGAAAAATCCTCTTTGCAAAACTTTTTATTATTTTTAACATTTTTATTTTGATATAACCCTTTTAATAAAATTTATTTCACTTTAATAAAGGTTTTGCTTCTGGCGCTTGTGGAACCACTCGCCTCTTTTCTATTTCCTGCTGTATTTTTCTCTTCTCTAAGAACCTAAATATGGGTATTTCAAACATTCCTGTTCTTTTTCCATCCAGTTTTCTGAATGCATAAGTTATCCGCTCACCGGTCCATCCCGCATTCTTAAGCTTTCTTGATATCTCAGAGTCATCCAGATTTCTTCTAGAGTTGTGTATAAAATTAATAATATTATACAGCTCTGCAGGGTTCTTGAAAAGATGAGATTCGTAATTTCTCTTATACCACTCTTGCAATGCAATATAAATAGCGAGTGCGAGTATCAGCAGTATTGATGTCCAGAGAATAAATTTACCCCACTGGAAACCTCCGGGCGTTACAATTTCTACTGCTTCAAATGCGCCAAGTTTGCTTATTTCAGGGGAGACGTACATTCCCAAGCTGGAAATTTCCACCTCATCATAAACAATAAACTCAATTGTAGAAGAGCCTGTAATTGGAATGTATGTGCCAGAGCCGACTGTTTTTTCAGAATAATTTCCAGCAAAAACCAAGCTTTCCCGTGGATAATCTATAATAAGATAAGATTCGCTCGCACTTGCATCTGCGCCCTGTTTTTTAGTTATATCAAGCTTGAATTTTGATAAAATAAATGTTTTTTCATTGTTGTCATCTCTCTTTGAGATAATCTCATAGTCAATATTTCCATCGTAATTCTTTTGAATCCAGGCTGAAATGGAGCGCTTTAGATTTTCTTTTCCACTTTCGGAAAGAGTTGTTCCAGAAATTTGTTCAAGATATCCAACATCCATTCCCTCAAATCCGAATTCTATTGGTATGTCATTTCCTTGCTCAGATACAAAAATCAAGGTAGGAGGATTAATTAATAATGCCTCGCTTATAACTGCAAGATAATCTTCATTGCTGGTTGCATTAGCAAAATTCTTTTTGGATTGGTTCAATGAATTTTGCATTTTAGTTATGTTAAGCTTGGTTTTTATTTTACTTGCAACAAAGGGAGAGAACGCATCTATTTGCTTAGTCAGGTTTGACATTCTTGTTGTGTATTCTGCGAGCAGATTGGTTGCTGACTCTCTCAAATCTCCGAAAGAAATATCAAAAGAATTTCTTGCTTTTACTCCGTCAGTCCTTGTTAATTCAACCTCGAGCGTATAACCTTCTTCTTCAAAATCAGTATACCTGTGAGAGATAGTTTTGCCAGCTGATGTCTTTGTTGTTCCATCTCCAAAATTCCAGGTTGCTGAAATTATATTTGATGAGGTTGTTGCCTGGAAATTGGTTTTAACTCCAAATAAAACATTTTTCGGATAAATATCAAAGCTAAAGCTCGGGGCAATGCTGATGTTCAAAGGTTTTGGCAAGATTTCCTTATTATTAAGATAGAGATAGAACTTGCTTGCTTTTGAGCCAATAGGTATTGAAAATCCTGCGTAGCTTAAATCAAGGTTTATTGGCTTTGGAGTTGTAATCTTGGATTTGTCTTTATCTAATTTGTATAAATTAGTTTCAGTAAAAAGCGGAGAACCTCCTTTTTTGTACTTGATTTCTGCATTTGCAAATGTCAGGTCCTGGCTAATTCCTGTCAGCTTGAATGGGATAATGCAGCCTTTTGAGCAGTTTCTTTGGTATATTTCTCCAATGTAAATGTCTGCATAGCTGGCAAGCTCCTGCTCATTATTCAAATCATAGAACATGCTTTCATTCACATTCAAAGTTCCGATTGCACCAAATTCAAAGGGCCTTGCAAATATGTCAAAATCAATGTTATATGGCTCTCCGCCTGTCGATGTTCCGCATTTTGGCGAGGATTCTTCTGTTCTTATCTGATATCCTGCGTCGCTATCAGAACTAATGCAGACAAAATAATCTCCTTTCTTTGTTATTGTATAATTCACAGTACAACCTAATTGTTCTGTTGTCTGGGTTTGGTTAGGCAGAATGCAGTCACCAAGAACTTGCCAGTCTAAATCATACAAGGTCATTGTTATATCAGTTGCACTGCCTTTCTTGAGTGTTGCTCCTATCTTATAGGCTGGGGCAGGTTCCAAGCTAATGTTCTCACAATATAAATCGGTTGTTACATCTGCCAGAGTGGTTGCTGCCCCTGGGTTGAAACATCCTGTCAGCTCTGAGCCGCAAAGGTTTCCTGAATTTTTATTGCTCTGGATAAATGATTCATTCTTGTCAAGCACATCAATTATTAACTGCCTTGAACAGGAAATTCCAGCATTGCTCTGAACTGA
>Ga0315297_10000117_pt1 | contig 40590 bp, 34 predicted proteins | sample YL17G15_0_MG_FD_203628 | JGI IMG/M metagenome (GOLD analysis project Ga0315297, IMG submission 203628) | Sediment microbial communities from Yellowstone Lake, YNP, Wyoming, USA - YL17G15_0 | ecosystem: Environmental > Aquatic > Freshwater > Lake > Sediment | place: USA: Wyoming | collected...
TGATGACACAAGGATATTATCAAAAACCTATTGCTGATGCGGTTAAATTATTCCTTACTTGCGAACCGGGGGTAGGGTATAGAGGTTCGATAGGTGGCAATTACCGAGCATTTGAGAGTTCATATATCCAAAACTTTACCTATGGGAGTACCGCACCATTTGAATGTATCAATGGGTCTTATTATGATAGGGTAATCCCTAATTACTTTGACCCTGATGATGTAGAGTTCTCGGATAAGAAGAAGGATTATTATTTCTTTATAGGCAGGATGATTAAACGGAAGGGGATATTAACGGCTTATCTGACAACTAAAGCCATAGGTGCCAAGCTGATAATTGCAGGGCAAGGTGGAGTGGTATTGCCTAATGGTACACTGACTGCCTCAAATACCCCTGACTTTTCTATCCCAAAAGGGAATTGGGAGTATGTAGGATTTGTTGATGGGCAACGAAGGAAGGATTTATTCAAACATGCAATAGCTACATTTGTACCGACTGAATACCTAGAGTGTTTCGGCGGAACGTCCATTGAAAGTATGCTTCATGGGACACCTTCCATTACTACTGATTTCGGAGTTTTTCCGGGAACTATAGTCAATGGGATTAATGGTATGCGGTGTTCAACCTTACAGGATTTTGTAAATGCTGCCAAAGCTGTAAAGAAATATAATCCTAAAACAGTAAGGGAGTCTGCGGAAAAATATCTTATGGATAATGTAAAGTGGGAATACCAGAAATGGTTTTCTGACTTGATGTGCGTTTACGAAAGTGCGGTTGATGCTACAAAAAAAGGATGGCATAGAATTGAAGAATAAATATACCCGTCGTTGTGCTAAAGGTTGCGGTTCATCACCGCATTTAAGAAGTTGATATCCGGCTGAATGTCGGGTATTAAGCAGACACCTAACTGTATGGGTTGTACGCAGGGCTTGGTTAGAGCCACTTGAACTGGGGGCATCCCGGGTCGTGGTGAGCAAGTGATGTAGCGATACATCGGTGATTCCCCAAACAATACAGTAACGACGGGTTTAATTTAATAGAGAGGGATATTTATGAAAACCATCATACGTGCATTATGTTTCAGATGTGAGTATCGAGCACTTTGGCATGAAACAAAAAAGGGACCCCGTGCTGAATGTCATGATTTTCTCACTGGTGTCAATTTATGTTATATGTACACGCCTGTATTGCCGTATGTAACCAAAAAGGATTTATCTGATAAGAGACCGAGATTTGTGGGAGCGATATTAAGCGCACGGGAGAGGGTATTACGTGTGGTTGAAAAAAATGATATGATATTGAAGTGTAAGGAGATGTCTGGCAGGGAAGTGTTTTTGTATTGGATACCGAAGCGTAAAAGGAGAAAATTGTAAATTGCTGGCAGGAGTTTCTATGACATGGGATTTAGATGTATGTGAGGTTGGAGGAAGATGGCGGTTGATGGGGGAGATATATAAGAATAATATGTTGTGGGATAAAACTCTTCTTTTCGCATCCCGTAAAAAAATGGAAGTAATAGTGCTTTATGAAAACCTGTATAGTTATATGATGTCATTAGAACGAGGCGATGGTTCGCATATCAATCCCCATAAATAAAACTTGTATAGTAAGATATAATTATATATAATATCGTATGTGCATCAAACGAAAACGAAGAGATAGCAGTAAAGTAAATTATACAGGAATCAAGCTGAAGGATATGACTCGTAAACAATTGCGGGTATACAGGCGGGCGTATTATCAAACTCACCGAGAACAATACAAAAAACATCTCTATAGATACCGGAAAAGATATCCTGAAAAAATTTATGAAATACAAAAACGATATAATAATAAAAATAAGGGTTATTATAGTGCGTATAGGAAGCGTTATTATCAAGAGCATAAAGAATATTTCATTCAATGGAGGAAGAAAAATAAAAAAAGGAGGAGGTAATTTGTATGGCGAAAAGGAAAGAGAAGATGGAATTGGCGGAAATGAAATTAGAACTGAAAAAGGCGATTGATTATTTGGTAGGTGAAATTAGGGAGGTCAAGCGGTTAGTTCTTGATATTCAAGGGATGTTGGATGTTGAACCCATGATTTCTCAACTACCTCAAGGTGAAACAAGGAAAGATGAAACCGGGATGCCTATTGTGCATCTTGAGACAGGTCAGCCGGGGCTGGCAGAGAAACCCATTGAGACACTGGCGGATAAAGATGAAGAGAAGGTTGACGATTGAAAAAATTATTATTGCTAGTATTATTATTAACCCCGCCGAGTTTAAGTGAAATAATAAGAGTTAATCTTGCATACGTTAGTTTACTGGGGCTTCCTGATAAAAAAGTACATGGTTTAGAAATAATCGTCAACAATGGGATACCAGAAGAAATATTTGATTCTATTTATAAATTGTGTATTATTCAGGGTATCTTGCCGACTGTTCTTATGTTTGAAATAAAACCACCGAATAGCGAAAAATTTTTGCGTATGTATCAATTATCGCAAGATATGTTGAAAGCATTATAAAACATAAAATAGGAGAGTTGATGAAAGATTGTATACATAAAAAAGGAGTAATGTGTTTTGATGAGGCTGATTTATCAGCACATACATTTTTAAGTGGTTATCCTGATTGTTTTAAAAATGATGCTGAATATTTAAAAAACATTAAAGAACGTAAAGAACATGGATGTAAGGCGTGTCATTTTTATAAAGCAGGATTTAAAGGTTCAGCAAAAGCAACTTGTTGTTTATATGCGTTGGCTTGTTAATGACGAGAATGGTTGAAGTATGAATAAAACATCAATACCTTGGAGTGAGTATACTTGGAAAATTGTTAGTGGGTGTTTACACGGCTGTAGTTACTGTTACGTTAAGAGATTTGATAAAAAAATGATACCCGAGTATCATTCTGACCGTATCGGTGAACCACTGTCAATCAAGAAACCATCATTAATATTTGTTGCGAATACAGGCGACCTCTTTGGGAAATGGGTAAATGATGATTGGATACATCGAGTGCTTTCGGTAGTGCGTGATTGTCCTCAACATGTATTTCAATTTTTAACCAAGAATCCTACAAGAATGTTACAGTATGAATTTCCATCAAACTCATGGGTGGGGGCATCCGTGACGCAACCGGAAGATATTGACCGTATCAGTATTATCAAATGCGTATCTGCACCTGTGCATTTTGTTAGCGTAGAACCAATATTAGGCAAGATTGAGAATGTTGATTGGACAGGTATTCAATGGGTTATCGTAGGTGCGGAATCAATACGTAATGCGAATACACCGAAGGATGTTGTATCAGCGCAAGCATATGCCCGACCATTGATAGCCCAGATAAAAGAATTAGGTATCCCATTATTCATCAAGCCGAACCTGAAATGGTTTGAGAAAGTTTGTGAATATCCAGATAAGGTGATGAATGAAATCAATTAAAGACGCTCTTCTTTACAATGGTCCACAAACTCCGTGGAATGAAAAATTTATCCGTATGATTGATATGCGTATGGATGATAGACCATGGACACCGGAACAAGAAGTAATGGTTATGCGAACGGTCAGCGTATTGATTAGGATGATTGGCGAAAACATTTTGTCGGAGATATTTTATCAACATATTCCGCAGGTGATATGTGCAAGTGACGAAACGGTTTTAACCAGAGCTGTAATAAGCGTAGAGAAAATTAAAGATATAATAAATAAAATAACAGATGATGGCTATATAACCCATGAAATATAATGTAATTAATATATTCAACATCTTGTAAATATTCACAGATTTTGTTATAGTATGAGTCATGCGAGACAAACCTTCCGAAAAAGTTCTTGCAGTTATCAAAAAAAATCAAAAACATATTAATCTTTTACAATCTTTTAATCTTGCATGGTTAAGAGAACATAAATTATTCAATAAGAAAGGAGTATGTATATGGATGAAAAAGAAATAGGGAATACAAATATTACGCAAGAATTTGTTTGTGCGTATTTGTCCTCTGTAGACAAAATAAATGAATTCAAGAAAGAACTTGAGCAACTTATTAATTGCCATTCACTTGAAAACGAGTCTGATACACCAGATTTTATCTTGGCAGAATTTATGGTTGATTGTATGTTATCAGTGAATAAGATGGTTAAGCGTAGAGATGAATGGTATGGCGATAAGCGATGGTCTGGAATAGGAATTATAGGTAAGCCAAAAGAAGGCGAAGTAGGTAATGCTCCTGATAAGTAGGTAATAAGAATGAATATTACCTACTTCAATCGAGGTTATAATGAAGCGATGGTTTGGTATCAGGCATATTCGGTATTGGTATTTATTGTTGAAGCTATTATGGTGGTGGCGGAGGTCTGGACAGAAGCATTGGTTATATTTAATCAGCGATTCGGATTGGGAGTTTCTTGATAAGGTTTGGTGTGGACAAGAATAATGATAAAGAAATCAAAGAGGTATAGCTAATGGGAGCACCAAGAAAACAATTAGAAGCATCGTTTATTGAAGAATTTAAAAAAGATTGGGATGTAATGTCCTATAAAATGCTTCAGGAAAAATATAATATATGTGTGATAACTCTAAAAATTTGGGCAAAGATGTATAGTTGTACATCACCAAAACCACGAGTTTGTGACCAGAATATATCTACTATTATTATGGGTGGCAAAGTTACACCACAAAGTGTTATGGAAAAGATGACGAAGCCTGATTTGGCTGGTGTTGATGTTCAGCATATTGAAGAACTAAAGGCGTGCAATGATGAATTTATAAAACTCATTAATGATGCTGACATGCCAAAGCGTGAGAAAGACGAATTGTTATTTAACATCGCAATGAAGGCGATTGGAATATTTGTTTCCCAGCAACCGAAATCAGGGAAGTATATTGAGTGTATGGCAGATTTCGTTAGGCTAAAATTATATGAGCGAAAGGTTACAATCTCCGATAAAGAGAAAACGGAGATAGATGCGCAGACTATCAAGAACTTAAAGAAAAAACATATCCAAGAAACGATGGATACTATTGTTGCTGAATTAAGTCCCGGCGAACGCAGATTTTTTGAATATTTGGTTCAAGTGGCAACAAAAAAGGTGCTTGACCGTAAAAAGAAAGCGAATGAAGCGATGCAACAGAAGGCACTTGAGGCAAGCGGGCAAGCGAATCCCGAAACAGTTGTTGAACCACCTGTTATAAATGCGGAAATTGTAGGTTCGTAATCAAAGAGAAAGGTAGATTAGATAATGGTTGATAAAAAAAGGAGTTTATCTTGGAAGCGATTACGAGTGTACCTACACATCTTGAAATTTTACAGAAATACGGGGTAGCAGTATATTTATCATTGTTTTTTAGCATTGGTATATTTTTGTGTTCGGTATGGTTAGTAAAACGATTATTGACTATGCACGAATCAGAGAAGAAACAGCTTCTTTCTATGCAAGAGAAAGAACGGGAAAAACATCAAGAGTTTTTATCTGAAGCAGTGAAATCAAATACTACCGCACTTATTATGGCGACTGATAGATTGTCTGATTTGGGTGCGATGTTGAAAAGTGTATCCGAGTCTTTGATTAGAATTGAAAGTGCAAATAAATATCAAAGGGAAGAACATACTGTACAAACACAATTGGTTGGAGATATGAAGAAAGAAGTATCTATATCGTGCGAACGCATCAAGGAAATGGAATACAGGATTAGAGAGATGGGTAAATGAGCGAAAATTGTGTGTTTGGTATTGGCGATGTTATTATGGAGTCCAAGACTGTCCCTGAAAGCATGAAGTGTCCGAACTGTTGGAGAATAATTGAGCCAAAGTTCTGGGGTGGAAACGATTGGAGATATGGATGTTATTGTGGCTTTGTGAAAATGGACTGGGCAATAGAAAGAAAAACAGATGAGTGAGAATAAAAAAATGATATTATAAAAAGTAGCGACGAGGTGCTACGATGAAAATTTTGGTTATTGATGATGATGAGCAGATTTTGGAATTGCTGGCAGTTTTCTTTGACATGAAAAATCATTCATTCCAAGGAACGGTAACTGCAAAAGATGGTATTGCATCAATTGAAGTAGACCGACCTGATGTTGTGTTCTTGGATATTGGTCTGCCAGATGAAGATGGTCTTGTGACATTACAGAAGATTAAAAAGATTGATGAGGCAATTCCTGTGGTGATGGTAACGGCATATAAGGGTGCTGATAAAGTTGTTGAAGCGTTTAGGCTTGGCGCAATGGATTGTTTATTGAAGCCGATAAATTTTGAGTATTTGGAGAATAAGATACTTGATAAAATAAATGTAAAATTAAGCATGTGATATACTACCGGAGGATATTATGGTTGACGAGTTCAGTAGTCAAGAAGAAGATATATTGCATGGCAAAGATGGATTTTCTGTAAAAGGTAAGCCGTCTATTAACCTTGAGATGACACAAAGTGCTGACAGGTCGCATCTCGGTACGTTATTGAAACAAAAGATTGAGGAACTTCGGCAGGCTCAAAGTAAAGAAATAAAAATTGTAACTACTACCGTAGGTGCTGAATTTAAGCCAGAGAATATGCCTTATATTCCCGGGTCAACACATCCAGCATTACTCAAGCATGACCTTGCAACAATTGAGCGCAATGCTGGGTATCAAGACAGAGCGCTAGTTCCCCCGATGTATGCAGACCAGATGAAACCGAAAGAACCTGCTCTAGATTTAATTCCTAAAGATATTCCCGACATAGAATCTAATATAGATATTCTTATAGCTAGTCTTGAATGTGTATCACAGAGTCAACCGCATACTGTATCTCAAGTTCAGCCTGTAATGCAGGGGAAACAGCCAGAATTTGAGATGAAAGTGGCAAGGGATAGAATGCACTCTGGCGGGCATTATTTTTCCGGCGAATATAAGCCCTATCGTCCGGGGGATTAAATGGCATGGCAATGTATTAAATGCGACAAAAAGTTTGATGATATAGTATTACCAAGTATGGGGTTTAATTTTATTGAGCCTTCCTCACTGGAAATATTTTCTTTTATGATACCGCAACATCTTATGAATTTTGCTAAAGCTATGACTATATTTAAAAAACCAGTATATTTTTGCTCTGATTGTATAATTGAGGAAAAGACTAAAGTATGATATTCAGGGAAGAATGGTATCGTAATATATGGTTTCGTATTCCCTTTACTTTATATTTTATAGCAAGGGAGAAGAATGGATTCCTTTGTTTGGCTCGCAGGGAATTTGATGGGGAAGGATATTATTGGCGTAGAATATAGTTAGGAATAAATCAAGTGGAATGGGAAGATTTAGTAGAATCAGTTGGTGATACACCACCTTTAATAAAGACAAAGATAAACGAAAAAGGTTCGTTCTTGAATAACTCTGTCAATAAAAACCATAATTCGTTCACCGAATTTTATTTTGGTCAAACTCTCTATGAAAATCAAATTGATATTGTTAAAGCCATTACTACATCAGGTATTACGGAAGTAGATATTGTCGAGCCGAGGCAGAGCGGTAAGACGAGTGCAGTAGCTGTATCGTGTGCAGTAGATTGCGAAACTGTTGGGATAGAATGGAATAAAGTTAATGCAGAACCGTATCGGATTGGTATATTTGGTCCCAAATTAGCACAAGCACAAATTGATTTATCTAGAATAAAATTATGGGCTGCCAATAACCCTGAAGGCAAAGGTCTCATTAATTGGCGTGATACAACGAACAGTGTTATACGTTGGCATAATGGATGCGAAATTCACGCTATGTCTGCATCAGAACAAACTGAATCTGAAGGATTCACATTTAATAAAGCAATCCTAGAAGAAGCACAAAAAATATCTGACCATGCTGTATCTCAAGTGATAATGCCAATGGTGGGAGCAGTAGGTGGTAAGATAATCAAGATTGGTACTGTGCGTGCTATCCGTAATCATTTCTGGCGGTCATGCAACAAAAATCCACGAACAACAAAAGTAGCGCATCATTGGTTATTATGTGGGAATTATCTGCGCAATAGCGGGTTCATAGAATATAATGGTAATAAAATATCCAAGTTTATTCTTGAACGAATGCCAATGATGCTTAAAGAGAAGTATATGTTGAGTGAATATTTTCCTAATACGCCTGATTTTATGTTCTATGGCGATATGGAATATGACGATTTCTTGACCCAGTACGAGTTGGAATGGCTGGAACAATATGGTTTGTTTATGTCAAGAGAAGAAATTGAACGTATGTTTTTAGGTACACATCCGTTTGAATTTTCACAAGTATCAACAGATTGCGATTATTTTGCTGGTTTAGATTTTGCGACTGGTGATGAGCAGGATGAGACAGCGGTTTCAATATTTAAGAAGATAGGTAATCTTAAACGTAAAGTGTTTGGTATAACATGGGGTAATTTGCCAATACCAGACCAGAAACGTGAGTTGGTTAATCTGCTTGGTTCTAACGGACAGTTCCATTGCAAGACGATATTGGGTGATGTCGGTGGGAATGGACAAGCAGTGATTGAAGATTTGCGTGCTGAATATAGTATGCCGGTATATGCGGTTGCGTTCGGTTCAACTGATAAGGATGTAAAAACTGTATCTATCAATATGAAGACTTCAATGTATAATGATTTTCGTCGAGAAATACAAAATGGGATGATTCAGCATTATGGGGTAGATAGTAATACATCCAAAGAAGTGCAGGTTCAATATCGAAAAGACCGTCGAGAATGGGAAACCCTTGAACAAGAAACAAGGAAAGATACCATTAATAAGAGGATTCAATCTACGGATTCGGAACATGATGATTGTTGTTGCAGCGATATTTTAGCACTGCGAGCTATGAAATTATCAGGCAGGATTATGGGGAGTCAACAGGTATTGTTACACCGTATACCTTATGCGGTTGTTACGCAATCGCCTTTTCAATAAAGGAGGAGAATAATGAAATCATTTTTTGTTGTCATGGTAGTTGTTTTAACTATTTTATTGTCTGTTATGGTTGGCAGGAGTATGGATAATAAAATCGGACTAGCTGGTATTAATGCGCCATTGGTCGATAAAACGCCAGTTGATAAGATAAAAGTTTATGATGTCTGTATGTATAGCGGTGGTATTAGTGTTGCAATGTATGAAATCAAAAGTTGGATGAGATTAGGACTTGGTGATAGTATTTTGCAGTGTACTACTGTGGATGATAAAGAAATAATTATTAAAGGCGATTGGATTATTACTGAAGAATGACAAAGGGACATATATGAAGACAGTTGTTGAGATAGATTACGATTCTCCGCAAGAAGACCATTGGTTATGCCCGGAGAATATCCAATTGGCATTGGAAGCGTGTTGTACAAATATAAATTTCAAAGTGAAGAAAGTTGAGGTAGTAACTATGCTTACACGATTCAGCAGTGTCGATGAGTTAGTGAGTGAACTGGAAAGCAGTAAGTTTCCTTTGGTTGGTATTCCTTACACATGGACATTCGGCGGTCTGATTAAGATTGATACTAATAAGCCTAATGTCTTAATTATTAAAGATAAGGAATATCCTATCATGGTAAATGTTGCGGAAAAGAATATGGTGGTCATTGCAGTGTCGGGATTATAATATGATTGTGTATATCAAAAGCAATAGAGACGATATATTCCGGCAGATAAAATGCGAAGATATTTTAGTTCATGCTTGCAATTCTCGTGGTGTATGGGGAGCAGGAATAGCTCAACAATTCAAAAAACGGTTTCCACATGTATATCGTATTTATGCACATTGGTGTAAAATCAATCATTATAATGTGGTCGGTAAATGTTTATTAGTTGCTGACCACGGACATGTTATCGGGAATTTGATTACCAGCCATGGTTATGGTTCGCATAGGGATAGCGAGAATAAAATATTAACAGCTACATATAATTCAGTTTGTGATTTGTTTCAGCAGATTCCTGTATATAGAACAGTAGTATCGCCGAAAATTAATAATGGATTATTTAGAGTGCCGTGGGAACGCACTGAAGAAATAATTCGCAAAGCGATTTCTAATTGTGGATTTGATATTGAGTGGCGAGTTTACACAATTGATTAAACGTGCGTGGAGATAAGAGTAAACATGATAACAAAAGAAAGAATTAAAATTTGCTGGCTTGGTAGAAAATATAAAAAAAAATATGTATGTTTTATTCCGATAACCATAGATGGTGTTGGCAGGACAGTGCATAGGTCACTGGAAAATTTAGAAAAGGAGGCAGTGCAAATTGTTAGAGCAATACGTTCAGCAAAGCCAAAGATTAAATGTAATTTGACCGAACTGATGGTACATAGGGCAATCCACAAACAATCATGGTGGAAACAAGAAAGGTGCAAAAACGGCAAGTCATGTTAAAAGAATAAAAATTTAAAGGAAACATAAATACAGTTATTACAACCTACACGGAAATCAAATAAATTTTTACCAACCACTTCACAACTATCTACCGATTTTATATATTTTAGACTAATGATGGACTTTTTATGTATATGAACGTTTGCTTTTTTATTAATGCAAGGTATACTTATGTTTAATAACTAATAATTTTTAAGGGGGTATTTTTATGCCAGCAGTGATAGAGTATAAGCAAGGAATATTTTATGTGAATAGTGAAAGAGTTACATTCCCGAAAGATGCTCAACATCAATCTGCACCAATACTGATGGGTTTGGATTATGATACGGGAGATATTGTTCCTGTTACATTCAGTGCTGATGGAAAAATGCGGGTATTTATCGACGATAGCCCGATGGGAAAACAAAATGTTACCGCAGAATATTCTTATTATGTGGGCGGTATTGGTACAGGAAAGATAGAAGCTATAAAAGAGTACCTTACGGGAGCTGTTGCTGGCGACCCTGCGAAGCTCACAATTTATACTTATGCAATGGTTGGGGCTGAAGCGAAGGTAAGCACTATCGTTGTAACTGATACGATTGTATAAAAATTACTCAAAGATTTATTCTGAAATAACCCTATTTACAGAAGTTTATTTTGAAAAATATAAAATATTTATAGGAGCCTACCAATGTCTAATAAGCCAACCAATTATGATGTACTTCAAGATGAAGCAATAACTGAAATATCCAAAGGTGATACTGGTGTTAAAGGTGATACAGGTCCGGGTGTGGGCGCCAAGGGTGATACTGGTGTTAAGGGCGACACGGGGTCTGGCGCTAAAGGTGACACGGGAACAGAAGGCGCATCTGGTGGTCAAGGCGATACTGGTGTACAGGGTGATACTGGCGCAGGTGGTCAAGGTGACACTGGGATATCGGGAGACAAGGGCGATACTGGCGATGGCACTAAAGGCGATACAGGTGCAGGCGGACAGGGAGATACAGGCACAGGGATTAATGGCGATACTGGCATACAAGGTGACACTGGTATTCCGGGAACTTCGGCTGGCAAGGGCGACACGGGTGTGGCTGGAGATAAAGGTGATACTGGTTTGGTTGGCGATACAGGAGCGGGTATACAAGGTGATACTGGCACAGGTGGTCAGGGCGATACGGGCATTGGTGAGAAGGGTGATACGGGTTCTGGAATTCAGGGTGATACAGGTGTAGGCAATCAAGGAGATACAGGCACTGCTGGTGATAAGGGTGATACAGGTGCTGGCGTGCAAGGAGATACTGGTATTGGTGTAGCAGGTGATACTGGTGCTGGCACGCAAGGTGATACTGGTTCTCAAGGAGATACGGGTATTGGTAGTCAGGGCGACACGGGTATTGGTGGACAAGGCGATACTGGTGTTGGCGTAGCGGGTGATACTGGTTCATCGGGTGACACAGGAGTAGGCAGTCAGGGTGATACTGGTTTTCAAGGTGATACTGGGATTAGTGTAAAAGGCGATACTGGATTAGGCGATACGGGTATATCAGGAGATACTGGAAATCAGGGCGATACAGGAACAAAAGCTGATACTGGAATTCAAGGCGACACTGGTATAACAGGCGATACGGGAATTGGTTCAAAAGGTGATACTGGTCCGGGCGGTGGCGAACAAGGCGATACAGGCGTAACGGGTGATACTGGACCGAGTGGCGGAGTTACGGGTGACACGGGTATTACTGGTGATACAGGAATTGGAAGTCAGGGCGATACTGGTATTGGTCTGCAAGGTGATACTGGCATAGCAGGTGACACAGGTGCAGGCGAGCAGGGTGATACTGGTATATCAGGCGATACAGGAGTAAAAGCTGATACGGGTATACAGGGTGATACGGGTATAACAGGTGACACTGGCATTGGTCAAAAAGGCGATACAGGCATACAAGGTGACACGGGTATACAGGGCGACACTGGTGTTATTCCAGAAGAATTGTTGTTGATGGCAACAAGTCAAGAAAATACAATAGCTATAATACAAGGAAAATTACAGCAACCTTATACAGTTCTTCATACCAACACTGACCCTGCTTCATTAAACACAGCAATTCAAGCATTGAATGATGGCGATATTTTAGAAGTTAATTCTTCCGCAGTTTACAATCCTATTTCTATTCCAGCAGATAAAGAATTAATCATTCGTCCTACATTGGGGAAAATGATTAATTTGACTGGTACTGAATGTATTAAGTTAATGAATGGAGCCAGAGATACAATTATTGCAGGAGTATCTATTGAAAATTGCACAACATCGCAAGTTAATTACATGGGCGCAGGAATTACTTTCGGTGAACATTACACAATAGTTTCCAATATTTCATTTTATAATATTTCTATAGATACATCGCTAGCTGGAAGTGGGGTTATGTTATCGTATCACTGGTCAGTTGATGGCGATGATTACGCTACTCCTAATACTCTTCCAGAATGTAGTAGTCAGGTCAGATTTATTAATTGTTGTTTTTATATGGCGAGTAAAGATAATAATGAAGGTGCATCGTTAGCTTTAAGAGGAATTATAGGTGCTTTTATTGTTAATTGTCATTTTAGAGATGATGCGTTAGCAATGAGACAAATACAATTACAAAATTGTGTTTCATCTTATGTTGCTGAAAATAATATCAGGAATACCGCAACTCCCGGCGCTAATGCTGAAGGTATTAAATTAGATGATTTAGGTGGATGTTCTTATCGGTCTACAGGATATATTCTGAAGAATACTATAAAAAATGCGGTGGAAGGTATTGACATTGATGACCTTGTTGATGGTTATGTTTTTGACAATGTTTGTTATGAATGTACCGAAGAAGGCATTAGTGTCGACGATAGTGCAACATGCGTGATAGGAAGAAATTTATGTTACAACTGCACATTTGATGTGAATAGTGCTGGCATTAGAGTTGAGGCAGGCGCAGTAGTAGTGATGTTCCAAAATAATAGTGTAAACAATAGCATTAATTATAGGATTCAAAATGGTTATGTTTTACCAACATCAAATGGTACTTCTATTACTGATATTATTTTAAGAGATAGTGCTGAAAATTTAATATACAGCGGTAGTATTCCATCATCGCTGAATGTTCACGATGCACTTGAATATTTATATTCAGGTGGTGTTAAAGGTGACACAGGAGTGCAGGGTGATACTGGTGTAGGTACCAAAGGAGACACTGGTGCAGGTTCGCAGGGAGATACGGGAACTCAAGGTGACACCGGTGTTGGAACGCAAGGTGATACTGGTGTATCAGGTGATACAGGTATTGGCAGTCAAGGTGATACCGGGACACAAGGCGATACTGGATTAGCAGGCGATACGGGTGCTGGCACACAAGGTGATACGGGCGTTGGCACTCAAGGAGATACAGGTCTACAAGGTGATACAGGTGTCGGCGAAGGAACTCCGGGCGATACTGGTATACAAGGTGACACTGGTATTGGTGAACAGGGTGATACGGGCATTGGTACGCAAGGTGACACTGGTGTATCAGGTGATACAGGTACTGGCGTTCAAGGTGATACCGGAATATCGGGAGATACAGGCGTTAGCGTTAAAGGCGATACTGGTATTCAGGGAGATACAGGTATTCAAGGCGATACTGGCGTAGGCACACAAGGCGATACCGGCGTTGGTGGACAAGGCGATACTGGAATAACCGGAGATACAGGAGTAGGCATTCAAGGTGACACAGGTTCGCAAGGTGATACTGGAACTGGCGGGACTGGCGACACTGGTGTTCAAGGAGATACGGGAATATCAGGTGATACTGGTGTTGGTGAACAGGGTGACACAGGTGTCGGAACACAGGGAGATACTGGTATAGGCGGTCAAGGCGATACTGGTGCGACGGGTGATACTGGTGTCGGAGAACAAGGCGATACTGGTGTTGGTCTGCAAGGTGATACAGGCATAGGTATTCAGGGTGATACGGGAATAGGTGATACAGGTAGTCAAGGTGATACAGGAATATCTGGTGACACTGGGTCAGGTACGCAGGGAGATACCGGCATTGGTTCTCAAGGTGACACCGGAGTACAGGGTGATACTGGCATAGGTGAAGGCACGCCGGGTGATACTGGTATTCAAGGTGATACCGGCGTAGGAACACAAGGCGATACAGGTTCTCAAGGTGACACTGGTATTCAAGGTGATACCGGTTCCGGTATTCAAGGTGATACCGGCATAGGAACACAAGGCGATACGGGTATATCAGGTGATACAGGTATTGGCACGCAGGGCGATACAGGTTCTCAAGGTGATACCGGTATTGGTGAACAAGGCGATACTGGTATTCAGGGCGATACCGGAACCGGTGAACAAGGTGATACCGGGATATCGGGCGATACAGGTATAGGAACACAAGGCGATACTGGTATTCAGGGCGATACAGGTTCAGGCACACAGGGTGATACTGGAATCGGCGATAAAGGAGATACGGGTGTTCAGGGCGATACGGGTGTTGGAACAAAGGGAGACACTGGTATTGGGTCGCAAGGCGACACAGGAGTAAAGGGTGATACTGGTGTAGGTCTTCAAGGTGATACGGGTACGGCAGGCGATACTGGTGTAGGTCTTCAAGGTGATACGGGTATTAGTGAAAAAGGTGACACAGGGATAGGCACGCATGGCGATACAGGAATACAAGGCGACACTGGCATAGCGACGACTGGTGATACTGGCACACAAGGCGACACTGGCATAGCAACGACTGGCGATACAGGTACACAAGGTGATACTGGAATTGCGACGACTGGCGATACAGGTACACAAGGTGATACTGGAATTGCGACGACTGGCGATACTGGCACGCAAGGTGATACGGGCATCAGCGTAAAAGGTGACACTGGGATAACTGGCGATACTGGGACAGGTACGCACGGCGACACGGGGATTTCTGGTGACACAGGCATTAGCGTCAAAGGAGATACGGGAACAAAAGGCGATACTGGTACGCACGGAGATACAGGAGTACAGGGTGACACGGGTGCGATAAATCCAATTAAATTAGCCAACAGAATATTGGTTGGAGCTTCGGGGAATTACACAACCCTGAAAGCTGCGGTAGATTGGTTCAATGCAAGTGCCACGGCTAATACTGAAATACTATTGGATGCGGGACATCATCTCATAACAGATACCGTGACGGTTAATAATGCTTCATACCAACTTATGATAAGAGGTGTGGATGATTATACTTGTTGCCTTGACGCATCCACGGGTCTGACAGGCAAGCCGATGTTCAACATTAAAAGTGCTTGCGATATGCACATGATAAAGTATGATGGTTCTACTTTGGCAAGTTACGGAACCGCAGCCAATGAAAATTGCATAACTTTCAATACCACAAGCAAGATTTATTGTGAACTCAATGATTTCTCAATGAATGGTTTCAAGATAGCTGTTGTCGATTTGATTGGCGTAGACTTATTTATGATTAACTTTATCATCTCCAATTGCGGGATTGGTTATTCGCAGAATTATTCGACGGGGGCGATAGGGACTTCGGTTGATTTTGAAGTCGGGAATTTTGTAGCATGTCCAATCGGCATACAGCTTCTTAAAGGAACGGCATGTACTTTTTATATTGCCCACATTCTTTTCTTGAATTCGTTGAGTACTGATATTGGCATTAGTTATACAGGCGGTGCTGGAAATTATGTTTTGGATAGCGCCACTGCTTTAGCTAATATATTGAATTGTTCTTGGAATAATATAGGAACATTCATTTCTGGTTTTGATTTCACAAATACCAGAGATGCGGATGTGGAAGTGATAGCTTGCGTGGGCGTGGAAGACAAATCTGCCCATGCCAAAATAAATGTAGTTGATGATGCCAGCACTGTTACAATAACATCAAATGCTGTTTGGTATAAAGCTCCATTCGTAAATGGAACTATATATACTTGCAAGATGACATTGGCTAATAACAGAATGACATATCAAAGCACGCATCATAGAGATGGCAGGATGTGGATATCGGGTGCAATGTCGAATGATAACGCTAATAGAAATAACACCATATGTTTGAGGAAAAATATATTCGTAAGTAGCGTGACAGGGAATGGTGCTACCGTAACGGTTACGACAACGGTGAATCATAATATTCCCACAGACACTAAAGTACAGATGTTGAGTTGGACGGGTGGAACGGGAACATGGAATGGCGTTTATACCATTACATCAACTGGCGACAAAACATTCACATACGCATCTACGGGTAATGGAACTGCAACGGGCGGGAATAGCGGGGCATTGCTTGCTCCCACAACATCGAGGTCGACAACAGCGGCACAGCCTTTCCCATTTGTTTTTTCAGTATATTTAGACGATATGCTAAAAGATGATTATTATGAATTGTATGTAACGGCAACTAATAACGGTGATGTGATTATCGTATCAGATGTCAGTTGGCTACTTGATACAAAGTAATAAGGAATATTGTGAATTATTTTTTAGCCAAAGCAATATGTAAAAGTATGGCGCCCGCAATATTGATGGGCGTTGGGCGATGAATAATTAAGTGAATCAGGGATATAGGGAGTAAATTAAATATGAAAGTAAAAAACATATCCAATAGTATAGTCGTTGTTCCTGACATGGTATCGAATGGGGTAGATTTAATATTGCGACCCGGCGATATTATGCCATTGTACAATGAGGATACCGAAAAATCTGCGGAGTTAAGACATTTTATTGAGACGGGGGTTTTGGAAATAATTGGTGACTTAGAACCAGAAGATGGTCTTGGTGAACATTTTGATTTCCAAGATGACCATGTTGTTATATCAAATAATGTTGGCGACAAAGAATGTACTTTATATCTATGCGATACAGGGTCGCCGTGTTTAATTGCGAAAATTTCTGATATTGCTGTAAACGATAATTATTCTCCTGAACTGCAAACACTTATTGAAACGGGTGGTATACAAGGCGATACCGGAGTTCAAGGTTTAGCTGGCGACACAGGGATACAAGGTGACACGGGTATATTAGGCGATACAGGTTATGGTGACACAGGAGTTCAGGGCGATACCGGTATATCGGGTGATACAGGCATAGAAGGAGTAGTAGGTAGCAAGGGAGATACTGGTATAGGTCTTAAAGGTGATACGGGGACAACAGGTACGACTGGAAGTAAAGGTGACACTGGTACGATAGGTACAACTGGGAATAAAGGCGATACGGGAACAGCAGGTACGAATGGTAATAAAGGTGACACGGGAACAGCAGGTACGAATGGAAGTAAAGGCGATACAGGTACGACAGGGTTGACTGGTAGCAGAGGTGATACGGGCACTAAAGGTAGTACAGGAGTATCAGGCAATAAAGGTGATACGGGAACAGCGGGCACGGCTGGGAGTAAGGGTGATACAGGAACCGCTGGTGCGGTTGGAGCAACGGGTAGCAAAGGTGATACAGGAACAACGGGTACGGCTGGAAATAAAGGTGATACTGGCGTAACTGGTCTTCAAGGCAATCGTGGCGATACTGGCATCAAAGGTAGTACGGGCGTGGCGGGTAATAAAGGCGATACAGGAACAACAGGTACGACTGGTAATAAAGGTGATACAGGAGTAAGTGTTAAAGGCGATACAGGGTCAGGTAGTAAAGGTGATACAGGAACAATTGGCAATAAAGGTGATACAGGGTCGGGCATTAAAGGTGATACTGGAACACATGGCGATACGGGTGATGGTATAATAGGAGATACGGGAACACAAGGCGACACGGGAATATCCGGTTCGGCAGTTGATAAAGGCGATACAGGCGTACAAGGAGATACGGGAATTCAAGGCGATACTGGTATTCAGGGTGATACTGGGTCTGGTGATAAGGGCGATACCGGGGTAGGAAGTAAAGGAGACACGGGAACAATAGGCAATAAAGGAGATACGGGGACACAGGGTGATACAGGGTCTGGCGATAAGGGTGATACAGGTGCAGGAGGTAAAGGTGATACCGGCACACAAGGTGATACGGGAATAAGCGTTAAAGGTGATACTGGCGCAGGTAGTAAAGGTGATACAGGAATTCAAGGAGATACAGGTATAGGTGTTAAAGGTGATACTGGGGATAATAATTGGAGTAGAACTGGAACAGACATTGCGCCTCGTATTACTGATGATAATATATTTCCTAATGGGGTAACTTCTTTAGGAAGTGATGCACGGCGATTTAATAATTTATCATTAAACGGTGACATACATACATTAGGAGATATTGTTGTTGCTATTCCTGAATGGATAGAACGCAGACCATTGGGTGATGTAAATGCAAGTTGGTATACTGTTTCGTCTGATAGTGATGGCTCTCATCTTATTGTTGCTGTTCAGGGTGGTGGCATTTGGGTATCTACTGATAGCGGTGTAAATTGGATAGACCGTACACCAGCGGGTGCGACTGTTTTAGTTTGGCAGTCTGTTGCATCCGATAGTGATGGCTCTAATTTTATTGCTTGTGCTTATGGCGGTCGGCTTTGGACTTCTTCTAACAGCGGTGTGAGTTGGACAGAACGGACACCAGCAGGTATAGCAAATAAAAATTGGCAATCTGTTGCATCTGATGATGATGGGTCTTATCTTGTTGCAAGTATTTATGGCGGTCGGTTGTGGACTTCTTCTAATAGCGGAGTGACTTGGACAGAACGCACGCCAGCAGGAAGTGCAGATAAAAATTGGCAATCTGTTGCGTCTGATAGCGATGGAACTTTTCTTATAGTTGCGGTTAATGGCGGTCGTCTTTATACGTCTTCTAATAGTGGTTCGACTTGGACAGAACGCACGCCAGCAGGAAGTGCAGATAAAAATTGGAATGATGTCGCATCTGATGGTGACGGTTCAAATCTTATTGCTGGTATTAATGGCGGTCGTCTTTATACTTCTTTGGATAGTGGCGTTAATTGGACAGAACGCACACCAGTAGGTGCAGTTGATAAAGGATGGCGGACTGTTGCATCTGATAGTGATGGAACCAATCTTATTGTTTGTGTTTATAATGGTCGGTTTTATACTTCTGCTGACGGTGGTGTACATTGGGAAGAACGACAGCCAGCAGGTAATGTAGACAAATATTGGACTTCCGTTGCTTCTGATAGCACGGGAACTAATCTTATTGTTTGTGCTTATACTGGTCGAATTTATACTATTAATTTATCTCTCCTTGTTACAAAAGTTGAAATTACTCCAACATTCGTTGATATTAATATCCCGACGACAGTAGAAAAAATCACCGGCATTGCGCCTATCGATGATTTAGATTTAGCAACAAAGAAATATGTGGATGATTTTGGTGGTACTAAAGGTGATACTGGTGCATCAGGAGCTAAGGGTGATACTGGACCCGGCGGTGGCGACCAAGGAGATACGGGTACACAGGGTGATACTGGTGTTAAGGGTGATACTGGAATAGGTGTTCAAGGTGACACGGGAATACCCGGTTCATCAGCGGATAAAGGTGATACTGGTATTACTGGAGATACAGGAACACAGGGTGATACTGGCATCGGTGTTCAAGGAGATACTGGTATCTCCGGTTCAGCCGTAGCTAAAGGCGATACTGGTAGTCAAGGTGACACTGGTATAGGTGTTCAAGGAGATACTGGTATAGGAAGTAAAGGTGATACGGGGACACAAGGTGATACTGGTACGACGGGCGATACTGGCGCAGGAGTACAAGGTGATACCGGTATAGGGGAGAAGGGTGATACGGGAACATCAGGAGATACTGGTTCAGGAGTGCAGGGCGATACCGGTGTATTTGGCGACACAGGCATCGGTCAACAAGGTGACACCGGCATACAAGGCGATACTGGTTCAGGCGATAAAGGCGATACCGGAATTATAGGTGACACGGGAATAGCAGGAGATACGGGCGCAGGTATAACTGGAGATACTGGTTCTCAAGGCGATACTGGTGTTGGAACTAAAGGCGATACTGGTTTTTCTGGCGATACTGGTACAGGCGTACAGGGAGATACAGGAATTAGCACAACGGGGGATACTGGAACACAAGGCGATACCGGCATTATTGGTGATACTGGGATATCTGGGGATACGGGTGTTGGTATACAGGGAGATACTGGTGTTGCAGTAAAAGGCGATACTGGAATATCTGGTGACACGGGTATTAGCATAAAAGGTGACACTGGCGTAACCGGTGACACAGGTATTGGTACGCAAGGTGATACTGGTGTATTTGGAGATACCGGCATAGGTACGAAAGGTGACACTGGTTCAACTGGTGATACAGGAATTGGTTCGCAGGGCGACACCGGTGTTTCCGGTGATACAGGAATTTCGGGTGACACAGGTATTGGTACGCAAGGAGATACCGGTGTTGGCAATAAAGGCGATACTGGTTTTCAAGGTGATACGGGGAATCAAGGAGATACTGGCGTTGGAATACAGGGAGACACGGGCGTAAGTGTTAAAGGTGACACTGGTATAGTAGGTGATACTGGAACACAAGGCGATACGGGAGTTGTCGGCGACACAGGAATATCGGGTGACACCGGCATAGGTATAATAGGTGATACTGGATTTCAAGGTGATACTGGTGTTGGAACTAAAGGTGACACTGGGGTTTATGGAGATACGGGAGTTGGTACGCAGGGCGATACGGGCGTATCTGTTAAAGGAGATACGGGGGTTTATGGAGATACCGGCATTACTGGTGACACGGGAATCGGTCAGCAAGGTGATACAGGTATCGGTATACGAGGCGATACTGGAATCTCGGGCGATACTGGTATTGGTTCTCAAGGAGACACGGGAATTTTAGGTGATACTGGAATCGGAATTCAGGGTGATACTGGAACATTTGGTGATACAGGGATTGGGGAACAAGGCGACACAGGTGTAAGTATCAAGGGCGATACTGGCACGCAAGGAGATACCGGTATCAGCATTAAAGGCGATACCGGAATCAAGGGAGATACTGGTATTCAGGGTGATACAGGAATCAATGGGGATACCGGAGTAAATGGAGATACTGGCTCTAAGGGCGATACGGGTATTGGTGTACAAGGCGATACCGGGATTTATGGTGATACCGGGGTATATGGTGACACTGGCGTAACGGGTGATACTGGAATTAAGGGCGACACAGGTGTAACAGGAGATACGGGTATTGGTATACAAGGCGATACTGGGATTTTTGGTGATACTGGGATATCAGGAGACACGGGAATTGGTATTCAGGGTGACACAGGCACAAAAGGCGATACAGGAATTCAAGGAGATACCGGCACTGTTGGAGATACAGGTATTGGCGAGCAAGGGGATACGGGGATAAGCATAAAAGGTGATACCGGAACACAAGGCGACACTGGAATTTATGGTGACACCGGGGTATATGGTGACACTGGAACAACGGGCGACACTGGTATAAAAGGTGATACTGGAGTTAAGGGAGATACAGGGATTTTTGGCGACACGGGTGTACAAGGCGATACCGGCACAAAAGGTGACACAGGAATTGCAACGACTGGTGATACTGGTATTCAGGGTGACACAGGAATTGCAACAACTGGTGATACGGGTATTGGTGAGCAAGGCGATACTGGAATTGGCAATAAAGGCGATACTGGTATAGGAACGCAGGGCGACACGGGAATTTCTGGTGATACCGGGATATCAGGAGACACGGGAATTGGTATTCAAGGTGACACGGGAATTTATGGCGATACTGGCATAGGCGAACAGGGCGATACGGGCATAAGTATAAAAGGCGATACAGGTACGGCGGGTGATACTGGTATAGGTGAACAAGGCGACACGGGTATAAGCATAAAAGGCGATACTGGTTTAGTCGGTGATACTGGAATTAGTCAGCAAGGAGATACAGGAGTATATGGCGACACTGGTGTTACGGGCGATACTGGAATAGGTACGCAAGGCGACACGGGCATAAGCATAAAAGGTGACACTGGAATTGGTTTGCAAGGAGACACTGGTTCGGTAGGCGATACAGGTATTGGTGAACAGGGAGATACCGGAATAACGGGCGATACAGGCATTGGTCTGCAAGGTGATACAGGAATAAGCGTAAAAGGTGACACTGGTATTACGGGTGATACTGGTATTGGTGAACAAGGCGATACGGGAATAAGCATAAAAGGTGACACAGGCACATCAGGCGATACTGGTATTGGCGAACAAGGTGATACGGGCATTGCTATAAAAGGCGATACAGGAATTTCTGGAGATACGGGAATTGGTTTACAAGGTGACACGGGAATTGGAGTTAAGGGAGATACGGGCGCAGGTGACACTGGCGTTGGTTCACAAGGCGATACAGGTTCTAGTGGAGATACAGGAATAGGTCAGCAGGGTGATACTGGAGCAATAGGCGACACGGGCATTGGCGTGCAAGGCGATACGGGTATCAGTGTAAAAGGCGATACGGGGATATCTGGTGACACTGGAATTGGCGAGCAGGGCGATACTGGTATTGGTATAAAAGGTGATACGGGTTCGGTTGGTGATACTGGGATAGGCGAACAAGGTGACACGGGTGTCAGCATAAAAGGTGACACTGGCATAACTGGCGATACTGGTGTTGGTCAGCAAGGTGATACTGGTACAGGAATTAAAGGCGACACAGGCACATCAGGCGATACGGGAACAGGAATTAAAGGCGATACTGGCACGATTGGAGATACTGGTTTTGGTCTGCAAGGCGACACGGGCATAATGGGCGATACGGGTACGATAGGTGATACAGGTATAGGAACAAAAGGTGACACTGGTACGGCGGGTGATACGGGAATACAGGGCGACACGGGTATAGGTGAAAGTTTTTGGGCAAGAGTAGGCACAACTATTTCTCCGCTTAATGAAGGCGATAAAATACAGACATCAGGCGACATTGTTGTTGCTACTGCTGGTGGTGGCGGTAGTTGGGTAGATTCCCAACCATCGGGTGATGTGAATGAAGGTTGGCAAACCAGTGCTTGTGATAGTGATGGGTCTCATATTATTGCCGCTGTTGATAGTGAGCGACTTTGGATTTCTACTGATTTTGGCGCAACTTGGAATGAAACTCAACCAGATGGCAATACAGATAAAGGATGGATATGTGTTGCCTGTGATGGTGATGGTTCTCATTTTATTGCCTGTGCTGGTGATGGCGGGGGCGAGGTTTGGATTTCTACTAATAGCGGTTCAGCTTGGACAAAAAAATCAACTCTTACCTTTCAATCTGTTGCCTGCGATAATACTGGCAGTAAAATTATCGGTTGCACAAGGTCCTCTGGTTCAAGCGGTTGGGTTTATACATCTACTGATACAGGCGATAATTGGACACAAAGTCTTCAGAAAACATATCTTCAAGATGTTGCATCTGATAGTGATGGTTCTGTTCTTCTTGCTTGCCAAGATGATATGACTACAAGTGCTAATCGGATGTGGCTTTCTACCGACAGTGGTGCAAATTGGGCTGAAACACAGCCAATAGGGAATAATGGCGCAGAATGGCAATCTGTTGATTGCGATGATGATGGTTCTCATATTGTTGTCTGTACTTATCCTAATATTTCAACATCAGGCAGAATTTATGTTTCTGTCGATGGTGGTACAAGTTGGGCAGAAAAACGTCCAACAGGAGTTGATGAGGATTTGCCTTGGTATTCTGTTGTTTCTGATGGTACTGGTTCAGTTCTTTTGGCGGGTATGGACAGCGGTCGGCTTTGGCTTTCCGTTAATGGCGGAACAGATTGGGTAGAAGAACAACCAGCAGGTAATTTTGATAAATCATGGGCTACTCTCGCATGTAGCAGTGATGGTACTTTACTCATAGCTGGTGTTTATGGTGGTAGGTTTTATGTTCGCAGTGCAACGCCTGCTAGTACAAAAGTTGAAATCACTCCTCTCCTCGTAGATATCAATGTGCCGATGACAGTAGAAAAGATATCTGGCATTACGCCGATTGATGATGTTGATTTAACGACAAAAGAATATGTTGATGGTTTGGTATTATCTGGTCCTAAAGGAGATACCGGAACAAAAGGTGATACAGGCATAGGAACTACAGGCGATACTGGTATTGGTACGCAGGGTGATACTGGTATTCATGGAGATACAGGAGTCAAGGGAGATACTGGTAATAAAGGTGATACTGGTCAAAAGGGTGACACAGGAATAAAAGGCGATACGGGTGTTGGTTTACAAGGTGACACTGGTATACATGGCGATACAGGGATAAAAGGAGATACAGGTGTTAATGGTGATACTGGAATAACTGGCGACACAGGTATAGCCACAAAAGGTGATACGGGTACGCAGGGTGACACAGGCATACAAGGTGATACAGGAATAGGAACACAGGGAGATACGGGATTTTCTGGTGATACGGGGATTGGTACGCAAGGTGATACGGGTATTGCGACAAAAGGCGATACGGGTTCGGCGGGAGATACTGGCATAGGCGAACAAGGTGATACAGGAATATCTGGTGATACGGGTATTGGTAGTCAGGGTGACACTGGTATACAAGGTGATACAGGCGAACAGGGAGATACTGGGATAGCAGGTGATACGGGAACACAAGGCGATACTGGTACAGTAGGAGACACTGGTGTAGGTGATACAGGTATTCAAGGCGATACTGGCATAGGGGATACTGGAGTTCAAGGAGACACAGGTGTTCAGGGTGATACTGGTATAGGCGAAAGTTTTTGGAGTCGAGTAGGAACAGTTTTATCTCCACTTAATGAAGGCGATGATGTCAGTACATCAGGTGATATTCTTGTCACTGATAGTAATGGTGGAACATGGACAGAACGTCAACCATCAGGTGCGGTAGACGCACTTTGGGATTCTGTTGCTTCAGATGCTGATGGGTCTAATCTTATTGCTTGTGCTGAAGCTGGGCGGGTTTACACTTCTTCTAATAGCGGGGTGAGTTGGACAGAACGTCAACCAATAGACGCTAATCCTCATGATTGGTATTCTGTTGCCTCTGACGCTGATGGCTCTAATCTTATTGTTTGTGTTACTGGTGGACGGCTTTATACTTCTTCTGATAGTGGTGCGAATTGGACAGAACGTCAGCCAGCAGGTGCTTTTGATAAAGGTTGGAATTATGTTGCATCTGATAGTGATGGGTCTTTCCTTATTGTTTGTGATGCTAACCCGGGTCGGCTTTATACATCTGGCGATGGTGGTACGAGTTGGACAGAACGACAACCAATAGATGACAATGATTATGTTTGGGTTGCTGTTGCATCTGATAGCGATGGCTCTCATCTTATTGTGAGTAATGGAGGACCGGGTCGGCTTTATACATCTGGCGATGGTGGTACGAGTTGGGTAGAACGGCGACCAGCAGGCAACGTGAATAAAATCTGGACTGGTGTTGCATCTGACGCTGATGGGACAAATCTTATTGCGTGTGTTTATAATGGTCGAATTTATACCTCTGCGGATAGCGGTGTAAGCTGGACAGAACGTCAGCCAGCGGGTGCTTTTGATAAAGGTTGGCAGGTTGTTGCATCTGATAGTGACGGCTCTCATCTTATTGCTTGTAATGGTGTACGACTTTACGCTTCGTCTGATAGTGGCGCAACTTGGATAGAACAACAACCAGCAGGTGCTGGGGACAAAAATTGGACTTACGTTGCTTCTGATAGTGATGGTTCTAATCTTATTGCTTCTATAACTTATGCTGGGCGAGTTTATACTTTTCATCCGCAAGTTGCAATCACATCTTCATTAATGAATGTTAATGTACCGATGACGGTAGATAAAATAACGGGCATTGCACCGAGTGATGTTACTGATTTAACTACAAAGGAATATGTAGACAATGCACGGACAAAGATTATTCCGGGAACTTTTGGATTCGATGGTCGTGAAGATATTTTAAATCAGCTTATTGGTGAAGGATGGGATATTGCTTTAACAAGTGTTGCTGTTTATAATGCCGATGGCACTGTATCGTTATCAGGTACAGGTAATGATTTGTGGATTAATCCATCAACAGTTATACCAGTGCCTGTTTATCCTATCCCTTATTTTGTTGAAGTCAGACTTAAAGTTTCATCGGTTACTGGTATAGATAATTCATCAGTATTTGCATTTGAGATTTATAATAATTATGTTGGTGCTTATGCAACATTGACTAGAAATGCAAATGTTTATACGGGAACTATTAACATTGATATAAATGGTACAACTTATGAAGATGTAGCAGTTGTAGATTTTTTAGAGTTTCATACTTATAAACTTTCCGTTGACGCAACAAATACTGTAAAGTTTTATATTGATGATGTTGTGAAATATAGTATTGCTGGTGGCACTGATGCTTCTATGAATGAAGCTGGTGTTGATGTTACAACCACACAACATACAATAATGGTAGATTTTATTCGTTGGTATGATGCTGGATTAAAAGGTGATACTGGAACAGGAACGCAAGGTGATACAGGTATTGGCGTAAAAGGTGATACGGGAGTTGGAACGCAAGGCGATACCGGAACCAAAGGTGACACTGGAATAGGGCAGCAAGGCGATACGGGAATAAAAGGTGACACGGGTGTTAAGGGTGATACTGGGTCACAAGGCGATACCGGAATTTATGGCGACACGGGTATTTCTGGGGATACTGGTATACAGGGAGACACGGGGATATCAGGAGATACAGGAGTAGGAACGCAAGGCGATACTGGTGTATCTGTTAAAGGAGATACCGGTACCAAAGGTGATACGGGCATTGGTCAACAAGGAGACACTGGGGTTTATGGTGATACTGGCATTGCTGGTGACACTGGAATTGGCACGCAGGGTGATACGGGAATTTTTGGCGATACAGGAGTGGGAACGCAAGGTGATACCGGTATTAAAGGCGACACAGGCACGAATGGCGATACAGGGATACAAGGAGATACCGGTGCTGGTCTTACAGGAGATACGGGTACGCAAGGTGATACGGGCATTGGCTCTCAAGGAGATACTGGGATTTATGGTGACACAGGAATAACGGGAGATACTGGTATAGGCGTACAGGGCGATACAGGTATAGGTACGAAAGGTGACACCGGTTCTCAAGGTGATACTGGGGTACAGGGTGATACAGGCATAGGTGAACAAGGTGACACGGGAATATCTGGCGATACTGGTGCGACGGGAGATACAGGTATTGGCATACAAGGCGATACAGGTATTGGTGGTCAGGGTGATACTGGTATTCAAGGCGATACCGGCGTAAATGGAGATACTGGAACGCAGGGCGATACTGGCGAGCAAGGTGACACGGGAACGCAAGGAGATTCTGGTGTTAATGGTGACACTGGTACGCACGGTGATACTGGAACAAAAGGCGATACTGGTATTGGTGTGCAAGGCGACACAGGAATACAAGGTGATACTGGTGTTGGTCTTATAGGTGATACTGGAATACAGGGAGATACGGGGATAAAAGGCGATACAGGTATTGGAATTCAAGGCGATACGGGAACACAAGGCGATACCGGGATTCATGGTGATACCGGGACACAAGGCGATACCGGAATAACGGGCGATACCGGGACACAAGGTGATACCGGGATTCAGGGTGATACTGGAATAAAAGGAGACACAGGGTTAAATGGCGACACTGGGATACAAGGTGACACGGGTACAAAAGGAGATACAGGAATACAAGGTGACACGGGAATAACAGGCGATACCGGCGTAACAGGCGATACTGGCATACAGGGAGATACAGGTGTAAAGGGTGATACGGGCGATAGTATGTGGCAAAGAGCTGGGAATGTTATTTTACCTCTTAATGCAGGAGATGATTTATGGATTAATGGAGATATTGTTATTGATAGTCCGATATGGACAGAACGTACACCAACAGGTATAGCAGAGGATAAATCGTGGTGGTCTGTTGCTTCTGATAGCGATGGGTCTTTTCTTATGGCTGGCAATTATAATGGTCGGCTTTATACTTCTTCTGATAGCGGTGTGACTTGGACAGAACGTCGACCAGCAGGTGATGTGAACAAAATCTGGAGGCTTATTGCTTCCGATAGTGACGGCTCTTTTCTTATTGCTGGTGCTTACGGTGGTCGGCTTTATACTTCTATTAACAGTGGTGTGGATTGGACAGAACGTCAACCAGCAGGTAATGTGGATAGAGATTGGACTGGCGTTGCTTCTGATAGTGATGGTTCTCATCTTATTATTTGTTGTGCTTATAGTAATGGTCGGATTTATACTTCTGTTAACAGTGGTGTGGCTTGGGAAGAACGTCAACCAGCAGGTAATGTGGATAGAGTATGGCAGTCTGTTGCATCTGATAGCGATGGGTCTAATCTTATTGCTGGTGCTTATGGTAGTCGGGTTTATATTTCTATTAATGGTGGTGCAAATTGGGCAGAAACTACGCCAACGGGTTCAGGTGTAAATAAAAATTGGCAGTCTGTTGAATCTGATAGTGATGGCTCTTTTCTTATGGCTGGTATTTATGGCGGTCGGTTTTATACTTCTTCTGATAGCGGTGCGAATTGGACAGAACGTCAACCAGCAGGCAATGTTGATAAAGATTGGCAGGTTGTTGTATCTGATAGTGATGGTTCTCATCTTTTTGTGTGTAATTTGGTAGGTCGGCTTTATACTTCTTCTGATAGTGGTGTGACTTGGACAGAACAACAGCCAGCAGGTGATGCGAATAAGAGTTGGTATTTTATTGCCTCTGATAGTGATGGAACTAATCTTATTGCTGGTAATGCTCAACGGCTTTATACTTCTTTTCCTCCTGTTAAGATAACTCCTTCATTAATGGATGTCAATGTCGGATTAAGGACTTCAAAGATTTATCCCTACGCTAATTCTGTTACTGCATTTGGAATATTCAAAGCAGATGGCACAACTAATATTTTTAATGTCGATACGGTCAATTCACGTGTTGGCATTGGAAACATTGCGCCTTCCGTTAGTCTTGAAGTAGGTTCAATTACCGCAGGATTAAACGCTAAAATCACCGCTACTCTTGGAGCTGATATTGCACCAACTTTTGATAGTGCGAATTGGACAGCTACAAATGGTTGGTCGGCAGACGGCGTAGGAACACAATTAACAAAGGTTACGAATGTTTCTGTGGGTACAATTACTCCTTCGGGAGCTGGTGCTACGCCTACCGTTGGAGTTACTTATAAAATAGTTATTACTGCAACGGCAACAAGTGGAGCGATAACTTATGTTTATGGCGGTGTAGCAGGAACAGTTATTACTGCTACTACCATCACCGATTACATTACAGCTATAACTACTGATAAATTAATTATTTCAGGTGCAATATCATCTACAGCAGTGATTACCGTAGTAAGCATAAAAGCACTGACTGATGCTACGGGTGATTTAACGGTTGATGGAAATTTGAAGGTGGGAAGTTCAATACAGTCAATAAATAATATAATTGCACTAACAATACTTCCTAATGGAAGCGTTGCGATACCTGTAGCCACGAAACTTTATCTTGATGGTGGTGGCGATACTTATATAACTGAAATAGTATCTAATCAGATAAGGTTGATTGCTGGAAGTCTATTTGTTGCTGATTTTAATACAACAAATACATACTTCTACAAAGATGTATCAATTGAACCCCAGAAACGATTGTATCTTGACGGTGGCACTGACTCTTATATTGTTGAATTATCAGCGAATGAAATTGCTACTTTTGTAGGTGGAGTGCAACGATTAGGGGTAATGGGTACTGCGGTTTGGTTTGGTATTCACGCACTTCCTGATGCAGACAATTCATCCTCAAGGCAATTAGGTTCAACATCTTATTATTGGTATGGGTTATGGTATGGTGCTGGTGGATTGGTTCAAAAAACATGTTTCAAAGATTTAAAAACCGACTTAACTATTAAAAAACCGGTTAATTTGTATGATTCGTTGCCTGAATTTGGAACTTTCAAACGCAAAGAAAAAGGAATTGATGCTGAATTAGAAAAAGGATTTATTATAAACGAAACATCAGATAAAAAAGCTGATTATGAATATATTCAAACAGATGAAAATGGGAAAGACTCATTACGGCTTGATATATTGGTTGCTCAATTGAGTGTAGCTATAAAAGATATAAATGAAAGAATTAAAGTATTAGAAAAATAAAAGGAGACAAAAACAAATGGCAAAGGAATTTCTACCTGATGGTAGGGTTATTGAAGGCGGGTCGACTGATGTAAAAGGACGCATTACTCTCAATAAAAATGAGATTGATGGGGTAAAGGCACAGATGTACCAAGATTTTTTAACAGCAAAACAAGAAGGCAAAATAGGATTAGGATATAATTTTGATTCGTGGTTAAGAGATAGTTGTAATACATTAAGGTCATTGCGTAAAGCTGACATTGAGACAGAATACAAATTAGGCAAAATTTCTAAAGCAGAGTTTGACGCATTAGATGAAATGCGGGTGAAAATGATTTCTGCAATTATTCAAATGGATGTCAGTGACTTGGATAAGTATGGAATAAAATTCATCAATTCGTCTGTAGCAACAGTTGTGGCTGGGAATGATTTATTAATTCCAAGTCATAGGAAAGATGTCATTAAATTCAAGAATGAAATTAAGCAATAAAATAAAATTATAAAAGGAACTAATTATGGCTGATACATTTACCTCTAAATTCAGATTGTGTAAACCCGAAGTAGGTTCGTTGGATTGGCATATTCTTTACTATGATGCTATGGATATTATTGACGCTCATGTTCCTCGTGTGTTTATGAGTGCGCCTCGGATAATCACTAGTGAACCGACTGTTGGCGGGACACTCACGGAGAATTGGTATTACTTTTATAAAGTATTAGCAATGAATGGAACATTAACGACTTTGCCGAGCTGGGAAAATATCAGTATATATACAGATGCAGTAAATAAAACAGGTGATATTACTTGGACAGCAGTAGCAGGTGCAACAAAATATTATGTATATCGAGCTGATACTAATGACCCTTCCTATATACCAATTGATAGTGATTATAATTATCTTGCTGAAGTTGTGGGTACGACAGCATATTCGGATACAGGGGGTGTTGTTCCTAGTGGTGCGATGCCTTCTGTAGTAACTTGGTATACCACTGAAATAGACCAATTATATGTTATGCCAGATGTGACAGAAGGGCAGACAGCACATGTTTCTCCTGTTACACTTATAGATAATCTTGATAATATTCGGAATATGGTTCATCAGATTAATGGGCAAACAAATTGGGACGATACTGTTGTCACTAATTTGTATAAATTGCAAAATGGGTTGTCAGGTGGTCAGCAGATTACCGGTGGGATTGGAGCGAGTGAAAATTTAACTCTGCGTTCTACGGCTCATGCTACCAAAGGTGCTATTGTTGTTGATTCGGCGATTGCCGGCAGTGCATTGGCGAGCGGAAATCTTACGTTACGGTCAACAACGAATGCTACCAAAGGCACAATTTTTGTTGATTCGGATTTATCAATCCCCTCTATCAAAAAATTGTATCTTGATGGTGGTAGTGACACTTATATTTATGAACGGATAGCGAATGAGATTGATTTTGTTACAGGTGGAAATATTCGTGTAGATATAGGGAATACATATTTAGAATTATTGACTGGTGTTAATATATTCTTGCAATCAACAAGTAAGCTTTATTTAGATGGTGGTAGTGATACTTATATTTATGAAAAATCAGCTAATCTTGCAGTATTAGCGGCAGGTGGAGTAGAGATTTTTCAGGCAAATACAACTCAATTTTCATTGCAACCTAGTATTGACTTGATAATTGCATCAACTAAAAAACTTTATCTTGATGGTGGCAGTAATACTTACATTTATGAGTCGGCGGGAGATAATATATCTTTTGTTACTAATGCTGTTTCAAGAATGCTCATAGGTGTTTCTTCAGTTCAGATATATCAAGATATTCACCTTAATTCTGGTAAACAATTTTATCTTGATGGTGGTAGTGATACTTATATTGTTGAGGGTATTGCTAATACTATTGCATTATATACGGGTGGAGCTGTTGCAATGACGTGGACATCTAATCAAGATATAGTTATTGGAGCGGCTAAAAAAATCTTTTTTGATGGTGGTTACGATACTTATATTTACCAATACGCAGACGGTGTAATGAGAGGATATGTAAATAATGTTATGTCTATACAATGGTCGCCCACTTATTTTTATTCCTTTCACGATATAATAGTTGAAGCGGCTTATAAATTAAGACTTGATGGTAATGCTGTTGGTGATACTTATATTTATGAAAATGTTGCTAATAGTATTGTATTTTATGCAGGGGGTTACCAACAACTTTATTTAAACGCATCGTATAGTGGATTTAATTATGACCTTTTAATGGTTCTTAATAAAAAAATATATTTTAATGGCTATGGTGGTTTAGCACACATTTATGGTGATACAGGTGATACTCTTCATGTTCATGCGGGTTTACTTAAACTTGAGTTTGGAACAGAAGCGGTTTATGGCTCGGGTAACACCTTTTATCCTATTGGGGCAGGAACTGTACATTTAGGAAACCCAACTAATTATTGGGGTGAAGTAAATTACAAGTCACTTGTTGACAGAGGATGTTTGGGCTGTTTTGATGATGGTGTTGAATTAAATGATGGACGTATTGTTTCTGATTTAGAAGCTCTTTGTTTTATTCAAAAACATCCTACCAAATTGACGGTTTATGATAAACCAATGCTTGATTATTCTACATTTCCTAAAGTATCGTATCAAAAAGCTCCAACTGAAGAAGGAACTGATGGTGTTGAGATGACTTCAATGTTTTCAATTTTTATTGGAGCGTTTAAAGAATTATCTCAACGAATGGATAAATTAGAAAAGAAAGTATTTAAAACTATAGAAAAGAAGTAGTACAAGAAATCGGAAAAGGAGGCAGTATATGGATGCAGTAATGGTAGTGAGTACGAACACGTTGACGGCAGTAGGGGGAATGGTGACAGCACTTGACCAGATGTTAGGTGGTGGTTTATTGGCAATTATTGTCAAGCTTGTTCTTGATGGTCTCAAGATAGTGATGCCAAAGAAAACATTGATTAAACGATTGATGCCGGTAATGGCATCAGTGCTTGCGTTAATTCTATGGGCTGGTTATCAATTTATAACCGGATATGGGGATTTTGCAAGTCTTTTAACTATTGGATTATCGGGTGGTTTAGGTGCCATTGGGTTGAATGAAATTGTAAATACGGCAATAAGAGGCAATGTTGTGCCTGTTGTGCCGACTGATGTACAAGCACCTAAATAACTATTGAGTAAAAACACATGGATGAAATAGTAGTCAACCGTGCCGACCGGAGTGCCGATAGGCGAATTGATATGCGCAAGAATATGCGGGAGTTGCGCACTTCCGAATATTCCATCAGTTCGCCTAAAACTCCTCGTATGCAGAAAAAGCATAAGGAGATGGAGAAAGAGTTATTGAAGACTCCAAAGATTAAAGAATCTAATATAGATGGCATAACTATTATGGCGGAAGATGTGGAAAGTAATATTCAACCACTCAAGAATGTTGATGTTCTCCTTAAAATTATTCAAGATGTTAATGGAACAGCCGAGAAAATCAAAGATAGGTACTGGACAACTCATGGTCGTGATGTAAGTAATCTTGAAACCAAAGACCATTATGAGTTTGATATTAAGATGCTTCGTGGGATTTATCAAAAATGGATGGACAAGTATCCAATTCCCGATGAAGTATATGGGGAAACCCTTGCATTTGAATTAACAGATTTTGCTGACAATTTGAAATCTTTATATGATTGGATTGAAGACTGGTTTCAGGTTGGTCGTTCAGGTGGATGGCTTGTGCTTGAAGCAGACCCGACAGTGCTTGATGCTGAAGAATGGTATTATAATATGCCGGAGAATGTTCAAGATATTGAAAATATGCGGTGGGTACAACAAGAAGTAGACGAAGAAATTGAAAGTGGAAAAATAATTCAAAAAAAGTTGTATGTTTTAGATGATAATTTGGCAGAAATAAAAACAAATATTTATAATGCTAAACAGGATTTGATAAAGGTCATGAAGACTCAAGATTATTGGCGTGAACGTGGTGTTGATATTCCGAAAGAGATAAGTCCAAAGACTAGAGAGTGGGAAGAACGATGGCATCGGCGGGGTGCATTGAAGATAGTTATAAATAAAATGCCTTTATCAGAACAAAAGATATATCCAGAAAAAGATATATCTCAACAAAAGGTAGATTCACTTCGACAATATTATTATGATTTGCAAAAACGTACTAATATGGCAAAAAATCGTAATACTTCTCCTGATATATTGACTGAATTATCAAAGGATGAATATTGGGATGTTCGTTATCATGTTGCAAGAAATCCTAATACACCAATGAATGTGATAGTGGAATTGACACAAGATATAGATGAAAAGGTTCGTGAAAATGCAAAAAGGAATCTTATGTACAAAAAAGAAATTACTCTTTCATCAAATTCAATGACAGGACAGCAATATAAAACATCTAACCTTACGGTTATAATAGAAGATAATACTCAACCTAAAAAACAGCGGGCTATTGACCGGCTTCAGCCGATTCCGAATCTTTGGTATGAAGATGAAGAAGGCAATAAAATATTTCCTGACCTTCGAGGAGATATGTTGCCTGATGATTATATGGATGGTGGTTATCCATATCAGCACGCACGATTCCCTGTGGTTAGAGATAGCATTTGTACTGATGAAGGTGAGTTGATGAGCGGTGAGACCTCTATGAATTGCGTAGAACCGATTGTTATATATTTGGTTACAGAACGTAAATGGACATTACCTGATGCAATTACGGTAGCAGCAACTACTTGCGAGCGATGTATGAACATTTTACTCGAAGAAACTACAGGTGAACCATATCTTGAACGTGATACAGCACATACGCATTGTGAATTATGTGCTATCATTGACTCTGAATATGATAAAAAATATAAGGAATTTGAAATGAAAAATAAAGATGTAATAGAAGTTCAACCTGCCCAACAGCCAATGGTTAAGGATTCATCTATGAAATCTAATATAATACAACGAGCATTGAAAATAGCGAAGTTATTCCAAAGAAAGGCTTTGGAAGATAACCGATACGAAGAGTTCCAGACTAATACATTTGTGATATTTACACAGGATGCCAAGTTTAAGATGGACCAACTCGATGGTGTAGGTGAGATTAAGACTAATATGATTGGCAAGATTAAAAAAGTTAATGATATGAATGTAATGGTTGAAGTTGGTAAACAGTTATACGAAATACCTTTAGTTGAAGCGTTTAAGGTTATGGAACCGTTCCGGGCGAGAGTGGTAACAGAAGATGAGGGAAAAGAGATGGGTGAACAAGAAGAACTTATGCCCGGCGGGGTGCCGGAAGAAGTTCCTGAAGAACAGACAGAACCATCAGGAGAAGCACCAGAGCAGGCAAGACCGGGTATTGCTATGGAAAGAGAGCCGATGTCACCTGTTCCTATTAAGACGCCAAAAAAGCCGTTAGAGAAGGCTTTAGAGCAGGCATCTATATATCACAATATGATGCGTAAGATGGGGATAGATTTTAATAAGGAAAGTGCAAGAGATATAGTTGTGGGTGATACGGTATGGGTATCTCCAACAGGTGCGGTAGAAGATGCAGGTCTTGGTCGAGTTATTGAAATTGATGGTGATAAATATAAAGTTGAAATTAAAGGCGAGACTATTGAAGTGTCTGCTGAAAGATTATTGCTTGCGACACCGAGCGCACCACCGCCTGTCATAAAAATGCCAGACCCGGCGATACCTAAATCGGGAAAAATATCTATTGGTGATGAAGTGTATACACCATATCGTAGTGGTGAAGCAATGAATAAAGGTATTGTTATTAACATAGAGAATGGGATAGCTACCGTTGAACGCAGTGGTGAAGGTCAACCCATTGTTAAGGTACCTTTGGAAAAATTAGTATATGTTAGTACACCAGAGATAGAAAAAAAACCTGTGAAGGTAAAGGAAAAAGTTCCTGCGAAGCCTGTTCCAGTAAAAGAACCATTGCCTGTTGATAGAAAACATCCGCCAAAATGGGTTAAACCAGAAACTACATGGGCGACTGGAAAAATAGAATCAGAGATGATAGTGACTGCGGAAATGCTTGACACTGATAAAATTATTGTTCCGAATTGGTTTGAAAAAGAACATATTGAAATGATTGCTGGTCTTGATGAAGGTGCGATGAGTAATGATGATTTTAATGATTTTAGAATTTGGTTAAATGATAGTGGATTTGCTGATGATATTTCAGAACGAATTGGTCCATATTATGAACAATGGAACAATCAGAGAATGAAGAAGAAAAAGAAAAGTAAGAAGACAGAGGAATGGGAAGAGCGATGGCATCGGCGTGGGTCATTGAAAAAGGAATCGGAATATGAAAATCTTACTGTTCAGACATCAGATATTCCTAAAGAAGTAAAAAATCAAATTAAGGATATTCAATCAAAAATAGATAAGGATATGTTGTATGATGGCGAGGATGAAGAAGGATGGGTAGAAGGCGGGTTACAGAAACTATTTCATTCAACAATTCTTTATGGTATTAATCCGAAAGATAAAGATTCTATATCGAATATAGTGAAAGAGATGAATGAGAAACGAGAGATTAAGGCAGAAACCGGGGATATAGAATATTTTGACCATGAAGATAAAGGATATACGGCAATGGTCTTGCGTATAGAATCTGATGGTTTAAAAAAATTGCATGATAAATTAAAATCTGAATTTGAAAATAAAGACAAATATCCTGAATATAAATCGCATGTTACGATAGCTTATTTGAAACCAAATAGCAGAGTTGAAGGCATTACTGCTGAACCATTCAAATGGGAGATTGATGATATTGAGGTAGCGAATAAAGATGGAAGTCTTACGAAAGTAAGCGATAAGGGGGTGGTTGGGATGGAAAAGATAATTCTTGGGGAAGTTGAAATAAGTGACCAGATGATTGATAATGATGGCATGTGGCTTTCTCGTGATTTGTGGGAACGAGAGATAAAGTATCGGGTTGAGATGATAGAACAGTATCTCGGTAACGTAGAGCGAGGAGTTAATGTTATTGGCAACATTAGGACATATCTGGATGATTTGGAAGAAATCCTCGAGAAAATTCCGCCTGACCAGATGTCATCAGCAGGAGAGTATTTGGGTGAACAATTAAGTGATAAGCCAGAGATTGCATCAATTTTATTTCGGCAGATTAAACAGGCTGATATCAATGAGCCGGCTCATGGTGAAGGCAACATTGATATGAAGAAACCTTTGAAAGAGTTGAATAAAATTATCAAAAAAAGAGATAAAGAATCGCTCAAGATGCAGAAGAATGATGAAAAGGGCAGAATAGAAACATCAATACCACAGCAGGATACCCAGCGTGATATAAGTATGACTACGGTAAGGAATTCTTCGTTAATAGATATTCCTTTTAAGAAAGGGGATAAAGTAAAAATTCTAACAGGTGTGCATAAAAACAAAGTGGGAATCATTAGTGAATACAGGCACGGATATGGTTTTGGTATCATGGGTGCATGTCGAGTTCTTGTTGGTGAAGAAACGATATGGTATCAAGATAAAGAACTGGAAGAAATGGCGCCCGATGCTCATTTTACAGTTATTCCTAAATCGGAATTCCCCGCTGTTGAGGCAGATATTCAAGCTGGATTCCGACAATTGATTGATGAGATGGAACGTTCTCACAATCCTTACGTTGTCAATGATATTGGTCGAAAATTATATAAGCAACAACAAAAACAAAACAAAGAAGTTGTTCATGATGGAATTGTTTCACGAATATAAAATTAAGGGGGTGAAGAAAGATGCAAACATTAATTGATGGAGCGTTTTTGGTGCAGCGAGCGTTGGAAGATGTATCGGCAAAGGCGTCCAGACCGGGAGTGATTCCTATTCCTGTGACTGACCCGTTTTTGGTTAATAATCCGTTTGAACCATTAACGGCTACGAAAGACCACAATGCGGTAACTGACGCATGGATAGCAAGAGACCCGGGTGATATTTACATTGTGGTCAATCAAACGTATCTTGCAAAACCAACGACTGCTGGTTTTGGTGGTCCTATTGGTGGTTATGCTATTGACCCGCATGATACGTATATTCCCGGCGCTAACTAAAGGGAAAGTTTGTCTAGAGTTTAGCTAAGATATAGCTAATATATGGCTAAGATAAATAGAATCTAATTAATGGGAGGTGATGCAAATGGCTACACAACCGCCTTTTTGTACTCCGGCAGTGGAAATTGCAGGGCGGACAAAAGAGTTCACGGCATTAGCGGAATCACGACCGGGGGTGGATGGCAATGTCATGCCACCGCCAATTCCTGCAACTGGCGATGTCCCGATGTATTGTCCAACTAGTGGTTTTAATCTTATCGGGGAAGTGATGAATGTTGCCGGGAAAGAACCGCCAAGCCCGACTGTCATAGCAAGTGATGATACTCAAAGGGTTATATAATTAAAAAGAAGTTTATTATTGAAAGTGAGGTGGCTTTAACATGAAAGTAAAAAATATTTCGACCAGTATAGCGATTATTACTGATATGGTCATCAGTGGACAGGGATTAGTAATAGGTCCTAACCAAGAGGTATTGCTGTATGATGAAGACACAGAAAAATCGGCGGTACTCAAGCAGTATGTTGCTGATAACATTATACAAGTAACTGGTGACGAAGAACCCAGCACGGGTGTTGGAGAACGCTTTGTGTATGATGATACTAAAAAGTATCTTATGCTAGCAGAGAACTTGAGGGTTTCACCGATAGTCAGATGGGATGAGGCTTATGGATATATTCTTCGTATAGATGATGATGAATGTGATGGCGTGATGACAGGTGGTGCCAATAAAAAGACATATGCGTTGAGCATTTCTGTAACACGTCCTTCAGCTAATCCTGCGACGCTTGATTCCAATGATGCGACAGTTCGGGCAGCGTATAGTAATGAAGCGCTCAATGATACCAACTTTATTATGCGAGGTCTGAACTTGAGTCTTAGCAACCAAAGCGGTGGCAGAGTTGGGATGATGAACCATTCACTTGGTTGTAACAATAAGGTTGGTGCAATAGCGCCTAGAGTTGTGGGTTTAACCATTACGCCAGAGAATTGTGGTACCGTAGCGACTGAATTCGGCGGATTAAATCTTCAGTTAAAAAATGAGGGTGCAGTTGCGACTCTTGAATATGGATTGAAGATTGAGAATCTGAATAACTCGCTTGCTACAAAGGTTACGTCAGCAATACTTGTTTCTAAAACTGGCGCTAATACTGGGTTCGTAACAGGTCTTAACTTGAATGGTGTAGCGTTGACGAACGAGATTGTATTCTCAAATGGTATCAAAGTAACCGTTGATACTGACAAAGTTATATTCACCAATGCAGCTGGTGATAAAGATGTTGAAATATCATTGACGTAAAAGATGGTTTGGGATTTATTAGAGCATAGCCTCTAATACATAATAAAAACAAAAACAAAGGAGAAAAATTATGTTGCTTACATTGAAAGAACGGATTCTGTTGATTCAAGCATTGCCAGCAGAAAGTGATATTTTTACGCAAAGGATTGCTAGAGATTTGCGGGCAAAAATCAGTTTAACGGAAGAGGATTGGGAAACTTACGGTATTACAAAAGTCGATGGCGGTGGAATTCAATGGAATCTTACAAAAGATATTGGCGTAGAATATACGTTTGGAATAAAAGCAACAGAACTTATTGTATCTGCGCTCAATGATATTAGCAAAGCGAAAAAGGTTAATGCGGATTACCTGTCGTTATTTGATAAGTTTATACCAGAAGAAAAGCCAGAAACAAATGTTTCGGTAAAGGTGTAACTTATGGTAGATATATCAACTCGTACTGTTGTCCACCAGCAACTATGTGGTGGATTAGGGTTTGCGACAGTGACAGAGAAGAAAAAGAAAAGTAACGAATATAATAGCATTGATGAGATACAGCACAACGTTAAAAGACCGACAGTTGGTCTTTTATGCCAGAGTTGTATTAGTTGCACAAGAAAGCAATGCTATTTTGCTTTTCGGGTCTATCCCAACTGTTATTTAGCAAATCTTTGATAGTGATAAGGTAACAATGAGAGAAAGCTATTGGATTAATCCTAATGGTGATGTTATTCAATCGCCACAGGGTCATCAATCATATATTAAAGAACAATGG
>Ga0315297_10000119_pt1 | contig 40494 bp, 44 predicted proteins | sample YL17G15_0_MG_FD_203628 | JGI IMG/M metagenome (GOLD analysis project Ga0315297, IMG submission 203628) | Sediment microbial communities from Yellowstone Lake, YNP, Wyoming, USA - YL17G15_0 | ecosystem: Environmental > Aquatic > Freshwater > Lake > Sediment | place: USA: Wyoming | collected...
TATCGTCATAACCGCCATAATCGACATTTCCGCTTTTCCAACTTGCAATACAATCATATTCAGTGAATTGTATATGACCGGTACTATCGCGAGGTTTTGTTATATAAAACAAGGCATCTTTACTAACATCTTTGGAATTTATAATATTAGTTTGTAACCATATTAGCATTTGGTCGTTTTTATCAGAGATTTTAGGACATGCAGAAATAGAATCTACTGTTGAACCGTCTAGTTCGCAAACATATTCGGTTTTTGTAATTGTTTGCGGATTTTGTTGCACACCTGAAGTTTGTCCCTGACCGGTACACCCAGCAATCAGTACAACGGCCACTATTGCAAAGAATATGTATTTTCTCATGCAGAATGATTAGAAAAGCCAGTTTAAAAACATTTCTAGAATGCAGCTTGCATTCTCCTTTATCTGCCCGCTCGATAGACCGTTCCTCCGTGGACGAAATCTTCCCAAATCTGATAAGGCCGAACAGGATAATCAACGCCCCGGACGAGATTACCGTAAATGAAAAAATGAACCGCATCCTGATGGCTGTGGGCTACCCGAGGGTGGTCGAATTGGGCTTTCTCAATAGGATAGTCACGGCGAAGGGCGACTTCGACGTTTCCATGCACATACACCCGTCCCCGCTCGACCTGATAAGGACAAGGCTGAACAAGCTCCTTCTCAAACAAAAGGCTGACCTCATGGCAGCCGAAAGCAAGGGGCTGGACGTGCCTTCGCTTCGCGTCCAGTACGAGGACACGCTCGCACTTCTCAGGCAAGTGGAAAAGGGCGAAGAGAAGGTCTTTGACGTTTCGCTCTATGTCAACGTCAAGGGCAAAACGAAGGAAGAGCTTGACCTGCTCACGGGCAGGGTAAAAGCTGAGCTTGACGGCATAGGCATAATATCGAAGCAGCCGACCTACCAGATGCGGGAAGGGCTGATTAGCGTCCTTCCTCTCAATAACGACAGGCTGAACATGCTCAGGTCGCTGACCACGTCCGCCCTCGCGGAGTGCTTCCCGTTTACATCAAGCTACCTCACGGCCGAAAGGGGCGGAGTGATAGTTGCGACCAGCAGGGACACGGGCATACCTATAATCAAGGACGTTTTCGCGCTGACCAACCCGAACATACTCGTAGCCGGTACATCAGGCGGCGGGAAAAGTTATTTTTCAAAGTTGCTCATGTCGCGCATGGCCATGAAGGGCGTAAAGGTCCTGATAGTGGACCCGAACGGCGAATACGGCGGCATGGTGAGGGCGCTGGGCGGCGAAGAAGTGGTGATATCGAGAGAATCGGAGAACGTCATAAACATATTCGATTTGATGGACTACCCGTTCGATGAAAAACGACTGTCCTTGCTCGATGTTCTGGTCATAATGCTCGGCACCATGAGCTCGGGCCAGAAGAACATCAACATGTCCATACCGCAGAAGTCGCTCCTTGACGATGCGATAACGCTGGCCTACAAAAAGGCGGGCATAAACAACGACAAATCCACGTGGAAAAGGGAGCCGCCAATCATAGAGGACCTTTACGACATACTAGCTGATTTGAAGAAAACCTGCAACAGCAAGGAGCGGAGGCTCGTTTACGAGTCGCTTCTGATGAGGCTCAAGCCGTACGTGGACGGCGCATACTCGTTCCTGAACAAAAGGACGAAAATGAACGCCGAGGCGAACATAATCAGCTTCAACATCAAGGACCTGCCGAGAGGCGTTAGGCCGACAATGATGTACATGATACTTGACTACGTTTACTCCACCATGCGTAAGGACCCGAACCCAAAGATGGTCGTGGTGGACGAAGCATGGTCGCTTCTTTCACAGGTTGACGAAGCGCCGTTCCTGCTCGAGATGGTCAAGACCTCGAGGAAGTTCCATATGTCGCTCCTGCTGATAGTACAAGAACTCAACGACCTCGTGGGCTCAAAGGCGGGGAAGTCGATTCTGGCCAACACGAGCTCCAAATACTTCTTCAGGCAGGATCCTGCGGTGATAGACGCGGTAGTCAGGGCGCTGAACTTCAACGCGAACGAACGAAAAATACTCATGAGCTCGGGCAGGGGCGAGGGGCTGATGATAGCTGATACCGAGCACATGCCGATAAAAGTGGTCGCCTCGCCCAACGAAGACAGGCTGGTGAACACTACGCCGGGAAGGACGCATGTGGCTGCGCCCAGGCCAAAAATACAGAGACCGCAATCAAGCGGGAAAAAGCCGCGCGAAAAGATACGGGAAATCGAGGGTTTCGATACAAAAAGAGGCCTCTACAGGGCCAAGGACGTAACCGAGGATCAGGTAAAAATCCTCAAAAGGAAGGGCTACATTTTCACGCGCCAGAGCGTGGGCGAAGGCAGGGGCGAATACTATTTGATACAGCCCAAAGTGCCGACTTACCAAGAAAGCATAAAACACTTGTTCTTTGTGAGGTTCGCCGAACAGACGGTGCAGCATTTCACGGACAAAATAGAGCTTTTCCAGACACGCAAACCCGACGTGGTGTTCGAGGACAAGGACGGACAGAAGGTTGCCATAGAGGTCGAAATAGGCACAACACTGACGAACCGCGCAAAAATGGAAGAGAAGGCCCGCTTGCTGAAAAAGGACTACGGGGAAAGGTATTTTATTCTCGTATCCGACCACCACCTGAAGAATCTCTACGAGAAATACGGTGAGGTCGTCACGAGGACCGAGCTGGCGGGGAAGATTAGGGGGTACTTCTGACGCATTCAATAGATACTGTTTTAAATGCAATTCAACAAATCTATTTTATGATTAAAGGTGGAAAGGGCGGGGCTCATACACTTTCGGGTATAGATTTTGAAAAAAGAATTGACTTAAGGGTTGCTTTTAGCAATTTACCCGGTTACCAAGTTATTGGTAATGACCTTTTATTCAAAGGTAAAACTGTAGCTCAAATATATAAAAAAACTGAATTTTATTCTAAATTTCTAAAAGGACTAAATATACCATATGAGTCCATATTATCACAAAAACTTTTACCAGATGAAGCCATATTTGTTGTGACCAATAATACTTTATTTATTATAGAAATTAAATTTCAGTCTGTCTCCGGTTCTGTAGATGAAAAGTTACAAACTTGTGACTTTAAGAAAAAACAATATCAAAAATTATTATTTGGAACAAATATCAACGTAGAATACATATACATCCTTAACGATTGGTTTAAACAGTCACAATATAGAGATGTTTTAGCATTCATAGAATCAGTAAAGTGTAGATATTTCTTTGAAGAACTGCCATTTAATTTCTTGGGATTGCCTTCTCCGAAGATCTAAGAAAGTTTGCGCTGAGTAATGGGGTAATTGGTAATAACAACTTCATTTACCTTTCCTCTCTTTTTTGCATTGCAGTTTATCATTCTTTTTGCCCTAACTATATTGATATAATATTCTTTGTAGAGGTTTCTGATGAATTCGGTATCACTGTTTGAAAGCATTATCTTGCATCCCTTTTTATCAAGTTCTTTAAATACCTTAGCTAAAAGTTTCTGCTCTTCATCCAAGAATTTTTCCTTTGTGTATTTCGTAAAACTTGTCGCATTAGGCAATGGATAATAAGGAGGGTCAAAATAAATGAAATCACCTTCCTTTGCGTCCTTAACGGCATCATAAAACTGCTTGTTTTTTATATCGTCTTTTTTCAAGGACTTGGAGATATCTCTTAGGTTTTTCTCGGCACAAATTAAGGGGTTCTTATAGCTTCCGATAGGAACGTTGAATTCGCCCTTTGAATTCACTCTGTATAGCCCGTTAAAGCAGGTCTTGTTGAGATAAATGAAGCGGGCGGCGATATGAACCCTGTTCAGAGTTTTGATGTCTTGCGATCTAATCTTATAGAAGAATTCTTTGTTGTGCTTTTTCTCGTATTCTTTCAGTACTTTTATAAGTTCTTCTACATTGTTCTTGACGACATCATAAGCTGTTATCAGTTCTTCATTTATGTCTGACAGGTAGATTTTCTTTATCTCAGGGTGGCTTTCCAAAAGAAAGAATGCCACTACTCCGCTTCCCACGAAAGGCTCATAATATATCTCGATTTTCTTTGGGAAAAACGGAGCAAATTGCTCGATTAGTTGTTTCTTTCCACCGGCCCATTTAATGAATGGTTTCACATAATCACTTTTTCTTCTTTCTTGGCCTGTTCCAATACGGGCTTTTACACTTTGGGCAAACCTCTGGAAGAGCATCGCCTCTCGGAAGCCACGTATGGCCACACCTCGTGCATTTCAACTCCAAAGAAAATTTATGATGACATTTTGGGCATTCCGCCATTCTATCCATATTAAAAACCTCATTTATAACCTTTTTGAAAAATTACCTCCAATTATATACTATAGTATATTGTTATGATAATATAAGCTTTTCAATCTTACCGATAGGTGTATATACCTATAAGTATATAGAATTAGTAACTCCTGTGTAAAAAGTCTTACTTAAAACGTTAGCGGCAATCCCGCTTCTTTGGCCCGTCTTATGATTTCTTCTCGGGAAGGTTTCGTACCTTCCTTAAAGGCCATCTGAAGTTCTTTTTTAGATTTCCCACAGACAGGGCATTTATCGGAAATTATGTCATCTTTGGCCGGAGTTAGTTTCGGTATGGTTTTCCTATTGCTACCTACGCGAATAGTTTGTGAGCCGTACGCCTCTGGAGTGTGCGAGACCTTTACATCTCCCTTCTTACAGAAGGGGCATTTCAAAGTTATGATTTCTGACATAAGTGTATGAGGAACTGCGTGTTTAAGAACATTACGAGATAATTATTTACAGATGTTATGACAGAATTCCTAAAGAGCTTCAAAGTTATCTCAATGGGAGAATTACTTCAAAGTTTTAAACTTAATGTACCTCCACATCAACGTGAATATTCATGGGACAAAGAAGATTGGTCAGAGCTGTGGAATGATATTCTAAGTACTATGAAGCATAAACAGAGCGAAAATGAATTCGATAAAATACATTTTTTAGGCCCAATGTTCTTTGTTCAAGAATCTGAAACTATCACACCAGAAATATTAGATGGTCAACAACGTTTAGCGACTATATCTCTGCTATTATCCGTAATTGGTGATCTTCTATATAAGAGTCAGCAAGTAAGTGGAGTTTCACGCGACACAGGATATGCTGTAGCAGAAATAGAAAAAAGTCTCTTTATTAGAACTAGTGAAGGGAAAGATGTTCGTCTAACTCTGAATAAGAAAAATAATGAACTTTATCAAAAAATGATAAAAATTAGCGACCCAGCGATATTACCGGAGGTAAAAATAAACACATTTCGAAATCAAACAATAATGAGCAACAAAAATATTCTAGAATGTTATAAATTCTTTTATCGAGAAATATTTAATTATATTGCAAAAATAATACATATAACAACTTCAGAAAGAGGTTTACCAAATATTGATAGCCTAGATGAAGCAATGGGCAATTCGAATTCAAGAAAGTTTCTCATAGATTTGTATGATACTCTAGTAAACAAGTTCTATATTTTACAGGTTATGGTTCCGGCGTATGAACTTGAGTATAAGATTTACGAAACATTGAATCAAAGAGGCGAAAAGCTAGAAGTAAAATATCTTTTCAAAAATCTTATATTCAGATACTTAGAACGTCCTCTAGGAGAAGATGAAGTAGAACGACTTTGGGATACTCTTGATACCATCACCGGAGATTATTTCGGAGATTTTTTAGTTCATTATTGGCGTTCTAAATATGATTTTGTAAGAGAGAAAGACTTATTCAGAGCAATAAGATCCCATTTTGAATGTGCAACTGGCCCAGCAGAACTGAGAGACTTTATTAACGAAATGATAGATGAAGCCAGGATTTATGTTGCATTAAACACTTGGAATGATGGATTATGGCATGGAAGACCTAAGATAGCCGAATTATTGTACGACCTTAATTACTTAAAATTAAAGCAGATAATGCCATTATTACTAAGCTCATATTCTGTTTTGAAAGACGAACAGGATAAATTTGAAGCATTAATAAAATGTTATATTAATCTTGCTATAAGATCTTACACTGTTCTTGGAAGGAATCCAAACGAGTTTGAAGAGGATTATAGTTCTTGGGCAAGACAGTTTCGTAATCCTAGTGCAGATGTAGAGAGAATTACAAGAACTGTTATTACAGCATTACAAAGAACCAAACCTAACGATGAAGAGTTCTCTAGGAAATTTATTGGACTTGAAATATCACCAGAAAAGGCGCGATATTTACTTTGTAAGATTAATGATTCGCAAGAACCTACAAGTGCAAGTAATACTTGGAGACCGGGATTTGGTTCAGAAATAACATTAGAACACATTATACCAAAAACTCCAGATGAATGGTGGAAAGATTATATGAGAACACAAAACATCATTTCTCATGAAGACATTATAAATAGATTTGGGAATATGACCATACTTTCTCAGCAAGAGAATAGTGAACTTGGAAATAAACATTATGAGGAAAAATTACGTAAATATTTGGCAATGGGCTTACCCGTTAATAACAAAACTTTTGAGGGTTTAACAGTCTTTAATGAAGATGCGATAAAGAAAAGGGAGAAAATCTTAGGGGATTTGGCAAAACATATTTGGTAAATTTCTTTTAAGTTTCGAAGCGGCCAAGTGAAAATAGTCGGTAATGCTGCCATCAAACAAGTCATCAGACGTGCGCAAGAAGCTGGTCTCCCATTGAAGTTCTGAACGCCATAAGTTCGGCTTTCTTCGGTTGCATTGGGGTGTTCAGTTCCTTCTTCAGCCCCAACTTCACCTGCTCGTTCCCGACGTTCACCTGAGCTACTTTCGCGACCTCCAATACGGCCTCCCTGACCGCAGCTTCGCCGACACCCAGCATCATAGCGACCTTCTTGAAGGACCTGTGCTCGCCGCTTTCCAGTCCGGCCACGTAGAGGGCGGCTGCGGCAAGCGTAGTGGGGGAGCGGTTGCCGTCATTGGGCATCTTGGAAAGGATCTCCAGGGCCCGCGTCTTGGCCTTCTCGCCGTGCTCCAGTATGTTGGCGAACCTGAAAAGATAGTCATCGGGTCTGCATACGGGGCACTTCAGGCGCAATAACCTTGAAAGCCACTTGTACGTCCTGAAAACGTCCCTTTCCGGAAGGTCCGCAACGGCGCATATCTCCTTCAGAGTCCTGGGGATGCGCATCTGCCTTGAAGCCGCATAGGTCAGCGCGGCCGCAAGAACTTCAATGTTCCTTCCCTGTATGACTTTCATGGAGAAAGCCCTCTTGTAGTGCTTGATGGCTTCGACGGCCGTATCGGTCGGAAGGCAAAGCGACTGGGTAAGCCTTCTTATATAGGATAAAGCGAACGCCATGTTCCTGTCGCTCGTTCTGTTGATGTGCCTCTGGGCGTGTCCGAGCCTTCCGGGCAGGGCTTGCGGGCGTGCCAGCGGCATTGACTCCACCCTTGCCTTGATCTCAGAACGAGAAAAACTATCGTCGGGCAGGTCCCCGGCCAGCACAAGGCCGCACTTGTTGCATATCAACTCGCCGCCCCTGATGGAAACGGACGCGCCACATTCGGGGCATTCCGAAGGAAGATATTTAGAAACCATTTGCATCTAATAATACTACTAGTTTAGAAGCTTTAAGTATCCATCGCGAGTTTATAAAGATTCCTTTTATCGCTCAAAAGCTTATGGCAAAGGCAGTACAATAATCTGTTATGAAAATCCCTGTCAAGCTTCTGCTACGATACTCTGGCTTGGGGCTGATGCTCGCTATAGTAATCTACAGCGAACAGACCGGAGCTGGCCTAAATATTAAGACGGGTTCGATGTTCTTTCTGGCGCTTTGTTGGCTTGCCTCTAGCTGGTTCTGGAAGGAATGATGCCGATTTCCGTACTCTTGAGATAGGACATCAGCATCCTTGCCAGTCGTTCCATGTCTTCCCTGTTCAGAGTTTCGGGGTTCTTCACTACCGCCGCCAGTCCGTTTGCGCCACCGCTTATGACCTGCGCAAAGCTCTGAGCCAAGCCGTTCGTCTTCTCCTCTATTGAAAGGGCCGTCCGTATGTCCAGCGGCGCCGCACAGCGATTGCAGAACTTCGAAGTTGCTCCGTTCACGAACTCGCAACGCGGGCATTTGACGGGCTTTAGCATGCTTTCCTCGTTTTTGCGCTCATCGCCTCCGAGGCCGTTCAGCTTCAGTATGGCGTTGTCGGTATCCCTTCCAGACATATGGACGTAAATGGCGGCCATGTTCGAGCCTTGCGTCCAGCCGAACATTTCCTTGAGCTGGGCCTCGGTAATATGGTTGGCTAGAAATGTCGCCCTGCTGTGCCTAAAGATGTGGGGATTTGCTTTCTTTCTTATGTCCGCCTTAATGGCGGCGTTCTTCAATACGGCCGATATTGTCCTATAGTCAATGATTCTGTTCCTGTTTCTTGCCCCTATTCCTGTCCATAACGGGGAATCCGTGTCATTTCGGCCCGGGTGGATGTCCAGCCAGGCTGACAATGCCGGAACCGAACCCACGAGCCTGACCCTCCTCATGCCCGTTTTGCCGCTTACCGTGATTACGGCGCCGTATTCGTCGAATCTTATGCAGCGTATCCTGAGCGACGATATTTCCCCCACGCGGCAGCCCGACTCATAGAGCATGAATATCAAGGCTTTGTTCCTCGGGTGGTCGGCAGCCTCCACCAGCTTCCTGACCTCCTCCTCAGACCACAGTTCTTCGGGGAGTTTGTGGTTGCCGTTGCAGACGGTGGTTTTTATCCACTTTACCTCGGGCGGGTATTCCTTACTATCCTCGTCGCAGTTCCTAATCCATTGATAGAAGCGCTTTATGACGACCCTGTAATCGTGCTTTGTCCATGCGCTGTACGGGCGGGACTCTATGCTGCGGACAAGCCCGATTATGTCATCCTTGTTTGCCTCCCTGAAGCCCTTGCCTATCAACCTCGATATCCCGCTCAGATGGTTGAGGTATTTGGCTATCCTGCCAGCCGTCAGGCCCTTGGCGAACAGATATCTCTGGAATGCCATCAGGTCCGCCTTGTTGGCATCGGAAATGCCCTCGGCTGCTTCAACGCGCCTTATTGCGGAATCCAGCCGCTTGTCGTATTCGTGTATATCGATCTTCGCATCCATGTTCCACACCTCTTTCGAGCGGCCACTTAAAGAGAAGTTTTACTGATTGTAGTGATGGTGCCCCCAGTGGGATTTGAACCCGCGTCAAGAGCTTGAGAAGCTCTGATCCTTGACCGGACTAGACGATGGGGGCGCTTGTGAAGTTTGTGTGCGCCCGACACCTCCAGCAGAAGCTGTAGGTGGGGGCAACTAGGTGTAAGAGAAAATACGCCGCAGCTCTTTTAAATCCTTTATTGCTTGATGTCCGCGACCTTTGCACCCGCTAGTTTTGCCAGGTGGGCCGAGCGCAGCTCCACGCCGAACCCCGGCTTGCCCGCCGAGATGTTGACCTTCGCGCGGGCCAGTATCGCTTTGTCCAGCACGACTAGCATCTTTTTCTTCAGGGCTATCGGCGCCACCGTGCCGAGCTTGTGTCCCGTCAGCTTGGCCAGCGCCTTTTCCGGCGCGAATTCCAGCTTGCCCGTCTTGAGGAGCTTCTGCACTTTCCTGGTCTTTATCCTCCTGTCGCCGGGCACGCAGGCGACCACGTGCACCTTGCCGTCCGTGAGCAGCAGGCACTTCACCACGGAAGCGAGCGGCCTGTTCCTCTGTTTTGCGACGTCCTCGGCCGCCCACACGTGCTTCTTCTGCGGAAGTATCTCGAACTCGACCTTGTGGTGCTTCAGGAAGTTGGTCACGGGGCTCGCGGGCACATTTGCCGCCTTTTCGGCCTTGGCGGGCTTCTTGGCCTTCTTGACATGCCTTTTCGCTTTTGCCATGAGTATGATTGTCCCTTACCGCTTTTATAGGTTGGGCATCTGGCCCGTGAAATCTTTAGAATGGCGGCATATGCCGGTCGGCGCAGAAGAAACGATAAACCGACGTTACCTGTAAAGCATCTCTTCCCAGCCCGTAAGCGGTATTCCCGCCGTCTTGGCGAACTCGGCGGTCCGCTGATGCGCGGCGGCGTATTTGCCCACGGTCTCCTCCGCCTTTTTCTGGAGTTCGTCGTCGTGGAGCTCCTTGAGGCCCGCGGTGAAGTCCGTGAGCGCCCGCTTCGCATTTTCCTCGCCCTTTACCAGTTCGTAAACTTCCCTCTCGAACCGCTCCTTTTCCTCTTTCGACATCCTTTCGTTTCCTTTGTAGACGCCCTTCAGGGTTTCAAGCGTGCGGTTCGAGCTTTCTATCACCGAGGATATTTCATCAAGAAACCTTATCATCTGCTTTCTGTCCGCCAGATAGCCCGGTTCTCCGTCTCCGGTCCCGGATTCGCTGTTTCCCAATTGCTCACCGTAACTCTTATCAGGTAGTAAACGCATTTAAACCTATGCCCTAGCTTTTTATCTCTCCCCGTGTTAACCTTTGGCATGACAACCCCGCATGAAAAGCAGACGCAGGAACTCTACAACAGGAAAAGGGAGGAGCTGAAACGTGCCTACGGCAAGGTCAAGACGGCCGGCGAGAAGCTGGACCAGATAGAACAAAACGTACGCCGCTATGACCCGAAGGACATAAACAAGGCGATCAACAAGTTTGCGAATGTCCTGACGGAATATCGCAAGGCCGAGGAGCGCGTTGAGGAACTTGCCAAGAAGCTCGGCTTACCCGTCCCGCATCTCGGGCATGCGCACTGAAACGGGAAGGCGCAGCCGGGTATTCTCGCACGGTGCTAGGCGGTCTCATATCTCCGAGCAGTGGTGGCTGGGTATGCCGCTTATCTCGGTCTGGCGTATCCTGTCCATCGTCACTTCTTTGTATTCTATGCCCATCACGCCGAAATAGCCGTCCTGCAGGGCGAACGTCCTGAGCTCCTCTTCCATGTCCGCCTTTTCCTGCTTTGTCAGCTTTCCGAGCGCCCTGCTGAAATAGACCGCTATCCTTCTTTCCGCCACCACATCACCTGGCGCCTTTCCTTCCTTTTATCGTCGCGCAGAACTCGTAGAGCGTCTTGTCGCCGCGCTTTTCCGCCGCATAAAAGTGGCGCGATATTATTTCCACGCCGACCATTTCCGCGGCCCTGGCCAGCGTTTCATACCCCTCTTTTTTCTCCTTTGGGCCGAGCCCGCCGTTGTTGTTTATGAACGGGACTATCAGCTCGTTGCCCTTGATGACGTAAGGGACCTTGCCCATGTATTAATATAAAAACGGCAAGCATTAATAGCTTTTCAGCAAGCCGACGTGGCCCAGCCAGGTAAGGCGCCGGTCTCGAATCCCGATTCGAGAATCGAGCCCGCAAGGGCTGTGTGAGATAACCGGTGTTCGCAAGGACTCGCAGGTTCAAAAACCGTTGAAAATCCTGCCGTCGGCGCCATAATCTTCCAGTGGCCGACCAGCGAACCGCAGTTCGCGCAAGTCGGCAGTGAACTCCAGCGGGAGTTCACGACGCGGCGAACGGAAGTTCGCCTGCGGCGCCATTTGACCTCCCTAGTTAAGTTTATATACTAGTAAGTAGTAATTATTATGTAGATACTTATGCCTGAAAAGGACGCGAAAAACGGCAACGGCAAGGCCGACATCAAGGTCATTTACAACGCCGCCGTGAAGGCCATCAAACCTTATCTGGGCGAGAAATCGGAGCAAATCCTTGACGCCCTTGACGTGGGAAAACAGGTGGACATAGCGGACAGGGCATACAGGTTCCTGGAAGCCTTCAAGACCTGCGATAAGGATGCCGTCGATGAGGACGCTTACAACGCCTTCCAGAAGGCGGCGAACAAGCTCCTTTCGACGTTGGGCGACGTGGAATCGCGCCTGGAGAAGCGCGGCATGCCGGCGGTCATGACCAAGGCTTACGACAGGATAAAGAACGGCGAGCTTCCGAACGCCATCGCGACCGAGCTCGAGTTCGAATACCAGCCGAAAACACCTGAATCAACGGAAACCGCAGCTCCGGCCCTCAGTTACGAGGACTTCATGAAAGACATGGACAGGATGAACAAGATAGACAAGGAACTTGGCGAAAGGCTCGCAAACATGGCGCCGTATGACGAGTCTTCCCATACCGCATTCAGGGCAAAAATCGAGGAAGGCCTGATGAAAGTGGAAGCCATGAAAGCGAGGGAAGCGGCCAGGAAAGCAGAGCCGGCGCAGAGCGGCTGATTGTTTTTATATACTTCTCGGAAAGAGCGAAGAGTGAACATTTAAATCCTCTCGGCAATCTTTCTTTACGTGACGGATAGTATGCACCGGTAGTCTAGTGGTAGGATACAAACTCAGTGCATTCGTGCGCTGAGGTGAATGCTTGCCAAACGCAATGCAAATAGCTTGCGACTCGGGAAGAACCCTATCGGGTTCTCGAGAATTCAAATGGCTCAAGGCACATTGTGCTTTGCCGGAAATTCCCGGCCGGTGCACCAATTTATTTTTCAGGCCGCCGGATTGAAAACCAGGAAGTATTTGTCCCTGACCTTGCCCACAAGGTTCAGGCCGTGCAGTTGCTGCAGGTCGTACTTTATCTGCGTCATGTGCGCCTTCTTGTTGAGGTGGGCGTATTTTTCCTGCTTCTTCAGCGAATCTATCACTTCCGCCGTTTCCTTGGAACCCTCACTCCCGAGAACGGCCAGTATGTCTTTGCGCCTTTCAATCGCGTTCTTGTTCGTGCCCAGGATGGAGGAGGACGATATCGAGGCGTAAGCGAGCTCCCTGTACCGCTCCGTCAGATGTTTCTTGAATCTTTTGAAAAGGTAGGCCGACACCTCCTGAGGTTTCAGCCTTTTCCGCAGGAAACGCGCTTCCGCGCCTTCCCACGTCCCGCTGAGATAAAGATTGAACGCGAGCGTCTTCACCGCATAATAAGTCACATAGGATTTCGGCTTTTCCTTCGGAAGGTTCGGCCACCCGCCCGTACCCGACTGGTTCCTGATCACGAATTCGAGCGCCTTCCTTATTTTTTCATTGAACGGGTTCTCCGACGTCAGCATCAGCGCGAGCGCGGCAACGGCTGTCGCGTACACGGTCGGTTTTTCCACGGTGGCCTTGGAAGAGGACCACGAGCCGTTCTTTTCCTGTCCGCCCTCTAGAAAAGCTCTTGCCGTCATTATGTAGTCTTCGGCCGGGCTTTCCCCGCAGTCCATAAGGGCCGTGATGACGTTGGCCGTGAACGTGTATTCGGATTTGCTTTCCGTGTCCTTTCCCCAGCCCTTCCTGTCGGCCGCCATGTTGGCCCTGAACCATTCGCCCGATTTGGCGAGCAGCCGCGGCTCGTTAAAGAAGGAAAGGCCCTCGATTATCATCTGGTTGGTCAGGCTGTAGGTCGACATAACGGTCTGCCACCTTCCCTCGTCCTGCTGCTTCTTAAGGAACGCTACGGTTTCGGCCTTCTGCTTCCTGTTGAGTTCGCTGTTCGACAACGCGAGCGCCATCAGTTTCCTCGCCCACCACGCGAGCGGATCCTTGGAATCCAGCCCGTATTCCGCGCAGAAGTTGATGCCCTTGTTTATCGCGTTGAACGTCCCTGTGCCGCTCATCAGCAGGGCGAGCGTGTTCTGCGCGGTCAGCACTATGTCCTTCTGCAGCTCGCCCGGTTCCATGTGCTTGTCCTCCCTGAGCGTCCAGCTGCCGTTCTGCTCCTGCCTCTTGAGCAAATATTCGCCGGCCCTTTCAAGCGCCCCTTTGACGGACTTTTCCATGATTACCGTTGTGGTTGCGGATTTATAAATATACTGAAAAAGATTACAGCAAAACTAAAAATCCTTCATTATTATGGTTTTTCCGCCTACTTCATATTAGGCGAGGATGATGAAGGTAAAAATGTTAGGCACGGGAAACGCCTTTTCGAGGCGCAGGAACAACACGTGTTTTCTGGTCGAGGCCGGACAGGCGTACCTTGTGGACTGCCCGAAGAACGTCCTCAAGGTCTTTTATGCGGCGCAGGTCGAGCCGAGCGAGGTGAACGACGTGATAATAACCCACCTCCATCCCGACCATTACGGCGACTTCGAGACGCTTGCCATGTACAAGCGGTATGTTGAGAAGAGGAAGTTCAATGTCATCACGACGAGGGAAATTTACGAAGGCCTTAAGGAGAAGGCGAAGCATTCGCTCCTCGATTCCGGCCAGCCCGCCGAGATGGTCGACGGTTTTTTTGATTTCATCGAAGTGGAGCCCGATGCGCCATACGGATGCGGCGGCACGAGGATAAGCGTGAGAAAGAACGTCCATGCGGTGCCCACCGTGGGCGTGAAAATAGAGCGCGACGGCAGGTCATTGGGCTATAGCGGCGATACGGTTTATGATGCGGAGCTCATAGAGGGCTTCCTGCAGCATGCGGACCTCATCCTCCACGAGGTGGGCGACAGGAAAAACATCGGCGTCCACACCGACCTCGAGGAATTGGAAGGCCTCCCTGAAGACGTCAGGGCAAAACTGGTCCTTGTCCACCTTCCCGACAACGGGGTAAAGACCGCCCTCAGGCAGGCCAAGGACTACGAGGTGTTCGAGGTATGAATGGGTTTAAATTCCTTTTTACACATAATGGAATTAACCTTTTAGTAGTAAAAAGGTGGCTGCATGACTGAAAAGGAAATCTGCGACTACGTGGTCAAGGAGTTCAGGACCGCCTTGGGCGAACTTTCCTATACGGGGCCGTTCTCCATATTCACGCTGGGCACCTACAACCCGAAGGACATGAAGGCCTTCGGGCCCCATTCTGACGTGGACTTTACCGTTACCGCGAGGGGGGAGTGGTTGGAAGGGAAGCGGCCACTTCTTGAGGAGCGGTGCAGGGCGTGCGAAGCGCATGCGAACGGCACTTACGGCCGCAAGATAAAGATCTGGCTGGACCCGCTTGAGCGCTATGAAAGGCCTGAGACCTTCGAGAGCGCCACGCCCTCGAACAGGTTCGAGAACGACGGAAGGCGCGGGCTGGCGAACCTCGTGACGCTGCATTACATCGCGAACACGCTGGGCTACCTTTACGGCGAGAACCACACGGTCGACGGGTCAAAGGAGGCCGAGTGGAGCGGACAGACGCTCTTTGAGGCGCTAAAGGAGCACCCCATCCTCAAGCGCGCGGACAGCTACACGCTCAAAAAGGAGGGGTTCGAGCTCTACATGGTGTCCCTACGCGACCTCGCCAAAGGGATATTCAAGAGGCCCGACGGTGCCGACCTCGGCGTATTCAGGAACAACTACGTCTCCAAGGCCATACTGAACGCGATGTACTCCGCAGCACTCACGTCGGGCGTCGGCTTCCTGAAGCCGTACGACGAGATAACCGAAACAGGTGACATGCTGATAGAGGACCGCGACCTCTACCATCAGATAGTGGAGCGCGCATACGAAGCGAAACTGGGGAAGGCGCAGTTCGACTTTGACGACGCGGAGACCGTGGAAAGGATACGGGACTTCTTCAACGTGGTGCGGCTGAAGAACGCGAAAAGGGCGAAGGAAATCAACTACGCCCTGGACGACGCCCAGCGCAGGAAGTTCGAAAACTACGTAGCGCTCACCGCACCCGAAATAATCTCGGACGCCTGCAGGAACTTCGACGAAAGGTTCACGCCGCTGGCCACGCTCTACGTCGAGGACGTGCTCAACTATACGGACATGTCCACTGTGCGCGCGTCACAGAGGGAACTTGTCGGGCTCCTGGAAAAGTTCGACACCGCGCTGGAAACGCGCGACACGAACCCCACGGCCGAGAACCTGCTGTTCAGGGGGAGGGTCAAGCTCCAGCTCTCCAAGCTCTGTGCAGAAGATGATGGTGCAGGGGCCGCGGAATACAGGAGCATGGCATGGGACGTGCTGAACAGCTGCAAGTCCGGATTGCCAAACAACATGGGAAGATACCCGCGCTACGGCGAGCGGGAGCTTAATTACCTTGTCAACCGCGAACTGGGCAACCTGTTCCTCGGCGAGGGCGATGAAGATTCCGCCAAGGCGCTTTTCATGGAGGCCCTAAGTACCGAGCCTTTTGACGCCAAGTTGTGGTCATATTTCCGGCCGGAATCGCAGCCCATAATCGATTTCCTGAGCGACGACAACATGAGGGACATGCGCATCTTTTTGCTGGAAAACAACGATTGCACGAAGCTGTTCACTGGAGCCTGGCACGATTCCCTGAAAATAGCGCTAGAGGAGGAAAAGGAGCTCTGGAGCGCACTGAAGGGGAAAAAGCTGACTAAATTGAAGGGTTATGCTAACGACATAAATGAGTCCAGTTACAGCTACCTTTACAACGCCACACTGTGCGCGATAACGAAGAACGAGGTCGAGCTCATCAATGATCTTAGGTCGGTCCAAAAGAACCTAATGGGCCAGCTCGAGGCCGGCGGAAAAGGATTTTACGAAATATTCGACGACGTCAGGCGCTTTTACATGGGACGCAGGGAGTATGCCCAAAAAAGGCTGATGCAACTGGAAAACACGAGGAGGCTTTCCGTCGACAAGGGATTCCGGCAGAAAAGAAACGAATGCACCAAGAAGTTAAGGGAAGCGACGGCCGCACACGAGCCAACGACCGAGGCGGAAAAGGCGCTGCTTGAGCTGGGCGTCCTTAGCGAGTATTCTGACAAGGGTTCCGAGGAGTACAAGGCGCAGGTAAAGAGGATGGAGGAGGCGCGCAAGAAGTATTCGGAATATCTGGAAAAGGCGGTATGATGGCAAAAGCGACAGAAGCGCAATCGTGGTCCAAGGCGGGAAGCCTGCTCAAAACGGAGATTGAACAGTTGCGGGGATATATCGAAACGACCTTGAAGGAATACGAAAAGGAGGAAAAAACACCCAGCGATCCACGTTATATTTCACCGAACAAAAAATTGGCACATGATGTGAAATCCCTTGCGCGCGACATCGATTACGTTGCCATGGAGGCGAAAAACGCTGCGCGCGAGCTAGAAGGCGACGGATTCCTATGCAGGAACAACTTCGAAATGGACTTCGTTCAAGAGACCTTAAGGGATAATGTGCCCTACATATCCGACACGTTGAAAAGCATAGCGATAGCGGCCGCAGAGCACAAGTGCGGTAATCTTCATGAAAAATACGATACGTACAAAAGCGTAGAAGAAAATGACTTCCTGCCAGGTACACTGGTCGAATGCTACAATCCAATGCATGAATATTGCCAAACCTCGGATGAAATTAATATGCAAATGGCATTGGAAAAGACGCTCTACAAATGCAAAAAAATAATGGACGAAAACGGAATCAACAAAAAGCCGAACAGTGATGTGCCGATTTTTAATGCGACTTTCGCTGAAGAGTCCGTACGGACGCCGGAAATAGACCTTGCCGAAGAGGAAAAGAAGCTGCTATCCATAGAGAAGTTTCTGGAACACTACTGCAAAACACACCAAGGATGGTTGCCGGAATATGACGGAATGGCCGTAGAAACAGAGCGTTCGTCAGCAATACGCAATGATGTTAATCTTATCATTTCGGCATGGAAATGCCAACTGGATCAGTTCAAAAATTCAAACGAAACGGATGTCGTTCTCAAGGAAATGCAAAAAAAGCAATATCGTCTGCATCGCATGAACAGCCTGCTCACCCTCAAGGCGAATGTCTCCAATGACATGGAGAATCCCGTTGGTTCGGCTTACGAAACCGACCCGAAAGACGATGCGAAGATGTTGCAAGAGGTGACCGAATACCTGCCCGACTGCATCCCCGCCAAAAAGGACTTGGCCGCCGATGCGGCCTGCCTGGAGAAATACGGCATGGACGCCGATGAGCTTTACAGGTCCGCTTTGGAGCGGTTGCAAGCATACGAAATATACCTGAAGGAACGGATATGGAGGGATAAAAAAACAGCAAGCGGGGTCAAAGTGAAGGTATTTTCGCCGGAAACCGTCGCGCGTTATGAGGAAAAAAGGAAGAGCGGCAAAGAGAAGATAAAGTTCCTGGTCGACCAGGGGAAGAAAGGCAACATACTGAGGAAATACGGCTACCTGTCCGGACCCGATGTCCTGACGGCGGATTCGGAGGACGGCATCAATGCCATAACCAATCCGTTCGGCCTGTCATACGACTTTTTCGCGGGCGCCGCCGAATATATCGAAAATCACAAAACCGTGCTGGATTTGATAGGGCTCAGGAACGCGCACAAGTTTTTCGAGTCTTATGCGCTTTTGTCCCTGGCGGAAGAAGTTGATGGGAAGTTGCTTCCGGTGGAAGGAGCTGACAAGAGGCTTTCGAAAAACCATGACAGGCTATGCGAACTGGACAAGGAATACGATGCGCTCTACGAGAAAAGGTTCGATGAGGAAGTGGCAAAGGAGAACTACATGGCAGCATACGAAGGCCTCTCCGAGAAGGAGCAGAAGGACCCGTGCCTAAAGGGGCTTTTTACATTGCTTGAAATGGAAAAGAAAGGCGCCTTCAAAAAGGTGACTGAAAAATGAAGGCATCCAAGAAAGACAGGCTACTGGACGCGATGACCGGCGAATTCCTGAAAAGATATCCGGACATCAGGGAAGAGCCCGCCGTGCACGCCCTCGGCGAGGTCGGCAACCTCAACGCGGTTGAAGCCATAGTATGCCGCTACGTGGTGGACACGAAAATACCGCTTGAGGACATAGAGAAGATTTTTAACGGATATTTCATGGAGGAAAGGCGCAAAACATACAAGCGGCTGCTGGAAGATATGCCCTACCGCCAATGGGATCGCTTCCAGTCGCTGCAGGGGCCGTTCCGAAAGGTCGGCAAGCGCCACGTCAAGCACTGGCTCGTGGAACTGAAGGATTATGAAGGGCATTACACGTACCAGGAGGCAAAGACCCTTCCGGTCAGCGGCGCCCTCATGAAAAAAGCCGATGCCACCGGCCTTGCAGTGGTGCTCGAAGGCCGCCACGAGGCCGAGTACCTGAAAATCGTCTACAGGAGCATGGTTTTCAGGGATTCTTCCCCGCGCAAGACGATAAAGGTGAGCGATGTTTACCAAGTGACGGCCGAGGCCGCGGAAGACAATAATACCACACTCATATTCCATCAGAAGGCCTACCGCTGGCCGGCCATGGGTTATCACTGGTATGTCGACCTGGAGCTTTGCAAATGGTCGCCCATATGGGGGCTAAAGTGGGGGCGTGATTGAATGGCAGAAAAACGCACAGGGGTGGAGAAGCACACAGACGCCATAGTAAGGAAGTTCCTGAGCAAATATCCCAAGATAGCGACCGCGCCCCTTGCCGACCTTGGCGACAGCGCACTGGACCGCGTACTGGACGCATACGAATCACAGGGTTACTATGCGGCCAGGCCGGGCGAGCTTTACAACTTTTACGAGAATTTCGAGACCGAGGGCTGGCATCCGTACGCCAAAAGGGCGGAGAAGCTGGAGAAAAAGTTGCTCGGCCCGTTCGAGCAGGACATAAAGAGGCTCAATGCCGTGGAGCAGCTGTCGGAAGACACCGTGAAGGCATTCGAATCCATCAAGTATCCCTGCCCTGCGGACTTCATAGAGTCGCTTGAATGGCTCAAACAGCGCATCAATTTGATGGCAGAATATTATGACAATGTCGCGGGCGCGTTCATCACGGCCCTCATCAACAATTCGCCGGACGACAGATTTTCCTTCATGTGCGGGATGGACTGCATCGGCTACGGGCTTAAAGGGAACAAGACCGTCACGATAAAGAACAAGGACCGCTTACCCATGTGCTACATAGGCATCCGCATGGAAGGCGGGACCATAATTGTGGAAGGCGATGCCGGAAGCTTTGCCGGAAACCGCATGACGGGCGGTGAGATCCGCATTGCGGGTGATGCGGGGAACTGCCTGGGCATAGGCATGCAAGGGGGGAGGATAGCCGTCGACGGGAACATCGGGGACCATGCCGGAAACTGCATGAGCGGAGGGGAAATCGTGGCAAGCGGCAATGCCGGAGACAACGTCGGGGAAGGAATGAGCGGAGGGAATATCGATGTCAAGGGCGAATCCGGCAGGCTGGCCGGACTCTTTATGCAAAACGGGACCATAACCCTGAGAGGAGAGACAAATTCAGGATTAGGAGAATGGATGAGAGGCGGGCGGATAGAAGTGCATAAAATTGCCTCCTTTTCAAAGATCGGCGCCGTGAGGGGCGGGGACGTCCGCATCAAAAGCATGCCCTGGAGCACATACAAGACGCTGCTCACGCCTGCTGAGGAAGCAGGGAACGAATCGCTGTACGGGACACTGCAGTACGAGGAAAAGAATTTCAATCGGTGCAAGCGCCTCCTCGACGAAAAACCCAGGAAGGAGCTGGAAAGGCTGTTCGAGGAGGCGCACAGGAAATTTGAATTTTGATGTAAGGTGAATGAACAATGAAGGCATCCAAAAAAGACAAGCTACTGGACGCGATGACCAAGGAGTTCGTAAAAGTGCACCCCATTCGGGCCGCCGAAGAGACGCTTTATGCGCTGAACGAAATAGAGGACTACGGAACTGTGGCGAAGATATTACGCGAATACGAAAAAAACGAGGATGTGAACGAAGGGAACATATTCAACTATCTCCTGATGGCCAAACGCGCAAAGGATAAGCACGACATGACAAGCCAGCTTGAAAAGTATGCGCAGCGGTTCTGCGAGATGTGGACCGACCATATGGAAAGGCTCAATACAAAGGACGAAGAGCATTCCCCAAAAGGCACGGCTGAGGACTGCAAGGCCATTGTGATGGCGTATTATGCCGCAGAGCATTTTGCCGACGACATGCCTGCAGGCACGTTCGACGAAGTGCGACGCGCATTCGATGAATACCTGTTCAGGCGCCGCGACCTCTCGGATAAGAGGCTGAAAGGCGCAAGCGTGTATTTCGAGGAGAAAGGCAAAACGGCGGATCTGTTAGTGGCGGGAAAAACTTACGACATAAACATCATAATGCCGGAACAAAAAATAATGGAGTTTGCGGTCGTTACCATGGGATTTCCCATCCAAACGCCAATCAAAGGCCTTGACGTCGTGAACGAGCCCGCATGGAACAGGCGCAATGACGGACTCGCCCGCTTTGAACGCGTGTTCGGTCCGCCGCGCGTAAACCCGATTTTCGAAGAGGTGGTTAACCCGATACCGCGCCACTTCCACGTCCTGAATTTTTCCGGTGAGCCGTCATTCCATGGGCGCGATTACGCTAATTGCATATGCGTCAACAAGTTCAAAGTCGATGATGAGCGGCTTTTGGAGTACAGGCCGTTCATTTACAAAATATACACCGCTCTTCCAGGTGGCGATTGAAAATGGACAAAACAGCGAAAAAATCCCGCAAGGACAAGCTCATGGACGTAATGGTCAAGGAGTTCGTGAAAAAATATCCTTACCTTACGGACGAGCGCACTGTGAACGTGCTGGTGGGGCTTGGCGACTACAGAACCGTCGAACTGCTGCTTCCACAATATCTTGAAAAGGAAAAGGTGGACGAGGAGACCGTCGAATACCATCTGGCTGCCGCAAAACGGTTGAAAGAGATGTACGGCAATGACACCCATCTGCGCTTAGTCGCGGGGCTGTTTGCCAAGGATGCAAAGAAAGTTTTGGAGGATTTTTTTTCCCACAGTACCTACACGTCCAATGATGAAATGAATTGTTTCTACTACATAGTTCAGGGCTATTCTGTTCTGGGCAACTATAAAAGCGACATCCCGCTGGAAGTACGCTCAGAGCTCCGAGCATTGTTCGACACATGTCTTGACAAGATGGAAACCCCCCGCAATGTGTTGAACTGCGAGAATGTGAAAGGCGTGTCCTTCAAGATAGTTGAAGGTGAATACCCGCACGGACCGATGTCCGTGCTCGACCCTGTTCCCAACAGGTCATACCGTGTGGTTGCGCGCATCCCGAAGCGGCGGATAAAGGGCGGAGTGGTCGCCCAGTTCGGCATCCGCCACGTCTCCCTCAACAAAAACAAAAAACGCGTGGAAATGATGGACGGCAAGACGTTCAGCAGAAGGAATTTCTACGGATATTCCGTTTATTACCCGAAACGGAATGAATCCGCCGTAAAGATCAGAAATTTTTGCATAGAGGCCCCGTACGAGCGTCCGTTCCTTCGCAAGATATTCTTTTGCGGCGATGAGCCGGAAGAGGAAGATGAGTGATGGCCATGGTGAAAAAGTTGCGCGTGAAAAAAGTGCGGAAAAGCCGCGGCGAAAAGCTAGCGGACGCCATGGTCAAGGAGTTCGTGAAGCGCTACCCCACCTTGGCTGACCTGAACGCTTATTCGGCGCTTGCGGGCATCGGCGATTACAGCGCGGTATCAATGGTGCTTGACGAATACGAAATGGTCGGGGACGTGAACGAAAAAAGCATAGGAGAGTATCTTTCGTTTGGAAAGCGCGTGAAGGAGCTGTACGGCAAAACCGCCCAGATTGAAAGGTATGCGCAGCGGTTCTGCGAGATATGCAACGGCCGCATGGAAGTGCTGAACAAAAAGAAGGACGAGTTTTTCACAAGCGGCTTGAAGGAAACGGATGATTACAGGTTTGTCCTGAAGAACTACCTTTACATTGATAGTAACGTCGATGGCCTGCCCGAGGGAACGTTCGACAGCGTGCGCCGTGCGTTTGACAACTACCTGTCAAGCAAGTGCGGGCTGAAAGGCGTGTCAACCAACGAGCTTGCGGGCGCTAAGTGCGAGGTCTACAAGGGAGGAGAAAAGGTCGCGGGGGTCGTTTCGAACGAGACCTATGCCCTTAAGATTATCATGGCGTCGAAGCCGAATGCGAGGATGAACAACGTGGTGGTTGCGATGGGATTTCCCGTCGACGAGCCGATAGAGGGAATCCAGATTATTCATGCGCTCACCCTTGAGAAGAGCAAGGACGGTAAGTTGACGAAATGCGAGGACGCGAACAGCATGCCGCCCAAGTTTCATGTCCTGAATTTTGCGGGCATCGCATTTTCGGAAGAGGAAAATTATTTCATCGACGTTCCCAGGTTCAGGGTCAAGGACAAGCGGCTCCTGAAGCACAGCCCGTTCATCTACCACATTTACGGGTAGCGCCGACGTGCGATTCCCCCTTGTTTTGCCTTCCAGCGCCCCTTTTCTGAAAAACTTTTCAGCGCAGCGAAAGGCCGTTCAGCCCGTTTTAATTTGATTCATGATTATCTCCGCGCCTCCAAGTCCTTGATAGAGGTGATGGACAATGGTAGATCCGATAACAATGCCTTTCGGCAGCATCCTGACAGTCGGAAAATGGGTGTACGACTGGATGCAGAAGCGGAAGGAAAGGGACAAAGAAGGCGTGGTCGTCTACATGGACACTTTGAAGGACGGCAACGACCGCTTCGTCTATCGGAACGGCGAGTTCGTGCACGGGGACAAGGGCCCCAGGAAAGGTGCGTACGAGTCTTCGCCCGGCAATCTGGTTTTCGAGAAGGAATACGACACCGAAGAGGGGACCATAAGGTTCACCTTCGACACCTTCTACGAGCCCGTCGAGAGCAAGGAATATCCGGCCGGACTTAGAAAAAAGAAGAGCCTGACCAAGGAGGAGCTTGCGGAGTTCACGAAAGAGAGACTGGAATACGTGGACAAGGAACTGCTCTTCGGAGCGGACGAAGATCAAAGGAAGGACTATCTTGCCAACAAGGTGCGCACGGCCTACGAATATTTCGGCCTGGGCCTTGTGGAGAGCGGCGCGGAGGACAGCATAGGCTTCACCTACCAGATGGAAACGGTGGAGAAGCCGAAGAAGAAAGTGGACTGGAAGAAAACGCACAAGAAGTTCCGCGAGGACGCCGCCGAGGACATGGGCAAAAAAATATTGCCCGAGATAAGCGGGAAGATAGAAGGCGCCAAGGAGGAGACCAAGAAGGAGATAAGGGAGGGCATGAAGGAGCTCGGACAATCGGTGGAGAAGCGCGTCGATGAAGCCGAAAAGAGCGCCTATGAGGCGGACGCGGAACTCGAGCACAGGATGGCGGAGCGCTCGGACAGGGCCTACGCCACAAAGGCGGAAGCCGAAGGGGCCGCAGTCGACGCCGCCCACTATGCCGATGTGAGGGACGAAATAATATGGGATGCCATTCAGGACAGGGACAAGGCACTGGGCGACAACATGGAAGAGCTCTGCCAGGAAATTGAGGGTAATTTTTTCACAAAGGAGGAAGCCGAAAAGCTGCGCGTGGACGCCGACAACCACGCCGAAGGGGTGTACCAGGAGCTCAAGGATTACACCGACAAGAAGGACGAGATCATTCTCAAGTGCGTAGAAGGCGTTTGCGACACTATCGGGAAAAATGTTTATGCGAAGGACGAGGTCGACAAGAAGGTAGAAGGCGTGAAGGAATACGCCGACCGGAAAGAATCGGAACTGCGCGAGGACTTCGATTCCGTTTGCGAGACCATTGACGAGCACGTCTACACGAAGGACGAGGTCGACGCGAGGGTAGAGAACGCAAGGAAGGAGTCTCAGGAAAAGTACGACGAACTTGCCTCCGCGTTCGAGCTGTTCATCAAGGACATCGGCCAGTACGGCATAGGCGCCCTTTGCAGGAACGTGGAGCGCCTGGAAAGCCAATACGCTTCTGAAGCGATATCGCGCCCCGTACCCAAAGGACCGGAGCTCACGGAAACCGCAGGGCTCATTGACGGCCGCTGCCTGGATGCGGCGGACTGCGCTGTTCCGGAGCCTGAAAGCGAACAGCCTGCGATCTATCTGGCGCCCGATTCGAAAGCGTTCGAGGAAGCCGTAATAAAGGCGTCATCGGACCCTGAGCTGTCCGAATCCCTTAGGGAAAAGGCGCGCAGGATGGTCGCGGAGCAGGAGGCCGCCAAGATAGTACGCGAGAACCCGGTCTACTACGTGGAAGGAAAAGCCAAGCGAATGCGCAAGGCGTGGGCGCACGTGCTTTACAAGGGCCTGGAGAAGGCCGGTGCGGACAGCTACGACAGCATGAAGATCTACGATGTCTTCACCGACGACGAAATCAGGAGCCTCCTCAAGGAGGCCGAACGCGAAGATGACATTTCTCCATTTGGAGAGGAAAAAAGGAGGTGAAAAAAATGGTGGGATTTTGGGAAGCCCTAAGGGGAAAGAAGGAAGAGGAACCGGGCTACGTCCCTAAGAGCGAACGCATCAAGATGGAAAGGACATACAGACGACTTGATGCGAAATACCAGAACAAGGCGAGGGACCTGGAACGGCAGAAGAGAGAGGTCGAGAAGACCATAAAGGAGAACGCGGCGAAGGGCTTTGTGAGCCAGGACGAGTTCAATCTACTGGCGAAGCAGGGCTACAGGCTGGGCAAGACCAAGGAAAAATACGACAAAAAGAGGTTCAAGCTGAAGGAAGGCAAGCTGCTCAGCAACGACATGTCGGACGACCCTGAAATAAGGAAGGACGAGATGGAATACGCGACGTACGTCCAGCGATACACACCGCAGAACGTGTACGAGGACGACCCGCTGGCGGACAGCGTCTACGAGGCCGGCGAAGCGCGCGACAAGCAGGGCACATTCGATGACAACACCTACAACTGCGATCTCGACAGCGAGGAGCAGAACTACCTGACATCGCTCATGAACGAGGCGCAGGCCGAGAAGGCCGCAGTGACGAGAGGGAAGGAAGACGTGAAAAAGAAGGTCGAGGAACTGGAGAAGTCGTGATTGCCCGTAAAACCGGGCAATCCCCCTCCCCCCATTCAGGTGACAGTCATGAATAGCGTCAAAAGTCGCATTAAGTCCGAGCGCGTCTACCGCATGCTCCACGCGAAGTACGATGCCCTGATAAGGAACACGGAGTGCCGGAGAGGCGAAGTGGAGAAGGCGATGAAAGACTACGAGGAGACCGGCGGCACCGAAAGCGCCCGCATCGGGCGCATGAGAAGGATGTCGGACAGTCTGGACCACCGCATAAGGAGCTACAACAGGCGGCTTCAGGCGCTGGACGAGTGGTACAATGAGAAAACGGATGGCATGATTGAAAAAATAATGGGAGATATTGATGAAAAAGTATGAGCTGCTCATGAAGAACGCGACACTCAAGTTCACGGAGGCCGAAAACTTGGAGAACGACAGCCCCAGGGCCGCCTCCAAGAAATACTGGGAGGGCGTGACCGAGTGCTACGAGGCGCTCGAGGACTGCACGGACCTTGCGGCCTCCTCGCGCATCAAGTCCTACATAGACACCTACACCAAGCGGGCCAAGGTGCTTGAGAACGTGGAAAGGAACGGCTACAAGGAGGGCGGCGGGCCCAAGGACGAGGACGACATCAAAAAACGCTTCCAACTGACCGAGCCCGCGACCAATTTTGACGACGTCGTCGGCATGTACGGCCTGAAAGAGAAGCTGGACGACGCCATCGTACTGCCGCTGACATATCCGGAACTTTTCAAGGAGTACGTGGGCGAGACCGCCAGCGGAATACTGCTTTACGGCCCGCCCGGCTGCGGGAAGACCTACATCGCGAAGTCCATAGCAGGCGAGGCCAGCAAAAGGACGGGGAAGAAGGTGTCCTTTGTCAACGCGCGCATAGACGACATACTGAGCTCTTGGGTGGGCTCGAGCGAAAAGAACATGAAGGCGGCCTTCCAGACCGCGGCCGAGAACGAGCCCTGCGTGCTTTTCCTGGATGAGATAGACGCCATCGCGCGCACAAGAGGCTCGGGTGCGGACCACTCGGACCGCCTTGTCAACCAGTTCCTGACCTGCTTTGAGCTGATTGAAGGAAAGAAGGTACTCGTACTGGGCGCGACGAACAACCCCTGGGCCGTGGATGCCGCCGCACTGCGCGAGGGCCGCTTCGGCGACACGATATACGTGGAGCCGCCCGACTACGAGGCCCGCAAGGAGCTTTTCAAGCACTACCTCAAGAAAAAGCCCCACGCCAGCGGGATAAACCTGGCGGAACTGGCCGAGAAAACGGACGGGTTCTCGCCGTCCGACATCAAAAAGGCCTGCAAGGACGCGGGAAAGCGCGCGCTGAAGCGGAAGCTCAAGAAGGAGAACGGCGAAATAGTATACGCGGACCTGCTTGAGATAGTGTCTTCGACCAAGCCCTCCATAGAGGACTGGAAAAGGAAAATAAAACAGAGGATGGAGGACGGCTCGCTCTCCATGGACGGCTATGAAGAGATGGCCAAGCTGCTGGGATGACCATGCTGGACTTCATTTTGATAATACTGTTCGCCGTGCTGGTCTCGACCTTCGCGATGATGTCGGGCGGGGAGGGCGCCATACTTTTCATACCGTTCTTCCTCTGGCTGGGCGTAAACCCGGTCTCGGCGGTCGCGACCGCGTTCGTGACGCAGCTTGTCGGGAAGAGTTCGGGAACGGTCCGTTACGCGCTCCTCGCGAGAAAGCAGCCGACCGTGCAATGGGGTGCGGCCCTGCGGCTGGTCGCGTACGGCGCTCCGTTTGTGATAGCGGGCTCCGTTCTGGCATACTACGTCAATCCCGTTTGGCTCAAGGCGCTTTTCGGCACGGTCATGATGACCATAGCCGCCCTGATGGCGTACTCCCTTTTCCAGAGGCGCGTGCCGCAAGAAATAATAGACGAGAAGGAAATAACCAGGAACTGGTACTATCCCGCGATAGCGGGACTGGCGACCGGAATGACCGCGATAGGCTCGGGCACGATAAACATGTTCCTGCTCGAATGGAAGCTGAAGTTCAACATCTACCGTTCGGCCGCGACCGTGGTGGCCGTGCTCGCCTTCACCGCGCTCATCGGCGCGGCCTTCCATATCTTTGAAGGGGGCGTCAGGTGGGACATCGCGCCGTTCACGATGGCGGGCGTCCTGATAGGCGGGCAGATAGGGCCGTGCATCGCCTGCCGCCTCAAGGAAAGGGGACTTGAGCGCAACATCAAGAAGGTCTTTATTGCCATCACGTTGCTGGCCGGCCTCACGATGCTATGGGGCTCGGGCATCCTTGCGGCGCTATAAATCGTTGAATTTATGACTACCTCCATGCCGCTCAGGGAAATTTCCAAGGACGAGGCCGAAGGTTACGAGGACCTGTGCCGCGTGGTTTACGGCATGGAACACAAGAAAGACAACGCCTTTTTGGCGGAAGCGCCCGAGGGCGCGACCGCCTACCGGATAATGAACGAATGGTGGAACAGCTTCAAGGTCGAGTACTACGGGCCGAAGCAGGAAATGCCGCCCGCGCAGTGAGCTTTTAAATTCCGCCCCGCAATTTTCTCCCATGGCAAAGAAAGTGATCAGGAGGGCGGCCTACGGCCTGGTGGCGTGGCTCTTCGTTTTCGCTCTCGCAGGCCTTCTGGCCGTCTACGCCACCGAATACGTCTGGTTCGTCCTTTTGGCCGCGCCGATAGCGTTCTACTGGCTTTCTCTGCGCTGCCTGCGGAAAAAGTCGCCGCATTTCGGTAGCGAGGGACTGAAGGCGGGCGGCATCTGGGTGCTCGTGTTTGCCGTGCTGGACCTCGTGGTGATGCCGTTCATATCCACGCCCTACGATGCGTTCCTTTCGGCGCGTTTCAATTACGCGGTCTACTTCGAGCTGCTGGTCGCTCCGTGGGCCGCGGACAAGGTAATGAGCGGCTTGCGGAGAATCTAGAGGACGGTCTAGCGGACCGCAGTCCGCGAAGCGGGCCTGAGGAGAATTTAAATCGTTGCTGTTCTTAGCATTTTCTATGAAATCAAAGCCCTCGCCCGAAGAAATGGCGCTGTCGGTGCTTGACAATCCTAAATGCAAGAGGGTATTCGATTACCTCCTGAAATACGGTACGAAATTTTACAGCCAGATAAAGGAAGCCATGGAGTTCAACAATGGCACCATAAATTATACGATGAAATGCCTTCACAAGGCCGGCCTCATAGTCTACGAGACGCACGAGGGCGACCAGCACAAGTATGCCCGCGTCAGCGGCGATGCGAAGATCTGGATTGCCAAAGTCAAGGCCGCAAAGAAGTCAGGGCAAAAGTTCAAGAAAGGGCAGATACACGCCTCATTGTCCGTGCAGGAATACCTGGATGCCGCTCCCGAGTAGCTTGTTATATAAGCTCTCCGCAGAAATTTCTAATTACGCGGGGGTCGCCAAACCTGGTGCACTGCGGTGCACAGAGGGCAAAGCCTGGTCTACGGCGATAGGCTTAGGACCTATTGGGTTAGTCCCTTCGCAGGTTCGAATGAGCGCGAAGCGCGAAAAGGCGTCTCAACGCCGAAGGCGTTTGCGCAATGGATTTCCTGCCCCCCGCACCAATTCTTAAATAGAATAAAAACGAATAATGCAATATGGGCGACAGTTTGATGGAAAGCAGCGGCAAATCGTATTCGGACACATTTCAGAAGAAGAGGCGCACCAGCGCGGATTACAGACGCGCCGTTGATGCGTACAGAAAAACCAGCAGTAAGGACAAGACGTTTTACATGAAACTGGGCGAAGTGCTCGAAATATATGACGAAGTAAGGAACAGCTTGGGCAATGAGCCCGTTGCCTCAAGGCCGAAGGACAGCGCTTTTTGCGAACATGTCGAAAAGATGATAAGGAAGCAATGGAAGAAAACCGCAGCCACGAAAAAAGAGGTCGGCGGGGTCGTCCTGGAAATGTCTGACGGGACCTTCAAAGAACGCCATGTCACAGGCACCGAAGACTCCGTCACCATCGGAATCAACGTGCTCTTCAAGAAGCTTCCGCCCGGCGTCAAATCCATAGTGCTGTACCACACGCATCCGCCCGGCCATGGCGTCCGCCCGAGCACTGACGACCGCAGATTCATGGATCGCGAGCAGCTGTCGATTGATACGCATTATGAGAAGAGTTTGCCCGTCCATAACATCATATGCGGGAAGCCTGAAAAAAAGATTGTAATCGATTGGTATTTGTCGGGCCTTGCCAAGGAGCAATAATTCACACGTATCTTCCGTCGTATGCCGGCATGTTGTTCATGGTGTAGACGTCGTTTTTGTCTATCTTCTTCGGCATGTAGACTGCGATGTCGTCCGTCATAACGCATCATCCCCTTCGGCATGCGCGGCAGCGCAGGAGCCGCTCATCTCCAGGTCGGCCTCTTCCCTCGCGAGCCTTTTCGCCGCGGCCCTGCTGTACGCCCCGGCTTCCGTCCTTGCGCGCCTGTCCGCGTGCTGCGGGTTCTGGTAGACGGAATCCTGCCTGAAGCCCTCGTCGATGCCACGCCTGACCAGCATCCTGTCTTTCTGGACCACGGCCGCCGAGCGCATCCCGAAACCCAGCGCTTCGTAATTGTGCTTGGGCTGTCTCGGCGTTGTGCCCCCGGTCCTCACGCCCCTGTTCATGTAGCCTGTCATTTGTACCACCTTTTTACTCTACAATATGAGTTAAATAATAGGGTATGGCGCACATATTTAAAGCTTTGCGGAACGGCAAGGCTTATTATGCGGCAAATGAAATTATGCGCAGTGGTTTTGTGCTGCACAGGCATCTCAAACGGAGCATAACGCTTTTCGAGGCCGTGACCTACACGCTCTGCGTGATAATCGGCGCCGGAATATACGTGCTGATAGGCGCCGCTTCGGGGGTGGCGGGCAACGGCGTGTGGCTGGCCTTCCTGTTTGCGGCCCTGATAGCGGGCTGCACCGGTCTGAGCTATGCCGAGCTCGCTTCGAAGATGCCGCACGATGCCGGCGAATACGAGTACGCCGAAAAGGCGTTCACGAGCAGGAAGTTCGCCTTCGGCGTGGGCTGGCTCAAGCTTGTCAGCTCAATCATAGCGGCGGCCGCTGTCAGCCTCGGCTTCGGCGGCTACTTCTCGGCGTTGTTCGGCGTCCCGCACGTCTGGGGCGCGCTGCTGCTTGTCGGGCTCGCCATACTTCTCAACCTCTTCGGCGCGCAGAGCACCATGAAGGCGAGCGGTCTTCTGATAGTCATCACCATCACGGGCCTCCTTATCGTCATTTTCAGCGGGTGGGGCTATGTCGGTTCCGTCAATTACCTTGACCTGACGTTCGGCTGGAACGGCGTGTTCTCGGCCGCGGCGCTCATCTTCTTTGCGTTCCTTGGCTTCGAGGAAATAGCCAACATGGGCGAAGAGGCCAAGGACCCGCGGAACATGCTGCCGAAAGCGCTCATAATTTCCATAGTCGTCTCCACCGTCCTTTATACGGCCGTCTCGTTGGTCGCCATAAGCGTCATACCCTGGCAGGAGCTCTCCCAGTCCGTTTCCCCGCTCAGCCTGGTGGCGAACACCACACTCGGCCCGAACGGCTCGCTGCTCCTTGCCGTCATAGCCCTCTTTGCGACCGGCAGCACCACGTTCGCGTTGCTGTTCGCCTTTTCCAGGATGGTCTACGGGATGGCCGAGGACGGCTCCATGCCGCGGCTGTTCCTGGCGCTTTCCAAAAGCAGCACGCCCTACGTCGCGGTCCTCGCCACGGGACTGACCACCGCGCTCGTCGTCCTGCTCAGCGACATCAAGTTCGTGGCCTCCGTGACCGACTTCGGCGCGCTGTTTGTCTTCATGATAATCAACCTCTGCGTGATAGCCCTGCGCTACAAGCCCGACCACATGCGCGGCAGGTTCAGGACGCCGCTGAACATAGGGCGCTTTCCTGTATTGTCGGGCGCGGGCGCCGTGTTCTGCCTCTACATGCTCACGCGGCTGGACCTGCAGGCAACTTTCCTCAGCATTGGGGTCCTTGTAATCGGGCTGGTGCTGTACGTGCTTTTCATAGAGAAGAACCAGCAGCCGGCCGTGCGCTCTTTTTAAATTCCGTGCGAGCATTTCTATAGTCAGCCTCCGAAGGTTTTTGGTGAAGCTTTTTGGAGGTTCCGAGTAACCGAACAAAAAGGTTCGCGGGAGTCGCCCAGACTGGTCTAAGGCGCTAGGCTCAGAACCTAGTGGGTTAGTCCCTTCGCAAGTTCGAATCGAACTGCTGTTCGATTGACTGTGAACGGCAGTTCACTGGAAATCTTGCCTCCCGCACCACAACTTTCTTCGTCTTAGCTATAAAATAGAATCATATTCCTGAGATGCAGAAAGTTGAACTTTCTTCGGTTGGCAGAACTAAGGATCAGGAACTGGCGGACTTCAGTGCGTTAAGGTATCTGGTTGCTTGCTCCTTTCCCATCTCGCCGTGCTGCACCGCAGTGACGATGGCATCCTTCAATTGGCCCTTTGAACGGTCCTGGAATTTCTTTCCCGTGCTCTCGCAGTAATCCAGCAGGACGGCCAGGTGTTTGGCGGCATAAAGCTCCCTGTCCTTGTTTTCCGGGAAGCCCGCCTTCAATGCATCGGTGCCCGGTACCGGCGTCCAGGTGCAAAGGCGCTCGCATATCACTTGCCTGTCGTAGCATTCTCCGTACCTGTCATCCCATTCAAAAAGAAAGAGTTTCCCGCCGATTTCCTGCGTCGTGTATATTCCCCTTCCACGGTTGTGTATCTCTATGGAAATGTCGCCTTTCGCGGAAACCCTTTTTATTTTTGCCTCCTCCTTTTCTTGTATCATAAATATCTATCTAGTAGTAGTGAAATAATCTTTATAAAGCTTCGCCCCGCACTAAGCGTTTATATACTACTTTTTAGTAAATATAAGTATGTCTAGAACTGTCTATTTCGTTACGTCCAATGAGAACAAGCTGAACGAAGCCCGACAGATACTTGGAGATGAGCTAAGCGAAGCTGTTCAAAGAATAGACATAGATTCCGAGGAAATACAGGCGCTGTACGTAAGGCAGGTCGTTGAAAAGAAGGTAATGGACGCTTACAACAAGGCAAGGAAGCGCGATCCTGCAATCAAGGAAGGAAGCATGTTTTTTGTCGAAGACACGGGCCTGTATATCAATGCCTGGAACGGCTTTCCGGGCGCCCATGTGAAATGGGTGCTGAAGGCGAAAGGTCCGCCCGGGATCTGCAGTTTGGTTAAGGATTGTCCCGACAAGAGCGCTTATGCCGAAACCTGCATCGGCCTGTACGACGGAAATGAACTCAAGATTTTCACGGGCAGGGTGGACGGAAAAATTGTAGACACACCTAGGGGCCAGACCAAGTTCGGATGGGACCCGGCTTTCCAGCCAGACGGATACGATCAGACTTTTGCGGAAATGGGCATAGCCAAGAAAAACGAGATCTCGATGAGGAGAAAGGCGTTCCTGCAGCTCAAGGAATACTTGGAAAGCATCGGCGATTAGGGGTGTCATTTTGCCTATCACAACGAAGTTCACGGAACTCATCTCAATAGCCATGGACAAGGCCCTTATTGACCGCTACATCATGGCCGTCATAAAGGACGACTCAAAACAGGTCCCCCGCCCGAAGGTGGCGGACGTCCCGTACATATCGAGGGTACTTGACGAGGAGATCTGCAAACCGTTCCCCGATCCCATGCGGCCCGTGGTCGAGCTTGTCACCAACGCGATAGACGCCAAGCCGCACGGCTGGGAAGGGCGCTACTGCGTGGACATACGCGCGAAGGGCGGCGACGTGACGGTCTCGGATTACGGCTCGGGCATGGCGCTGCGCGAAATGCTCGGCGAACTGATAATACCCTTCAACACTAAAAAACCCGGAAAAGAGACCTATGGCCGCTTTGGCGTGGGCTTCCTTTCGAACCTGCAGTACTGCCTCAAGAAACCGGGCAGCTCTTCCGTTACCGTGGAAAGCGCCGGCAATCATTCCAACGGCGCCCGTTCGTACAAGCTCCGCTTCCACAGCACGGGAAAGGAAATAAAGGACCTGAAATGCACGATTTCCGGCAGCGAACGGAAGCAGGGAACGGACGTGACGGTGGAGCGCGGCTCCTGGGACTGGGAGCACCCGCTTGAAATGACGATGCGCAATTACTTCCACTGGGTCGGGAAGGAAAGGGCTGAAGTGCATTTCAACGGCGAACTCCTCAACAGGGACGATCCCATATGGCAGACCGTCGTACCGCTAAGCGATGGCCAGGACGTCAGGGTAGCGGTCGACCCCGCAAGCTCAAGGGACGTGGCGCGGTTCTATTCCCAGGGCGTGCTGATATACGCGCAACGCATAAGCCACGGGGAGGTCAGGATGGACCTGCCGTCCGTTGTCGACGTTGTGGAGGGACGGAGCAACTTCAGGGAGGATGAAAATTATGACAAGGCGCTCGAGGCTGCCTGGTCGGGCCTGCTCCGATATGCAAGGCAGGCGCAATCAAAAGGCATGCGGGAGGGCATGAGGATGCTCCTGGGCGGCCTGCCGAGGCCGCATAAAAGCAAGGGACTGCCGAACGCCGAAGAGTTCCGCAGGGCGCTGTTCCGCGAGGACTTCTATCTTGTGAGCCCGGAAGATGCGTACCGCATATCGGACTTTTTCGGAGAGGACGTCAAGGCCGTGCTTTTCCCTGCCGGCGGCGACACTTACAAGGCATGGGAAAGTACCCTGCCTGATGCGGAAAGGCTGGTAAAGGACCATTGCAAGGAGGTCGGAAAATTCGACCTCGACAGGTACGTCAAAAAAACGGGCGTTTCTTTTTCAAAGGACGGGGAAGGGCTGAAGCACGTGGGCGTGAAGCTCTTCCGCTACAAGGGCGGCGCGTCGCCGTTCTTGAGGACGGACGGGAAGATTTACTGCAATCTTGACAGCCCCCTTCTGGCGCGCGACGATTTCGTGTCCACGTACGCCGTCCTGACGGGCTATCTGCGCGCCTGCGGCGTGAAGGAGGAAGAGATTGAGAACAGGATAATCAGCGGTGAATGAATTTGAAAACAAAAGTGAAGCTCTCGGACCTTGTGGCGCTGAACATAAAAGGCAAAGTGCGCAAGTTCCTGCTTTACGTCCTGCGCGGCGCCGAAGAAGAAGCGAACGAGCTGATTGCGAACATCCGGGACGAGACCTCCTTTCCCGAGGTCTACAGTGCCATCGTAAACCACGCGGTCAGCGGACTGTTCGAGGAGCCCATGGCGGCATTGCGCGAGGCCGTACAGAATTCTTTGGATGCGTACGACAACGGCCAGCCGAAAAAGGTCGCATTGGAGACCCAGGAAGGGCCCGTGAAGGAAAACGGGCGCTCTGACATGCTGCTCAGGGTACAGGACTCCGGCTGCGGAATGTCCTGGACCGAGGTACTTAACAACCTCCTTACCCCGTACAACACCTCGAAGAAGGGGGAAGACAAGCGGGGCGCCCACGGAGTGGGCGCGTTCTCCCTGCTCGACCTTGCCGAGGAGCTGGACGTCTATTCGGGAAAGGGGAACATTGTCCACGTGAGCGTCACGAAAGAAAACGGCGATTGGACCGCGGACATGGAGACCTATGCGGGCCAGAACAAAGGCACGCTCATAGTTGCCAAGCTGAAGGATATTGAGAACGGCACCGAAACCGTGCGTGAAAAGCTCGATAAGTACGCGGGTTTCGTGGACACGGATGGCGCGGAAATAACGCTTAACGGAGAAAAAATCAATAACAAGGCGAAGAGGTACGAGCTGGTCGGCACCGCGCCCGTCCATATCGACGGCAAGAAAAGCCAGCTGAAGCTCTACATGAAAAAGGCGGATAAGAGGAAAAAGAACTTTCCCAAGCTAGGCCACTACGGGAACATAGGGGATTACGTTATTTGGACGCACGACGGATTGTGGATGAGGGAAGACAACAAAATAATCGACGATGAGGACGCGGAATTCCTGAAGAGGCTGGACCACGCGCTGTGGATGGAAGGCGTCAGGTTCTGGGCGGACCTGCCGGTGAGCGCCAGCCTCACCAAGGACAGGCACTATCCGACAGCGGAATACGATACGGTCGTTTACAACGCGACCGTAGAGGCGTTCGAGCAGGCGCTCTTTAATTTTTTCCTTGAGGACCGCGAACTGGTCAAGAAGCTGGACACAAGGCTGTCCGACATAGTGGAATACCATCTGGAGGGCCTCTACAAGGACAACAAATGCAGGCGGCGCCAGGTCGAAGCCCCCGCCCGCGCGTCACCGGTCATACCGAAAACACACTCTGCCGTACCGGAGGCAGTCTCGGCCGCCATCGAGCACAACGCGATCATGATGCAGGACGCTCCGCCCCCTGAGCTGGAAACGCGGTACTGCGGCGTGGACCACTTCAGCTACTTCACCGAAGAGGCCGAAGTCCCGCCAGAAAGGGTGGAGATCGTCAACGAGGCCAAGAGGAAAATCTCCAACATGCACTCCTTTGCCAGGAACCTCATGGAAAAGCAGTTCATCCCCGCGCAAAGGCGCGTCGACGGCAAGACCGCTGACGTCAAGGTGTCGATAAACGACATGATAAAGGCATACGCCAGGGACGTGCTGTTTGATTCGGCCTGCGATACGGAGAACCGCGACGGCATCTGGGTCAGCTCGTCCGACAAGGTGGTCGGGACCGTGTTCCGCTACATCGGCGGCAAGCGGGCGGAGGACGAGGCGCCAAAGGAGCGCATGTCCGTGGTGATATACCCCACGACCTCCGACATCGTCCGTAAGGTTGTGGAAAAGGAGGGGCGCGGCCACGAATACAAGGCGTTCGTCGAGTGCATGGAATACATAGACGACCTGGTGTCGAAGGCCAACGGCATGGAGGCCTCGCCCGTCATGATAAGGAAGATAGCGCCCGAAAGGGAAGTCGCGGCCAGCAAGCTCAAGATGATAGCGTACAACCTCACGAACAGGCGCGTGCGGAAGATAATCGACGCCGTCTGGAACAAGGACGTGGACAACGACACGCTGATGGCGATGGTTGACGTCCACATCCATGAGAAGGCCCACCAGAAGCGCGGCGAGTACGAGATGAATGCCACGCACGGGAAGGGCTTCTACGAGCAGGACAAGCCCGAAATGAGGAACAAGTTCGTCCGCTATTGCAGGGATTACGGCATAGACCCGGCGGAAAAGGTGAAGACGATACTGGACGGTTACGAGTTCATCAAAAGGACCACACCGGACCACATGGGCGCGCTGATAGACATCCAGACGAAGCGCGAAAAGAAGCCCTGAGCGCACCGTCACCTTCTTAAAGGTTCCGCAGGTGTATCATATGATGAAAAACGTAAAACCCCGGTTGAGCCTTGAAAAAAGGATGCTCGCGGCCTACCTGCGGAACGGCAACGGCAAGAAGGTGGCAGGCGGGGACACGTCGTATGAGCAGGGTAAGGAGTACGGGGAGAGGTGCGCAAAGGAACCGCTGAGTGTGCCGTTCACGGTACTTGACGATTTCGCTGACATCGCCAAAAAGGCGGGCGGCGAGCTCGGCAGGCGCCAGGGCGAGAGGCTTGCCGATATCAAGATCAACGCTAATGCCCTGTTGGGCGGAAAGGACGCGGTAGAGGCGCGCGCAAAGGAACTTCAGACAGCGCCGGTTTACGACTCGCTGAAATTGGGAATGGATTTCGGCTTCGGCTATTTCTTTTCGGCCGGCGAAACTCTCGCCGATACTTACGCTCAGAATTGCGATAGGTTAATAATTGCGGCCAACGACGGAATAGAAGCGGCCAGCAAAACGGCCAGTAAGATGTTTGGCATTCGGGCCGTTATGATACCGGCTATACCGACTTTTATCGATTACAGAGGGGAACTTGAAAGGCTGGCCGACAGCGCGGGCGCGGACGACAAAGTAGTGGACAAGATACTGGCGCTGTACGACGGCGCGGCAAAGAAGAAAATAAGAAAAACCGTCCCGGGCGTGAATAGCTTCGTTAAATTCCTGCGCGAAAACGCCGGGAAATAACGCATTCTTTTTATCCCCGCGTGGCCAATCATTCCCATGCCCCTCCGCTGGTCAGGCCACATAGACAACCTGGCGTCTTTTCGTGACGGCGAGCTGCTTTTTGACATAGAGCGCCACTTCTGCCGCGGCGTCTCGGCAAGCGGCAAAATAGTCTTTACGAAGCCGAAGTACGCCTTCATGATAGACCATTGCGGGGCCACCGAGAAGGCGTTCCTGGGCAGCAAGCCGCTGACCGCGAGAACGTTCCACTTGGCCGCCAGGAACCTACCGGGTTATCGCCTCGAAAAGGAAACCCACGTCACGATCAGGTATTCTCATCCCCAAAAGAGCCATTTTGTCAGCTGGGAAGACTGCGTGTCCTTCGGCGCCGACCGTGCAGGTACGATGGTCGGCCTCATTCAAAAACAGCCGGTTGGTTCGCTGAACGAACTGCTGAAGAAAACCATCCCTGAAGCGTTGGATGACTGGAATGCTCTCGCCAAAAGGCTCGAACTGCGACATATTGACAAGTCACTATTCAACAGGCTTGCAAAGCGAGCGGTAAACGCCGACAAAGCCCATCGCGATATTAATCTTGTCTCCAAGTGGCCGAAAAACCCGTCCCGCTTCTGGTTCGAGCAGGAATAAAAGCCTTTTTCCTATGTTCTGCAGAGTATAATTCTTTATATACCATTTTTCCAGAACATTCGGCATGCCAATGTCAACTATGATAGGCTCGGACCAGTTTTTCATCTGCCTGCAGTGCGGGAGCGCCTTCCGCGAGAAGCAGCTTGCAGACGAGTGCGAGTCCTGGTGCCGCATCAACCACAGATGCAACCCCGAGCTGAAGGCCAAGGCCATGAAGTGCCCGGGCTAGGAACGCTTTTTGCCGTGCGGCTGACGATTAGGTTTAAATATTTCTCTATATCACGAAAGGCATGGCAACATGCTGTTTAATCAGAAAAGAGGAGGCTTTGGACAATTTCATTCGCGGCCAGATATTTGGCTACATAACGGCCAATCCGGGCGCCCATTACAACAGGATAAGGGAGGAGCTGGACCTTAACAACGGCGCCATCATATATCACCTTGACGCGCTGGAGAAGTTCGGGTACATCTCTTCTTATGAGGACGGCTGCCGCAAGTGCTATGTCTCGCGCGGCGTTCCGGCCGTGCACGTGAAGACCCGGCGCGAAGGCATCTTCGAGAAGGTGCTGGCAATACTGGAGCGCGAACCCGGGACCACGCAAGGAACCATAGCGGAGAAAATGGGCATGAGCGCCCGAAAGCTCAGTTACTACATGAAGCATGCTGAAAAGGGCGGCGCCGTAAAGGCCGAAAGGAGCGGCCGTTCCGTGAGGTATTTCCCGCTCTGAACCGCGCGGCGACCGAACTTATTTAAACATGCGTTTTCTACGTATGGGTATGCCCGAAAAAGTCGAGCCCAAGGCGAGCATAGACAGCAGGACCACTTACAGGCCCACCCATGGCATTTCCCTGGCCCTCACGCCGGCCACCATGCAGTACAACAAGGCCATCGAGACCATCAACAAGCTGGGCGAAATCACCGCCTTCGCTCGCCGCATGGAGGAATATAAGAACACGCTCGGCGTCGCGGAAAAGACCCTCCAGCAGAACTATGCAAAAATCAAAAATATCAACGAGGGCAACCCCGTCGCCAAGGCGTTCGGCTATTTCACGGTCAAGAAGCTTGAAAAGGATAACGTCAGCCTAAAGCAGCAGGTTGAGGGCTACAAGAACGATGTCCAGCTTTTTGAAAGCGCGAACCTGCCCAAGGAGATAACCGCGACGAACAAGCAGCTGGAAAAGATACTGCCCAACGACAAGCTGCGCGAACAGGTGACGAAGGAAGTGACCACAAAACTGATGCTCCTGCCGGGCACGAACGAAAAGCTGCACGAGTTCTATGCGAAAAAGGAAAGGGACGAGATAATCAGGGAAATGGACGCATACGCGTTCACGCACAGCGCCCGCATACCCGAATACATGGGCTAAGTATCATTGGTGCATCGAGATGGTGTGCCGCGCTTCCGTGACCGAGTCCTTGAGCAGCTTGTAGAACGCCGCCCTTTCGGGATTTTCCTCAACGTCCGTGTCCGCGTAGTGCTCCACGCTCACGCCCACGGAAAAGCCGCTTTTCCTCATTTGCTTGATCTTTTCATCGACCTGTTCCGTGCGCTTGTCCAGGCCTTCCAGCCTGGCCTTTTGCCACAAGTCGAACCTCATGGACACGGACTTGTAAGCCACCTGTTCGGCCAGGTCCGCGCTCTCCGGTTCCTTGGGCGGACCTTTTATGAAGTTGTCGTGTATGGCCATCCTGTAGCGGGCATATTCTCTCATCGCCTTGTTGGCGAACTTCTCAAGGTTCGCCTTTTTCTTGGCGCTGAGCTTCTGGTCGGCAATGACCGCGGCCATTTCGACCACGTCTTCCGCCTCCTTGAGCGCCAGGTCGGCCAGCGCATATTCACGCCAACGCTGGTATAACGCCTTCTCCGCGTACTGCGCCGCCTTCCGGCAGGTGTCGTCGTAGACCTCCCCCGCAGGGAAGACCTGCTTCAGCTCGTCGCGCATGACCTCCAGCGTCTTGAGATTGACCATAAAATTCACTACTCAACGGCAATTATTAATTGAACAAATAAACATATAAAGGCATCAAAAGGCCCCGCAAAGGCTTTTATGCCATTGGGCGGCTAATCATTCTCAACGTAGGCATGGCCGCAGTCGTCTAATGGTAGGATAGGGGCCTGTGGAGCCCTTGGCGCGAGTTCGATTCTCGCCTGCGGCCCCATTCCCCCCTTTCTTTTCAGAAAAGAAAGGGTAGGTTATCCAAAGAAAACCTGCGAAGCTGGCTCCACTTTATCCTTTCCTGAAAAGTGTCCCTTTCCGCGCGTCCTCGAC
>Ga0315297_10000120_pt1 | contig 40357 bp, 37 predicted proteins | sample YL17G15_0_MG_FD_203628 | JGI IMG/M metagenome (GOLD analysis project Ga0315297, IMG submission 203628) | Sediment microbial communities from Yellowstone Lake, YNP, Wyoming, USA - YL17G15_0 | ecosystem: Environmental > Aquatic > Freshwater > Lake > Sediment | place: USA: Wyoming | collected...
GCGTGTCCGTGGGCGACAACTCCACGGGAGAATCGCTGCCGCCCCGGAATATGCCGGCCAAACTCGACACGGGCACGGAGACGCCCGAAATCTCCGAGCAGGAATTCGAGCCGAACATCTTCATCTACGACAACTACCCGGGCGGGATCGGGCTCAGCCCGGGTCTGTTCAGCCTAGAGGAAAAACTTCTGCAGCACTGCCTGGAGACGATCCTGGCCTGTCCCTGCAGCGCCGGCTGTCCCTCCTGCGTCGGCCCGACGAACGAGAGCGGGGAGCAGGCTAAGCAGGTCGCCGTCGAAATCCTGAACGGCATTCTACAAAGAACTTAAAGGAAAAACTCATGAGGAAAAGCCTTGTCAGAAAGGCGGCGCTTCTTTGTCTTTTTTGTCTCGTGTGTTTAAGCGCTCCGATCCTCACCCGTCCCGCCGCGCCCATCCCCCGCCGAGACCTGTGGCTAGTGACGGCCACCCTTCGGGAAACCGTCACCACAACCGCCCAGGGATATTGGAAAATTACCACGCCCAACACCAACCCCAGCAAATTGTTTCCCATGAAGGAAATCACCATCGAGAAAAAGAACCGCCGGGAGTACCACAAAAGCAGCTTTGCCGGGGTCACCGCCGTGATGGAGAACGAGGGCGGAGACGGCGTGCTGGTTTTTTCCGACAGGGACCCGGTTTCCATTCAGGTCGGCGGCTCCATCGATGAATACGAAAACACGGAGCGTTTGGAGTACGCCAACGGCGAACTCGGCCGCGGCAGCAGCCGGGATGTTCGGGAAAGCCGCGTCCAAGTGTCCGGGGCCGATGTGCAGATGGAATGGTCGGATGAAGTCAAGGGAATCGGGATAGGCAGCTGGGGCAAGGGCACGTCCACCACTCGCTTTGAACTCTACGACTACAGCACCGGCGCATGGAAAACCTCGAGCACTCAGGGCGAACGCAGCGACAGCCTCAACCTCGGCGGAGGAGAAGGACAGGAGGGCTCCTCCTGCAGAAAGATAGGGAACACGTATCACTTTTCGACTCTTTTTCAAAAGACGGAGCATCGGCCGAAAAACGTCGATTATGACGAAACCACGATCACCACCGAACACACCTTCATCGCCACGGTCAAGCCTTACAACCCTCCGGAAGTCCGCATCCTCATGGTCAAGAACGGCCAGGAGGAGGACATCACCGACCGGACGGTCGACGTCGTCGCGGGCGAACTCGTCGACCTTAAAACCTTGATCCTGCCCGAGAACAAAAAGGAGGAAGGCCCGATGGTATGGACCATCTCGGGCGGCGGAGCGTCCGGGAAAAATTATCTGAAAAAATTCGAGGCCGACAAAGCACACGGCCGCGTGGTTTATCCGGAGAAGGCCGACCTCGAGCAAAAGACGCTGCGCTTCTACTGGAGCGGCGGGGAGAACGGCTCGGTTACCTACACCACCAAAGTCGAAGGCGAATCGGCCTCCGCCCGGGCCGGGTTTAAAATCCGAAAGCCAAATATTAAGGTGACCGTCACGCCGGCGCCGGGCTCGCATTTCGGGAAACTGGACAAGGGGGGGAAGCTCAATGACACGGAGTGCTGGGTGACCCCGGCCTACGCGCCCGGCACGAGTTCCGGCGTTCAATACGACGGCATCAATTTCAGCTGCGAGCCCCTCGACTCCAAAACGCCCGGAAAATACCAATGGGTTCAGATTATAAAAAAAGAAAGCTCCCGCCAAAAATTCGCCAACGGCGCTTGGGCCGACTTCGTCATCACCGACGCGCTCGACATGTGTTACCCGTACCAAAGCGGGCTGAAGGCCAAGGACGCTCCGGCTGTGGTCGTCCCGGCCGATAAGGACCGCCAGGACCTTGTCTTTTTCAGCAAGACGCAGACGAGCCGCATGGTCCTGATGTTCAAGCCCGAAGGGCAGGACAGCGAGTGGATTCCCATGCAGTTCATCGATTGGGAGTGGCAGGGAGCGGCGCAGTACTACGACACGCCTTCGAATCCCCACTGGGAGATGGAGGCGGCGGCAACTAACGAGCCGCAGGGAGTTACGCCCCAGCCGACCGAGCAGTATCCGGAATGGACGAAAAACTCCGGCGACGACTCAAAATTCCAGCAGATTGACAAATGAACGCCAGCGATCCCCGGGCGAAATCGCCCGTATAGTTCGTGAGGAACTTGGCGCACGCTTCCGCCCCCACCGTCCCGGGCTTTGAGCAACTCGAGCGCCTTCCGCTCGACATCCAGGGATTGGCCACCGGGCTCTTTTCCAGCTTGTCCGAGCCGTATGACACCCGTTTACAGATATTTTCCGACGATGTAGTTTTGAAGGTGGTCGATCGTAATCTTTTGCTGGGAGATGACGGATTTCAGTATGTCCCCGATGGAGACCAGGCCGACCAGCTTATTGTCGTAAATCACCGGCAGGTGCCGGATACGATTCTTGGTCATCAAGGCCATGCATTCCTGTTCGGTCGTCTCCGGGTGCACATAATAAACGCTGCTGGTCATGATGTCCTTGATCGGAGTCTCGAGAGACGACTTCCCTTTCAGGATGACTTTGCGCGCGTAATCCCGTTCGGAAATAATGCCCATGACAACCTTGGGCCGTTTCTGAACGACAACCACGAGGGCTCCGATGCCCTTGTCCGCCATGAGTTTGAGGGCGTCAATCACCTTGGCATCCGGTGAGATTGCCCAAACGGTATTCCCTTTTTCTTCCAATATTTTTTGGACCGTCATCACAGCCTCCTTAACTCGGAATATTCGACGACACGGATAAAAGGACACGGCGGATCATGCACGTTTTCCCTTGGCGTCCTTTTAGCCTGTTCGTCCTCGATTGTCAATAACCCGGCGTGACTGATCGTCTACCGGGCAAACCGGCTCAACCAGCCGGATCAGGACGGATTGGGCGACTTCGAGGATAGCCGGCAGGCGTGCCCTCATCTCCTCGCTCAGCCCTTCTTTCAGTTGGAGGAGGTCGGCCGCTTCAACGGCAACGACCTTCATCGTGACGGGCATCTTGAGTCCGAGCCGACGTCCGAGGGCCAGGGTTTGCGGGACGGAGATGTAGTGAGGGGATGGTCCCGGAACGTCGCGAATGTCCATGGACTCCAGGATCCGGACCCGCCCGGTGACAGGCTCGGGTTTGAATATCGTATCAATGATCAATACGCCGTCGTAGCCGTGTAAAACCTCGAGAAGCGCCGCCCCCGATGCACAACACTCCTCGAAATCAACCGCGGCCGTTGTGGCCGCGGGTCTCGCCCCGGCCAACCAGGCACGCTTGAGGAGGTTTACGACCCGGAGGCCAACCCCGTCGTCGCCGTGGAGGTCGTTTCCCAGACCGAGGACAAGAATCTTCATCCCCGGTCCTCCCCGATAGGTCGCTTGGGAAGCCGCACGATAAAGCTGGTCCCGACGCCTGGCTCGCTTTGGACCTCGACCCGGCCTTGGTGGGCCTCGATAATCTTCTTGACGATGGACAGGCCTAAGCCCGAGCCCTGGCGTGCCTTGTCGGCGCTTCGACTCACCCGAAAAAATTGGTCGAAAATAAAGGGGAGATGCTCCTGGGCGATGCCGATGCCCGTATCCTGAACCTCGATGACCGCGGTGTCCTTTTCCTCTCTGAGTTCAAGACGAACACGGCCCTGCGGCCTATTGTATTTGACCGCGTTGTGGAGCAGGTTCATGAAAACCTGTTCAAGGCCTTCTTCGTCGGCCAGGACCTCAAAAGCAGAGCCGGCCGCCCCCTCCCATTCCAACGAAACGGACGACTCGCGCGCCGACGGACCCAAGGTCTCGATGACTCGGCCCAGGACTTTTCGCAAGTCCACGGGCATCATGTTTCCGACCAACCGGCCCTGGTCGATGCGGGCCAGGTTCAGCCAATCTTCGATCAGGCGGAGGAGCCCCTCCAGGCGCTGGCTGGCCTTGCGAATCATGTCTTGGAGCCGCCCGGGGTCGCCAACAATCCCCGCAAGAATAACGCTGAAATACTGCTGGACCGCGACCAGGGGGCTTCGGAGCTGGTGGGAGACCATGGTGATGAAACTGTCCTCCAAGGCTTTTTTCTCCTGGCGCAAAGCCTCGGCTTCGAGCACAAGACGCCTCCGCTCCAATCCCCGGGCCAGGATGACCCTCAAGTCTTCGGGCGTGAACGGCTTGGGAAGAAAATCATAGGCCCCTTTTTTCATGGCTTCAACAGCCGAATCGACGGTCGCGTACCCGGTAATGACGATGGCGATGAGATGCGGGTCGAGACGCGGAAGCGACTCGAGGACTTCGAACCCGCTCGTCCCCGGCATTTTGAGGTCGATGATGACCGCCTCGGGTTTGAGGTCCTTGATTTTCCGAAGCCCCGCCGAGCCGTCCTCGGCCGTCTCGACTCTGTAGTTTTGTTTCAGGAGGATCTGGGTGCAGGAATCTCGGATGGCCTCTTCATCGTCGATGACCAGAATCACCGGAGCCGTATTCGCCATGAGCCATGCCTCTGGGGATAGTCCGGATGGCCGGCCTATTTTTTCAGGACTCTTTCAATCCGCGCCAGAAGGTCGTCCGGTTTTACGGGTTTATCAATATAATCATCGGGTGCCGTGAGTCCTTGGTCCTCCCCCTTGAACCCAAAGCGGGAGCCGGCGATTTGTCGCACGGCTGAGACGAAGATCACCGGCGTGTCCCGGACACCATTGAAATCCTTGGAGGTCCTGATCGCGTGGCAGAGGGAATATCCATCCCAGAGGCTGTCCATCATGATGTCCAGGAGAATCAAGTCCGGATGTCCGGATAGGATCTTCCGCGCCCCATCGGCCGCATCGCATGCGGTCGCAACTTCGTAGGATGCCGACTCCAGGATGGCCGTCATGGCCTCGCGAAAATCCGGGTCGTCATCGATCACCAAAATCCTGGCGCGCTTTGCGTTCATGACACGTTCCTCCCTTCCAAGCCATATTTCTTGAGTTTGGCCCAGAGCGTCTTGCGGTCGATTCCTAGAATCATGGCCGTCCGGCCACGGTTCCCCTTCTGGTCCCGCAGGACGGTTTGGATATAATCCTTTTCAAGGTCGGTTAATGTTTTATTTTTCCCCGCGGCCCAGGTCGGAGCCGGAATGCCCAGGCTGATCCCGTGGCTGGCGATATCCGCGACTTCAATTTCGCTTCCCCGGCAGAGGACGACAGCCCTTTCGATCGTATTTTCCAACTCCCGGACATTGCCCGGCCAATCGTAGTCGCTCAGGGCCGCCAACGCCCTGGCGGAGATCAATGAAACGACCTTGCCCGCTTTGCGGCTGTATTTTTGCAGAAAATGTTCGACCAGGGGAGGGACATCGTCTTTCCGCTCGCGAAGGGGGGGTAGATGGATCGGGACAACACTCAGCCGGTAGAACAAGTCCTCCCGGAAGGTTCCGCGTTTGACCTCTTGAGCCAGGTTGACAGAGGACGAAGTGATAAGGCGAACATCGATCTTGATGGGCCGCGAATGGCCGAGGCGTGTCACTTCCCGTTCCTGGGCGGCGCGGAAGAGCTTGCTCTGAATGGGGAGGCTGATGTTGGAGACGCCGTCAAAGAAGATCGTCCCGCCGTTGGCCAGCTCAAACCGGCCGTGCCTGGTCTCCTGGGCGCCGGGGAAAGCGCCCTTGATGTGACCGAACAGGTCGTCTTCAAGCAACGGCCCGGCCAGACTCCCGCATTCCACGGCGACAAAGGGGCCAAATTGGCGGGGGCTGCGCCGATGGATTTCACGGGCAATCAGCTCTTTCCCCGTCCCGCTTTCTCCCGTAACAAGCACCGGCGAATCCGTGCAACATGCCTGGACGACAAGCTGGAGAACCCGGCGCATCGGCGCGCTTCGGCCGACGACCTTATCAAATTCCCCGTGGGCCTTCAGCTCCCGCCGGAGACGGATGTTCTCCAGGATCATGGTCCGGCTTTTCAGCGCTTTCTTGGCCACGACGCGCAACTCGTCGGGAGTAAAGGGCTTGGTCAGGAACTCAAACGCCCCGAGTTTGATGGCCTCGACCGCAATCTCTATCGAACCGTAGGCGGTAATGACAATCACCGGCGTTTCCGGACTGGCCTCCTTCATCTGGCGGAGCACGGACAAGCCGTCCTCGTCCGGAAGGCGCAAGTCCAAAAATACGAGCTCGAACGTTTCGCGGTTGAAAATGTTCAGGCCGGTTCGGGCACTCCGGCTGCTCTTGGGGAGGTAGCCCTCCCGAGTCAGGATTTGACTCATCGAGTCGCGCACGGCTTCTTCGTCATCGACGATGAGGATTTGAGCTGTGTTGTTCATGATTCGCTGCTTTCGCGCGGCAGGCGGATAGTGAAGGTGGTCCCCTTGCCCACTTCGCTCCAGACGTCGATCGTTCCTCCATGTTTTTGGATGATCCCATAGCAGATGGCCAGACCGAGGCCTGTGCCCTGGCCGACATCCTTAGTCGTAAAAAAGGGCTCAAAAAGTCGCTTCTTGTCGGCGTCCCTGATCCCGTGGCCGGTATCCGAGATCTCGATTGAAACCCTGTCCCCGGTGGGGTCGTGCCCCGTCCGGAGGGTCAAGGTGCCGTTCCCGGTCATACCCTCGGCGGCGTTGAAGATGATATTCATGAACACCTGCTGGAGCTGGCCGCCGTCGGCGATGACCCGAGGCAAGTCCCGCGCATAGGACCTCTCGACCCGGATGTTCTGAAACAGGGCCTGCCGTTCGGTGAAAGCCAGACAACGATCCAGGAGGTCATGGATATCCGTTTCGGCTCTCTGCGGCTCCTTGGGACGGGCGAAATCCAGCAGTCCCTTGACGATATCCTTGCAGCGCGTCGTTTCCTTGACAATTTTTTTGAGGTTCTCATGGTGAGGATGGCTCGGGGGCGTATCCTCGAGCACGAGATGGCTGTAGATCAGGACCCCGCCCAAAGGATTGTTGATCTCATGGGCGATGCCCGCCGCAAGCTTGCCGATGGAAGCCAGCTTCTCGGACTGGATGAGGTGAGACTGAACCTGACGCAACTCCTGGGTCCGATCCTCGACCTTGCGCTCAAGCGTATTTCCCCAATCCATTAGTTTGGCGTTGGCCTCGCGCAAATGCTCCGTCATGCGATTGAACGAATCGGCCAGGATGCCGATTTCATCCCGGGAGCTCACTTCAACCTTATGGGACAGGTCGCCCCTGGCGATTTCCCGGGTGGCCACGGCCATTTTGAGGAGGGGCTGGACGATCCGTGTCGTCGAAAAATAGAGGATCACCAAAAGAAAAGCGACGCACAAGGCAGCGATCAAAGTGAAGGTGAGCATGACGCGGTCGGCCGCGTCAATGTAAGGGCGCTCGAGCATGCCGACATAGAGGATGCCGACGATCCGGCCCCCGATATCTCGGATGGGTTCGTAGGCCGTGATGTACCAATCGTTGACCACGAACGCCCGGGCCACCCACGGCCGCCCTTCATCCAGCACGGTTTTTTTGACTTCCGCCATGAGCAGCGTCCCGACGGCCCTGTCCCCCCTCTCGTTCTTGACATTCGTCGAAATCCGCAAATCGTTCTGAAAAATGGTCGCCGTTCCGGTCTCCCGACCCTTGTAGCGCTCTTCCTTGAAAACAATCCCTTTGATCCGGTCGACAATCTCGTAGTTCCTGTTGAGGAGTATGCCTCCGGTCAAGATTCCCAGGAGAGCGCCTTCCTCATTCAGGATGGGGGCCGCGGCTTTGAGCATCATCCCCGCGGTCTCTCGGTTTTCGGCATGCGGCGCGGCCCTCGGGGTCGGGATATAATCCATGAGCGCCTGGGCGGCCAGTTGTTCGCTCTCTTTGAGGAGTTCGTCGCGGGAAACGATCTGGGGAGCGGCGACGATCTTTCGCTCGCGGGCCTGGCTGACGACGTCGTCCCGCGACTGGTCGTCTCCGGTATTCTGTGGAGACCGCGTTCTGAGCAGAACCCGGCCTTGACGGTCGAGAAGAGTCAGGGTGTCCAGCCCGTTCTCGGAACGGACCCGGGTCAGGTATCTGAGCAGAATGTCGACCTGGCCGGTCCGGAGCAAGTCTCTCAGACTCTCCCGGGCGGCTGTCATCCGGACGATATCCTTGATGGTGTTGAGCTTCTCGTTGAAAACCATCCAGGCCGAAGACAGGTCATGACGGACTTTGGCCTGGGCCTGAGAAATGAGCGTATCGCGAATGAGCCGGGAGCCGAAGAAAAGCGACAGCACGCCGCACAGGATGATAATGATCAGGGAGCTCAGCACGAGTTTCGTCCGAAGGGAGAATCGTGGGCCTCTCATGCTGGTCACGCCGTCTGTTGCTTGTCGATATTATACCAAATTATACCAAAGAAAATGCCTTCCTTACCGCCGGAGCTCGGTGATCCGTGCCCCCGTGTGGTCATGGATGTGGATCGTCAGAGGTCCGCCCCCCGGCCAGGCATGGGTTCCGCAACCATGGCAGGGGTCGTAGGGCCGGAAGGCCATCTCGACCATGTTCAGCAGTCCCTCCGAAACCTGCCCGGCCTTGATGAAGGTCTTGGCCGCCTTCTCGATGGACATATTGATCGCGGCGGCATTGCCGATGGTGGCCACGATCAAGTTAGCCTCGGTCAGGAGGCCCTGTTCGTCCGTCTTGTAGTGATGGATGAGCACGCCCCGGGGCGCCTCGACGACCCCCACGCCCTCCGCCGGCGTGTGAGTCGGGATATTCCGGAGATGGGTGCCGGTGATGTCGGGGTCCTCGAGAAGCTCGACCATTTTCTCCGCGGCCTGGAGGGCCTCGATCAGCCGAGCCCAATGAAAGGCCAAGGTGTGGTGCGCGGGTTTGCCGCCCAGCACGCTATACATCCTCTCAAAGTGCTTTTGAGCCTGAGGCGTTTGCATGCCGTCCGCCGCGTTGAGCCGGGCCAGCGGAGCGACCCGGTACACGCCGCTGTCTTTTCCTTCCGAGAACCCCTTCCAGCCGACCTTCTTCAAAAAAGGGAACTTGACATAGGTCCAGGGCTCGACGTGTTCGGCGATATGATCAAGATAGTCGGCCGGCCGGAACTTGGCGAATTCGCGTCCTTCGGGGTCCACCACGCGGAGAAGCCCGTCATAAAACTCGACTTGGTTCTTGTCGTTGACCATCCCCATGTAATAGGTCTTGATCTTATAGGCCTCGCCCATGACGATCTCGACATAAGCCTTGTTCTTGAGGACGATGTCATCAAAAACCTGGAGGGCGAACTCGCCGAACTCAACGGCGGCTCGGGCCGTCTGCAGGAACTGCAGGCGATGGGCTTCGTCCAGCCCCTTGGCCACCCCCCCCGGAAGCCCGCCCACCGGATGGATGGCCTTGCCGAAGAGATAGGTCATGATCTCCCTCACGTCTTCCCGCATCCGGATCACCCGGGTGCCGACCTCGGCGCCGACTTTGCCGATGACCCCCAGGATGTTGCGCTCGGCGGCGGGTGCCTGGGGGCCGACCACAAAATCGGGCCCCCCGAGAAAAAAGAAATGAAGCGTGTGGTCCTCGACGAAGAAGGCGTTATAAACCAGCTCGCGGAGCTTGCGGGCCGTGACCGTAGGCTCAACCTGGAACACGGCGTCCGCGGCCTTGGTGGCCGCCATGTGGTGGGCCGTGGGGCAAACACCGCAGATCCGGGCCGTGATCCGGGGCATCTCCTCCACCGGACGCCCGACGGCAAACTGTTCGAACCCGCGAAGCTCCGGAACCTGCAGAAAGGCCCGCTCGACGTCCCCTCGCTCGTCCAGAAAAATCTCGATTTTCCCGTGTCCTTCCAAACGGGTGATGGGATCGATCGTGATTCGTCGGCTCATCGAATGGCCTCCATGCGTTTCTTTTTCAGGATGGATGACGGAAGGCTGAACCGATAAAAGGTCCCGGCCGGGTCGGCAATCGAGCCCAAGACGCGTTCGACCTGCCCCTCATCGTCCGCGTCGATCAGCGAGGCAAAGGCCGAGAGAAACTTTGCCCCTTGGTCATGCACTTGATCGGTCGGACCCATGCAGCCCCGGCAGGGCATGTTCCCCTCGATACACCGCTCGCCGCAGCCCCCCCGGGTGGCGGGCCCCATGCAGATGACCCCCTGAGTTAGGAAGCAGGTCTCGGGATCGAGATTGACTTCATGAGGCCTCTTGACCTTTTGGATGAGGATTTTCTCCGGTTTCGTCTTGTTTCGAGCGCAGTCGTCGCAGCAGGACTTGTTGGGAGCCAGCACCGCGCCTTTGGCCGGCAGCTTGCCTTCCAGGATAGCCGTCACGGCCTGGAGAATGAGGTCCTTGTTCGGGGCGCAGCCCGGGAGGTAGTAGTCGACATCGATGACGGCATCCAGAGGGAGCACGCTGTCCCAAAATTCGGGAAGAGTTAAAACATGCCCGTCGAGAGTCGTCTCCCTCTGCGGCTCCGTCCCTTCAGGGTTTACGGTCGAGGCGGTGGTGTGGTAGACCGTGCGGAAAATAGTCGATTTATCCCAGAAGTTGGCCAGCCCGGGGATGCCCCCCAGATGGGCGCAGGCGCCGAAGGCTATGACCATCTGCGATTTCCTCCGGACCAGATGGGCCATCTCCTCCTGTTCTGACATCCGGATGCCGCCGTTGATGAAGGCCGCGGCAATCGAACCGTCGGGCATGGCCTCCAGGTCCTTTTTTTTGAAATCCAGGGCGACGGGCCAATAGACGATGTCCACCGCCTCGACCACCTTAAGGATGTCCTGGCCCAGGTCGACGATGGCTTCCTCGCACCCGCCGCAGGAGGCACACCAGTAGAAGGCGACTTTCGGTTTGGGATTATCCACGACTCCCTCCTCGAGCTCCGTTGAGATTCAGGGGGCCCAGTTTCCTGAGGCGCTCGGTGAAATCGTTGCAGACCTGCTGGAATTTCTGGCCCTCCGAGGCGGAAACCCATTCCAGGCGGAATCGCTCCGGTTCGATGCCGAATTGGCCGAGCACCCGGGAAAGAAGGCGGTGGCGCCGGAGTGCTTTGGAGTTGCCCTCCTTGTAGTGGCAATCCCCCGGATGGCATCCCGAAATCAAAACCCCGTCCGCCCCCGCTTGAAATGCTTTCAACACGAACTGCGGATCGACCCGGCCGGTGCACATCACCCGGATGACGCGAAGGTTCGGCGCGTAGGCCATCCGAGATGTGCCCGCCAGGTCGGCTCCGGTATAGGAACACCAGTTGCACAGGAAGCCGACCAGCCGGGGTTCAAAATTCTCGGGACTCATGGATGAACCTCCCTTTCCGCCTCGTCATAAAAGAGCCCTTCGATCTCGGCCAGGATCTGGTTGTCGCGAAAATGTTTTTGGAAGGATGCGCCGCTCGGACAGGCTGCCACGCATGTCCCGCAGCCTTTGCACAAGGCGTCATTAATGACCGCGACTCCTTTGTCCTTATCCATGGCGATGGCTGTGAACGGGCAGAGTCCTACGCAGAGCTGACACCCCGAGCAGAGCTTTTCATCGATGACGGCCGTAATCGGTTCGAGCTCCACCTTGCCCCAGTCGGCCAAGGCCAGCGCTTCCGAAGCCGCGGCGCCGGCTTGGGCGACCGTGTCGGGGATGTCTTTGGGCCCCTGGCACGTTCCAGCCAGGAAGATCCCGTCCGAGAAGGAGGAGACGGGTGCCAGCTTGGGATGCCGTTCCAGGAAAAACGTATCTTGGCTGCAGGAAATATTGAACGTCTTGGCCAGCCGGTTATGGTCCAGACTCGGCTCGAGCCCGACGGCCAGGATGGCCAGGTCGACGGGTATTCGCCGTACCGCCCCCAGGAGCGTGTCTTCGACGCGGATAATGAGCTTGCCCTCTTCCTTTTCGGTCATGGCCAAGGCGTTGATTTCGGAGACCCGGCCGCGAATGAACCTCGTCCCCTCCTTGAGCAGTCTGTGATAGAACTCCTCATAGCCCTTCCCGAAACAGCGAAGGTCGATATAAAAATCATAGACGGTCGCTTTCGTTTTTTCCCTCAACAGATGGGCGAATTTCAGGGAGTACATGCAGCAGACGCGCGAGCAGTAGGGATGATAATTCTCGTCGCGCGAACCCACGCAATGAATGATTCCCACGGCCTGAGGTTCCTCTCCGTTGGCCATCAGAATTTTTCCGCCGGTGGGACCCGAAGCGTTGACCAAGCGTTCGAATTCCATGGCGGTAATGACGTTGGGATACCGGCCGTAGCCGTAGGCCGGAATGCGCCGCGGGTCGAAGGTTTCGAAACCCGAGGCGAGGATAATCGAACCGACTTCGACCTCCCGGGTTTCGTCCTCCATCTCATAGCGGACTGCCTCTCGATCGCAGGCCTTGGCGCACAGCTGGCACTGGCCCGTCTTAAAATGGATACAAGCGCTGGTGTCGATGAAGGGAACCATGGGCACGGCCTGCCGGATGGGAATCCGAATGGCGGTCGTGGGGCCGAGATACATCTCGTCATGGATGACCCGGCGTCCGTATTTGTCCTCGGAGGTGATAGCGCCCGTCGGGCAAAAATAGGCACAGGCCGCGCACCCGATGCAAGCTTCGGATTCCTCGCCGAAGGGTGTGGACACCTTCCGTTCCGTGCCGCGGTCGATAAAGCTGATGGCGGAGGCGCCGACGACCTGTTCACAGGCCCGCACGCACAGTCCGCACAGGATGCACTTCTCCTCAGGGTCTTTGACCGGGAACCTTGAGCGGCTGAGGCCCAAGTCCTGAGCCAAGCGCTGCACGGGCTCGGCGGCCGGAGCCCGGGCCAGGAGCATCTCGACGTTGAGTCGCCTGGCCTCGAGGGCCCGCTCCGAGCCGGTCCAAACCTTCATTCCATCCTGGACTTGGCTGTTGCAGGAGGTCAGAAGCTCGCGCTTCCCCTTGAGCTCGACTTCGACGACACAAACCCGGCAGGCGGCATAGGGCTCGAGAAGGGGGTGGTAGCAGAGAGTCGGAATCGCGCTGCCCGCTTTTTTGGCCGCCTGGAGGACGGTTGCCCCGTCCTCGACCTCGACCGGTTTCCCGTCGATCGTGAGATTGGCCACGAGTCACCTCCTCACTCAACCCGGACGGCGTCGAAACGGCAGACGTCGACGCAAACGCCGCACTTGGTACATTTCGCCGGGTCGATGGCATGCGCCTGGTTCAGTCCGCCCGAGATCGCTTCCGAGGCGCAGTTCCGGCGGCACACGTCGCAACCGCGCCCGTTTTCAAGGCAGAGCCTCGGGTCGATGCTGTAGAGATTCAACTGTCGACACACATGGGCCGGGCATTTTTTGCGGCGGATGTGCGTTTCATATTCATCCCTAAAATAGCGGAGCGTGCTCAGGACCGGATTGGGGGCCGTTTTGCCCAGCCCGCACAGGGCCGTGTCTCGGGTCGAACGCGCCAAACTTTCGAGGAGGACGAGGTCGTCCTCCGTTCCCTGTCCTTCGGTGATCCGGGTCAGGATGTCGAGCATGGCCTGAGTGCCCTCGCGGCAGGGCGTGCACTTGCCGCACGACTCATCCCGAGTGAAGGACAGGAAGTAGCGGGCCACGTCGACCATGCACGTATCCTCGTCCATGATGACCATCCCCCCGGAGCCCATCATCGACCCGGCTTCGGCCAGACTCTCATAATGGATGGGAAGGTCAATTTTCTCCTTGGGAATGCAGCCTCCCGAAGGCCCCCCGGTTTGGACGGCCTTGAAGGCCTTGCCCCCGGGGATGCCGCCGCCGACGTCATAGATGATATCCTTCAGGGTCATGCCCATCGGGACTTCCACCAGGCCGGTATTTCGAATCTTGCCCACGAGCGAAAAAACCTTGGTTCCCTTGCTGGTGGCGGTTCCGATTCCGGAGTACCATTTCGCCCCGCGATTGATGATCGACGCCACATTGGCCCACGTCTCGACGTTATTGATGCAGGTCGGTCTCCCCCAGAGTCCGCTCTGGGCGGGATAGGGAGGCCGCGGCCGGGGCTCACCGATCCGGCCCTCGATCGAGGACAGGAGCGCCGTCTCTTCTCCGCACACGAAGGCGCCCGCCCCGCGCTTCACAAAGATGTCAAAGCTAAATCCCGTGCCGAGGATGTTGGTGCCCAGCAAGCCGCGGGCTCGAAGCTCGTCGACGGCCAGGGTCACGTGCTTGACGGCCAGGGGATACTCGTTGCGGACATAGATGTACCCGGCGCCGGCCCCGATCGCATACCCGCCGACCATCATCCCTTCGAGCACGCGGTGGGGGTTGCCCTCGAGAAGACTGCGGTCCATGTAGGCTCCCGGATCTCCCTCGTCGGCGTTGCAGACGACATACTTTTCACCGCCGTTGGAGCCGGCGGCATTCCGGACGAGCTGCCATTTCAGGCCCGTGGGAAAGCCCGCCCCGCCGCGCCCCCGCAGGCCGGCCAGGGCGATTTCCTCGACCGTTTTGTCGGGGGTCAGCTCAGTCAAAACCTTGATCAGGGCTCTATAGCCGCCGATGGCCAGGAAGTCCTGGATCCTGGTCGGGTCCAGGAGCGCGTTATCACCCAAGACGACCCGCTGTTGCTTTTTATAAAAGGGGATATCATTCTCCCCGCGGCTCGCCTCCCCGGTAGCGGGGTCTCTATAGAGCAGGCTGTCCACGGGCGCGTTGCGTCGGATCGTTTCCTCGACGATGGCCTCCGCGTGTTTGGGTTCGACTTTCTGATAGAACAAGTCGTGCGGCTGAATGATGACGTTCGGCTCGGCTTCACAGAATCCGTGGCAACCCGTGACCCGGATATTCACCTGGCTGCGGAGCTTGGCCTTGGTCAGCTCGGCATCGAGCGCCTCGACGACCTGGAGTGAACCGCGAGCGCGGCCGCAGGTTCCCGCCGAGACGGTCAGCACCGGCCGCGTGTCGGTTTTTCGCTTATGGGCCTCGAATTCGAGAACCATCTCCAGGTTTTGGACCGTCCTGATTATGGCTGTGGGTTCCATGGTCGCCTCACCTGTCCCGGCTTAGTTTGATGATGGTTTCGACCTTGCGGGTCGATGTTTGAGCATGATACTCGTCGTCCACCACGACCACCGGCCCAATGGCGCAGCATCCGAGACAGGCCACGGTTTGCAGGGTGAACCCGTTGTCGGCGGTCGTTTCTCCGGACTTGACGGCGAGCTTCCGCTCAAACTCCTCCAGGACCTTCTGCCCGCCGCGGACGTGGCAGGCCGTTCCCAGGCAAACCGTCACGAGGTGCTTGCCCCTGGGTTTCAGGCTGAAGGCCCGGTAGAAGGTCGCCAGACTCAAGACGCGGCTGAGGGGAACTGCCAGCCCGTGGGAGACGAGTCGGAGGGCCAGTGGGGGAAGATAGCCGAATTGCTCTTGAACATCTTGGAGGATAGCGATCACCGACCCCGGGTCACGCTCATACCTGGAGAGGATTTCCATGACCTGTTCGTCCATCCTAGCGTCCTCCTCCCGACGAAGTATCCTTCCCCGGTGTGCCCGAGGCCGAGGGGGCCGGCTTGTCGACCCGTTTGATGATCATCCGGCCCTTGCGAATGACCCGATTCGAGGGGGTGACGGTCGTGGGACAGTTCTCCCAGCAGGCCCCGCAGCCGTTACATTTCTGGCCGTCGACGTACCGGGCCTTCGTCCTGATTTTTGCCTTGAAATTTCCGACAAACCCTGAGACCTCCTCGACTTCGCTCATGGTCAGCACCTGGATATTGGGGTGTTTTCCGACCTCGCTCATCTTCGGGGTGAGAATGCAGGCCGAGCAGTCCAGCGTCGGAAAGGTCTTGTCGAGCTGGGACATATGGCCGCCGATCGAGGGTTCGCGCTCGACAAGATAGACCTTTTTGCCCGACTTGGCGTAGGTCAAGGCCGCATGGATGCCGGCGATGCCCCCGCCGACGACCAACACCTCCGGTCGCACGGGGACTTCTTTGACGGCCAGAGGTTCGTGGAGCGCGACACGCCGGACGGCCGCCGAGATCAAGGCTTTGGCTTTCCGGGTGGCCGCCTTCGGTTCCAGCGTGACCCAGGACACCTGCTCGCGGATATTCGACATCTGGAAGAAAAAGGGGTTCAGCCCGCCTTCGGAGGTCACCCCCCGGAACGTGGCTTCGTGCATGAGAGGCGAACAGCTGGCGACGACGACCCGGTTCAGGCCGTTGTCCTTGATCGAACGTTTGATCAGTTCCTGGCCGGGGTCGGAGCACATGAATTTGTATTCCCTGGCCGTGACCACATCGTCCAGCTTGGCCGCAAAGGCCACGAGGGCGGCCACATCCACTTTTCCCTCAATGTTTGTTCCGCAGTGGCAGATAAAAACTCCGATGCGAGGCCCTCCGTTCTGGCTCATTTCGCGCCTCCGTTCCCGACTTTTGCCCAGAAATTTCGGAGTGGGATGATCGACCTGGAAAAACCCAGCTCTTCCCTGGGAATCCCCATGGCCAGGCCGAGGAGTTGGCTGAAATACAGGATGGGCATGGCCACATCCTCCTTGTATTTCCGGATAATCTTGCTTTGCGTAATCTCGAGGTTGAACTGGCACAGCGGGCAAATCGTCACCAGGCAATCCGCACCCTTTCGTTTAGCTTCCTTGAGGAGAATGTAGTTCAGGCGCAGGCCGACTTCCTCGATCGTGCCCGTCAAGGACCCCCCGCAGCATCGCGTTTTGGCCTCGAAATTGACCACGGTCGCTCCCGCGCTGTCCATCAGGACATCCAGCATCATCGGGTAGTCCGGGTCGTCGACGTCGGTAAAGGGTCGGACGAGCTGACAGCCGTAGTAGCAAGCGACGCGCAGCCCGGACAGGGGGCGTCGGATACTTGTCCTCAGCATCTCCGGAGCGACCTCTCGGGTCAGGACCTGCAGGGGATGCTTGACGTCGACCGTGCCCCGGTATTCACAACCGGCCTTCTTCAGGTTCTCCCTGATCTTGGCCGCCTTGGGCTGCGCGCCTCCCAAGAAGATGTTCGATTTTTTCAGAGTCAGGAAACACCCGGCGCAGGGCGCGACGATGTCCTTGCCGATTCGTTCGGCCAGCGACAGGTTGCGTCCGCAGATCGCGGCGGCCATGGCGTCATCCACGGAAAAATAGGCCGTCGCACCGCAGCAGTTCCAATCCTCCAGCTCCGCCAGGGGGAGGCCGATTTCCCTGAAGACCGGCAGGATGGATTGTTCGTAGTGCCGTGCGTTCCCTTTCAGAGAGCAACCCGGATAGTAAACATATCCGTTCATCGGCCCGGCTCCTTGATGGCGCTTAACAGCGCCTTGAGCTGCTTGGTATTTTTTATGGAGTCCTGTTTAAGCGACATACGGCCCGTTCTCAAGAGCTTTATTCCGACGGGGGCCATCTTCAACAGACCCCATGGATTTCGGGATTTCAAATACAGCCTCAGGATAAGCCTCATTTCGGAATTCCGGCCGTGCTTGGCGATAAGGCGCGACATCTCCCGGTCCAAGATCGGGATGGCAAATCGAGAAGGATAGACCTTGTCCTCGATGGCTTTCCGCTTGAGGGCGTACATGACGTCGGTGATCTTGATTTTCGCCGGACAGCGAACCTGGCAGGTGTAGCAGGAGGGGCAAAGCCAAATCGTAAAGCTCCGGAGTACCTCGTCCTTGAAGCCGCTTTTTACCATGGCGATGATCTTTCGAGGCGGATAATCCATATACACGGACATAGGACAAGAGCTGCTGCATGTCCCGCATTGCAAACATTCATCGATTTGCTCACAGCCGGACATGTGCTTGATGTCATCCACAAAGCCAGGATCAAGCTCCTCCTCATATTTGACTTTCCGGGAGATTTCCATCAGGCCTCCTTCCCCGAAACGAAATAGCGTCTTTTGGACAGAGGAAAAATCGGCGTCCGAGTTCTTTTCCGGCCGCGGGATTCAGCGGGAAACGCGGAAAATGCCGTCGCGCCAAAACATATCATCGTGCAGCACGACAGGAGACACGACAAGAGAGCGGTCCGTATTAAAGAGTCATAAATGGAGGAGGACATGCGATCTCCCATCAAAGGTTCACTCGAAAAACAATATGAAATGAAATGGGGCGAATGTCAATAGCAATGGGGCATATTACCCTATATTAAATGGGGCAGGATTACACATATATTCTTTATTCCCATCATCATCCCTCTATTTCGAGGTTTTCTGGTGATCGGAATCTCTTTTGACAGTCCCTGGGTACAGTATGGTAGGATAGATTTTCCTATTCACCCTTTATTAAGGAAGGTTCAATGAGAGCAATCAGAGTGCGTCGGTCCAGATGCCGATTCAATCGGCGAGCAGCAATGGCCGGATTCGCAGCCCTCGTTTGGCTCACCTTGACACTGACGGCCTGGGCTGTCCCGGAGACGCTCCCTGCCGCCCAGGGTCCAACGCCCAGCATCATCCCCAAGCCGCTGTCCATGAGGATCACGGCCAACGTGTTTCCTCTCGCCTCCTCGACGCGGATCCTGGTCGATGACGGCGAGGAAGCCGACCGCCTCGGCCAGTACTTGTCCCAGGAGATACGCAAGTCCACGGGCTTGATCCTGCCCGTATCCGCACAAACGGGCGCATCCTCCGAGCCGAAGAAGGGCATCGTCCTGACCACCCGGGGAGTCAAGGGGACGCTCGGCACCGAAGGCTACGAGCTGAGCATCAAACCCGATGGAGTGCGGCTGAGGGCTCAGACTTTACAGGGCCTTTTCTACGGCATTCAGACCATCCGCCAGCTCTTGCCTCCGGCCGCGCCCGACTCAGGCGGCGCGGGCTCCAGGCCGGCCTCCTTCAACCTGCCCTGCGTCCAGGTCGAAGACGCTCCTCGTTTTTCCTGGAGGGGGTTGAACCTCGACTGCGGACGGCACTTCATGACCAAGGATTTCATCAAGCGCACCATCGACCTTCTGGCCGCGTTCAAGATGAACCGCTTCCACTGGCATCTCACCGAGGACCAGGGCTGGCGGATCGAGATCAAGAAGTACCCCGAGTTCACCCGGAAGGGCGCCTGGCGCACAACCGAGGACGGCGTCGTCTACGGCGGGTTCTACACTCAGGACGACATCCGGGAGGTCGTCAGCTACGCCCAAAGCCGCTACGTGACGGTCATCCCCGAAATCGAGATGCCCGGACATTCGGTGGCCGCCCTGGCCTCCTATCCCGAGCTGTCCTGCGCCGGCGGCCCGTTCGAAGTGCAGAACTACTGGGGCATTCACGCCGACGTGTACTGCGCCGGAAACGAGAAGACCTTCGAGGTTCTCGAGGGCGTGCTGTCCGAGGTCGTGGACCTTTTCCCCGCGCCCTACGTTCACGTCGGCGGGGACGAATGCCCCAAGGACCGCTGGCAAGCCTGCCCCAAATGCCAGGCCCGGATCAAGGCCGAGGGGTTGAAGGACGAGGCCGAGCTCCAGAGCTATTTCATCAAGCGCATCGAGAAATTCCTCCTGGCCAAAAAACGCCGCATCATCGGCTGGGACGAAATCCTGGAAGGGGGGCTGCCCCCCCAGGCCACGGTCCAAAGCTGGCGGGGGTTCGAGGGCGCGGTGGCCGCGGCCAAGTCGGGTCACGACACCATCGTCTCGCCGACCCGCTACGCTTATTTCGACTACAACCTTCAAACGACCGATTTGCGCAAAGTCTACGCCTTCGAGCCGATCCCCGAAGGCCTGAACCCGGCCGCCCGACGCCACATCCTGGGCGGCGAATGCAACATGTGGGCCGAGTACGCCCCCCAGGAAACCATCGACGGCAAATTGTTTCCCCGCATCCTGGCCATGGCCGAGCGGCTGTGGTCTTCGGAAACCGCCAAGAATTTCGATGAATTTCAGCGCCGGGCCTGGCGTCAGTCCGACCGGCTGAAGACCGAGGGAGTTCAAGTGGGAGATGAAACCCACTCCCTGACTCTCGTGCCGGCTTTTTCGCCCGAGGCCAAGAAGGTCACGGTCAGCCTCAAGCCCGAAGAAAACGACTTGATTATTCGCTACACGATCGACGGCGGCCAACCGACGCTCCAGTCGACCCGCTACGACTCGCACCTGACGATCATCAATTCGTGCCTGGTGCAGGCGCGGGCGTTCAAGGGGGACAGACCCTACGGCGAGCCGGTTTCCCATTCGTTCGCGATTCACCCAGCCTGGGGAAAGCCCGTTCAGCTCAAGAATCCGACAAGCCCCAAGCGGCCGGGCGGCGGGACCGCGGCCTTGACCGACGGCCTTCGAGGCCAGGCCGACATGGGTGAACCCGCCTGGCAGGGTTTTGAAGGGACGGAGCTGGAAGCGGTCGTGGACTTGGGCGAGTCCCGGACGATTCAGACGATCGCCGTCGGGTTCCTCCAGGACTCAAGCCATGGCGTCTTCATGCCGCCCAGCGTGGAATTTTCCGTTTCAGACGACGGGACGAGTTTCCGTCCGGTGGGCACGGCCGGCAACGTTATGGCCAAAGACAACCCCGACCCCACGGTTAAGGACTTCAGCGTCCGGTTCGAGCCGGTCCCGGGCCGCTTTGTTCGGGTCGTGGCGCGCACCATCGGTGTCTGCCCGCCCGGCCATCCTTACCTCGCCCAGAAGGCGTGGCTTTTAGCCGACGAAATCATCGTTGAATAAGGGCCCCTCGCCCCGCCCGGGATGACTGCGGCCACTAAGGTTCAATCGCTTCGCTCTGCGGCCATTTTAAGCCTTCCGCCCATATTCAGGAGATCCCTCACGCCGTTCGGGATGACCTTCGCAACTGTTGGATAGGTCACCTTGTTCCCACTATCCCTGCTAAAGCGAAGGTCATTTGACAACCTGGGAGGGGTATGCTACTTTTTCTTATTACCAATGAATGTTTTCACGCTGATTTTTCGGGCAAGCCTGATCGTCCAGCTTATCCTGGTGGTTCTGCTTTTTTTCTCGGTTGTTTCCTGGGCGGTCATTATCTTCAAACGAAGGGCTCTTAAGTCCGCCGCTCTTCAGTCCCAAAAATTTTTGAGCGTGTTTGAAAAAAGCCGAAACTTGGCCGAGATGAACGACGCGGCCAAGCGCTACAAGAACAGCCCCGAGGCGGGGATTTTTCAGGCCGGGTTTCGCGAGCTGTCCTATCTGGCCAAAGCCAACCCCCGCATCACCCTGACTCCGGCCAACCTGGAAAGCCTCAACCGGGCCCTGACCAAAGCCTCCAACACCGAAGTCTCCCGCCTGGAGCGGATGATGAACTTCTTGGCCACGACCGGCAGCGTCACGCCCTTCATCGGGCTGCTGGGCACCGTTTTAGGCATTATGAACGCTTTTCACAAGATCGGCGTCGTCCGTTCGGCCAGTTTGGTCACGGTCGCTCCCGGGATCGCCGAAGCCCTGGTCACGACGGCCGTGGGATTGTTCGCGGCCATCCCGGCCGTCATCGCCTACAACTACTTCCTCCATGCCATCAAGGACCGGATCAGCGATATGGAGGACTTTTCTCTGGAATTCCTGGGGATCGTCGAAAAGCTCTATGGCGCTTAAGATTCAACCTCTCGGCCGCGGCCGCAAGAAAGAGATCGGGACGTCGCTCTCCGAGATCAACGTCACCCCCTTCGTCGATGTCATGCTGGTCCTGCTCATCATTTTCATGGTCACCGCGCCCATGATGCAGTCCGGGATCGGGGTCGAACTGCCCCAGGCGGAAACAGACACGGCCTCGGCCGAGGAAGGCTTGATCCTGACCATCACCAAGGATCAGTACATCCACATCGGCGAGTCGGTGATCAATATCCAGCTCCTGGAGAAAAAGCTCCGGGAATATTTTTACGGAAAAGCCAAGAAGATCGTCTTTATCCAAGCCGATAAGAAGCTCGATTACGGGTTCTTCGTCGAGACCGTGGACATCGTCAAGAAAGTGGGGGTGGAAACGATCGGCCTCGTGACCGAGCCTAAAGAAATCCCGGCCAAGAAAAGAGGCCCCTAGCATGACCGCCGTCGTCCGAAGGAACGGAGCATTCCACAAGGCCGTGCTCCTGTCCGCCATCATTCACGCGGCGCTTTTTATTCTGATCGTCCTATCGCCTTCGCTGCCCGGCTCATCGCCCCGGGGCCTGATCCATTACATCCCGCTCAGCCTGGGAGGGCTTCCGGGCGGAGGAAGCGGCGGGGGCGAGTTGAGGGCTCCGGCCGAGGCCAAGAAACCCTCCCTGCGCGACCTGACCCTGCCGGAAAAGGTCAAACCCGAGGAGCCGCAAGCCAAGCTGCGTTATCCGGCGGACAAGCCAAAAAAAGAGCCCAAATCCAAGGCGGAAAAACGGGCTTCGATCAGTCAGCCCGCTTCGGACACGAAGTCCTCTTCGTCCGGCATCTCTTCGAACCAGGGGGGCGGCACAGGAGGCTCCGGCATACGCATCGGCCTGGGCGGACCCGGCGGAGAAGGCTCGGGTTATGACTCTCAGATCGGCCTGTCCAGTTTCCCCTACACGTACTATTTGCAGGCCGTCTCCGACCGGATCTCCTCCAACTGGTTCACTTCGCTCGTCGACCCGGGAGTCCGGGGCAATTACCAGACCGTGGTTTATTTCAAGGTCTTGAGGAACGGCCAGACCACGGACCTCAGCATAAAGGAATCGAGCGGCCTCGAATCCCTGGACCTGTCGGCCCTGCGGGCCATCCAGCGTTCCACGCCCTTTCCGCCCCTGCCGTCCGATTACGACCAGGATTACCTGGGCATTTTCCTCATTTTTGAGCACTCCAAATGACGCAAACCAAAATCCTCGTCGGCCTGTTCCTGGTTGCGGCCTCGGCCCCGACCCTTTTTCCACAGCAGGACGTCGTCCTCAAAATCACGGAGGGCGTGCCGGCCATTTCTTTCGCCCTGCCGGATTTCACCGTCCGCTCCGAGACCCCGGCGATCAAGGAAGCGGCGGCCGAGCTCTATCAGGTCCTGGCCGCCGACCTTCAGTTCAGCCGCGTTTTCCAGCTCCTCCCCAAGAGATACTACGGCTACATCAAGCCCCTCGTCTCGGACCAGATCGTTTTCAAAGACTGGGCTTCGATCCAAGCGGCCATCCTGTTCTCGGGCGATGTGTCCGACGGGGAGTCCGGGAACATCCTCTTCGAGGGCAAGCTCTACGACGTCAAAGCTGAGCGGCTCATCAAGGGCAAGCGTTTTCAGGCGGAAAAAAGCCTTGTCCGGCTCATGGCCCACAAAATGGCGGACGAGATCATGAAGGTCTACGGTGAAAAGCCCATCTTCACGTCTCGGATCGTCTTCGTCTCGAACAGGGACGGCAACGACGAGCTGTACATGATGGATTATGACGGCGCCAATCAAACCCGCCTCACCTTCAACAAAGTCCGTGATTATATGCCCGCCTGGGCGCCGGACGGCCGTCGCATCGCCTACACCTCCTACAAAAACCTGACGGCCGGGCTCTACCTCCTGGACCTGGACGCGGGCCAGTTCAAGGCGGTTTCCACCCGGGGCACGAATTTCGCTCCGGCCTTCTCCCGCGACGGCCAGAAGATGGCGTTCTGCTCCACCATGGACGGCAACTCCGAAATTTACGTGGCCGGAAGCGACGGGCAGAACGTCCGGCGCCTGACGTTCAACAGCGCCATCGACACCGCACCCTCCTGGTCGCCCACCGGCCGGGAAATCGCCTTCACCTCGGACCGCAGCGGCTCGCCTCAAATCTACATCATGGACGCCGAAGGCACCAATGTCCGCCGGGTCAGTTTCGGCGGCTCCTACTTCGACAAGCCGGACTGGTCGCCCACCGGAGACCGGATCGTCTGCGTCTCTCGCGTGGAAAACATTTTCGACCTCTACATCCTCAACCTCAGGACCAAGGCCTTCACCAAGCTCACCGAGAGCAACGCCCGAAACGAATCGCCCAGCTGGTCCCCGGACGGCCGCCATATCGTTTTTGCCTCCAACCTCAAAGGCGGCATCCAAATCTTCTCCATCGATATCGACGGCACGAACCAGAGGCCGTTGACCGCCCAGGGAACGAACAAGCTTCCCGATTGGTCCGACTAGCCCCCTGAACCGGGCCGGCCGGGGGCGATTGACAGGCTCGCCGTTTGCCTGTATAAAAAGGAAGGCGAAATCAAGCCGCAGAGATGTCGATATCTAAGGCCAGCGCGCCCAGACAGAAGGAGGTCTCATGAAAAAGGTCATTATACTCATCCTCGTCCTCACCCTGGCGCTGATTTTCTTCGCCTCGTGCAAGAAGAAAGTCCGGACCGTGCCCCAGCCCTCTCCCCAGGCCGAGGAACAGCCCGTGGCGGTACAGGTCGATGAAACGGCCAAAGCGCCGCAGCCCATGCTGTCCGAGGAAGAAGTTTTCATGTCCAAGTCCTTGGACCAGGTCAACCAGGAAAGACCTCTGCCGACGATTTACTTCGACTTCGACCAATACAACCTTCGAGAAGATGCCAAACCCCTCCTGGAGCAAAACGCGGCCTGGATGAAGAAGTTAAAAACGTCTAAGATCCTCATCGAGGGTCACTGCGATGAGCGCGGCACCGAAGACTACAACCTGGCCCTGGGCGAGAAGAGAGCCAAGAGCGCCTTCGACTACCTCTCCTCCCTGGGCATCGAGCCTGCGCGGATGAAGGTCATTTCCTACGGCAAAAGCCAGCCCCTCGACCCGGGCCACGACGAATCCTCCTGGCAGAGAAATCGCCGGGCGCAATTTTTGGTCATCGAGAAATAACCTGCGGAGACTCGCTTCCATGCGAACACGGACGTTGGGCCTGGTCCTCTTTCTGGCCGCGGCCGGGGCCGCGTCGGCCGCCGTCGATCAGAAGAAAGCCTACGAGTTGATCTATCAGGACGTTCAGCTCCTCAAGCAACAGATGCTCAAGCTGGAGGCCAAGATCGACAAGGCCGGAGAGGATCTCCTATCGTTGAGGGACCAGGTCAAAGATATCCAAGCCCAGCTGAAGCTCGGCCAGACCGACCAGGCGGGCCTCAAGGAAGATGTCAACAAGATCCCATCCCAGTTCCAAGCCCTTCTGGACAAGCTGGAGCAAGTGACCCTGGCGGTCAACCGGCTCTCCGAAGAATTCCTGGCGTTTAAAACACAGATGACTCCGCCGGCCGTCGAGCCGGCGGCCGCCAAGCCCCCGGCCGGGGCCAAAGAGCCGGCCCGGGAGACAAAGCCCAAGAAGAAAGAAGAGCCTGCCCGGGAGGCGCCGGCCTCACCCCAGGCGCGCAATCCCAACCTGGCGCCCAAGGAAGTTTTCGACATGGCCTACGCCGACTACACCAAGGGCAACTATGAGATGGCCATCGACGGCTTCAAGATGTACCGCCAGCAGTTTTTCGACAGCCCCCTGGCCGACGACGCCCTGTACTGGATCGGGGAATGCGACTTCAGCCTGAAGAAATACAACGAGGCCATCGAACAGTTCAACTTGCTCATCTTCAACTACCCCCAGGGCAACAACATTCCCGCTGCCTATCTAAAAAAAGCCACGTGTTTCATGGAACTGGGCAAGAGGGAAGAAGCCCTGTCCGTTTTCAAGCTCCTTATCAGTAAGTACCCCAATGATGAGGAGACGAAGATCGCCCAACAAAAAATCAAGGAGTTGACGTCCGGCAATGAGAGACATTAACAGCCTGAACAAAGTCTTGCTCATCGGGAACCTGGGCCAGAAACCGGATGTGCGCTACCTGCCGCAGGGCCGGGCTTTGGCCCGCTTCAGCCTGGCCACCAAGGAGCGCTTCACCAATCCCAACTCCAACCAGACTCAGGACCGCACCGAATGGCACCGCATCGTGGTTTGGGGCAAACTGGCCGAGTTTTGTGAAAAGTATCTCACCCAGGGCAAGCAGGTGTACATCGAAGGCAAGCTGCGGACTCGGCCCTGGCAGGACAAGGAAGGGGTCAGCCGTAAGACGACCGAAATCGAAGCCCAGACCATCATCTTCCTCGGCAAGCGCGAGGGTGCGCCCGAGGAGGAGTCCTTCCGAACGGGCCCCGCGGTCCCGGATTTTCCGGCGGATACGGCGGGACCGGACATTCCCTCCGAGGGCGAGGGCGAAGACGAAATCCCGTTCTAGGGCTCGCGCCGGTTCATTGACGGATACGGGCTTGGAAGCCCGCGACGGCCGTCGGCCGACCGCTCCGCGAAACCGGCCCGACCCTGCCGAGGAGAGAGGATGATGTCATGCCCTGACGAACAGAGTTATCGTTCGGGAGTTATTGAGGATATCCGGCCCTGGGGCAAGTTCCGGGCCTTCCCCCTGGAGCAGGCCTCGAGCCTTAAGATCATCACCGTCGACCCCGGCGCCACCCTGTCTCTCCAGTACCATAGCCTCCGCTCGGAATTCTGGGTGGTTCTCGACCCGGGCCTGGAGGTTACGGTCGGCACCCGGGTCTGGCAGCCCGCGGTCAACGAAGAAATCTACATCTCCCTCGAGGCGCCCCATCGTCTCCGCTGCCTGGGTTCGAAGCCCGGCCGGGTGATGGAATTATGGCTGGGGACGCCCGAGGAAAGCGATATCGTCCGGCTGGAGGACGACTACGGCCGGAAGTGAACGGGGCGTATTCCTACTTTTTTTTACCGGTCTGGACAGGAGCCGGTTTTTCGAATTCCGAGAGCAGGGCTTCAAATTCCGGAGACGAGGCAATGCTCGCCAGGTCCTTATTCGACCGGATTTCTTGATACTTGATAAGGCTGCCTAAGCCGTTGTCCAACCCCTTCCTGAGAAATGAAAGAGCCAGCCCCTTGTCGTTCTTCAGGGCGTACACCATGGCAAACCCGTAATAGGTGGCCGCTTTCTTGAATTGAGCGTCGGATTTCCCCATAGCCTTTTCCAATTCCAACTGCGCCTTGGAAAAATCCCCCTGCTGGGCATAGATTACGGCCTGGTAGAGATAAGGCATAAAATTGTTCGGGTCTTTTTTTATCAGGTAGGCGACGATCTCCTGGGCTTCGGGATAGCGTCCCTCGTCGTATAGTTTTTTTGATGCTTCCAGCCTGGAATTGATGCCCTCCAGCAATTGATTCATCAGGCTGTGAGCCAGGTAGGTCACAAAATAGGCCTTGATTTGCTCGGTATCGTTGGGAACCGATAAATCCCTGTACATCTGGGGGGTCTGGCTGTTGGCCCACATCATGGTTCCGTTGCGGCTGTTCACCACGAACTCGAGGTCCTGGACATCGCAGCGCGACGCGTAAAAAGTGAACATCCCCCCCAACTGACCCTTAGTGACGATGGTCAGCCGGCATTCCAGCTTGGCCAGCTGGCAATCGACAAAATTGTCCGGGAAGCGAAAGGTCTCGTTCTGGTTGGTCGCCAGGTTGAGATAGGTGGTCCATCGATTGGGGATGTCGAATTGAAGGGACAGAATGTCCAGGATGATGTCCGTGTCGATTTTCTCGCCGATCGTTTTGTAGTCGGCGTTCCCCGACCGCATCAAGTTCTCCAGCAAGGCCCGGTCTCGAACCGTAAAGGCGTTCTGCATCAGCGTCTTTTCGATCAGGTTGATATAGGCGTTGAATTTTTCGGCTTCGGTCACGTTGGAGGGCGGGTTGGACACGCGGACGACGAGCTTGGGCCGGGGCGTCTCTTCCAAAAGCGCTTTGAGTTCTTGGGTCATGATCACTTCGTTTCGAGCGCTGGAATTGGGCTTGATGATCGCCCGCGGCAGCGGCACCGGGCAGGCGCTGGCGAAAATCATCAGGGCTAAGGCGGCCGCCATCAGTTTAATGCTTTTCATTTGTCCTCCTCGTACACCGGGGGATCAGTTCGTTCAACATCGAACGCCGCTGATGCATTCCGGAATCCATACTCCTATGTATGGGAAAAAAGATATCACCGCCCCGACACCGTGTCAATGTCCTAGAAACAAGACGGAACGAGGCCGCTCACATCTGGCCGGTGAGAAAAGCGAGGGGATGCTTGGCCAAGATTTTTTCCAGGATGTATTCCTCGACTTCCTGGGCCGTTTTCATGCGGATGGCCTCTTGAATGATCCGGCGCACCGTCTTGAACTCGACGGCTCTCAGGGACTTTTTCACCCGGGGGATGAAGATGGGATTCATGCTGAATTTCCTCAGGCCTAACCCCAAGAGAACCAAGGCCGAGATCGGGTCGGCCGCCATCTCGCCGCATACGGTCACGTCCTTGCCGGCCCGGGCGGCCGTTTCGATGATAAACTGGATGAGCCGCAGGGCCGCGGGATGGAGCGGCTTGTAAAGGTAGGATACGAATTCGTTGGAGCGGTCCACGGCCAGAAAATACTGGATCAGGTCGTTGGTCCCGATGCTGACGTAGTCGACGTCCTGGATGAGGACGTCGATCATGGCCGCGGCGACCGGGACTTCGATCATCACCCCCAGAGGCATTTGCCCGTCCAACTTGACCTTCTCCGCCCGCAGCTCCTCCTTGGCCTCTTCAAACATCAGGCGGACTTCGCCGATTTCCTCGGCTTCGGTAACCATGGGCACGAGGATCCGGACATTCTTCAGGCTGCTGGCCCTGAGGATGGCCCGGATTTGAGTCCGAAACTCGTCCCGATACTTGAGCGACAGCCGGACGGCCCTCAGCCCCAAGGCCGGGTTGGGTTCTTTCTCAATCTTCAGCGCCGGAAAGCTTTTTTCCCCGCCGATGTCCACGGTCCGGATGTAGACGGGAAGCGGGTAGGCCGCCTTGGCCAGCCGGGAATAGATCTCGAAATGCTCTTCCTCGGTGGGCAGGGAAGTTCTCTGGAGATAAATGAATTCCGACCGAAACAGCCCGATACCCTCGGCGCCCAGGGACAGGGCCTGATCGACCTCCTCGAGCAGTTCGATATTGGCCATGGGGGTAAAGCGGTGGCCGTCCAGGGTGACCGCATTCAGCTTGGCCGTCTTGCGGAGCTCGCGGCGATAGACGTCGTACCTCTCTTTTTTTCCGAGGAATTCCTTGCGGACCGCGGGCGGAGGGTTGACGATGACTTCACCGTCGGTGCCGTCGACGATAATCATCGCCCCGCTGGTCACTCGCTCGGTGACGTTGTGCAGCCCGACGACGGCCGGGATATTCAAGGAGCGGGCCAGGATGACCGCGTGGGAAGTCGTCCCGCCCGTGTCCAGGGCCACGGCCAGGATCTGGCCGCTGCTCAATTGCATGGCGGCTTCGGAGGGCAGCAGGTCGTGGGCCACCAGAATCCTACGAGCGGGACCCTCCTCCTTGGGGCGCGGCCTCTGCTCCAGGTTCGCGTAAATCTTGGCCAAGACGTCCGAAATGTCGTAGCGCCGCTCCCTGAAGTATTCGTCCTTCAGCGACTCAAAAATTTTCCGGTAGTGCGAGTTCACTCGGGACAAGGCCCACTCGGCCTTGGTTTTTTCCTCGCGGACGATCCCCTCCAGCTTATCCCGAAGCGCCGCATCATCCAGGATGAGAAGGTGCGCGTCGAAAATGAAGGCGTGGTCAGCTCCGATCTTAGCCTTCACTTCCCCCTTCAGTTGCTGCAGCTCTTGGCGAGTCCGGTCCACCGCCCGCCCCAGCCGGGCCAGCTCCTTGTCGACCTGGGAAGCCGAAATGGATTCCCTGAAGGACGTGAATATCACCCGTTCGGTGAGCCAGACTTCTCCGGCGGCGATGCCCGGAGAGGCGGCGATCCCTTTAAGCCGGTCGAATTCCATGGGCCTCACTCGGATTCATCGAAGCAGTTATCAATGAGAGCCTCCAACGCTTTGAGCGCCGCCCGCTCGTCACGGCCGGAAATCTTGAGACGGAGGGTTGTGCCCTGGGTGGCGGCCAAGGTCAGGATGCCCAGGATGCTTTTGCCGTCGATCTCATCCCCGTCCTTGATGATCTTCACGTGGGCGCTGAAGTGGTTGGCCAGGTTAACGAACTTGACCGCGGCCCGGGCATGAAGTCCCAGCTTATTTTTGATCAGGACACGTGCGTCAATCATCCCCGCCCCGGTTCACTGTTTGGAGTGGAGCAAGGCGCTGGCCAGATGAATATTCTTCTTCCCCTGCTCGACAACCTTCTTGACCACCTCTTTGAGATTATTGCTGCGCTGTAAGGATACGAACTTAATAAGCATGGGCAGGTTGATCCCGGTGATGATTTCCACTTGGTTGTCCTTGAGAAAGCTGAAGCTCAGGTTGGACGGAGTGCCGCCGAACATGTCGGTAAAAATCACCACGCCGTTTTTCTGGTCCACGCGCTTCAGGCTCTGGTTGATCTTCTTCTTGGATTCCTCGATCTCGTCGTACCATCCGATGGAGATGGCTTCGATGTTGGGCGCCTCGCCCAGAATGATAGTCAGGGCATTCAGCAGCTCTTCACCCAGCTTCCCGTGAGAAACGATGATTCCGCCGATCATGGTTCAACCCGAGCGACCGTCGCTCTCCGCACCGGTTTCCCGGCCCGGCGGCCGGGCTATTTCCGCAAATCCCGATGCGTTATCTTTATATCATATTTTCGTTTCTTGAGGTAGGACTTCAGGGCCTCGACCACAACCACCGACCGATGCCGGCCCCCGGTGCAGCCCACCGCGATCCGGACGTGGCTCTTGCCCTCCTCGACGAAACGGGGCATGAGAAAATCCAAGAAACGGAAAAGCTCTTTCAGAAAACGCTGCGTCACGTCCGCCTTGAAGATGAAATCCTTGACCGGGCGGTTCAGGCCGGTCAGGTTTTTGAGCGTGTCGATGTAGAACGGGTTGGGCAGAAAGCGGGTGTCCACGACCAGGTCCGAGTCCATGGGCAAGCCGTGCTTATAGCCGAAGCTGGTCATCAGCACTTGGAATTTCGGCTTCTTGAGCGTCACGAAGCGGCGAGCCAGGAGGGACTTCAGGTCGGACAGGCTCATAGCCGACGTGTCGATGACCTCATCGGCCATGGCCTTGACCCCGGCCAGCTGCTTCCTCTCGCGGCGGACTCCGTCCAGGATGGACCGCCGGCGGCTCAGGGGGTGCGGACGCCGGCTCTCGCTGAAGCGCTTGACCAACGTCTCATCCGAGGACTCGAGGAAGACGACCCAGGGCGTGATCTTGCGGCCGATGGCCTTCAACACCTGGGGAAAGACGGTCAGGAAGCCGTGCTCGCGGATGTCCACGACCAGGGCGATCTTCTCAATTTCCATTTCCCTGCGGAGCCAAAGGTCCACCAGGTTGGGAATAAGCTTGGCCGGAAGGTTGTCGATGCAGTAGTACCCCAAGTCTTCCAGGGAACGGCTGACCACGGTTTTGCCCGATCCGGACAGGCCGGTGATGATCAAAAAACGGTTATCTTTTTTCACGCGAAACGACTCCCATCCTGTTGCGACGGAGCAGGGCCCGCTCCAGTTTCCGAACGATTTCCTTCGAAGCGTGATAACCTTTATGGCGCAACCGCTGGACTTTGCAAGCGGCTTCGATCAGCGTGGCGATGTTCCGCCCCGGGGCGACGGGAATGTTGAGTCGGGGAATCCGAACACCGAGGAGAACATAGTCTTCGGGGAACTTAAGGCCCAGTCGGTCCGAACTGCCGCTGCCTTCCCATTTGTGCAGGGTGATGACCAGGTCGATGGGCGACTGAAGTATGACCGCCCGGAGGCCGAAGATTTGCTTGATGTTGATGATTCCCAACCCCCGGATCTCCATGAAATGCCGGGTCAAGGAGGGCGACCGTCCCAGGACGCGGCCCGCCACGGTCCGGCGCGCCTCCACCACGTCGTCGGACACAAAACGGTAGCCGCGGCTGATGAGCTCCAGGGCGCTTTCGCTCTTCCCGATGCCGCTGTCGCCGTTGATCAGCACGCCCAGGCCGGCAATCCGCAGGAGGCCTCCCGAGACCAGCGCCGTCTTCGGAAGGAGGCCGGCCGCGCCCCCAGGGGGCCGTCGAGCGGAGCGTCCTCGGCTCATGCCCGGGCCTTCCCTTTTCAGCCTTCCGGCTCGACCAGCCCGTACTGTCCGTCCTTGCGCCGGTACAGCACGGCCCAGCGCTCCGAGCCGAGCTTGCGAAAGACCAATATTTCCTTTTTGGCTTCGTCGAGCAGGAGTGCGGCTTCCTCGACGGACATGGGCTTCAAGGACATATCGGTGCTGCGAATGATTCGACGTCCGGCCTCCGGGCTCGGGACGGGGGGCTCCGAGGGGAGGATTTCCCGGCCCGGACGCCGCTTTTTCTCCCGAAACTTGTCCTTATCCTTTTTCATCTTTTTCTCGAGGGTGTCGAAGGCCAGACTCAAAGCCCGGATGAGCTCCGGTCCTTCCTCCCGGACCACCAACCCGGCGCCCTTGGCCTTGAGGTGAATCTCCGCGAAATGGCGGCTCTTGGACGCGCCGAAAACCAGGTTCACCTCGATCACCCGCTGCAGCAGCTTATCCAGGGATTTCAGGCGCTTCTCGCAAAACTGTTTGAGCTCAGCCGTCAAGGTCTCCTGTCGGGCCGTATAATGGACGATCATGGCCTTCCCTCCATTAAAGACTTGCGCTTGCGGATATGGGACGGTGGAATCCCCAATTGTTTTCTGTATTTGGCCACGGTCCGTCGGGCCAGGCGGAAATTTTGTCGAGCCAGGATATCCTCTATCTCCATGTCGCTGAGGGGATTGTCCCGGTCCTCTCCCTCGACCAGCTTTTTTATCTTGTCCTTGACCCGGAGCGAGGAGACTTCTTCCCCAAAGTCGCCGGCCAGGGATTTATGGAAGAAGTATTTCAGGGGAAAAACGCCTTCCGGCGACTGGAGATACTTGTTGGCCACCACCCGGCCCACAGTGGATTCGTGGACGCCGATCTCCTGGGCGATTTCGATCAGGGTCAGGGGCTTGATGTATTCCAGGCCCTTTTCAAAAAAATCCTTCTGCTTGTCGACGACGTACCGGGCCACTTTAAAAATGGTCTGATCGCGCTGGTCGAGGCTGCGCAGGAACCACAAGGCTTTTTTCATCTTGTCCTTGAGGTAGCGGTAGGCTTCGGGGTCGTCCTTTAAGGCCGATTGGACCAGCCTCCGGTAGTAAGCGTTGAGCCTCAGCCGCGGCAGGCCTTCGTTGTTCAAACTGACCCGAAACTCTCCCTCTTCCTTGGAAACGATGATATCCGGGACGACGAAGGACGTCCGGTCCTGAGAGTATTTGCGGCCCGGAGCCGGCTCGAGCCCCTTGATGATGTCGATATGGTATTTGATCGCCGACAGGGGAATGTTTAATACCTTGGCCAGCTGGGAATAATCGGACTTCTCGAGAAGGGGTAAATGCTCGTTGACGATGGCCCGGGTGATGGGGTCTTTGAGCCGCAGGTATTCCATTTGGGCCGTGAGGGCTTCCTTTAAATCCAGGCTGCCCGCTCCGACCGGGTCAAAGAGCATGATCTCCTCGCGGATATCCTCGACCGCCAGCGTCTCCACCCCGGCCTGGCGGGCGATATCGTCCACGGGGAGGGTGAGATAGCCGTCCTCGTTGATGTTGCCGATGATGAGCTGGGCGATTTCCTTATCCTTCTCCTCAAAAAAAGTCAAGTCGGCCTGCCAGTTGAGATGATCCCACAGCGATGGGCTCCGCGACAGGAAATTTTCCAGGGAGATAGCCTCCTTCCGTTCGGGGGAATAGGATCGGAATCCATCATCGAAATAGTCCTGAAAAAGGGCCTCGAAACCCGGATCCGGATCGGTGCCGAGCTCCGGCTCCCGGGGAGGCAGATCCTGCTCCGGCTCCGGAGCGTCGGGGCTTTCCCGGTCGGCGTCCCCGCCGGCGTCGCCCGGGATTTCGGCCTCGGGGTCCGCTTTCTTTTCGGCGTCCTCCTCTTCCTCGAGCTCGAGCATCGGATTCTGCGCCAGCTCTTCATCAATGACATCGGTCAGCTCGAGGTTGGTGAGGGGCAGGAGCTTAATGGCCTGTTGCAGGGCCGGGGCCAGGATCAGTTTCTGAATCTGCCGTTGGTCCAGCCGTTGCTTGAGGGTCATGGCGATCCGCTTCCCCGGGGCTTCTCCGTCCTACTGGAGGGAAAAATTCTCTCCCAGATAGCTTTTCCGGGCTTTATCGGAACGGACGATATCCGCGGGCGTCCCCTGGGCCAGGATCGTTCCCCGGTCGATGATGTAAGCCCGGTCCGTGATCTTGAGAGTCTCCCGAACGCTATGGTCGGTGATGAGCACTCCCAAGCCGGACTCTTTAAGGCTGCGGATGATGCGCTGCAGGTCCTGAATGGCCAGAGGGTCGATGCCCGTGAACGGTTCGTCGAGCAGCATGAATCGGGGCTGGGTCATCATCGCCCGGGCGATCTCCAGCCGGCGCCGCTCCCCGCCCGACAGAGTGACCGCCTTGGACTTGGCCACCTTCTCCAGGCCGAAATCGCGCATGGTCTTGGCTAACAGGCTGCCGGCTTGGACCTCCGGCGCCGTCCGCGTCTCCATGATGGCCAGTAGGTTTTCCTCGACGCTGAGCGTGCGGAAGGAAGACGCTTCCTGGGGCAGAAGACAAATGCCCTTCTGCGCCCGCAGGTACATCGGGTAGTCGGTGATGTCCTCGCCGTCGAGGTCGACGCGGCCGCCGTCCTGGGGAACCAAGCCCAGGATGAGGGAGAAGGTGGTCGTCTTTCCGGCCCCGTTGGGCCCTAACAAGCCGATGATTTCGCCGCTCTGAATCTCGATCGTGACGCCGTCGACAACTCGTTTCTGGCGGTAGCTCTTTTCAAGCTTATGGGCACGCAGATGGGAGATCATGGCTCAAGACTTGATTTTCGTAACCGACCTGTCACGCTTGTCGTTTTCGACGAGGATCGTACCATCGGCCAGTCGAAATGTCAATTTGTCCCCCCGGGTCTCGCCCTTGCCTTTCTCGGTCACCACCGGCCGGCCGGTTAAAATCACCAGCCGATCGCCCAGGAGATAGTCCGCCTCATCGCCCCGGGCTTCCCGGTTGAGCTGAGTGATGACCACTTGGTCCAGGGCGGTGATGGTCTGCGGTTCCTTGGTCTCCGGGGACAGCCAGACCCGGATGCGTTGAGCGGTCAGGCGGAACGCGCCGGTTTTCAGCGATGCTTCATTCTCATAGATAGCCGTGTTTTTATCCGGGTCATAATGCATGCGGCCGCCGGAGATCTCCACCTGCTCCTGGGGATGGCCGTCCTGGGGCGTATGGGGGAAAATAGAGCGGACGGCGCCCTGGCAGACGGCCGCGCCCGTATCTTCTGCGAGTCGGACCTCGTCGGCCAAGAGCTGGGTTTTCTCCTGCCACATCCTTGACCCTCCGTAAAACCTGTAGCTCTTGGCCGAGGAGGTGAATTCCATCCAGCGGGAGGTGATGAACACCGGCCGCTTGGCCGAGAACAGGCCGACCGGCTTTTTGTCCGGACCGGGCAGAAAGACGGCCCGGACCGAAGCCCCTCGAAAGTCGTCGTTTCTGAGGTTGATCCCCAGCACCTCGGCCACCAGGTCGCTGCCGCGGAAGTGGGCGGTCACACGCCGGCCCGGGTCGACCATGATCTGGAGGACATCCTCGGCTCCGGGCAGGAGCATGGAATCGCCCTCGGCGGTTTGGGTTTCGCCGTCGAGTCCGGTTTTCAGCACGCGGACGTCGGCGGCCGCCCGGAACTCCCTCAGGAACCCCCGCACGTCGTCGAAGATGAAATCAATCGACCCCGCCCGAAAGCGCGTGTCGCCCCGGGTCGAGGAGCGGAAGGTGAGCGAAGCTTTTCCCTTGGATTCGAAGGAATGCAGCACCGAGGTATCAAGAAAAGCCCGCAGCTTGATTTCATCGGCCTCGATATCTTGTTTATCGCCCAGGCTCTGGAAAGAATCCAGGTTCGGCTTGGAGTTTGAGCCGGACGCCTTGTCCTTGAATTCTTCTTCGAGGTGGAGCCGAACATGGCCCCTCAAATAGACGATGTTCAGCTTATCCGTGTTGGAAAAAAGCTCAAAATCCACGGAATCGGCCGAACCTCGACTCCGGCCGCGGGAAAATGTCACCCCGTCCTCTAACCGGCCTTGGCGCACCGGACGGCTGTAGTACAATTTCCGGCCGTTGAGGACCAGCGGAAGGGGCGACCGCGCCGAAACCCGGGTCTCGAGCCGGACTTCGGACCGGAACCAGATTTCTTCTGTGTTCAGGGAATACGTCATCCCCAGGGCGGACCCCTGAAACCCGGGAGAAGTGATGGCGATGGGCATGTCCGTGGTGAAGGCGCCGTCCTTCCGGTCGTAGTTCAGGATTTCCGTCTCAAAAGACGCCCGGTCCAAGCGAACCTGAACGTTGCCGGTCAAGGCGAACCGGGTTCTCTCGGCGTCGTGAATGATCTCGTCGCAGCTGGCCAGGATCGTCCGTCCGCCCTGCCGGCCGAAATCGGTGATTCGGACGTGGCCCACGAGGTGATACATGTTGTCCGGACCGACGAAGCCCCGGTCCGCCAGGAACTCAATCTTTTCCCGTCCTCCCCGGAATTCCATGTATCGGACTTGTTCCCGTTCATCGATCTTCTGGGCGCTCGCGGGTTTTTCAGCGGAAGGCGGCGGGACGACCGGCTTTTTCTCCCGGCTGAAAAAAACCGCCAGGAAAACCAGGGCCACTCCAGCCAGGGCCGCGGCTATACCCCGGCGCAACCGCCGGGCCAGCGGGGCTGTGTTCCAGGGCCGGGCCGCGGGACTCACGGCCGGATATCCTCAAGGCTGAGGTAGGGCCTGGTCTCGCCCAGATAGTTGGAGTATTGGATGGAATAGGCTAATGACAGCCGGCTCCCCCGGCCCACGGAATCGGCCCACCGGCCCTTATCCCAGCCGATGGCTTCGATCGTCCGCCCGTTCTGTTTCGCCAAAAACTTACAGTGCCGGCCTTGCAGCTTTTGGGGAGCGCTGGCCACTTCGGCATCCGCGGTCATGAAAACCGGAGTCGCGTTGCCCACGCCAAAGGGCTCAAGCCAAGAGTAGGCGCGCAGAAACTCGGTGTCGATATCGGCTAAATCCAGCGGCGCGTCGATCCTCACTTTGCGTTTTAAATCTTCGGCGGTCAGCTGGCCATCGGCCAATCCGTTGACCGCCTCCTTGAAGGGTTTCATCCTGTCGCGGGGCAAGGAGCAGCCGACCGCCAGGCGGTGGCCGCCGTAGTTGAGAAAATATTCCCGGAGGGAATCCAGGCATCCGATCAAGGAAAATTCCTTGATGCTTCGCCCCGAACCGTAGGCCAGGCTGTCTTCGTAGGAGAAGAGGATAACCGGCCGGTGAAAGGCTTCCTTGAGCCGGGAAGCAACGATCCCCACGACGCCCCGGTGCCATTTCTCGGAGCCCAGGACCAGGATTTTGTAGCTCTTGTCCAGGCCGTCGGCTTGAATTTTGTCCAGGGCCTGGCCGCAAATCTTCTCCTCGGTCTTTTGACGGAGGCGGTTCAGTTCATCCAAGCGGCGAACAATGTCTTGGGCCTCGTCGGCCGATCCGGTCAGGAACAAACGGACGGCCAGGTCCGCGCTGTCCATGCGGCCGGCCGCGTTCAACCGGGGGCCGATGCGGAAAGCAACCTCGCCCGGGCTGATCCGTTGGCCTTTGAGACCGCATACGTCCAGAAGGCTTTTGAGTCCAACGTTGGCCGGGTTTTCCAGGCCTTTCAGTCCGTGCTTGACGAAAATGCGGTTCTCGCCGCGCAGCTCGGCCACGTCGGCGATTGTTCCGATCGAGACCAACTTGAGGTAATGCTCCAGCCCGGCTTTGTGCGGGCCGCCGGCCAAGAGGGCTTCTAAGAGCTTGAACACGACGCCGACTCCGGCCAGGTTCTTGTCCGGGTAGCCGGAATCGTCCAGCACCGGATCCAGAATGGCGGCCGCCGGCGGGAGCTCCGGACCGGGAAGATGGTGGTCGGTGATGATCACATCCACGCCCAGCTCTTGCGCTTTCAGGACAAAGCCTTCGGCCTTGATGCCGCAATCGACGCTAATAACCAGCCGGGCTTCTTTTTTCCGGACGACCTCCACGTGGTCGGCTTTGAGGCCGTAGCCGTCCTTGAGCCGGGCCGGAATGAAATAATCGACGTCCGCACCCAGGCTCTGCAGAGCCCGGAGGAGCATGACTACCGACAGGACGCCGTCCGCGTCGTAGTCGCCGAAAATCAGTATTTTTTCCCTGCGCTCCAGGGCTTGCCTGATTCTCGCCACAGCCTCGTTCATGCCCGAAAGAAGCAGCGGATCCCGGAGGTCATCGATCGTCCCGTGAAGAAAGCGGTCGCCCTCCTGCGGATTGGTCAAGCCCCGGTTGCTCAAGACCCTGGCCAGGGGCAGGGGCAGTCCCAGCTCGCGCGCCAAAACTTCGGCTTCGGGCAGGGGCGGCGATATCATCCAGGCCCGGTCATTCATTTTTTCAATTTAACACACTCCCGCCCATTCCTCAACCGACCCGGGACGCGCATTTCGGCGGGGGCATGCCGCGCGCCCGAAACAACAAGGTACAGCTTAAGATGCCGCTTAATTGGATTCGGATTTAGGACGCATGGGAATGCCCCAAGTTGGAGCCCAACCAGCCCCCCTATAATAAAAAATGAATGGGGGGCAAGGGCAGGGAGCCCCCCGCCAAACCTTTCCAAAGTCGCCGTCCTCAGGTCCCCCTATTTTTAGAAGGGGACTACGGGGGGTAACGAAATAGTATTAGATATGGAGGCGTCTTTGGCGCGAGGACTGCCGGGGGATGCCCGCTAGCGGGGCCCATCCTATTGCCCCTATGAGAAAAAATGAATGGGGGGCAAGGGCAGGGGGCCCCCCGCCAGACCGGAGCGCGCCTTGGCGCGAGGACTGCCGGGGGATGCCCGCCAGCGGGGCCCCATTCATTTTTTCTTCTTTCTTAAGCCGACTGGTATCGACCCGGGTTTCGTTGACTTTAAGGGGAACGGAAAATATAATCTTTTCACCATGTTAGGAACTCTCAAGGAAAAGCTCGGCCGCACTCGGCAGGCCATTCGCCAAAAATTCGAGGAGCTTTTGTGCGGCGATAAAACCCAGGCGGAAATCCTGGGAGAACTGGAAGAAGCCCTCATCCTGGCCGACGTGGGTTTGGGCACGGTCGAAAAAATCATCGGGAGGATCCGCCACAACAGCCGCAAGACGGATGGATTCTCCGTCCTGGAAGGCCTGCTCAAGGAAGAGTTGATAGGCCTCCTGTCGCAGTACGACCCGGCGTTCCGTCTCAACGGCGCGCCCTCCGTCGTGCTCATGGTCGGAGTCAACGGCGGAGGGAAAACAACCTCGCTGGCCAAGCTGGCCTACCGTATCCATTCACAGGGCCAGAGGGTGATCATGGCCGCGGCCGACACGTTCCGGGCCGCTGCCCAAGAGCAGTTGTCGCTTTGGGGAAAAAAGCTGTCCATCCCCGTCATTCGAGGCCAATACGGCGCCGACCCGGCCTCCGTGGTCTTTGACGCGGTTCAGTCCCTTAAAGCTCAGCAGCTCCAGGTCTTGCTGGTGGACACCGCCGGAAGGATCCATACCAACACCAACCTCATGAACGAGCTGGACAAGATCAGGCGCATCGTCGGCCGGGAGATCCCCGGCGCACCCCAGGAGATACTCCTCGTCCTGGACGCCGGCCTCGGCCAGAACGCGCTCGTCCAGGCCAAAGAGTTTCTTAAGTTTTCCGGAATCTCCGGGATATTCCTGACCAAGCTGGACGGGACGGCCAAGGGCGGCAGCGTCCTCAGCATCGTGGATGAGCTTCACCTGCCCATCAAGTTCCTGGGCACGGGAGAGACCGAGAAGGACCTTGAAGTTTTTTCCCCCCGGCAGTTCGTCGAGGCGCTGGTGTCATGAACCTCCGGGATTTCGGCTACATGCACATGGCCTACAGCCTGGCCGAAAAAGCGGTCGGCCGGGTCAGCCCCAATCCCTACGTGGGCGCGGTCGCCGTCCGGCGCGGGGTGATTGTCGGGACGGGATACCACGCGGGCCCGGGCAAGCCCCACGCCGAGGTCGTCGCCCTGGCTCAAGCCGGCCGCAGGGCCGAGGGAGCTACGGTCTACATTACCCTGGAGCCGTGCGTGCACTGGGGGCGGACTCCGCCTTGCGTGGACAGCCTGATCCAGGCCCGTTTGAAGCGGGTTGTCATTTCCGACCTGGATGCCAATCCCCTTGTCTTCAAAAGAGGAGTTCGCCGCTTGAAGCAGGAAGGCCTGCCGGTGGAATGCGGGCTCCTCTCGGAAAAAAACCGCCGCCTCAACGAAATCTACATCAAATACATAACCCGGAAGACGCCCTTTGTGGCCGTCAAGTCCGCCATTTCCCTGGACGGCCGCCTGGCAACCCGGACGTTTGACTCCCGGTGGATATCCTCGGCTGAAACCCGGGAATATGTTCATCTCCTGAGGGGCGAATACGACGCCCTGATGGTGGGAATTAATACCGTCTTGCGCGACGACCCGCAATTGACCATCCGACATCCCCGGTGGAAAGACAAACCCTTGACCCGGGTGGTGGTGGATTCCCGCCTGCGCTTCCCGCTGGAAGCCAAAATGCTGAAGACTCAGGACAGGGGAAATATCATTGTCTTCACCCGGCCCGAAGCGTCCCGACGCAAAGCCGCGGCACTCGAAAAAAAAGGCGTCCGAGTCGTGCCCGTCCCGGGGAAAGGCCCGCGCGTCGACCTGCGGGCGGTTC
>Ga0315297_10000125_pt1 | contig 40086 bp, 26 predicted proteins | sample YL17G15_0_MG_FD_203628 | JGI IMG/M metagenome (GOLD analysis project Ga0315297, IMG submission 203628) | Sediment microbial communities from Yellowstone Lake, YNP, Wyoming, USA - YL17G15_0 | ecosystem: Environmental > Aquatic > Freshwater > Lake > Sediment | place: USA: Wyoming | collected...
TCGTTTCTCACGGCCGTTATCCCCGGGTCCCCCCTGAGCGCACTTTTTTATTCTCTCTGTGCATCCAATTTTGGTCATTGCTGTTATTTTATATTTCAGCGCTTGTGGTTATTAGTCAGACATACTGAATTAAACCACCCGCCCAAAACGTAGTTTCCTAAACATCACAAAACACCTTGGATGCACATCGGAAGTAAAAAAGCCAAATGGGGGTCCGGGGGCGCTAAAAGATGTAAATGAAGATATAGGGTAATAAGATGGGCTTGCTTTGTGCGCCCCCGGAAGGTTTTTTGCCTACTTTTTCGGCTTCAAAAAAGTAGGAAGGGTGGATAAAAACAGCTACTTAACACTTAAAAGTAACATCACAGCTCAAAAGTCAGTCGCGGCCTTTGCCGCTAAAAAAGCGTAAGGTTACGGCTGAACAGAACAAAGAAGGATAACGAAAATCCCGTACAATGGTTATTGTACGAATTTTAATAAAATTGATTTAATAATTCACATTGTACAACTGTTGACAGATTTAAAATTTATGAAATCTGAATTCTGTTTTATTTAAAGGAAAAAGTTATAATAAGGTAATAAGAATTATGAGCTGGAAAAATCTATTGGTTTGCAAATAATATATTAATGAAATAAACTAAAATCTATTTTAAATTTTAAAAATTTTTTATGTCTTGTGGTGCTTTAAAACTTGGCGAGGGAAGATATTTAAACCTTGAAAACAAATCTATCCGAGATGAAGACTTTGAAAGGGCGGAATATATTTCTGCCAACCAATTACTTACTCAGGGTTTGCGTATTCCTGAATCAATTATTCCTGAGATAAACAGAATAATCGGCAGGTTTCTTGTGGCGATACAGGAGGCAAGTTTTGTCCATTGTGGGGTTTTAAGTGTCGTATCACAAACCGATTACTGGGATGAGCCGCCGCTTGGTGATAAAATATGCGTATACGGCTCAACGCTTTCAGCGAATACACTTGTGGCCACCATTCGCGAAAATATTGCCAATGTAGTGCGAGATGTCCTCGCGCTTATGCCAGACTTAAATGCCGCAAAATCAACGGAAGGAGAAGAAGATAAAACGCAAAAACCTTTTGCCAAAAATCCTACATTCAAGTTTGAACTGCACCAGTAGGCGGTATTCCTAGAACAAAAACTTCATGCGGAGTAAGATAATCGAGACGTTTGCGCGGACGGTGATTTAAATTTTTCTCTACGCGTCTGACTTCTTTATCGGTAATCGTAGCAAAGTCGGTTCCTTTCGGAAAGAAGTCACGGATTAACCCGTTCCAATTTTCATTTGAGCCCCGCTCCCATGAATGGTACGGATAGGCTCTGTATACAGTCATTCCGATCCTTCGTTCAAGCATTGCATCCTCCTGTCCAAGCTCAGTTCCGTTATCGTAAGTGTAAGTATGCCGGTTCTTTTTTGGGATATTTTTAAACTGTTGCTCAAGGGCTTCGTGCATGGTCGCCATACTCACCGCCATCAGTCGCGTAATGCGGCCGTATCCGCTCTTTCTTTCAACACTGGTGGCTAGTCGTCTGAGCTTATCTTTACCAATGATCGTATCACCCTCCCAATCACCGATCCGCTGGCGAGTTTCTACCACTGCCGGTCGGGTATCAATACGTTTAATTCTTCCTTCGTCACGGGTATCTTCACGTTTTTTTGTTCCTCGTTTGCGGCGATATTTTCCTTTTACACTAATTCGGCGGAGGTGCTGTTTAAGTTCCGGCGCCTCACTGAATATCCATGTATAAATACTCTCATGTGAAATGGTCTGGTATATGCCCGTGCGGGAAATTCTGCCGGCAATCTGCTCAGGGGAATCCCGCTTTGCAAGCCGTTCCCTGATGTACCGGCGCAGACGCGGATCATTTTGAATTTTCAGGCTTGGTACTTTGGCCCGTGTCCGTCGCTCGCAATGCCGCCTGTGAGCCGCTGTCCCGGTATACCTGCCGTCTTCATCCGCATTACGGGAAACCTCCCGGGTGACGGATGATTTCAGCATACCGAGCTCTGCCGCACATTCCCTGAAAGAGTGTCCGGCACGGAGGAGTGCAGCCAGCTCAATTCTGGTTTCTTTGGAGAATTGTTTGTACATATGAAGTAAGTGTTAGCCGTACGAATACCGTATGACTATCTTTACGCCACATTGCCCGTTTTTGTTAGGTGGTGCAGTTCAGATTTGAATTCGCGAATGCCACATTGACCTTTTCCGACGGCGTATCGCACGATGGCGAATTAGACCACACTGAACTTCTGACTGTCGAAGCGCGCAAACTAATCGACCAGTTCGGTGAAGGCTGCGCAGATGTAATTCATGACTTACTGCGAACAATTGGCGAAGCCATTTTGTGTAGGGCAGATCTTTCTTACCCATCAATATCATGGGATGTGACCAGATTATCCCAAGGTCAGAAAACTGGTCTACCTGAAGAGGCCAAAAAAGCGCAATATTCAACACTTAATCCCACCGATCTGATTGAAAGGATGAAAAGACAATTGGAATTCTCCCCCTCTGGCTTTATATTTAATCTGCCGGATGAAATAAAAGAACGCATCTTGAGCCGTATACCTAAAAAGGAAGCAGAACCTGAACTGGCGGCCACATAGAATGGTATTATTTTGGTGGGTAATTCTGTGTTGCTGATTTTCTGATTCTCAAAAAAACCGATTATCGAGATGCATGCTTTTCAGGCAAGAGGTTGTTGACAGATTAAATTTTTGTGAAGTCTAAATTTTGTTTTGTTTAAAAGAAAAAGTGGATACCATAAAAATACGCCATACGCAATTTGTTACAAGGTTTGTTACATTAAATTCTACACGTTTTCGCGTAAAGATCCCTTAAAATATTATCAGGGTCTGTTTTGGCTTTTACCTTATCGTAATTATCCTTGTTCCATATCTTCCAGAATTCAGCTTCGGTGTAATGGTTTGTGGAAATAAGTGTTTTAAGCGCGTTTAGCTCTGTAAGTTTGTCTTCAAGGATTTTATAATAATCTTTGTCGGTGCGTTTTTTAAGGCCATAAATCGCGATGTCCAAAAATAGTTCGTCCTTGATGTTATTCATATATTGTTTGTTTACCCACTCATAATCGCGCACGCGCTTATACGGGACATACCACAGGGGGAAGAAATTCACTTCTTTTGTGTACCAATCTAAAAATTCAGACATTTTGGAGAAAGGGATAAATGTGTCCACGGTAACGGGTATTTTGCTTGCTGGGATGATTTTATGGAATTTTTCTACAAGCCGTAGGACGTTGGAAGAATTTAAAAACCACCCGAACAAAAGCCTGCCTAAAAACGAACTTGGTGTTACATTCGTTACACCCTTATCATAACGGAAAAAATAGTCAGGTGTTTTCAGGTAATCTTCTTTACGCGTCTTAGTGCTATTGTAATAAACCCTCATCCAATCGTAATTATGGGTGTAAGGGGCCTTATCGGTAAAATTCCCCAAACTGAGTACCAGTTCAGTCGGCGAATGTATTATGCCATCCATAAAATCAAAATCCTTTTCTGTATAAACTCTCCATGTCTCTTTCAGTAAGTCAGATAAATTGTCGAATTTTTTATAGATCACATGGACATATTTTTTCGCGGGTATCAGTTTAAATGTCAGTTTTGTGATGATTCCTAATGTGCCGAATGTGCCATGCATCATCTGGAAAATAAGGCTGTTTTCATTATCAGGCGTGCATGTCAAAACATCGCCTTTTGCCGTAACTACTTCATATTCCATACACGAGTCATGGAAACCGCCAAATTTATATGACATGGATTCAATAGAACAGCCCGCGACCGCCCCGCCGATTGTGATGGTTTTTAATTCTGGAACCGTTATTGGCACAAGCCCGTGCCTCATTGTTTCTCTGACCAAATCCACAAACGTAACACCCGGTTCCGCGACGCATATTTTTTTATCGCGGTCGATGAGCAGGATTTCATTCAGATCACTGACATCGAGTTTTTCATCGGAATATTTATGGTGGCCCGGTTTAGGGACCTGATGTGAAACCGCTTTCTTTTTGAGAGACAAAGGATTAGTGCTTTTTCGCTCTTTAAGCAGTTTTGTGATTCTGTTTACTTTTTCATTATGGGTTGGCATAAAATTTAGGTTACGAAAGGTATTATATAAAAAAAAGGGCGTTAAGTAATGGGTTTTACAATGGACTTGCGATTTTTTTATCACGTTATGCATAACCTGTGCGTTCCATCGAAAGAGATTAAGTCTAGAGGTTTTCCTCACCGCACTATTTTACATTCACGGAACGGCTACAGCCTTTCGGAGATACTTCGCCAAAGATGGAGGTTTACTTAATTTAATAACAAATGAGACGATTAACGTATTTCCCGCCACAGCCCTCCACGGCGGGCAAGCCTGCCCGAGCTGAGCTCATTCAGGCGGGCGGGCAGGCGCGATTCACTAGACAACCGACAGGCCTATTTGGTAGATTAATCCCCTCTAATTAAAATATAAATGCAAACCAAACCTATAGTTTTGATCGATGCCGGTGTGGAAAAAATCCAGCTGGATATCATGCATCCGGATAAAACGAACGAAGGTGTGACGGTCAGCAATAACCAGTCGCTCACAGATATTTTCAATCAGGATGATATCAAACGATTGCTGAGGGAATCGTTGTCTTCGTCCGAAGATGATGGCGAGCCGAAAATTTTTGTCACCGGCAAGCTCGCGGAGTCGGTGCTAAAAACCTTAGGGAGTGGGGTTGAAATCGGCACAGTAGAGGCGTTGTGGCAGGCTTGCCGCGAGCGGATTTGGTCACCGGAAAATAAAGATGTGGCTTCCGTGGGCTTAATAGATCTGTCAGCTTCAGGCTATACTGTCATGGCGGTGGGTAAAGACGGCAACCTGCACAATAACCTTCTTGTGTGTAACCCTCATTGCGGGGCTGGTTCAGGGATGAATCTGAGGCGCATTTTACAGAAACTTAATTTAGCCAACGAAGATGTAGATGACAAGCTTAAGGATTATTTGGGACCAGAAAATGCGCAAGTTCGCGATACAGTTTCTGTCCGCGCTGACCGCTGTGGGGTATTTGCCTCATCAGCCACGATCTCGGATAAAAATCAGGGTATCCCCATTGACGTCGCCCTCGCCGTTACTTTTAAATCAGAGGTGTTAAAGGCCTGCAAGCGTCTAAATAAAGGGGCTGAACTTGTGGTCCTTACAGGCGGGGTATTTCAATGGCAATTCATGCGTGACTGCGCGGAAGACTGCTTGAAAAAATACGGCGTGAAAAAAGTTACCTATGATCCTGCCGCCCTGCACAAGGGCATTGCCAGCTTGGTTTGCACGGTTGGCCCTAAAAATTTTCGGGTTCCAGGCAAAAAATTGCGCCGACCAGAATGCGATATCCATTATCCGGCTTTTTCAGCATTACAAGAAGAACTTCAGGCTACGCACCGCTATCTGCGCCAGCCGGATTTCCCTCTTGGTGAACTTCCGCCCGACCTTGCAAAGGTTCCTGTCAACATCGCGCTTGATGTCGGTTCCACCATGGCTAAAGTCGCGATCAGCAATACAGAGACAGGGGAACGGCTCTTTTTAAGCTCGTTCGATAACCATGGCGACACGATTGAGACGATCAAAAGTATTTTCCGGGAAATCCGCAGCAAGGGCATCACTACGCTCAATATTCAGTATATCGGCGTTACGGGGAGCGGTCGCCAGCAAGTGAAATCTGTATTAGGGGATGTATGGCCAATTTTAAAAAACAAGGCGCGTATCACGGATCTTGTGGAAAATTACGCGCATGCGCGCGGATCAATCAATGAAGCACGCGCGCACATACAGAGGCTGGAAGCGAAAGGGATCGATATCAATGAAGAATTTTGCGTTTTAGTGGATGTTGGGGGCGAAGATACGAAAATTACGATTTTGGATTTAAAACATGGAGAAATGTATGACAATGCGATGAACCAGAAATGTTCCGCGGGTACAGGCAGCTTGATGGACTCTTTCAGACGCGCCATGGAAATCCCGACTATCCGCGAGGCTTGCAGACTAGCTATGCAGGCCGAGCAGGGCTACGACATGAACGCTACCTGCGCGGTTTTTATGCAGCAAAATGCCGCCAAAAGACAAGCTGAAGGTTATCCGGTCAACGCCATTTTTGCTTCTTGTTATTGGGCGATTGTCGAAAATATGGCGCGCACGCTATGGTCGCAGGTGGACGTGCCAAAAAACGCCCTTGTCCTTTTGCATGGCCAAACTATGCTAAGCGACCCCTTGCCATTGGCAACAATGCGCCAGATGCAAAAATATACGGGAAGTCCAATGTACGGCCTTGTACCATCCAATGCAGGCCACCGCGCATGCCTTGGATTGCTGGCTGACGCGCCAAAGGGACCAGCGATAACAAACCTTTGCGATTTGGACGACTTGCTTAATATGAAATTTGATAAAAAGTTGATTGTCTGTCATGGAGCTGTATGCGGCGACAAAGCTTCTTCCTGTAACCGTTCGCAGCTGACTTATTTTGATCGCAATGGAAAAAGCATGCGTTTGCAACTTGGGGGGTGCACGTCTGTCAACGAAGTGATGGCGATGCGCGGGCTCAGAAAAGCGCCTGACGCATATAAAGACATTTGGGAAATGGTTGAGAAAAGCATGCCGCAAAGCGATGACCCGATGCGCGTAATAATCCCAAGAAGTTTTGCCGTTTCAGAACAAGCTTATTTTATCGCTAAAATTTTTGAACGTCTCGGTTTGCCTGTACACGCCGATACAGTTAATACTGACGACGTTTTACGCGCGCAACCATATTTTAATATCGATACCTGCGCCCCAAACATCGGTGCCACTGGTCAAATCTTGCGGCTCGCGGCAACTAAGCATAGCGCGGTTTTAATTCCGCAAATTGATTTTTTGCCCACTGACGGAAAAAGTTTAGGCAAGACCTGCACCACGAATCAGGGAGGGCTCCCGATTGCCATGCATTTTGCGCGTCTCGAAAACCCCTCTGCTAACTTGCACCTTTTTGATCTAAGCCTTCCGGATCTGGACCCAACCCGCATAGCCGCCCAGCTTTACAACCAGTTCCAGCCCATCTTTAAATTACACAATAAACAAATCAGCCCACAACAATTCTTAACCGCAATCACAGAGGCGCTAAAAGACAAAGAGCAGTTAAAAAAACAGATTGCCGAAAAAGCCGCAGAATATATTGAGGAGGCGATAAATACAAAAAGAAATGTCGTACTCGCTTGCGGGCGCGAATATATCCTGAACCCCGGAGTCTATGACAGTTACGTTGGCAAGCTTTTTCGGGACAAAGACGTTGTGACAATCCCCTCATATGCTTTGGATGTTGAGCTCGCGGATGATTACGGTTACCTATACTGGCGCAATCCTCATCACCTTACTTCAATTGCGGACGCTATTAAAGACCAACAGTTGCATGCGATAACTAAGAACACCCGTCTCAGCGCCGCGCTACAATCCTTAGAAGAAGTCCGTGCCAGAGGCGACTCGCAATTGGGCCTAGCCTTAGTTTCCACCTTCCGATGCGGACCGGACACCGTAACCCAGCCGATGATCCAGGAACTACTAAAAAATTTCGACTTTCTATTTGTCCAGTCCGATGCTGCTATTAAACAGCTAGCCCATCTCGAAAACCGGACCAATACCTATGTCTTGCGTCGTTTTAAATCAGACCTTAAAAAGAAGACCGGGCGGGATTTTGAAATTCAAATGCTCGGAAGGTATGCGCCAGATGGGCTAAATCCTGAGACGGATATTTTACTTATTCCAACGATGCAGGATAACCGCACGCTCACTTCAGTAATGCGAGCCGCCGGCATTACATGTATTGATAACTTTGACGACGAACAATATGACCTGCAAAGCATCATCAAGCGCGGCCGCGAAATCACGGGTGACAGCGTTTGCGCGCCGTTGGCCGGCGTGGCGTATGACTCCATTTACGGCGCCGTGGATGTAATCGCAAAACTTGCGTGCGAAAACGATCCGCGCCTACGTGGTAAGACTCGGATTTATATCTTTAACATCAAAGGTTCGGGTCCTTGCCGACAAGGACAATATTATGAGCTCCATCGTTTGCTAATGCATAAAAATATTGACAATATTTTACAGAAAGCCACCTTGGAAAATGCAGAATTCAGTTTTGAAAACCTGATTATGAAATACTTGATTGGCACTGAAGAGAACAAGTACAATTTTGGCCTGCCTGAATGGGCAGCCATCCAAGCCTTTCATGGTGGCATCATGCAAGGGGTGCTTCATCATCTTTATTTACAAATTGGAGCGCGCTGCCGAGATAACGCGGAATTTAGCGCGTTTACACGGGACTTCCGGGCATTCAAGGAAGAGATCTTTCAAATCCTGGAAAATACTACCCCATTGCCAGGGATCCAAACTCTGGCGGAAAAAACCAAACGCTTCGAATCCTTCCAAACACTGCTTCAATATTTCGGCTACGGTTTGTACCGGAACAATGGTTTACGTACGGCCCTCAAGCGCTTTACACAGAAATGGGCGCGTCCGACAAGCGGGAAGGCTGACCATTCAAAAAGACTTAAAATTTTTGTGGAAGGCGAGGCGTATATGCGCGCAGCCCAGATCGAGGAACTTTTCAAAAATATCGTAGATCTGATCGGTTTCAAGGCTTTCGAAATGAACTACTCGCCGCTTTGGTGTTACCTGGAATATATGTTGGAATACGATATCATGGTTGCAGAAAATGAAATTGCGCAGTGCCAGAACCAGATGATATTTACGACGGATCCGGACGCTAAAAAGACATTATTCCGAAAAATAGAAGAACAACGTAAAACGATTGCCGTGCGCCAGAATGGCGTTGATAAATTAAGGAACATCTTGGCGGCGCCCCTTTATAAAGCCGCGGGGCTAACCATGCCCCATCCCATGCGTAAAGTGCTGGAAGCAGCGCGGCCAGTCCTGCCGAAACTTAAACCAGAAGGCGAACTCGGCCCATATACCGGCGAGGCCGTGCTACGTTTACGGGAGGGTACCGACTTATTTTTGAACATCGCCCCAGAAGGCTGCATGGTGGCCAGTATGGGCGAAATCCTGACGCCGGCAATTATGGATGCGGTCAAAGGCTGTCGCGGCCGGATCCAGACGCTCATTTCCCATAATGGCGAAATCGACGCGGAGACATTGAGAATGGCCATCTTAAAAATCATCGGGCCGGAGAAATTTTACCGGCAATAATATTGTCTGTATCCAAAGAATATAGGTTGGACAGGCTCAGCTTTTACCCTTCTCAGACCTTGCTTATCTCTCAAATTTAAGGTATAATATAATGATATATTTGTACCTTAATGAAACATTTGCTGCGCAAAATTTTGGTCGCACTTCTGATCTGCATACCAGTTGCTGAAATTTTTATTTCTCCTGTACTCATGAAAGCAGCGGCGCCGGCGGGCGATCCAGCGATAACGGGTTTTGTGATAACCCCAAAAAAACCAGCCGCGAGTAGTGAGGTGGATTTTCTGGTTACGTATAGCAATCTAGGGGCGGGGGCGTCGAATGATGTTACGCTTGTGGTGGATTACGAGGAAAACACATTCAAAAAAATTCTTGTAGGCAACCCGAATCAATGCGCGAATACAGGTGTTACGGTTGTTTGCAATATTCCGACAATCGAACCTGGCGCAGAGGACAGCATTGGTTTTACAGCGTTTGTCGCGGATGACGCAGCCATGGGCAAAAGCGTGGTGAGTTACGCGGCAATAGATGAACCTGGGAACGCCGATGACAATAAGCAGAATAATTTTATGAGCGCGACTGTCGAAATCGGGACAGAAACAAAAGCGAGTGTCGCGGCAGCAGGGACATCAGCCACAGAGCTTATTGAATCCCAGGAAATATTGGAAACTCCTTCGGTAAATCAAGGTGTGTCGGTGATGGATGTGAAGTCGAATCCGAACTGGCAGGAAAGCGGACTTTTTACGGCGGGGCTGAAATTTCTGATTCGCGGAAAAGAGGCGCTGGCGTGGGTTTTGGGCATAAACGATTCGGGTTTTCATAGCACCGCGATCACGGAAAATTACGTGAAGGTGCTTACGATTGTAAATAGCCTATTCATCGTCGGCCTGCTTGCAATCGCCGTGATGTGGATGTTCAGTTTGCTGATACCCAGACGATATTTAAGGCAAGTGATGCTTTTATATGGTATCGCTGTGATATTTGTAAACTTCGCGCTTCCACTAAACCAATTGCTGATTGACGGGACAGGATTGCTTCAGAAAGTTTTTATGTCTGATGTGAACATTACAAATATTGTGCAGGTGCCAAATTACAATGACACTACCGCTGTCGGATACCAAAACAAAGCAGGATTTATAACTGGTACGGAACAAAAGAATCTGAAGCTGAATGTTGCTGATGGCGTAAGTCAAATTTCGGATAACGGCGTTGTAATCGGCAGGATCGAACAGGATTTTCTTCAGCCAAGTTACACGGGCACGATAACCACGAAAGACGGTGACCAGACGATAATACAACTCCGCTCCACAGGTACGAATATGAATGTGACGCTTAATAAAGACCAGACTATTGGGCTTACAAACGATAAAGTTTTTAATCCAGACGAGGAACATTCTATCTTCGCTTTTCTGATGCTCATATTCACGGGGCTTGCGTACTTCGGCATGGCGGTTATATTAATCCTGAGAATCGTGGTACTGTGGGCGCTGATGATTGTTTCCCCCGTGCTCTTTCTGCTCGCAATTTTCAGGGCGACAAGAAGTTATTTTGTAAACTGGCTCGACGTTTACGCGCGCTGGCTATTAATCGGGCCTTTAATGGCCCTCGGCATCGCGATCGTCGTGCACATTTGGGCAGCAACAGGGCTTCCTATCAAGAGTAGTTATACCGGTTTCGGCGAATTCGGCGTGCTTTCGAATGTAGGGTTTTACCTGCCGGGCAGTACAACGGTAAACACCCTGAGCAACACCCAACAGATGATGGAATATCTGATGTTTCTCATTATGCTGTACCTGCCAATATTATTCGCTTTCATGCTCACGCGCCAAAAATTCTGGTCAGCCGCTACAACTGCAATAGCTGAAAAACGGGAAACTGCAAAGCGTGAAGCAGCCGCAGTGCAGGCTATTCCGGCTGAGACTGTTAAGAAAGAGGAAAAAACAATTACTGAGGCGAAAACGCTTATGGGCGGAGTGAAAGGATTTTTAGGAACACAATTCGCGCGCATCACAAAACCTTCAATGCCGGAATCTATGAGGGCAATACCTGGCGTTGAAAAGAGGGCTCTGGAAAGTCCCGCAAATCTGCTTCCCCGGAATTTGATTTTAACTGATATGCACGAAATGCTTGAGATGGCCGCGGGCGACGCTAAAAGCTCACGCAAAGCGCGCTCTATTGCCATTGAAAATCTGGCTATGCCTGAAAGCATTACCGATGAAACAGAAAGGCAGAAAGTCATGACAATCAGGCAGGAAATAACTGAACGCGCCGAAGACAATGATCCTGAGGCGATTAGAGTGATGAAGGAAATTGAGGCGCATGTAAAACCAATCGTGGCTCCAGTTGTAGCTCCAATGGTGGCTCCAATTGTGGAAAAAGAAAAAGAGGAACCGTTGAAATTATCTGTGACTCCAAAAATAGAAATCGAAGAAGAACTCGAATCTGAAGAACAGAAACCTGAAAGCGAGGATCAATATCCTCGCCAAAAACCTGATACCAAGAAACCCAAAGAACGGAAATCGAGGCGGGAGAAAATTACAAATTTTAAATTTTAAATTACAAATTTTAATTTGGGAAAAATTTTATCGAAAAAAATAATCGGTGCTGTAACCGCAATCGGACTATTAAGCCCTTTGGTCGCATACGCACAAGACAGCAATCAGACTGCTTTGGGTCAAGCAGATACTTTTGGTGATTTTATATCGCTTATTTGGAGCTACGGTTCGCAGGTTATCATTGCGCTTGCTATATTTTTTGTAATTTTAGGCGCGTTCTTTTATATAGCGTCAGCAGGCAATGAAGAGCGGATCTCTCAAGGTAAGCAGATGATATTCGGGTCATTCATAGCAATTGTTATAGTCATTTTTTCAGGCGTGCTTATCCGTACTTTGCACACACCAGCTGAAAACACTACGGGGTATTTAAGCGATGTTCCAAATGTAATAAATAACGCTGCCACCATTCTGGTTAGTTTAATCGGAGCTTTCACAGTACTCATGATGGTATATGCTGGAATTTTATATACCACAGCGCGAGGACAGACTGAAAAAATAACCAAAGCCCATGCCGCTCTTCGTTACTCTGTTTACGGGCTGATTATCGGAGTATTGGCGTATGTGCTTGTGAATAACGTTTTAAATTATTTTTTAACCTAATTAACCAAATAGTTGGGCATATAGTTGGGCAATAGTTGGGCTGATAGTGGATTACATTCCTCAATTCGCCCCACAATACGCCCCACAATACGCCCCACAATACGCCCCACAATACGAATTATGAAAACCCTCCTCTCAAAATTAAACATATGGTCAACAGACAAGGCTTACGCCCAGGAATTAATACCGTGCCCTGATGGAACTATGGCCGAGAAATCAATTGGATGTGTAAAAACACCTGAGGCTGTGGCAAAGCCAGAGACCACTATGCCTGAATTATTTTTGCATTTGGCCAGCATTCTTATGAATATTTCCATGGTTGCCGCAATTATCATACTTACATATGGAGGTATTTATTATAGTCTCTCAGCTGGCGATCCAGAAAAAATCCGGAAAGCAAAACGTATTATGTTTTGGAGTTTTGTAGGTTTAATTGTGGCATTAACAGCCAGATATATAGTGAATTACTTTTTGGGAATTGTTACATAACGTTATCTGAATACTTTTTTTAATTTTAAAAGAAATTGTTACAATTTTTTTGTAACAAATTATTTAATTTTCGCTCTTAATCAGGTAATTTCGAAAAAAGTTTATTAAATAATATAAAAATAAATTGTCCATTCCTTTTTAACTAAAAAACTTGTGTAACAAAATGGATATTGTATACTTTTTTTGAACAATAAAAGTCAACCACCAATGTTCACAAATAGCAAAAAAATAATCAGTTACTTATTTATAGCAATATTCCTTGGTTTTTTTGCAACACCAGCCGCTTTGGCGCTTGAATGCGACAAGGATGCTGATGGTTATATTGTCATACCCGCATCTGTAATGAAAACCATCGCTCCTGAATTGTTATACACAGAAGACGGGAGTTATACCGAAACAGAGTGGGTGAATTTTTTCAATACCTATAAAAATGCTTCTCTGACTGATGAGGAAAAATGTGACGGAATGAATTTCAAAAAAGGTGCTGAACCTGCCAGGTGCGATATGCCGGTCATAGGAGCAACCAGCAATGTATATGACCCGAGCAAACAGACGACACCGATACAAGGAAGTTCAGTTCACCCAGGGGCCCTTGATATACCGGATAACGGTATTGATGAAAACTGCGACAGTAAAGACGCCACTTTGATAGCGGCAATCGGCACCCAAAAAGACCTGGGCGGGCTTGTGGATAAGACCATATCATTGCTGAGCAAAATCGTTGTGGTCGTTTCTATTGCGGTTATGATTTGGGGAGGTGTAATGTATTCCACAGCAGCCGGAGATGAGGCAAAAGTTTCAAAAGCAAGAAAAGCCATTATTGGCGCGGTGATTGGGCTGATTGTCGGCCTGTTGGCTCCGACAGTCGTAAACTGGGTAGCAGCCAACCTTATATAACCAAACAAAAACAAAAATAAAGCAAAAAGGCCTGTCGCAAACTTTTAGAAGAAATGACGGGCCTTTTTTAATTTCGCATTTCGGATTTTGGATTTCGCATTGTCATTTTTCATTGTCTCATTTTTGCATTCAGCCTGCAGGTTGTTACAGCTTTTCCGAAAATGCGGGAAAACTCATCTGACTCCTGCTTCAAAGGCGATAGTTCACTTATAAATATTGGATTTGTAGATATTATAATATCAAGCCAATATCTAGTTTCTTTGGCTTCTTTAAAAAAAATATTTATTTTATGCTTAAAATCTTTTTCGGATTCTGATGCATTTGCCTCTATATAATTCGCGCCTATGCTTGTACCTGAAGAAATAGCCTGACCGACCAATTTGTCATTAATCAGATTTTTTGGCAGTTTTTGTAATACCTTGACTAAATTTTTGCTGAACTCTAAAGTACGTCTTTCTAATTCTTCTCTATTCATTTTAATGCAAAATTATCAAATAAATTCAAAATAGGTCGTTAATGTAGCACCATCTTGCTTAAATGTAAAATGTAAATTGCGAAATTGATTGCGAAATCCGAAATGCGAATTGCGAAATTATTTAAGCCCTTCCTGCAATTCTTCAATCTGGTCACGAAGTTCAGCGGCCTTTTCAAATTCAAGGTTTTCAGAGGCAATTGTCATCTTGTTCGTGAGGTCGTGTATCAGGCGCGGGATTTCCTCTTTGGGCACTTCGGATTTACTATATTTCTTTTTCGGGGCGTGGGACGTTTGCTGGATGTCATGGATTTTTTTCACGATGGTCTGAGGCGTTATTCCGTTCTTTTCATTATAATTCAGTTGTATTGCGCGGCGGCGGTTGGTCTCGTCAATCGCTCCTTTCATGGCAGCTGTCATACGGTCGCCGTACATTATTACCTTTCCGTTCACATTGCGCGCTGTACGGCCCATAGTCTGGATTAAAGCATCGCGGGATCGCAAAAACCCTTCTTTGTCAGCGTCCAGAATTGCGACAAGCGAGACTTCAGGCAGATCCAATCCCTCTCGGAGCAGGTTGATGCCGACGACAATATCAATATTACCGAGGCGCAGGTCGCGAAGTATTTCGATCCTTTCTAATGTTTCGATGTCGGAATGCAGGTATTTAACCTTAAAATCCGCTTCCAATAGGAAATCTGTAAGCTTTTCGGAAGATTTTTTTGTAAGCGTTGTAATAAGCACACGCTCCTTGCGTTCTATGACTTTTCGGATCTCCTCAAGTAAATCGTCGATCTGGTGCTCAGTGGGGCGCACCTCAACTGGCGGATCAATAAGTCCAGTCGGGCGGATTATCTGCTCAATAACATACTGCTTTTTTGTGTTCTTGAATTCATACTTACCAGGAGTCGCGGAAGTATATATCGCCTGATAAACATGTTTCTCAAATTCCTCGAACCGAAGGGGCCTGTTATCGTGCGCGCTCGGCAGGCGGAAACCGTGCTCTATAAGGCTCTGCTTGCGGGAATAATTCCCATTATGCATACCTCCTAACTGAGGGACCGTAATATGTGACTCGTCGATGATGATCAGAGATTCATCCGGGAAATAATCCAGAAGCGTCGCTGGCTGCTGTCCAGGTTCACGGCTATTCAGGTAACGGACATAATTTTCAATGCCGGAGCAATAGCCTGTCTCAAGCATCATTTCGATGTCGTATTCCGTGCGGGTCTTCAGGCGCTCTGCCTCAACGATTTTGCCCATTTGCTGGAACTGTTTGTGGCGCACTTCAAGGTCTTTGCGGATTTCTTCAACAGCTTTAAGAATCGCCTCACGGGTGGTGACATTATGTTTTGCGGGGAATATTTTGACTTCTTTCAAATCGTGGATGATTTCGCCTGTGAAGGAATCCGCCTCCTGTATGGCGTCGATCTCATCTCCGAAAAACTCCAAACGTATCATGTTGTCGGAGCTCGGGAAAATGATCTCCACAGTATCGCCAAGGACATGAAACATTCCCGCCTTGAATTCCATATGCGAACGGTTGTACTGCAGGTCAGTAAGTTTGCGAAGCAATTTGTCTCGTTTAATGATCTCACCGACTTTGAGTTCAATAGCCAAATTCTCGTAACTCGATACATCTCCAAGTCCGTAAATCGCGGAAACTGACGCTACAATAAGCACATCTTTGCGAGTGAGCAGGTTATGAGTAGCGGCATGGCGGAATTTATCGATTTCTTCATTAATGGAAGCATCTTTTTCTATGTAAGTATCTGTTTTTGCAATATAAGCTTCAGGCTGATAGTAATCGTAATAGCTGACGAAATATGAAATGGCATTATCTGGAAAATAATCCTTGAATTCGGAGCACAGCTGGGCTGCCAGCGTTTTATTATGTGATAGGACAAGCGTCGGGCGCTGGATCTCCTGTACAACATTCGCGACTGTAAAAGTCTTTCCGGAACCTGTTACGCCGAGCAATGTTTGGTGTTTTTCGCCTTTTTTGATCCCCTCGATTAATTTTTTAATCGCTTCTGGCTGGTCGCCTGTGGGGGTCATTTGGGACTTTAATTTGAATTCCATAATAACTAGTTTGAAGTGGGTAGGTTGTAGTTTGTAGCGGTGGTCTTGTTATTTTTACTACAAACTACCAACTACAACCTACAAACTAACTAAAAAAGCATAGCGAAAAAGGGGTTGGGGGGCAAGAGGCTAATACGAAAAAGGATTATTTTTGCTTCTTTGCCAAAATATCGGCGCAGAGTTGGCGGATGGCGGATTCGGGGTAGAAATTATAAATTTGTCCGCCTTTCATTTTGCCTTTTAAGCTTTTGGGGTTATGGGATTTTATGCGTCTGGTAATCGCTGATGCTGAAACACCTAGCGATTTTGCCCATGCAAGGATTAATCCGTATTTCTCGCTGTCTTTTCCAAAAAAACCAGATTCATCAGCCTGGGGGAGGGGCTGAAGGAGATCGGCACATAATTCACGGATGACGGATTCAGTGTAGAAATCATAAATATTTCCTCTCTTATTTTTTCCTTTGATACTTTGGGGATTATGGGTTTTTATACGTCTGACAATTGTAGACCCTGAAATCCCGAACTCTTTTGATAGATCTTCGATAGAGCCGTATTTTTCACCGTCTTTGATGAAAAATCCAGTTTCATCGGCTTGGGGGATTTCTTCGAGGAGATCGGCGCAGATTTTATGTATAATGGATTCAGAGTAGAAATCGCGGACTTTGCGAATTTTATCTTTACCTTTGATGCCCTGGATGTTGTGGGTTATGATGCGTTTTGTTATTGATGGTTCTGAAATCCCGAGTAATTTTGACCAGGATTTAGTAGTGCGGTATCTCTGGCCGTCTTTTTCAAAAAAACCGTTTTCATAAGTCTGAGGGAGATCTTCCAGCAGGTCGGAGCAAATTTCGCAGATAGCAGATTCGAGGTAAAAATCACAGATATGGCCATTTTTATCCTTGCCTTTAACCCCCTGAAGATCATGTCTTATAATACGGGATAAAATTGCTCCATGTGAAATTCCGAACGCTACTGACCAAACCGTTATAGTGCCATATTTTTGCCCATCTTTTTCGAAGAAACCTTTTTCGTCTGCCTGGAGAATATCCTCCAGAAGATCAGCACAAACTTCACGGATAGCAGATTCGGAGTAGAAATTACAGATTTTGCCAATACTATCTTTACCTTTAATACTTTTAGGGTTGTGGGTTTTTACACGGGATTTAATTGCTGTTTCTGAAATCTCGAGTACTTTTGGCCAGACGCCAATTGTGCCATATTTTTCACCGTCTTTCACTAAAAAACCCTCTTCGTCGGCATGAGAGATGGTCTGGATAAGGTCTGCGCATGCAGAGCGGACATCAGCTTCGGAAAAAAAAGCATTTTTTAAAACTATCCCGATATTGTTTCTAGCAGTCATACCAATTTTACCAGCTTCAATGAGCCTGATACGTATTGTCCTTGGCGTAATATGGATAACTTCGGTTTCCTCAAAATATTTTGCCCAATTGTTGATGGTGGAATATCTCACTTTTTCAAATTAAGAATTAATGATTAAAAATTATGAATTATTTTTCTTCGCCAAAATATCGGCGCAGAGGTTGCAGATGTTGGATTCGGAGTAGAAATCATAAACATGGCCTTGGATATTTTTGCCTTTTATGGCTTTGGGATTATGGGTCTTAATGCGAGATGAAATTGAAGGTTCTGATATCCCGAATACTTCTGTCCAAGATTTTATAGTGCCGTATTTTTCACCGTCTTTCATAAAAAAACCTTTCTTGTCGGCCTGAGGAATGTCTTGCAGAAGATTGGCGCATAGTTCGCGGATATCGGATTCGGAATAGTAATCGAGAACATGGCCACTCCTATTTTTGCCTTGGATTCCTAGGGGGTTATGGGTCTTGATGCGGGACGAAATAGTACTAAATGCAATCCCCAGAGTTTTTGACCAGGCTTTTATTGTTCCATATCTTTGACCATCTTTATTAATAAAATCGGTTTCATCAGCTTCAGGAAGAATCAGCAAGAGGTCGGAGCAAATTTCACGGATGGCGGATTCCGAGAAAAAGTCAAAAATTTGGCCACCTTTCATTTTACCTTTTATACTGTTGGGTTTATGGGTTTTGATGCGAGAAGTAATTGCACTCGTGGAAATCCCAAGTATTTTTGACCAGCCTACTATAGTGCCATATTTTTCGCCATTTTTCATAAGAAAACCTTCTTCATCTGCCTTGTGAATAGGCTGAATGAGGTCTGCACAGATTTCACGTATAACGGATTCGGGGTAAAAATTCTGAATACGACCTTTTTTGTCTTTACCTTTGACACTTTCTTTCGGGGCATTTTTCATTCTTGATCCGATTGCATTAGTCGAAATTTCCAGGATTCTGGCCCAAGCATTTATGGTGCCGTATTTCTTACTGTTTTTGGTGAAAAAACCTTCATCATCTGCTTGGAAGAGGTGATGAAGAAGGTGGGCACAGAGATTCCGGATAACGGATTCGGGGTAGAAGTTACAGATATGACCACTGTAATCTTTACCCTTGATGCATTCCTGCGGGAAATTTTTCAGCCTTTCAGTAATTGTAGGGGCTGAAATTCCCAGGTCCCTGGTCCATGCTGCAATGGTACCGTATCTTAGGCCGTCTTTTATAAAGAAGCCGTTTTCATCGGCCTGAGGAATATCCTGTAGAAGGTCAGCACAGAGTTTGCGGATATCGGTTTCGGAATAGAAATCGAAAATGTGACCAGCCCTATTTTTCCCTTTGATGCTATGCTGAGGAGAATTTTTCAGCCTTACAGTTATAGCTAAATCTGAAATCCCCAAGGCTCTGGCATAGGCGATAATGGTTCCATATTTCTGTCCATCTTTCATAAAGAAGCCGTTTTCATCGGCCTGAGGAATATCCTGTAAAAGGTCGGCACAAATTTCACGGATAGAAGTTTCTGAAAAAAAATCGCGAACTGTTCCATTGCCATCTTTGCCTTTAACGCTGTTGGGTTTATGGGTTTTGACGCGGTCAGAAATTGTGGGCTCTGAGACCACGAGTGCTCTTGACCAGGACTTGACGGTACCGTATTTTTGTCCGTCTTTGATGAAAAAACCAGTTCCAACGGCTTGGGGGATATTTTGAAGAAGGTCAGCGCAGATTTGGCGGATTGCGGATTCGGGATAGAAATCGCTGACAGCGCCTCTTCTGTCCTTGCCTTTAATACTTAGTAAATTATGGGTTTTGACATAAGATGAAATTGTACTTTTTGAAATCCCGAACGCCTTTGACCAAACAGAGTTTGTACCATATTTTTCTCCATCTTTTACGAAGAATCCGTTTTTATCGGCTTGAATTAGCGGCTGAAAAACGTCAGCACAAGCGGAGCGGACATCTGCTTCGGAAAAAAAGGCATTTTTTAACACTCTTCCAACCTTGTTTCTTCCTGTTATACCGATTTTCTCGGCTTTTCTGAGCCTTTCCCGAATCTTATTACCGCTAATCTGAACCCCTTCGGTCTTTTCAAAATATTTTGCCCAATTGTCTGGTGTGGAATATCGCACTTATTTAGATTAAAGATTATAGATTATAGATTAAAGTTAGGAATTTTTTCGTTTCGCCAAAATATCGGCGCAGATTTTGCGGATGGCGGATTCGGGGTAGAAAACCTGAACTTGCCCGCTTCTATCTTTGCCTTTGATGCCTTGGAGGTTATTGGATTTGATGCGGGAGGAGATTGCTGGCGTTGAAATCCCTATCACTCTTGACCAGGCCTCAATAGTACCGTATTTCTGACTGTCTTTTTCGAAGAAGCCTTCTGGGTCGGCCCGGGGGATATCCGCCAGCAGGTCCCCGCAGATTTGGCAGATTGCGTATTCGGGATAGAAATCTCGAATATTCCTTTGGCTATCTTTACCTTTAATGCCTTGAAGGTTATAGGCTTTGATGCGGCCGGCGACTCCAGTTACTGAAATCTCAAGCGTTTTCGACCAAGCTCTAATAGTGCCATATTTCATGTCACCTATTTCAAAAAAGCCATTTTTATCAGCTTGGGGAAGGGGCTGGAGGAGATCGGCGCAGGCGGAACGGACATCGGCTTCGGAGAAAAAGGCATTTCTCAATACTCGTCCAATTTTGTCTCTTCCATTAATGCCGATTTTCCCGGCTTCACGGAGCTTGTGACGAATTGTTACACCATGAATCTGAACCCCTTCGGTTTCTTTAAAATATTTTGCCCAATTCTCTGCATTTGCGTAACGCACTTTAAAAAATTAATTAAATTAGCTTTATTTACCAGTTTTTTCATCTTCATCATCTAAATAAATAAACCCTTCCTCGTCTGCCATCGGCAAATCTTCCCTTAATCTGATTTCACGCAGAACATCCACTTCTTCAAGCATAGTAACATTGCATTTCAGAGGATGCTGTTTTATGTTTTCCACGATTTGGCTAACTTCATCCTGTAAAGGCGGTCCGTCTTCTCCGCCGCTGGCTCCGTGTGGATTAAAAGTAAGCAGTTTTCCAGGCTGATATTCATCCCAGCAATTCATCAAATCCAGGAATGTCCTAGGTCTGAATGTGTTGGATTTTGGCATGATCTGGGCAATGTGCGCAAAAGGTTTTTTAACACCTAACTGATGAAGGCGGGAGCCTAGCCGGATTTTCCGGAGTACACGGGCGTGACGCTGTTCAAGCTTATTAGGCGACAAAGTTGGATAAGCGTCGATCATTGCCCGCGCTCGCGGCAGATTCAGTCCCCTTCCACCCATTTCACACAGTACGAGAATGTCTACACCACCGTTATTAAACGCGCTGATTTCCTGTTGTAGTCTTCCATCCGTGATTTCTCCTGTCCACGATGTGATATTAAGGTCCGGGTAGGTTTTCCGGAGGGTCTCTACCACACGTTCTACTGTGGCTACGGATGGCACAAACACCATAGTCGGCCATTCCTTGCGGTGATTTGCAGGCACAATAGCCTCATAAACCTGTGGAATCGCCAATTCGATCTCAATGGCCTTCATCGCGGCCTCCAGAGATTTTCTTTCAAAATCTTCTTCTTCAAGCGCCAAGTCATCTGTATTGAAATCCGCTTCAAAAAGAGTATACAGGGGCGGTACGTTGATGCCGGATTTGATTCCTTCTCTTAGGGTAACGCGATGGATGATTTCTCCCCACGCGTCTTCTATGTGCCGGCCGTCCGGCCATTCTGGAGTAGCGGTAAAGCCAATGCGCTGGGCGTTTGCAAATATATTCAGTATCTTCTGCCGTTCTTCGGTCAGAAATTTATCCGCTTCGTCCCCAAGTACCAGGGCAATATTGGTGGGGTCTATAAGCCTGTGAAGATTCCGCTTGTTTGTCTGAAGGGCCTGAATGCTTGTGACGACTACTGGCCTGTCCAGGGTTTTTTTGCCGTGTCCCCATACGCCTACATCAACTCCCAGCGCCGCGATGTGCTCACGGAGAGAGCCCATAAGGGAACGCTCCACTGCCAGCACGATATCCTGCGTGTTTTCAAGGCCGTTATCCAGTTTTTGCTTGGCTCTTTGAGACGCCTGTATAATCGCGGCTTCAAGAACGGTTTTACCAGATCCTCCGGGATGTACAACAGAAAAGCGCCGCCGGCCATCAGCCAGAGCGTAAACAACAGCTTCCATTGCTTCACGCTGGTGATCGTCCAAAGTCCATTGGACATTCCCGTCAGCAGTGACAATTTGATCTAAGCTTTCAATACATTCTTCCGCAAGAATATTGCGGTATTCATTATTAATATCTTTAGAGGGTATTTTTGACATAATTAATGATAAAAAATTAAATAGGGTTTATTTTAATATATTTTATTAATTTTGTCAAGCTAATTACCTCTTAGAATACTCCTACTAAATTTTAATTAAAAATGCTAATATCAATTCACTTTAAACCTGACCTTCTGAATATGATTAAAAAACTGCTTTTTTCAATCTTCGTTTCGCTGATTATTATGATCCCGGCTTACGCGGCAACAGCTGAAGATTTTAGCCAAATGAGCCCAACTGTAAAGGTGACGAGCTACCGAAAACTTTTTATCGGCCAGGCGCTTGCTTATGGTAGCGGTTCGGGGACCGTCATTACTCCGGATGGCGTTGTAGTAACGAACCATCATGTTATTTTTGATGAAGAGGAATTCAGACCGCTCGATGCCTTCGAAATCTGCATAACATTTGATGTCCAAAAAGAGCCCGTGTGCAAATACACCGCGCGCCTGATGGCTTACGATAAGGATATGGATATCGCGCTCCTAAAAATCAATGGCACTGATGTATTTGGAAAAACGTTGCCCTCGCTCAAATATTTGGATTTCAATAATAATGCCGTCCCAAAAGAACGAACCGAAATAAGCGTTGTCGGGTATCCCGCAAGCGGCGGCGAAACTATTACTGTGACAAAAGGGCAGATTAGCGGTTTTGAGAAATTCAACGACTATAATTATTTCAAAACCGACACGGATTTTGACCACGGAAGTTCAGGCGGAACAGCGCTGGATTCTGAAGGTAATTATATCGGAATACCGACATACATCCGCTCGTACGCGGAAAACGTGGGTTATTTTCTGGATCTGCGCGAAGCGAGAAAATGGATTGGGGAAAACATCGGAAAAGATACTATTAAAGACTTAAAGACCGAGAATATCCTGAAAAACGATCTGGCTCGGCTTTCAAAGGCAAATGACGATTTAAAATATACCATGGCGGATTATCCGAATCTCGAGGTAACGCTTCCGGCGGGATGGGAATTTTTGCAAATAAATGACACCAGTTTTTTCGCGAGCCAAAAAAACCTTTCAAACCCAGTTGGTTTTAGCGTCCATATTGCGGATTACCAGTATGAAATCGACCAGGGTTACATGGATAAGCTTGATGATGAGCTTTCGGATTACAAGCAAAACTATCCTGATTACAAAAAGGAGGATGTTACATTCGCCGGACAAAAAGCCTGGAAAATTTCTTACACAAGTTATGACAGCAAAAATTACGCGTATTATATACCTTATGGTTATACCATAGTGGGATTAAGCTATTCCATTGACCTCAATGAATCCGACAAACAGGAAGCCGCTATGAAAGCTCCACTTGAATCTTTTAAGTTCACAAAAATTCCGATTAAAGACCCGACATTGCCTGATACCATTAAATTCGACGACCCCCTTTTTCAAATATCAGCGTTCGGAGATTTCAGGATACAGAAGAATAATGATAAGCAATCGGGAACACTTCTTGCCGAGGCTGTGCAGAAGAATAATTTTGAAGGGAGCTTCGCGATTTATTATGAACAGATTCCGAAAGATGAGCGACAATTAAGCGCCAAGGAACGCCTTGATGACGCGACTAAGAATATGTATGGCGATAAATTGCTTTATAAGAATGACGAGGTCGTTTTAGGCGGACTTAAGGGTTTTCTTTACACGTATGAATACGAGGGGAGCAAATATCAGCAAATAAGAAAACATCTTGTAACTAAAATCAGGAATAATGATTACGAATTTAGTTTTGAATATGATGACCTGACCGCAGATTTTGATAAAAATCTCGGCACTATAAAAAACATGCTTGATTCTTTCAAATTTAATGGGGAAGGCGCGGTTAGCGGCATTCCGAATTCATATGGAAATCTGGGTTCAACGTTTAACGATGTGCAGTTCCATAGGTTTGCGCAAGCTATAAGCGATTTATCGGAAAAAGGAATAATCAAAGGGTATCCTGACGGAGGCTTCCATCCCGAGCAATTAGTAAGCAGGGGCGAGGCGCTTAAGATTATCCTTGAAAGCAAAAACTATCTGGAAAACGATAAAAAATCTAAAAAAGCTGTTGATTTTTCACAATATGAAAAAAAGAATCCGACTTTTAAAGATGTAAACAGTTTTAATCCGTTCTTAAAATATATTCAGTATGCTTATGAAAAAAAATTTTTAAGCGGTTACAGTGATGGCAATTTCAGGCCCAATCAGAATGTGAATCTGGTTGAGGCATTAAAATTGATCATTAATACTTACGAAATCCCTGTGTGGGGAGGGGATACCGATCCATGGTACAAAAAGTATATGGATAAGGGTTTTGAATTAAGCCTCATACCTTACGGTATGTACGACCCTGCCCACAACTTAACCCGCGCAGAATTGGCGTATCTCGTAAGTTCGGTTTATAAGCAGGCGGATAAGAGTTTTGGGTTTTGATTACTAATTGATGACCTGGTCCCGCCAAGCAGGACTGGTGACCTAATGGGTGACCTAATTGGTGGTCTAATGGGTTCTAACCAATAAGGTCACCGCTCGCGCCATTACGGCGGAGCTGGACACCAATCAGGCCTCCAATAAGAAAATATGTACAATCAAATCACTTCAAATAAACGGAACACCTGGTTACTGTTAATAGTCTTCATCGCTTTTTTTGTCGGGGTAGGCTATGTGTTTGGATTGGTATATTCGGAAGGCAATGACCAAAATGCAATTGGATTTATGGGTATCTTTGGGATAATTGCGATGATTTACGCCACCATCAGTTATTTTGCCGCGGGAAAATTGACTTTGGCAATCGCACGGGCTACGGAAATCAGCCATCAGGAGCAACCTGAACTTTATCATGCTGTTGAGAATCTCAGTATCGCCTCTGGTATACCTACGCCGAAGATATATCTTATTGATGATACCGCGTTAAACGCTTTCGCTACAGGCAGGGATCCAAAGCACGCGGTAGTCGCAATAACCAAAGGTTTGTTGGACAAGTTGGATAAGTCCGAACTTGAAGGAGTGATGGCGCACGAACTTTCGCATGTACAGAATTATGATATCAGATTACAGAGCTTGACGGTGGCGCTCATAGGGTTAATAGCACTTGTATCAGATATATTTTTACGGTCGCTTTTTTACGGTGGGCGCAACCGCTCAAGAGATAGAGGAAAAGGTAATGCGATTATACTTTTAATCGGAATAGTACTTGCGATTTTAAGCCCGATCATCGCCCAACTGATGCATCTTGCAATATCGCGCCAGCGCGAATATCTTGCTGACGCGAGCGGGGCGCTTTTAACCAGATATCCAGAGGGTTTAGCGCGCGCTTTAGAAAAAATTTCAAAGGATACTGAACCTCTGGAGGTGGCGAACAAAGCGACGGCTCATCTGTACATAGAAAATCCTCTGCGCAACGAAACAGGTATGAAGTGGCTTAATGGCCTTTTTTCCACACATCCGCCTATTGAGGATCGTATTGCGAGGTTAAGAGGTATGGGCACTTAAAATTACCAATGACAAATTTTAAATGTCAAATTACAATTTGGGTAACGGTTATTCAAAATGAAAATTTGTCATTTAAAATTTAAAATTTAAAATTGTATAATGCAATTATGAACCAACAATTAATCCGATTAAAGGTCCTCCAAATCGTTGTAGACGGCATACTGATTTTCGCCGCTTTCACGCTTGCTTATTTTTTAAGAGTCGGATTTCTGTTTTCTACAGATTTCCCTTTTGGAAAATATATAACAATCGCATTAATAACAACGCCGATCACCCTTATTTTTATGTTTTTCGCCCGGGCATATAAGCTCAATCTGCAGATAATGAGCATAAGGCATATGCAGAGGATCGCATTTGTAGCGCTTGAAAATGTGGCCGTGTTTATGGTTCTTTATTATTTTGCTTACCATAATTTTTTCTCAAGACTAATACTTGTCTACATTTTTCTTCTAACGTTCCTGTTTGTTTATTTCTGGCACCGTCTGTTCCGCTGGATAATGCAAAAAAGTTCGGAGGTTGAAATAGGAATATACAGGACTCTTGTAATCGGCGCCAATAGGCCGGCTGAAGAAATCGTGAAACGGCTGATTCAGGCAAAATCGCATATCAAACCTGTCGCCATAATCGACGCGTTCGGCGGAGGTAAATCCATAATTGCCGGCGTTCCTGTTGTCGGCAAGATGAATATGTTTGAAAAAGCTATCGCCCAGTATGACATCGACCATATTTTACAAGTAGATCATCTGGAGCAGACTTTGAATATCATCAATTACGCCCTAAGCAATAACATCAAATACATGATGCCGCCTGAACTTCTTGGCATCTTTCAGGGCGAACAGCATATTGAAGAAATTGAAGGACAACCTTTTCTGAAAGTAATGAGGAAGAAGCATTGGTGGGATCGCATCTGGTAAATTTTTTAAATCTGCCTAATTGGTGACCTGCGCATTAGCGCGGGGACCTAATTGGTGGCCTAATGGGTGAAACTCAATCGTTCTACCCCAATTAGGTCACTAATTAGGTCACCAATTAGGTCACCAATTAGAAGCATGAAATGCATAATATTAGCTGGCGGGTTCGCTACGCGACTGTGGCCTCTTACTGAAAATAAGGCTAAACCGCTTTTGCATCTTTGGGATAAACCGATAATAAGCCACATTGTGGAAGGGCTTCCGCGTGATATTCCGATAATCATTGGCACTAATGCTGTTTTTGAAGATGATTTTAAAAAATGGATGAGTAATTATCCCGAACGGGCTATAGAAATCGTGATTGAAGATTCAAAGGGTGATGAAGTAAAAAAAGGCGCTCTGGGCGGAACGTCTTTCATAATCCAAGAGAAGAATATCAATGATGACTTATTGCTGATCGCGGGCGATAATTATTTCGGTTTTCAGATGTCTGATTTTATAAATGCCTACAACGGAAACCCAATTCTGGCGGCTTATGACATCGGGGACTTTAATGCAGCCAAAAAATTCGGAGTTGTTGTTACAAAAGTTGCGCCTGCATTGCCGAGTGGTCGCCCGCGTATGCAGGTTTCCGAGTTTCAGGAAAAACCACAATTTCCGAAAAGCACTTTGGTAAGCACAGGCTGTTATATCTTTCCAAAAGATAATCTAAAGGACATCATAGAATATGCTACGCAAAAAAAGGATAATCTGGGGGGCATTTTTGAATATTTGTTGCAGAAAGGAAATCAGGTTGATGTTTATTCATTCAGGGAAAAGTGGTTCGACATCGGTTCTTTTGACGGATACCTGAACGCCAATAAAGTGCTTTTGGGTAATAAGATCATCGAAAAAGGGACTGTAACAAAACAAGGGCAGAATAAATTCATCGGAGGAGTATTTTTAGGGGACAATGTTACTGTAACAAATTCTGTAATACACGATTCGGTTGTGCTCTCAGGATGCAGGATTGAAAATTGCGTTATCAGAAACTGTATTGTTGATGAAAACTGCACTCTCAAGAATATCGACCTGTCGCATAAGATGGTCAGGCAAGGGAGCGTTATTCATAAATGACCAATGACCAATGTCCAATGACCAATTGGGAATTGGGGTTTGGGTAATTGGGTAATTAGTAAGTGGACATTTTGTCAAACAAATTAAATTGCATACCCTCTGTGTTTCAGCTAAACTGTACGCGCTTTATCAACGAAATAACGAAGTAACAAGATAACGAAATAACATGTTACATCGTTACATCGTTACCTCGTTACATCGTTTATTTTCTAAGTCAGTAACTATGTTTTCCCGATTCTCAAAAGGCCTTGTCGCCATAATTATTCTGAGTCTTATTATGGCTGTTGTTGATCTTCCGGTGTCAATGAAATCCCAATGGCCGGATAGTTTAAAAATATTTAAGAATCCTAAGGTAACTCTCGGGCTTGATCTTCAAGGCGGCACTCAGCTTGATTACAAGATCGATTTAAGAAATGCGAATGCTAAAAATTCCGATGATGACCCGACAAATGATGTTAATATTAACCAAATTATTGATGGCGTACGGGCGACGATTGAAAGGAGAGTAAATAACCTCGGCGTATCTGAGCCTCAGATATATCTTTCTAATGTCGGCAATGAACAGCATATTGTCGTCGAACTGGCTGGCATAAAAGATGTTGAGCAAGCAAAAGCTGTTGTAGGTAAGACGATACAGCTTGAATTTAAAGAGAAAAAAATCGAAATGGATACAAATGAAAAAGGAAAAGTCCAGGATACAGCAAATACAGCTTTAGAGAGCGCTTTGGCGAATGGTGCTGATTTTGACTCAATAGGAAAGAATACAGAGACATCTGATAAAAAAATAGAGTACAGGCCTAAAAAAACTACTTTTGTTTCCGAACTGCCAGCTCACTACAAAGACATTCTGTCCAAATTAAAGGAGGGTCAGGTATACGGTAAAGTAATAGAAGGGTCGGACGGATACACTGTTACAGAAGGCGGACAGCTTTCTGAAAAGAAAGGTTTATATATAGTCCAGCTTATTAAAAGCGAGGTTAAGGATAAGACTTCAAAAAAGTATTCTACTATTGAGGATGCGTCAAAAGAGGCCGGCGGGACAATTGAAACTTTAAATTCAAAGAAGGTCACTGATTTCAGCGGTTCGGACCGAGACGCGCTTCAGATAATGCTGGATACCAGCAAAAACACTACAAATGTAGTTGAAAGCGATGATGGATTTAGGGTATATAATCTGACAAATAAACAAGAGGCCCAATCACAAGTTAAGGCTAGCCATATATTAATCTCTTATAAAGGTGCTCAAAGGGCAGCTGAAACAATCACGCGCACTAAGGTGCAGGCAAAGCTTGAAGCAGAAAGGATTTATAATGAAATTAAAAAAAATTCTACCCAATTTGCCGAACTGGCTAATAAATACACGGATGACCCTAGCGGAAAATCGAATGGCGGCGACCTAGGTTATTTTGGACAAGGACAGATGACAAAGGCTTTTGAAAACGCGGCTTTTACTATGAATGTCGGGGATATTTCTAATGTCGTAGAAACTGAATTTGGCTTTCATATCATAAAAGTAACTGATAAACGGCAGACTGAAGAATCAATGGATTTACAATTATTAAAAGTTAAGGAAGGTGATGATGTGAAAAGCAAACTTGAAGCTGCGGTTAAAAAAATTACTGATGGCTATGACGTTACTACTCAAGAAATGCAATTTGAATATAATGAAATCTTTTTCGATTTGACTCCGGATCCGTGGAAACCAACTGGTCTTGATGGTTCACATTTCAAATTCGCCACTATAACGTATAGCGAACTTGGAGCGCCTGAAGTAAGCATAAAATTTGATGACGCGGGCGCAGATATGTTTGAAAAAATTACCGGACGTCTAGTTGGACAGCCACTTGCTATCTTTGTAGGCGGTGAACTTATCTCAGCTCCAAATGTTAATTCGAAAATAAGCGGAGGCAGCGCGGTCATTACAGGCAGATTCACGGTGAAGCAAGCCATGTCCCTTGCAAATGACTTAAACACAGGCGCCATAGACGCGCCAGTCATCCTTTCCGGCCAAAATACTATTAGTGCGACTTTAGGCGACAATGCTTTAAGGGTTTCGTTGATAGCTGGTTTGATAGGCATTATCGCTGTCGCCCTGTTCATGATTCTGAATTACCGGATTATGGGCTTTTTAGCGATTATCGCCCTTCTGATTTATACAGTCATAGTTATTTTTATTTTAAAAACAACCAATATCGTGATGACATTGGCGGGCATTGCCGGCATAATTCTTTCTATAGGCATGGCTGTTGACGCGAATATCCTTATTTTCGAAAGAACTAAAGAGGAGTTAAGGAGCGGAAAGAATTTCACCGCCTCCATTACCGCTGGTTTTGACAGAGCATGGCTTTCCATCAGGGATTCCAATGTATCCTCTCTTATCACTTGCGCAATTCTTTGGTTCTTCGGCAATTCGATAATAAGAGGATTCGCATTGACGCTTTCCATAGGCATATTGGTTTCGATGTTTACAGCAATAACTGTTTCCAGGATGCTTCTTCATACAATCACAAACACCTGGCTTTCGAAAAACAGGTTCCTTCTGGGCGTAAAGGAGGTTGAGACAATTAACCGATAGTATTTACAGTTGTGGCTACATTGTGGCTACGATGGTGGAAAATTAAATCCACAACTGTAGCCACAATGTAGCCACGATCGTAAAAATATGGAAATTTCAAAATCCCTACAAGAAGAGTTAAACAAGCACATCCCCAAAAAGGAACAACAGTCGTTCGTGGAGCTTGCCGTAAAAAAAGAATTGCGCAAATATGTAGCCATGAAAACCGATGTCGTTGAATTGTATGTCGATGGCGGTTCACGAGGAAATCCCGGTCCTGCAGGAGGTGGTTTTGCTGCATATAAAGCTGGCGAAAAAGTGTTAGAGGGTTCTGAATATTATGGTGAAAAAACCAATAATCAGGCTGAATATCTGGCATTACGTACGGCATTGCGGGAAACCTACAGCCAATTCCCTGATTCAAATATAAAATGCTTTATGGACAGCCAGCTTGTAGTTGAACAGATGAACGGTAATTATAAGGTTAAGAGTGAAAATGTCCGCCAGCTTTTTGATGAAGTATTGCGTATTACCGAGCAATTCAAATCATTCACCATCGAGCATATTGAACGCATGCAAAATAAGCTTGCCGATAAACTGGCTAACAGGGCGATGGATAGGGGGAAATAATTTGCATTTCGCATTTCGGATTTCGCATTCAATTCAGCATGTGACATTTTTAATTTTGCATTTAATTATCTCTGTTTTTCGCGAAAAACATAATTTAGCATTTACAAAAAATTCATCTGCCAAATGTAAAATGTCAAATGACAATGCGAATTGCGAAATGCGAAATGCGAAATAAGTTAGGAGTGTTTTTCAATTACCTCCATCAATTGATCTAATGTATGCACGCCAATCAATTCCTCAACAACTTCTCCGTCTTTAAAGACTTTTAACATGGGAATACTCATAATGCTATGTTGGCCTGCAAGTTCGCTATTTTCATCTACATTCACCTTAAATATTTTTGCTTTATCACCAATGCTTTTTGCCAATTCATCTATAATCGGCCCTTGTGATTGGCATGGTCCGCACCACGGTGCCCAGAAATCCACCAAAACCGGTACACCTTTGACATTCAGAACATCAGCCTGAAAGTTATCCATATTTGTTTCTTTTGCTGGCATAAATGAATATTTGAAAAATTAAAAAATTTGAAAAAATTATATAAAAATATTATCAATCAATTCAAATTTTTTCAAGTTACCAAATCAATTGAATGTGATATAAACCGATAATCATTTCGCAATTCGTATTTCGCAATTCGTATTCCCATTTAACATTTGGCAATTTAAATGATAAATGAAGGATTGCAGAATTGAATGCGAAATCCGAAATGCGAAATGCAAAATTAAAACCCCTCGAGGGGGACTCAGAGGGGTCTTATGATTAATCAATCGGACGTAAGTGCGATTATCTGATAGCGTCTTTCAGGCTCTTGCCGGCTTTGAATGCTGGGATATTCATAGCTGGGATTTTAATTCTCTGGGTTGGGTTGCGTGGGTTTACGCCAGTGCGGGCAGCCCTCTTGCTGACACGGAAAGTGCCGAAACCGGTAATAGTGACATTTTTTCCTTTTTTAAGCTCTTTAGTGATAGAAGCAATGATTGCGTCTAATGATACGTTAGCTGTTTTTTTGGTAATGCCAGCCGCTGACGCAATAGCTGTAACTAAATCTTGCTTAGTCATAAATTTTAAAATTAAGAATTAAAACATTGGCAGTATAATCAGCAAAAACGGGCATGACAAGGCTTTTTTGTTTATTTTTAGCTAAAAAGTCGATTGAATGAATTTTTTATTCAAATTTGAATCAATGCTTAAGCCAAAAAATAGCTATTTGACGAAAAATCGTTTTTGCTTGTGAAGCAGTATTTGGCTTTAAATAAACGAAACGACGACGCGACGAAACGACGCAACGACTTAATTACTAAATTACTAATGCCTAATATCTAATCTCTAATATCTAATTTTGCGCCACAGATATTCTGTCTGCAAAATTAGATATTAGTTATTAGGCATTAGATATTTAAAAAATTATAATTTCATTACAAAAAAGTTTACAATTTTTTAATTTAATGTATCTTCATTTCGATATTTAGTAACCAAATGAGTAAATTATGAATCACGTAATTATTGTCGAATCACCGGCGAAAGCCAGGACATTAAAGAATTTTTTGGGGGCAAAATATAATATTAAAGCCTCAATGGGGCATATACGGGATCTGCCCAAAAAAGAATTGGGAATAGATGTAAAAAAAGATTTTGAACCGCATTATGAAATAAGCGCGGATAAAAAAAAGATTGTTAAAGAATTAAAAGAGCTTGTCCATAAATATGAAGATACTATGGTTTGGCTGGCATCTGACGAGGACCGAGAAGGAGAGAGCATTGCCTGGCATTTGGTACACGCGCTGAATTTAGAAAAAGGACATTACAAACGTATAGCTTTTCACGAAATAACCAAACCAGCCGTATTACAAGCATTAGAAAATCCTCGAAATATAGATATCAATCTTGTGCACGCGCAGCAAGCGCGCCGCATACTCGACAGGTTAGTCGGATATAAGCTTTCGCCTTTGCTTTGGACAAAAGTCAGGGCTGGTTTAAGCGCCGGCCGCGTGCAAAGCGTGGCTGTCAGGTTTGTCGTTGAAAGGGAGCGTGAGATACAAAAATTCAAACCTGAGGAGTATTGGAAAATCGATGTGAATCTTAAAGCCAAGAAAGGTGAGTTCTCAGCTGAACTTGCAAAAATAAAAAATAAGAAAGCTGATGTTAAGGATAAAAAAGTTGCTGATAAAATTTTACAGGATCTTGAAGACGCTAAATACACAGTTGCGGAACTGGAAACGAAAGAGGCTAGGCGTGAACCCGCGCCCCCTTTTATAACAAGCACGCTTCAGCAGGAAGCTTCGCGTAAACTTGGTTTTTCCGTTAAACAGACAATGGTCGTGGCACAGCAACTTTACGAAGGTGTGGTTCATGGTAAAGAGCATACTGGTCTTATAACCTATATGCGCACGGACTCGTTTAACCTCTCAATGGAGTTTCTGAAATACGCACCGAAAGTCATAGGGAAAATATACGGCGATAAATATGTTCTGGATAAACCGAGATTCTTCACCAAAAAAACCAAAGGTGCACAGGAAGCGCATGAAGCCATTCGCCCAACTAATCTTAGCAAAACCCCCGCTGACCTTAAATCATATCTGGATAACGTCCAGTACAAATTGTATAAGCTGATCTGGGAAAGGACCATAGCTTCTCAGATGCCCGCGGCAAAATTGAACATCACAACTATTACAGTTGAAACCGATAACGAATACCAATTGATAGCCAAAAGGCAGATCATCAAGTTCCCTGGTTTTATGAAGGCCTACGTGGAAGGCACAGATAATCCTGATGAAACGCTCGCGCAAAAAGAACATGTGTTACCTGACATCGAAAAGGGCGAAATATGTAAATTAATCAAAGTCACACCGGAACAAAAATTTACCCTACCACCGGCGCGTTATTCCGAGGCGACATTGGTAAAAAAACTTGAATCTGAAGGGATTGGGCGGCCTTCCACCTACGCTCCCACGATATCCACAATTATCAGCAGGAAATATGTTGAAAAAAAACCTGACAAAAAGCTTTATCCTATGGAGATGGGTTATATTGTGAATGATTTCCTTGTGGAGCATTTCCCTGAAATTGTCGATTATAAATTCACAGCTGGCATGGAAGAGAAGCTTGATGATATCGCGGAAGGTAAAGTGAAATGGGTTCCAATAATTGAAAATTTTTATAGACCTTTTGAGCATTCTATTCTTGAAAAGAAAAAAACCATAAAAAAAACCGATATAATTTCTGATAAAAGTGATGAAATCTGCGACATATGCGGTGCCCCGATGCTGATCAAGCTCGGCAAAAACGGAAAATTCTTAAGCTGTTCAAAGTATCCTGAATGCAAAAACGCCAAACCCCTGAAAGAAGACCGAAAAAAAGAAGAAGCCCTTCAAAAGGAATACAAGGATGAAAAGTGCGATAAATGCGGTTCACCAATGGTCATCAAAAAAGGCAGGTTTGGGGAATTTCTGGCATGCAGCGCTTACCCAAAATGCAAGACAACAAGGCCGCTCGCACACGCGCTTACCGCCAAATGCCCAAAATGCGGCGGCAGCCTTGTACAAAAGCGGACAAAAAGAGGTAAAATTTTCTACGGATGCGGCAATTATCCTAAATGCGATTTCGCCACTTGGTACAAACCTGTTGATGAACTTTGCCCTGTATGCAAAAGCCTTCAGGTGCAGGTGAATAAAAAACTTATTAAATGCCAGAAATGCGGGAAGGAGACTGAAGTCTCCTAAAACTCTAAACCCTAAGTCCTAAATTCTAAACAAACCCAAAATTCAAATCTCATAACTTTTTAAAATGTTTGTCATTTTGAGTTTTAGTCATTAAAATTTGTTTAGGATTTAGAGTTTAGAATTTAGAATTTCAAATACATTTATGAGTAAGAATTGGTTGCTTAAAAAAATACTGGAGCGGAAAAAACAGAAACTGACGATCTTTGACCGTATGCTTTTGGGAATACTTGCGATGGGGCTAGTTATGATCATCGGTCTCATAATTTATTTTTTGTGGTTTATTTTTACAAACAGGAGCGTGATCAATTTTCTGCCCGCTCAGAAAACTGTGGCTTTTTTTGAGTTAGAAGATTCGACATTGCCGCCAAAACTCAGCCAACAGACCCTTTTTGACCTGACCGGTGTCAGCGCCCTTCTTGATAAAACATTTGGACTAAATATTAAAGATGTTCAGGATCATCTGACACAGGGCAGGCTTGGTTTTGCGCTTATAAAGGAAAAAGAAGATGGAGGCAACCTTGTGCTTTTTTTCAGGACAAGAAGCAAATCTGACACGCTAAAATATTTCCAAAGCCTGGGATTACAGAATGAAAAATTCATTACTGTAGGCGAAAAGAAAGATATTATTTACATGTATCCTCAGAGCCATTCTTTCGCTTTCAGTTTTATAGGCCCTTACTTTTTTCTCTCACAGAATATCGAAAGCCTTAAAGACATCCAGTCCGTTTACCAGAAAAAAGAAACTAGTCTTTATGAAGACATTGAGTACCAGAAATCCCTGGCAAATCTGCCAAGGACAGCCTGGGGCCAAGGCTATTTGAATGTTAAGCTATTGAGCTTCCCTGATAATAATCCGCTTAATCTGCTCGCCGATCCGCTTAAAACCATCATTAATCATTTCGCGCTTGCAATAAGAAAACAGCAGAACGGTTTTCACTTTAATACCCTGCTTTCCATTAACCCTTCTTTGCTGTCGCTGAATAAAGGTTATACCGATTCAACGCGCTTCGCTTACAGCCTTGCCGATTATATCGGCTCAAAGAACCTCGCTGTTTATATCGGCGGAGCCAATCTTAGCGACGAATGGCAAAATACACTAGAGACCATCAGCAATTTAAATCCTGCTTATGGAATAATCATGGAAGGTATATTAAGGGCTCAGGTCAGTAAAATTTTTGGTGATAAGGTCGATCTGAGGAATGACATCTATCCCCTGTTTGACAATGAATACGCGGTCGCGTTTGAAAGCATCCCGCATGTTTCCAGCGTAAATAATAGTGAAACATTTACATTGGGTATTAAGCTGATATTAAAAAATGATGACCGCAATTTTGCGAACACAAAACTGGAAAAGTTATTGGAAGGCTTTAAGATGCTTGCCGCTCAGTTCGCGCCAAAATTAAAAGTCTTCACATTGCCAGACGGCACTGAAAGCAAAGAACTCATCGCGGACGCCACGCGCTTACAGGAAAACAAGGAAACTTATAAAGATTATGAGATCGATTGCCTTGTTGTCGAAGAAACTTCCTATGGCTTCTGTTATACGGCTACAGATCAGCTTATAGTGATCAGCAACAACGCGGATTCGATTAAAGAAACCATTGACCTGAGTGTCTCGCCGAAATTTGTGCTATCGCAATCCCAGTCTTTCCGCAAAGCCTTAAGCAACCTTAGCGCAATAAGCGATGAGATCACTTTTGTGTCTCTGGATAATTTTAGGAGCCTTTTAAAGGACACAAAGTTCGGGCCAACTGCTGATAACCTGTTTAGCTCGTTTGATGCAGTAACCTGGATAAAACATTATTTTAATGATGGGGTGAGTACGGAGGGATATTTGCTGCTTAAATAAAATTAATTCTAACAAAATTATGAAATCATATATAAGTAAGATTGGAATATTTTTATTTTTCCTTATTTTTAATTCCGCCTTCGCCAGCTCACCGGTCTATACAACATTTTCAGATGTTCCCTCAGATTATATTTATAACGATGCCCTTGGATATGTGAAAGATAATGGTATTGCTCTAGGTTATCCGAATGGGTCTTTTAAACCTGATAATACCATCAACCGAGCTGAATTTACTAAAATCATCATAGGGGCTAAATACGGCATGGCGGCCATAGATGATTGTATTAAAGAAAATATCAAGGATTCATGGGAATACGTTTATTTTCCTGATGTTAATAAAAATTCATGGTTTGCTAAATATATATGTGTCGCAAAATTGAACAATATTATAGACGGCTACTCTGACGGAAATTTTAAACCTACAAATAATATAAACTTTTCTGAGGCATCTAAAATAATCGTGAATACCTTTGGCTATTCAGTGACTACTGACGAAGTCTGGTACAAGCCTTTTATTGATAAACTAGCTGAGAATATGGCAATTCCGACTTCGATTGATGATTTCAGCAAAAACATAACTCGTGGCGAAATGGCTGAGATGATTTACAGACTTATTAATAATATTACAAGCAAACCGACTAACACATACGAGAACATAAAAAATAAACAGAATAATTTTTCAAACATACTTACAGAAGATCAGATAAAAATTAAGAACTACATTGATGGGGAATTAAAAGATAATTTAGACAGCAATGGTTATCTTGGGAGCCTGAAAGGCGCTATTGATCGTTACAACACTTATTATGCCAATGGGAAAGATGTTAGCCTTGAAGATGCAGCGAAATTGGCGAACAAAGATTTATACAACCCTCTTGAATTACAGTTAAGTGATAAGGAATGGGTCACGAAAATAAATATGGAAGGGTCACTTCTAATCGGAAGGAGTTTTGATGAATCCCTTAAAGTTTATGAATACACAGAAACCCCTGATAGTTTAACCAAAGAACAAATTGTTAAATTAATAGATAAAAAATATCAGCCAATATTGGAAAACGATCAAAAAAGATTAACGTATAAAACAACTTATACAGATGTTGGAGTGTTTATCGATGGAATTGCCAGAGCTGAGGATAAAGATGGTAATGAATTATATATCGACCTTTCAGGCAAGCAGCTCTTCAACCAGCGTTTTAAGATTGCTTATGAATTTGATAATAGCGGTATCGCAGTAGTTAAAGATCTGAATGATAATATGTTCCATATTAATAATAAGGGTGATAGGCTTTATAAAGAAAACTTTAAGACTGTCTCAGTATTCGATAATGGCAGATCGGCAGTAACTGATTTCCAGGACAGGATGTATCATATTGATCTTAGCGGAAAGAAAATTTACATATGGACTTTTAAAAGTGTATCAAGATTCGGGGAATTAACTGCTAATGCAACTGATTTTGCAGGTAAAAATTATTCAATTAACCTTAACGGAACAATTAGGGATCCTCTTCATTTGATGCAGGATCCAGTTACTACAAAAGAGGATGGTGACAAACTTAGCCTTATTGCAAAAAAATATCCTGATTACAATTATTATAGTGATAATACAGTTACTGTACGTGACGCTAATAAGAATTATTTCCATATTGATTTGAATGACAACAGGCTATATCAGAATAGTTTTTCCTGGGTACAACCTTTTTCAGAAGGATTTGCAGGTGTGCAAGATAAGGATGGGAATATGTTCCATATTAATAAAAAGGGAGAGCGAATTTATACCCAAAATTATGCAAAGGTATGGCCTTATTACAATGGTGTAGCCAAAGTTAACGATAAAGACGGTAAGGAGTTTTATATAGATACTACTGGGAATTGGGTAATGGGAAATATGTAAAACTTTTAACTAAGTTTGAATTCAGTTTGAAAATATATTGACACCCTGTCTACTATTGCTACAATGATTTAGCACTCGTTTCTTTTGAGTGCTATAGTGCTTAGTACTTAGTGCTTAGTAAAATCGCACTGTGCACTCCGCACTAAGCACTGTGCACTATTATTTAAATTAAAATACTATGAAAATCACACCATTAAACGGTTATGTGGTCATAAAGCCTCTTATTGAAGAGGAGATGACCAAAAGCGGCATCGTGATACCTGACACCGCGAGTAAAGAAAAGCCTCAGGAAGGTGAAGTCATTGCTGCTTCCAAAACAAATATCAGCTCAAACGGCACAAACCTCCCGATTGAAATGAAGGTCGGCGACCATGTTTTGTATGGCCGTTATTCCGGTGAAGATGTGAAAGTGGATGGAGTGGAATATAAGATTGTGGAGATGAGTTCTGTACGTGCGATAGTCAAATAGTGGGGCCGATGGTGGGGCAAATAGTGGGGCCAATTGTGGTTTAAGTAGTCAACAATATGCCCCACAATGGCCCAACAATATGCCCCACAATATGTTTTTATAATTTAATCAAATAAAGTTATGGCTAAAGACATAAAATACGGCGATGAGGCCCGCAGGAAACTTCTTGATGGGATTGAAAAATTAAACAACACGGTGCGCGTTACCATGGGTCCAAAGGGCCGGAACGTGCTTTTGGAAAAGAAATACGGCGCTCCGACCATTACAAATGATGGCGTAACCATTGCCCGAGAAATCGAGCTCGAGGACCCGTTTGAAAACATGGGCGCCCAGCTTGTAAGGGAGGTCGCAAATAAGACCAACGATGTGGCTGGAGACGGTACCACAACAGCAACTGTGATGGCGCATGCGATAATCAAGGAAGGCATGCATTATGTCACTACCGAAAAGGTCAACCCCATGCTACTTAAAAAAGGAATACAGGATGCTGTAAAACTGGTGATTGACGAACTGGATAAGATGAAAAAAATTATTAAATCCAAGGAAGAGATGGCGCAGGTCGCCACGATTTCCGCTCAAAGCGATGAAGTCGGAAACCTGATAGCGGAAGTATTTGAAAAAGTTGGCGGCGAAGGCGTTGTACAGGTCGAAGAAGGACAGACTCTCGGGCTTTCCATCGAAATGGTTGAAGGGATGCAGTTTGATAACGGTTTTATATCTCCATATATGATAACCGATACTATTCGTATGGAATCGGTTTTTGAAGACGCGCTCATACTGATAACGGACAAAAAGATTGGCAGTATTCAGGAAATTCTTCCACTGCTTGAATCAATGGCTCAGGCCGGTAGGAAAAACCTCGTCATCATTGCCGAAGATGTGGAGGGCGAAGCGCTGGCGACGCTTGTGGTCAATAAATTAAGAGGTACTTTCAACACACTAGCTGTTAAAGCTCCTGGTTTTGGCGACAGGCGAAAGGCAATGTTACAGGATATCGCGGTTTTAACTGGCGGACGCGTCATCAGTTCCGAGGTCGGATTAAAACTTGAGAGTGCGACAATCGAAGACCTTGGAAGGGCTAGAAAAGTGGTCGCCTCAAAGGAAAACACCACAATCGTGGAAGGCCATGGCAAACCCGAAGACATAAAACAGCGCGTGGCGAGCATCCGAGCTGAACACGAAAAATCCACCTCTGATTTTGATAAGGAAAAGTTACAGGAACGCCTCGCGAAACTTAGCGGCGGAGTTGCAGTCATCAAAGTCGGAGCAGCAACAGAGGTTGAACTTAAGGAAAAGAAGCACCGCATTGAAGACGCTCTTTCCGCCACGCGCGCCGCTATTGAAGAAGGCGTTGTTATAGGCGGCGGAGCCGCGCTTTTACAGGCGAGCCTGCACATTAAACCCGAAAAATTCGAGACC
>Ga0315297_10000127_pt1 | contig 39712 bp, 37 predicted proteins | sample YL17G15_0_MG_FD_203628 | JGI IMG/M metagenome (GOLD analysis project Ga0315297, IMG submission 203628) | Sediment microbial communities from Yellowstone Lake, YNP, Wyoming, USA - YL17G15_0 | ecosystem: Environmental > Aquatic > Freshwater > Lake > Sediment | place: USA: Wyoming | collected...
GAGATTTAGCCTGGACATGAGGCTTTTGAGGGCAGCCGGCTCGGAAGAAGCCGGCCGGCGAAGATGTTTGAGCGACCGGCGGTCTCCGTAGAATTAAGGCTGGGAGCGAGTTCTGAGCCGCCGAAAAAGCCGAAATGGGCAGGCGTGAAAAATCTCCGTGGGAGCGAGGCCTTGGCCCGATTCCCGCTTCCGCCTATCCTGAAGCTTCTGTCTCGGATAAAGGGATGCTTGCTTATTTCTTGCGCTCGGAGGCCAGCTCGCCGGCCACCATATACTCCTTGGCCGACATTTCCTGGACCCAAACCCGGATGGTGGGCAGGGGAGCGCCGATGGATTTTTGCACGGCCTTGGTCACGGCGGCGAGCAGCGCTTTTTTCTGCTCTGCCGTCCGGCCTTCAAGGAGATGGATCTCGATAAGGGGCATGGTCAACTCCTTCACAGTCGATTATATCATGCCCTTATGGGGGACAGGGTATTGTGTCCCCCTATTTTATTTCCAAGAATTACTTGAGCGTGAATCGGACGGTGACGGTGAAAATAACTCCGCGCGGCCGGCCGTTGATGATCATCGGTTCGTAAACCCACTGCCGGACGGCGTCGACGGCCGCCTGGTCGAGCAGGGGGATGCTGCGCAGGACCTTCCAGCTGGAAACCCGGCCGTAGATGTCGGTCGTGGCTTCGATAATGACCACCCCGTCCACCCGCGCCTGCCGGGCGATTTCCGGGTACTCGGGCTGGACTTCCTTGATCAGCCTGGGCGGTTTGATATCGCCGACGGCCCGGACCGGGGCTTCGACGTCGCCCACGACGCCGCCTAGTATGCCGCCCACGACGCCGCCCAGGACGCCGCCGACCACACCGCCTTCGACTCCGCCTTCGACGCCGCCCTCGAGGCCGATGTCGGACAGCTGCTCTTCGACGATCTCGTCGGGAATTTCGACCGGGGCCACGAGCTTGCCGGCCTGGAGGCTTGTCCGGGCCTGGACGGGCCTGATGCGGGTTTTGCTCGCGGAGCGCTTCTTAGCGGCCGGCGGAGGGGGAGGGGGCGGGGGGGGCGCCGGGGGCGCCAGGAAGGCGCTGACGATCTCGATCCGGGGCATGTCCCGCGTGGTCAGCAACGGGATCGCGATCAGGCTGACGATGACCGCCGCATGAACGAGAATCGAGACGGGCAGCACGACGGCCTTGGTCTTGAGGTTTTTATCCGCGATAAAAAAGGAATCTTGAAACATGTTGGCCTCCTGGGATGGGGCGCCGCTCGAGGCCTTCCGGATTCCCGAAAGAACCCGCGAGGGGAAAGCGTCCCAGTAATCGCCGGACGGATCCCGGGGCGAAGCGGAGCGGACCACTCGGTCCAGGCCGGTCAGCCGCTCGAGCTCCTTCCGGCACGGGTCGCAGGATTCGAGATGAGTTTCGACTTCGGCCGCCCGTTGCCGATCCAGCTCGCCGTCGCCGTAGGCTCCGAGGAGTTGTCGAACTTTACCGTGTCTCATGCTTCGCTCCTTCCCAGGCATCCGGCCAAAGACTTTTGAAGCCGTCGCCGGGCGCGACTCAGCCGGGACATGACCGTCCCCACCGGGAGGCCGAGGGTCCGACTGATGTCTTCGTATCTCAAGCCCTCGACAGCGCGAAGCATGAAGACGGCCCTGAGTTTAGCGGGAAGAGCCTTCAGGGCTTTGTCCACCGCCCGGCCGGTGTCGTTTCTCAGGAGTTGTTCATGAGGCGTTTCGTTTTTTGAAGAGAAAACGGCCCCGGGGTTGTCGCCGGGACGGTCGCCGAGAGGCTCTTCCCGTCGTCGAATCTTGAGGTAGTTCAGGCTGGAGTTCAGCGCGATGCGGCGAATCCAGGCGTAGAAGTTCGTTCCCTCCTTGAAACGCGCCAGGGCAAAATAGGCTTTGATGAATGTTTCCTGGGCGAGATCGTCGGCCGAGGGATGAGTCCCGGTCATCCCCAGGCAGAGCCTGTAGATGCTGTGCTGGTAGCGCCTCACCAGGGATTCGTAAGCCTGTGCGTCGCCCATTTTTGCCCGTTCGATCAAGACTTTGTCCTCAGTCTCTTCTGTTGGCCTCATGAGTGCTCCCACTTCATAAACAACCCGGGCCACCCAATATTCCCTTTTTCGGCTGCCCTGGCTCGCTTATATTTCTGCATTATTTATGCCAGACAGGGCCATAGCGTTTCAAGGGCCATAATACCGGCGGGTCGCTCAAAATTGGGTCAAGGCGTAAAATTCATTTACACGCGCAATTGCGGCGCGTATTCTGTGTTATAATTAGAACAAGACGAGGTCAGACAATGCCCGAACAACATACGGATACGGAGCTGAAACGCATGGCCCTGCTCATCGACGGGGACAACGCCCAGCCGTCCTTGATCGGGAAAATCTTGAGCGAGGCCGCCAAGTACGGCTCGATCACCATCCGCCGCATTTACGGCGACTGGACCACGGCCAACATGGGCGGCTGGAAAAGCACGCTGAATAATTTCGCCATCCAGCCCATTCAACAGTTCCGCTACACAATCGGTAAAAACGCCACGGACAGCGCCATGATCATCGACGCCATGGACATTCTTCACGGACGCCTGGTGGACGGGTTTTGCGTCGTTTCGAGCGACAGCGACTACACCCGCCTGGCCACCCGCATCCGGGAGATGGGCATCTTTGTCATGGGCATCGGCAAGCAAAAAACTCCCAAGGCTTTTGTGAATGCCTGCAATATTTTTATCTATACCGAGAACCTGGTTCCCCATGAATCGCGCCAGCCCGGCCGCAGGGATGCCCGCAAGACGGAAGTCAGGGAAAAACAGGATAGGGACCTGGACCCGGTTCCTTTGGTCAAGGGCGCCTACGAAATGGCCATGCAGGAAGACGGCTGGGCCAACCTGGCCTCCATGGGGTTTTACCTGCGCCAGGTCGACCCGAGTTTCGACCCCCGCACCTACGGCTACAAGCAGCTGTCCCAGCTGATCAAGGCCTATCCCAACCTGTTCGAGCTTCGGGTCCATGATGAAAGCGGCACCAACGCCATCTGGCTGAAGATCAAGGAATAGACGAATAGACCGGCCTGGCTTGACAAGAAACCATAACTCGGATATTTTTTTCCCATCCTGTAAATATTATGTTCTAACGTGAAATCCGGGAGTTGTCCGCCTCGGGCCATGAAAAAAATCGGGAAATACGAAATCTTGGATGTCCTGGGGAAAGGGGCCATGGGCATCGTCTACAAGGCACTCGACCCGGATATCGAACGCGCAGTGGCCATCAAGGCCATACATTTCGAGGGCATCAAAGAAACCGCGGCGCGGGAAGAAATCATCAAGCGGTTCATACAAGAAGGCCGGGCGGCCGGCCGCCTCAACCATCCCCACATCGTCACGATTTATGACGTCGGCCGCGAGGGCGACCTGACCTACATCGTCATGCAGTACATCCAGGGCCAGAGCCTGCAGCGGATGCTGGATTCGGGTCGAACCTTCTCGCCCGAAGAGGTCGACCGGTTGATGATTCCCCTGATCCGGGCGGTTGACTATGCCCACCAGAACGGGGTCATCCACCGGGATATCAAGCCCGGCAACGTCTTGATCAACCAGGAGGGGATTCCCCATCTCGCCGATTTCGGCGTGGCCAAGACCGCAGCCTCGACCCTCACCCTGGCCGGGACGGCTTTGGGGACGCCGGGCTACATCTGCCCCGAGCAGCTCAAAGGACAGGCCGTGGATGCGCGCTCGGATGTGTTTTCCCTGGGCGTCCTCCTCTACGTCCTCCTCACGGGCCGCGAGCCGTTCGCCGGCAAGAGGCTGGCCACGGTGATGCGCAAAATCGTGCATGACGAGGCGCCCCCGCCTTCTTCGCTCAAGCCCGACCTCCCCGCCGGCTATGACGTCATCGCCGGCCGGGCCATGGCCAAGAGCCCTCAGGACCGGTATCAATCCTGCGCCGAGATGGCCGCCGCCCTGGAAAGCCTGGCCAAGGCCGATGCCTCGACCCTGACGGTCAAAGTCAGGGAGGCGGATATGGGTCCGGCAAAAAAAAACAGAGGAAAGCTGGCCGCCCTGGTGGCCGGCTTGGTGCTCCTGATCCTGGGCTCGGCGGCCGCGGCTGTTTTTATTTTCAGGGTTTTTGAGAGGAGCCGGCCGGCGCCGGAGGCCCAGCGTCCGGCGTTGCCGGACCTTTCCGTGAGCGCCCCGCCCGTTCCGCTTGATCCTCTGCGGTCCAAGCTGACGGCCCTTCGGGAGGGCTTTGATAGAAACGCTTTTGAAGAAACCGCCCGCCTGGCTAGGGAAATCCTGAAGGAGGATCCTTCCCGGGCCGAAGCCCAGGAGTACCTGAATAAGGCGGAACAAAAGCTTCGCCAAGCCGAGCTCTCACGGCAGATAACCGAAGCCGCCGGCTTGTACGAGAGCAAGCGTTTTAACCAGTGCCTCCTCGCTGTGGACAAGGTCCTCAAGGGTGACCCGGGCAACAGCGAAGCCCTCCGGCTCCAGAGCCTGGCCTGGACTGCGCTCTCCGAGGCGGCCATCGGCCGGGTCCTGGAGAGGCAGAGGCAGGCCGAGGAAGAGAAGGACCTCATGGTTTTGCTCGCCGACGCGGGTTCATCCGAGGCGGCCGCCGCCCGCAGAGAAGAAGCCTTGCTGCTCTTCAATTATTATGATGATATCAAATCCCAGATGTCGAACGTCACGATTCAATTCCCCGACAGGTCCCATGCCCAAGTCCGATTCCTGCACGTCGTGACCGGATTCTATAAAAAAACCAAGGAGAAAAAAGTCTTGGTCCAAGACGTCCAGACCTGGTCTTTCGAGAAGAAGGGCAAAGATTGGAAAATCGCCGGATTCCATGAGGATTCGGCCCCGGATGAATCCTAAGGGAGAAAAATCCATGACCGTCTCGCGCTTCGGGCTCAAAGCGGCGATCGGCTTGTTCCTGGTTTTCGGCATGTGCGGGACCGCCCCGTCCGCTCCGGTCAAGGTCAGGACGGTGGTGGACAATGCCGGGATCAAGGCCACGCCCGAGATCGGGGCCAAATCCCTGGTCAAGCTCCCACTGTCCACGATTGTGAGCGTCCTGGATAAACAGGGCGAATGGTACCAAGTGAGTTTCGACAAGGACGGCAAAACGATTTCCGGTTATATCCACGAGATGCTGGTCGAGGAAGCCCCGGACATCGCCCCGCCCGAGCCCCAGGCCGGGGAGGAGGCTAAGCCCGACCTGGCCGCGGAAATCGAAGGCGAGATCGAGGAGGCCAAGGAGTCTATCCGGCAGGAAAAGAATTTGTCCGGGGCGGAGGACGCGCTCGGCGGCTTGCTGGCCAAGTCTTTCAGCTTGGCCGACCCTAAGAAGCAGAAATCCCTGGTTATTGAAATTTATCTGTGGTTGGGCATCAGCCGTGTGACCGGGGGCGACGAAGAGGCCGGACTCAAGGAATTTAAAAAAATGTTCGATGTCGACCCGGCGGCGGCCAAGGACGCGACGCGGAATATCGCCACCCCGAAAATCGACGCCCTCTTGAAATTGGCCGAGCAGGAAAGCCTGGGCTTGATCAGAGATTTCAGCCTGGAGGTGAGCACCGACCCGCCGGAGGCCCGCGTGTTCTTCAACGGCCAGGATATGGGTTCGACGCCGGGGTCGTTCCGCTCGCCGTCGCCCAAGATCGTCCTGGAGGTCAAGAAAGCCGGGTTTCTTCCGGTCCGAGAAGAAATTTTCCTTACGGCCGCCTCGGGGAAAAAAACCTACCGGCTGGAGCTTCTCAAGCGGGACCTGAGCCTCAGCTCTTTCCCGGCCGGGGCTGCGGTTTCGGTGGACGGCCGGGATATCGGCCGGGCGACAAACTGCCGGGTCGAAGGCCTGGCGTACGGCCGGCATGAGATCCGCCTGACCAAGAATCTCTATCTCGACTGGGCCGGCTCGGTCAATATCTCCGATGAGGAACAGCCCGCCGTACTGGCGGTTCTGGTCGGCAAAAGCTACGCTCCGGCCGGAAGCTGGGGCGAGCGGGGCTCGGGCCTTTTTGACAATCCGATCGCCCTGGCTTCGGACAAGGACGGGTTCCTGTATGTTCTGGATGAGAGCCCGGGCCGCATCATCAAGCTTACGGCTGAGGGACGGGCGGTCTCCGATTGGAAAATTACGGCTCCGGAACTGCGGGAGCTCAAGAATCCTACGGCCCTGGTCTTCGACGGTCAAGGGACTCTCTACGTGGCGGACGGTCGGCGTCCTATCGTCCTCAAGATCAGCCGGGACGGACGCACGGCTTCGATCTGGAACGGGGCGGGCGGGGGGACTTCGGAATTCAGGACGCCCTCGGCCGTGGGCGTCGACAGCGGAGGCCATATCTATGTCGTCGAGTCCGGCACGTGCCGGGTCAAGAAATATTCCGGCCGCGGCGATTTCATAAGGACATGGGGGACGGAGGGCACGGGCGACGGCCAGTTCATTCAACCCCGGGCCCTCGCCGTGAGCGCCCAGGACGAAATCTTCGTCCTGGACAAAACCCGCGTCCAGAAGTTTTCGGCGGATGGGGCGTTTTTAGCGTCCTGGGGCAAGTCGGGCCGGGGAGAGGGCCAGTTTCAGAATCCCCGGGGGCTGGCCTTGGACGCCGCGGGCTCGGTGTATGTCGCCGACTCGGACAATCACCGCATCCAGAAGTTTGAGGGCAACGGCCGACTGGTCGCCGTTTGGGGGGTCAAAGGCCGGGAGTTGGGCCAGTTTGCCGAGCCGGTGGCGGTTTGGGTCAGCGGCCAAGGCGTCGTCACCGTTTTAGAAAAAGCGAACGAGCGGATTCAGTTCTTTTCGGTGGGGTTGCCGGGCCTGGAGCGATGAAACTCGAGCGCTCCCGGAACCAGCGAATCTTCTGCGGAGGTGCTGACTTATGCGTGTAAAGAAATCATGTCTTGTCATTCTCTTCGGGGCGCTGGCCCTTCTCCCGGCCTGTATTATGCTGGACATTCCCTGGAACATCGGAGGCCCGGCCCCGGCCGAGTTTCACAAGGTCGTCAACCTTGAGTCCGGCGGGACGGTCCAGGTTGAAAATGCCGCGGGCGACGTGGAAATCCGCGGATGGGACGAGAGCCGCGTGGAAATCACGGCCGAGCAGGAGGGGGGGCCATCCTCCGGTTGGTCCCGGTTCGCCCGTTCGTCCCTGCGGCCCGAGCCTCAAGTGACCGTGGACGCGGCCTCGGCGACGGTCACGATCAGGACTCCAGGTCCCAGGGGCCGCGATGTCCAGCCCGTCGTCCACTACCTCATTTCCGTTCCGCGCTCGGTCAAGCTCAAGGATATCCGGGTCGGCCGCGGCTCGGTCATTGTCGGAGACGTGTACGGCGAGCTCAAGGTTTCGCTCCGGGAGGGCGACCTGACGGTTGAGAATTTCTCGGGCTCAATCGAGGCCTCGGTCATAAACGGGTCGGTCGAGGCCGAGGTCCTGGACTTGAGAGCCGGGGATAAAATCGTCATCGGAATCGATCGGGGCGACATCACCCTGGCCCTGGAAAAAAGCGTCGGAGCCAAGCTTGAGGCCGAGGCTTCCCGGGGAACAGCGGGCGGCGATTTCGACCTGAAGGGAACCGCGGACGGGCATAAACTCTCGGCCGTGCTCGGCGACGGGCGGGCCGTCGTCAACCTCAAGGCCCTCGACGGGGACATTCGTTTGGAAAAGGCGGACTAGAGGACAGCTCCCCAGCGGCGCCAAGAGCTTTGGGGCTTGAGGGGAGGGAGGATGATTCGCATGGACGACAAGCAAAAGGTTGTGCTGTTGACTTTAGGCATTATGGCCGCCATCGGCCTCGTCGTGGCCGCTTACTTTATTTTCTTTTCCTCCGGACCGAAGAGCATCCCGGAACAAAAGCCGGCCGAGACCGTCAAGGCTGAACCGGGCTCAGCGGACAAGGAGCAAATCCCGGCCTTCCCGCCGACCTCGCTCGACAACTCCGACGACCTCATCCGCAAGCTGGCCAAGGAGCTTTCGACCAACGCCCGGCTGGACGCCTGGCTGCAGAGCAAGGATTTTGTCCGCAAGTTCACCGCCGCCATCGATAACATCGCCGCCGGGGCGAGCCCTTCCCAGCAGATAGATTTTTTCAGCCCCCAGGGTGAGTTCAAGGTTTACAGGATCGGCCCGGCTGAATCCATCGACCCGGCCTCCTATGATCGCTATAACCTCCCCGCAGAAATATTCGTCTCCTTCGACCCGCAGGAAGCCGTGCGTGTCTACAAAGGCCTCAAGCCGCTCTTTGACGAGGCCTACAAGGAACTGGGCTATCCGGACAAGGATTTCGACCAGACCCTCAAGAAAGCCGTCCTGGAACTGCTGGAAACTCCGGTGGTCGAGGGCAACATCCGCCTGGAGAAGAAAATTAAGTCCTACGCCTACGCCGACGCCCGTCTGGAAGAGTTGAGCGACGCCCAGAAAGCCTTCCTTCGCCTGGGCCCGGCCAACGTGGAAGCCGCGCAGATCAAGCTGCGGCAGATGGCCGCCGCCCTGGGCATCCCGGCCGACCAGGTGCCGCGTCCCAGGATTTATTCGGTCCGATAGCCGGGGGAAGAGCTCCGGTCATTCATCCCAGCCGAAGGGGTCTTCGCGGTCGAAATCCGGAAGAAAATGATCGTCCGGCCCGAAGGCTTCGGGCTGGATGTAGACATGATCGAATTCCAGACGTTCAGCCGCGGCAGCGACTTCCGTGTATTCCGACCGGGTCAGCTTCCTCCGGATTTCCTCCGGGGCGCGATAGCAGGGATGGTATTGGCTCATCAGGCTCAGGCAAAACCCCGGCGGCAGCTTGGCCTTGAGCCACTCCAGGAGAAGAAGGGATTCGCGGTGATAATGCGGCAGGACGAGATGCCGGATGATGAGCCCGCGCTGGGCGACGTCGGACTCGTTGAGAACAAGCTCGGGCTGCTGGCGCGCCATTTCCTGGATGGCCCGGGAGGCCATCTCGAAATAATCGGCGGCGCCCGATAGCGCTTCCGAGACTCGCGGGGAAAAGTATTTGAGGTCGGGCAGGTAGAGATCGACGATGCCATCCAGGTTTTCGAGGACCTCCGTTTTTTCGTAGCCGTTGCCGTTGTAGACGATCGGCAGGGACAGCCCGCGGCCCAGGGCCAGACGGAGAGCCCTCAGGATGGGAAGGATCATGTGCGTGGGCGAGACGAAGTTGATGTTCAGGGCCCCCTGTTCCTGGAGGCCGAGCATCAGGCCGGCCAGCTCCTCGTCGGAGACCTCCCGGCCTTCCTGGAGCCAGCTGATCTGGTAGTTCTGGCAGAAGAGGCATTTGAGGTTGCAGCCCGTGAAAAAAATCGTGCCCGACCCGGCCCGCGGCCGGCCGCTCCCGGCTTTTTGTTTGTTCCAGTCTTCGTAGCCGCTGAGAATCGGCTCCTCGCCGAAATGGAGCAGGGCGCTGGACAGGGCCGCCCGAGAACCGCTCCGGCAAAACCCCTCCGCTCCCCTCCGGCGGTCGACGCGGCACTCCCTGGGGCACAGAGAGCAGGCGGATTCCAATCCCGAAAGCCGGGCCAGGGCCCGCTCCACCCGCTCTATCTTGGGTTGGGAGTGTTTGATTTGGGACATGGCGGTCGGCTTGACAACATTCGGAATATGTATTATAAGCCGGAAATCTTGAAATCTGAATAGACCGGAACGCACATGAACTTCTTTTCCCGCATCATCGACATCGTTCTTCATCTGGACAAGTACCTGGGCGCTCTCATCGAGAACAGCGGGCCCTGGACCTACGTCATCCTGTTCGTGGTCATCTTCTTGGAGACCGGCTTGGTGATCACGCCTTTTTTGCCGGGCGATTCCTTGTTGTTCGCCGCCGGAGCCTTTGCGGCCAAGCCCGTGCTCAGCGGAGGGATGGACCTTAAACCCGCCTGGCTCTTTCTCATCCTGGCCGCGGCCGCGATCCTGGGCGATACGGTCAATTATTGGGTCGGACGCGTCGTCGGGCCCAAAGTCTTTCACAAGGAAAAAGTGAGATTCTTTAAAAAAGAATACTTGGAGCGCACTCACCGCTTCTACGAAAAATACGGGGGCGAGACCATCATCATCGCCCGGTTCGTGCCCATCATCCGGACCTTCGCCCCGTTTGTGGCCGGTATCGGCCGCATGACCTACGCCAAATTCATCAGCTATAACGTTATCGGCGGGGTGGCCTGGGTGGCCCTGTTCATCTTCGGCGGGTATTTCTTCGGGAACATTCCCGTCATTAAAAACAACTTTTCCCTGGTCATCATGGCCATCATCCTGATATCCCTCATCCCGGCCGTGGTGGAATTTTTCAGGCAGCGCCGACACCTGAGGGAGCAATCCCCGGCGGACAAAAAATAGGGCTCAAGCGCCCGGGCGGCCGCCGGCCTCATTCCTCCTCTTCAAAGGGGTCGGTTTATTCCGGCTTGAATTGCGCGGCCAATCGGCTGAGCAGGGGATGGTTGAGCGTCTCGTAGCTGGTCAGGTCGGAATGCAGGGGCGTGAGAGAGACAAAGCCTTGTTTGGTCATTTCGACGTCGCTGTCGGCGTCACCCATCGGAACCGGCCGGCTCAGGCCGATCCAGAAATAGGGCAGCCTTCGCGGGTCCCGGCTCTCAACCACCTCCGGGGAATAGCGTTTTTGTCCCAGCTTCGTGAGGCGAAGCCCTTTGAACGGGGCGGGGGGGATGTTGATGTTGAGCGTGATTCCGGGGGGGATGGCCTGCCCGAGAAAATATTCGGCCAGCTTCCGGGCCAGGCCCGCGGCGTAATCGAAATCAAAGGCGCGGTCGATATCGCTCAGGCAGGATACGGCCATTGACGGGATGCCGAAGAATGTGCCCTGGACGGCGCCGGCCACGGTCCCGGAATAGGCCACATCCTGCTGGCCCAGGTTCGGGCCGTTGTTGACCCCTGATACAATCAGGTCCGGTTTTCGAGGCAGGAGCTTATGCATGGCCAAATAAACGCAGTCGGCCGGAGTCCCGTCCACGGCGTAGAGTCCGGTCCCGATTTCTTTGACGCGCAAAGGGTGATGAAGGGTCAAGGCCAGGGACGTGGCGCTCCTTTCCCGGTCGGGGGCGACGATGACGACCTGGGCCAGCTTTTGAATATGGCGATGAAGGGCGGTGATTCCCGCGGCCCAGTAGCCGTCGTCATTGGTCAGCAAAACGAGTTTTTGGGGTTCATTCATGTTAGCCGCTTCCAGTTTTGGCTCGAGCCGGGGCCTAAGGACGGCCGCCGGCGGGGCCTATCAGGACTTGATCATCACCAGGGCCATTTTGAACGGCGTCAGGGCCTTCAAGGCATGGGGCCGGTTGGCGGGCATGATGATCATCTGGCCCGCCCCCAGGCGATGGGGAAGCCGGTCGATGGAGATTTCAGCTTGTCCCTCAAGGCCGATGACCAGGGCGTCGAAGGGAGCCGAATGCTCGCTCAAGGATTGGTTTTGGTCAAAGGCAAAAAGAGTCACCGTGCCCGCGCTTCGCTGGACGATGGTCCGGCTGACGACAGCGCCTGTTTGGTAGGAAACGAGCTCGGGGATATCCAGGGTCCGGCCGATCAGGCTTTCGTCCGGCTTTGGGCTTTTAGCCGCGTTTTTGTTCATCGCTCCTCACAGACCGAAGCCCCGACTGAATCACATTCACGGGGTTGGTCGAATGAATGGTCGGGACGGGCGGATTCGAACCGCCGACCCCACGCACCCCAAGCGTGTGCGCTACCAGGCTGCGCCACGTCCCGAACCGACGAAGCACGATTATAACAGAAAAGGGCTGAAATTTATCTTTTTTTCTCGACGCGTTCCAGGGCCTGCGAAATATCCTGGAGCTCGTCGCGGACCTGAAGGAGAACTTTCCGCATCCGGTCGGCCGGGATGAGCGATAACGGCCTCGTCCCGAACTCTTCCTCAACCTGCCGCCGGGCGCCGGCCAGGGTGTAGCCATTTTTGTGCAGGAGCTCCTTGAGCCGGAGGATGATATCCAGGTCCTTTTGACGGAATACTTTTTTCCCGGCGCCGGTCAGCCCGGCCCTCAGAAAGGGGAATTCTTTTTCCCAGGATTCGATGGTCGCCGGGTCGAGGCCGGACAGACGACTGACATCCTCGAGCCGATAAATAAGCTTGGCCGGAATTTTGTCGTGCGCCATAGAGAGGAGTTAACATTAGCATGACTCCCGGGCGAGGTCAACTCAGGGGGCGGACTCTGTTATAATAAGTCAAGATAGACTCACATGACCAAAGCCGCGGCTGAACAGCATATTCCTCTAGCCGAGCGGATGAGGCCCAAGAGCCTCGACCGCTTTTACGGCCAAGACCATCTCCTGGGCCCGGGCAAGATCCTGACCGAGCTCATCGAGGCCGGTCGTTTGGTTTCCCTAGTATTCTGGGGGCCGCCCGGTTCGGGCAAAACGACCCTGGGAACCATGCTGGCCGATCACTTCAACCTGCCCCATGTTTTTTTCAGCGCCGTCCTGTCCGGCATCAAGGAAGTCAAAGAGGTCATGGCCCAGGCTGAACGGCAGAAGAAGCTGACCCACATGCCCCTGGTCCTATTCATCGACGAGATCCATCGCTTCAACAAGGCCCAGCAGGCCGCCTTTCTACCGTATGTCGAGCGGGGCGACATCATCCTCTTCGGCTCCACGACCGAGAATCCCTCATTCGAAATCATCGCCCCGCTCCTGTCGCGGACCAAGGTCCTGGTGCTCCGGCCGCTCTCGGAGACGGCGCTGGCCAAGGTCCTGGACGACGCCCTGGCCGACGCGGAGCACGGCCTGGGAAAGCGGGGGTTGACTTTTTCCCCGGAAGCCAGGACGCTGATCATCGACGCCGCCAACGGAGACGCGCGCCGCGGCCTCAATTCCCTGGAGATAGCGGCCAGCCTGGCCAAGGACTCGGTCCTCACCGCGGCCGACGTCCAGGAGGCTCTCCAGAAGAGAATTCATCTCTACGATAAGAGCGGGGAAGAGCACTACAACCTCATTTCCGCCCTGCACAAGAGCCTGCGCAACAGCGATGTCCAGGCTTCGCTGTACTGGCTGGCCCGGATGCTGGCCGGCGGCGAGGACCCGCTCTATATCGCCCGGAGGCTCGTCCGCTTCGCCTCCGAGGACGTCGGCCTGGCCGACCCGCAGGCTCTGAGCCTGGTCCTGGAGGCTAAGGAAGCCTACGATTTTCTCGGGTCGCCGGAGGGCGAGCTGGCGCTGGCCGAAGCCGTTGTTTACCTGGCCTCGGCTCCCAAGAGCAACCGCGTCTATGTCGCCTTGTCCAAAGTGATGAAGGACGTCGAGTCCAGCCCCTACGAGCCGGTTCCCTTGCCGTTGAGAAACGCGGTCACCCGCCTGATGACAGACCTATCCTACGGCGCCGGATACGAGTATGCCCATGACTCGAGCTTCGAGACGACGGACATGGAGACCTTGCCCGAACGATTCCGGGGACGGGTGTACTATGAACCCGGCAGCCTGGGCAAGGAGCAGGACATCCGCAAGCGCATGGACTGGTGGGAGGGCCTCAAGGCAAAAATCAGGAGCGCAAAAGCGGGGCAGGCCAAGAAACCCGGCGCGGACGGCGAGTCAAGCTGAATCCCGCTCTCCCTTCTCTTTGAGCAGATAATATATTTCCCAGCTGATGTCCGTGGCCAGGCAATCGATACAGGACCGCTCGGTGGTGGCCAGTTCGCCGTCGTCGATTTTTTCCTTGATCTGGCGCTTGACCCTTTTTTTTATCTTATAAAACAGGATGTAGTTGATCATGGGTTCGAACGCGTTTCATCGTAGCATCGAAAGTCCGGCAAGTAAAGATTGTGGCCGGCCGGAAATACTGCTAAGATAAACAAACCTCCGGCCATGAAGAAATCAATTCCGGTCGTCGCCGCGCTTGTTGTGAGCCTCGTCTCCGCTTCCTGTTCTCTGTGGAGCCGCGGCGCTCGGGCTTATCCGCGCGGAGTCGTCTTTCCCCTGAAGGAAGCCGCGAGCCTCGAATACGGGGGGGAGATGGTGGGCAGCCCCGTGACCGAAGCCGGCCGCCTTTACCTCGCCACAAGCCAAGGACTGATCTGCGCGTTTGATATCACCTCTAAAAAACTCGTCTGGCAATACGTCGTCCTGGCTCCCCTGGCCTCGGGTCCTGTCCTGGCGGCCGACGGTCTGTTGGCGGCCGATTCCCGGGGGCATCTGTATGGCCTGGATAAAGGCGACGGCCGTCTGCGCTGGGATAAGGAAGTCAAAGAGTTCGAAGTTTCCTGGCTTGTCTCCGGCCGGGACCGGGTGTACCTGGCCGGGAAGGGAAACCTCGTCCTGTCCCTGGCTTCCAGCGACGGGTCCGAACTCTGGCGATTTCAAGCGAAGGCCGCCCTGGCCGGACCGCCGCTCCAGTGGAATGGGGGAAGCCCCCGCCTCCTTCTGTTCACCGAGGATGGGGCGCTTCAGAGCTTGACCTTGGAGGGAAAACCGGATTTTGCGGTTCGCTCGGGGAAAACGCTGTCGGGAGAGGCGTCCGCCGAGGGAAAACTTGTCTTTTTCGGGAGTCTGGACCGCACCATTCAGTGCTTCGACCTCGCCTCCCGAAAAACGCGCTGGAAGGTCAGGCTGGGAGGCTTGACGTCCTGTGCCCCCGTGGTTCGCGGCGGGCATCTTTATCTGTGGACGGCCTACGGGGTCCTGTTCTGCCTGAATAAATCGAACGGCCATATCCTCTGGTGGACATCCATCGCGTCCCGCCTGCCGTTTTCGCCGGCCCTCGTCGAAGACAAAATCATCATCAGCGTGTCCTCGCCGCGCTTGGAGAGCTTCAGCCTTGAAACGGGGCGAGAGGCCGGGGCATTCGACACGGGCCGGGAACTGAAAGGGCCGCCCCTGTGGCTCGAGCCGCTGGTCCTGGTCAACGCCTATGACCCCACAACCGATAAAGGCCGGCTCGTTTTCCTTCAGAAGGACGTCGGGATCCGCCTGGATTCCTCCAAGAAAACGCCTCAGGGCCTGGCGGACGAGATCGTTTTCATGGCCAAGTCTTCGGGCTTTTTCCAGCCGAAGTTTGAATTTTATCTGATTGGCGAAGGCCGGGAGGAATCCGTTCAGAAACCATCCGAACAGGACTACTGGTCCTGGTATCCGGACAGAGAAGGGGATTTTATCATCAAGGTCCGGGTGACCGACGCCGGGGAGAAGGCCGAAGCCGAAATGTCCTTCCGGATCTCGGCCGACCCGGCAAAAAAACCGCCGGTCCACAAGGAACCTATCGGTCCGGGACCGAATACTCATTCCCAGGGAGAAGGAAGATGAATCGATCACAAGCTTTCGACTTGCTCGCGGCGCACCTCAAAAACAAAAACCTGGTCAAGCATTGTCTGTCCGTCGAGGCCTGCATGAGGGCTGCGGCCGTGCGACTGGGGCATGACCCGGAACCCTGGGGCCTGGCCGGTATCCTGCACGACCTGGACTATGAGCTGACGGAAAAAAGCCCCGAGCTCCACACCGCTGAAACCATGAAGCTTCTTGAACCCCTGGGTCTGGCCCCGGAAATCCTGCAGGCCATTCAGGCCCACGCCGGTAAAGTGCCCTGCCGAAGCGCTATGGACTGGGCGATCTACAGCATCGACCCGCTGACGGGCCTGATTATCGCCGCGACGCTGATGCACCCCTCGAAGAAAATTAAAAACGTGGACTTGGAGTTCATCCAGCGGCGGTACAAGGAAAAAAGCTTCGCCCGCGGCGCGCGGCGGGAAGAGATCGAGCGGTGCCGCGAGCTCGGCCTGGAGCTGGATGAATTCATCGGCCTATGCCTCAAGGCCATGCAAGGCATCGATGCCGAGCTCGGGCTCTGAGCCCCCTCGTTTCCGGTGCGCCGTTAAAAGACCTTAAGCCTCAGCCCGCTCTCAAAATACCGCCCCCGCCAGGGGAAGCCCGGTTCGGTGTAGTAATAGGCGTTGAACACGTTGGCCGCCTTGAGAAAGAGCTGTGACCCGGCGAGCTCGTAGGTTATGGTGGCGTCCATCTGGAAGAACGAGGGAACATCCAAAACTTTGCTGCTGGTAGAGTCATACCAAGAGGAGCTGGAGCTGTAGAGCCCGAAGAGGTTGAAACGCAGCCCGGCCAGGGGGCTCAGGCTGAGGTTGATGTTCAAGGTGTTGTTGGGCACGACGTCCAGAGGGCGCCGGTCGGTCTGGTTCTGGTGGTCCAGATGGGTATAGTTCAAGGAAGCGTCCAGCCGGCCGAAGGATTCTTGGGCTTGGATCTCGAACCCGTTGATGGCGGCCCGGCCGATGTTGATAGTGCGGCGCGTGCCGTCCATCAGGGTCACGGTGTCGATCATGTTGCGAAAAGTGTAGGCGAAAACCGAGGCCGACAGCCGGACGAACCCCGTGTACGAGCCGCCCAGCTCCCAGGCCTGGCCGTTTTCGCTCAGGAGGTCGGGATTTCCCGACCCGAGCGAGTACATGGACCGCATGTTGGGAAAGCGGGTCTTCTCTCCCCAGGAGGCATGGATCTCGGCTGATTCTATGGGGGCGTACATCAATCCCAGAAGCGGATTGAGCCGAGTTGTGGACGGCCCGGTGAACTTAGTCAGGGTATCCAGGCTGATTCCGGCCGTGAGGGTCCAGTCGTCGAGGAACCGGAACCGGGATTCGACCGCCCCGGAGAGCGTGGACTGGTGATACTCCAACCAGGGAGCGCCGGCATCGTCCTGCTGACGGGCGCGGTCTCTCTGGAAGTTCAAGCTGGTTTTCAGCACAAGGCTCGGGGACAACCCAAATTCCCCCAGGGCAAACACTCCCGAGCTTGTGTTGTCGTAGGTGCTTCGGTACTGGCGGATGGTCATGGCCGCGTCTTTGAACTGCTCGAGGACGTTGTCGTAGTTGACGGTGAAGGCCCGGAAGCGGAGCAGCGACCTATCTCCCAGTCCGATGAACCCGCCCGCCGACAGAGAGGAGCGGTCCCATGTCGGAAAGCGCCAGGTGCGTGCTTTTTGGGTGAACAGAGCCGGGGGCATCCCGTAGGCCGACTTGTAAAGGTCTCCCGCCACGAGGATTTCCGAATTGTCAGTGGGGTAATAATACAGTTTGGCTCCCAAGCTCAGCCTCCAGAAGTCGGAGTTGGTCCTCACACCGCCCGGACGGATGACCACGCCCTCCTCGGTTTCGTCCGGGACGGTGAACCCGGAGGAATCCTGATACCCGACGTTCCCCGATAGGGCGAAGCGATTGAGGCGGAAGGAACCGTCGAGTCCGAGGCTCCAGGCTTTTTCCTGGCCATAGGACGCGGTCAAGTTCAACCGGGGCCTGTCGGAAGGCCGGACGGTAATGACGTTGACGATCCCCCCCAGGGTGTTCGGCCCGTACAGAACGGAAGACGGACCCTTGGTGACCTGGAGCGAGGCGATGCCGGAGGCGGGCAGGGTTTTGAGGTCGAAGGTCCCGAAATACGGCTCGTACACCGGAATCCCGTCGAGGAGGAGGACGATGCGCCGCGCGTCCATACCCCTGAGAATGAGGAGGCCCTCGTTCTTTTGGCCGTAGGTCACGACGACGGCGGGCATGATCCGCATGAGTTCGCCGAGGTCGCGCGGCTTGAGCCGGTTCACCGCCTCGGCCCCGACGACGGTCACCGTGGCCGGCACCGCATCCCGGGGGGCGTCGGCGACGACCAGGATTTCCTCGGTGATCTTGGCTTGCTTTTCTTCCTCTTTTTTTGGCTGGGTTTCGTCGATCCGGGGCGAAGCCGCAAGAAGACCGGCGGCCAGGCCGATCCCCAGCAGGCAGACGACGGCCTTCCGAAAGTTTCTGGGTTTGAGCGATGCCGTTGATGACATCCGGTTGACTCCTTTTCAAGCATGGAAGGCCGCGGGGTTTCCCCCGCGACCCTATCGGCCAAGGGGCCTGGCGGCGGCCGCTTTAGCTCTCCTTGGCTCGGAGCAGACATGTATTGTAGCGGAAAACAAATTTCGGGGGAAGAAAGCCGAATGGAGGGAATGTCCCGGTCTCGGCGGTTTGAGGCTAATCCCCCTCCTGGAAAACGGTCCCATTCTTTTGACGCAATACTTTCAGGCAGAGTTCGGCGACATGAGGGTCGTACAAGCGGCCTTTGTTCCGGTCGACCTCGTTCATCGCCTCTTCCAGGCTCAGGGAAGGGCGGTATGGCCGGTGAGAGGACATGGCCTCGACCGTGTCGGAAACGCTGATGATTCGCGCTTCGACCAGGATGTCGTCGTTTTTCAGACCGGCGGGATATCCCGAGCCGTTGAAACGTTCATGATGCTGGAGGACGATTTGGGCGATGGGCCAGGGGAATTCGATCTTTTTCAGGATGTCGTGGCCGAGCTGGGGATGCATCTTGATAATGGCGAATTCCATGGGGCTGAGTTCTCCGGGTTTGCTCAGGATTTCCGTGGGCACGTAGATCTTGCCGATATCGTGAATATCGCCCGCCACCTTGATGCCCTCCTGCTGGCTGACCGGCAGCCCCATTTCCCGGGCGATGGCGCAGGACAGCTTGCTCACCCGGCGCTGATGGCCGGCCGTATACTGGTCCTTGATCTCGATGGTCGTGGCGATGGCCCGGATGGCGCCTTCCAGGGCCTGCCTCAATTTGCTCCAGCTCTGACGGATCTCCTCTTCGGAGCGCTTGCGTTCGCTGATGTCCCGGAAGACGACGATGCTGCCGTGGGTGCTGTCCTCCAGATGGAAGGAGGACCGCTGCATCTCGGCCTGGAAGGGCGGCCCGTTTTTACTGTAGAGCACGACCTCATGCAGCTTGTCCGGCTCCTGGTCCTGAAAATCGGCCGTTCGGAGGATTTCGGCCAGGGTCTTGTCCAGGGCTTCGGCCTGGCCCCAGCCGACGAGCTTTTCAGCGAAGGGGTTCATGAACGTCACCCGGCCGTTCGCGTCCAGGGCGATAACCGCCTCCTTGACGTTCTTGAGCAGAGCCGACAGCCATTCCTCCCTATCCCTCAGCTTTTTTTCCATGGCGGCTTTGAACAGGGCGATCTCGATGCTGATCTTCAGCTCGCGCTCATCGAAGGGCTTGAGAATGTAGCCGAAGGGATCGGTCATCCGGGCTCTTTTGAGAATGGCGTCATCGGCATAAGCCGTGACATAAATAACGGGAATGTGGTGTTTCTCCCAGAGAATCAGGGAGGCCTCGATCCCGTCGACGGCGCCCTTGAGGACGATGTCCATCAGGATGAGGTCCGGCTTCAGGTCCACGGCCTGGGTCAGGGCTTCTTCTCCCGAAGAGACGACCGCTATGGCCTCAAAGCCCAGGCTCTTGATCATCAATTCCATGTCGCGGGCCACCAGGCCCTCATCCTCGGCGATCATGATCCGGGTTTTTCTCATGGTCTGTCGCCCGGTGTCTTTCCGCCCGATTCCTGGAATTCGACGAGAAAGCTGGCCCCCGGCCCTTGGCCGATCTCCAGCCGGCCGTCGATCTGGGAGACGAGAGTTATGACGATCTGCATGCCCAAAGTTTCAGATCGATGAATATCGAAATCGGGGGGCAGGCCTTGTCCATCGTCCTTGACGCCCAAACTGAGGGTTGAGCCCTCCCGCTGGTGAAAAGACACTGTCACCTCGCCGGGCCTCGGCTCGGGAAAGGCGTGCTTCAGGGCGTTGGAGACCAGCTCGTTGACGATCAGGCCGCAGGGAATAGCGATGTTGATGTCCAGCTCGACCGGCTCCAAATCCAGCTTCAGTCCGATACGGCTCGTATCGGGCAGAAGAGAGTGAAAGAGGTGGACGACCAGGCTGCGGAGATACTCGGCGAACTCGATGCGGCTCAGGTTGGTCGACTGGTAAAGTCGCTCGTGAACCAGGGCCATGGACCGTATGCGGTTCTGGCTTTCTTTGTACATTTCGCCGGCCGAACCGTCCTTGATCTGGCGGGATTGGAGGCTGATCAGGGCCTGGATGACCTGGAGGTTGTTCTTAACCCGGTGATGGATCTCCCGGAGCAGGACCTCCTTTTCCTGAAGGGAGGATTGCAGCTTGTCCTCGGCCAGCTTCTGTGGGGTGATGTCGCGCACGTACTCGATGACGCCCTTCATCTGGCCCGTTTTTTGATCAATGAAAGGAAAGCTGTAGAGGTCCAGCCAACCGGTCACCTCGCCGCCTATTCCCACCTTGGGAACGACTTCACGGGCGGCTCGAATTTCTGCGATGGTTTGAGAGGTGGGGCAGACCCGGCAGCGCTCCTCCCGGAGATGGTAGGCTTGAAAGCATTTCTTGCCGACCAAGGGCATGGCGTGCTCATACCATTTCTCCATAGCCCGGTTGGCCCTGAGGATAGTGTAGTCATTGTCCAGGATGGAAATGCCGTCCTGGATGCTGTTCAGGACTCCGGACAGGAATTGTTCCCGTTCGTAGATTTCGTCGGCCGTCTGGCGGCGCTGAATGGCCATGGCCACCTGGCCCGAAACGAAGCACAGGATGTCCCTCTCCAATTCGCCGTAGCGGACCCCTTCCGTATAACTCTGAACCACCAGGACTCCGAAGGTCCGGTCTTGAATCTTCAGGGGCGTGCCCAGCCAATCGATCGAGGGGGCGCCGATGGATTCGACTTCGCCCCGCTTCTCCATCTCGACAAAAATTTCGGGCGTGGCCAGGAGAGGTTCACCGGTGCGGAAAACATACTCCGTCAACCCCATGCCCAGGGGTTTGGGGGTCGGCGTCTTGTCGAATTCGTCGACAAAATAGGGAAAGGTGACGAGCCCGCTGGCCTCATCGTAGACGGCGATGTAGAAGTTTTTAGCCGGCATCAGCTCGGCGATGGCCGTGTGCACGGATCGATAGAATGTCTCCAGAGAATCTGAGGAGATGGCGGCCTGGGCGATGCGCAGGATGGTGGCTTGGACCTTCTCCGCCCTTTTTTGTTCAGTGATGTCGCGGATAATCACCAGGATTTCATTGCCGCCGGGAGACGCCCCGAGGGAGCTGGCATTGATCTCGACGTTGATGTCCTGCCCGTTCTTCGCCTTGAGAATGGTCTCATATTTGGCGTTGGATTCGGGGTGGCTCCGGCGCTTGGCCACGTACCCCAGGACCTTGGGAATCTCCTGGGGATGGATGAACTGGAGAATCGAGGCCCCGATCACCTCCTGGGGCGCGTGTCCGCCGATGGCCAGGAGGCGCGGGTTGACGTAGGTGATGGTCGTATCCCTCAACGTGACTAGGCCGTCATTGGCCGACTCGACGATGTTGCGGTACAACATCTCCCGTTCCTTGAGAGTCTCTTCGGCGAGCCTGAGCCGGCTGACATCGTGGTGGACGAGGGCCACTCCGGCCACTCGTTCCGCCTCATCGAAAACCGGATGCATGTGAACGACGAAGGCCTGTCCGGGACGCGACTCCTCAATGGTCTGAGGCTTTCCCGAACGGATGATTTCTTTCAGCTGCGCCCGTCTGTGCTGGACTTGGTCCGGGGGAACGAAGCTGAAGGAGCTTTGACCGATGAAGTTCTGGATTTCCATCCGAACATATCGGGCAAAGGCTTCGTTGGCCAGGACAACGTTTCCCTCGAGGTCGAGCAGCACGGCCGGGTCGGAGATGGCGTTGATCAAAGCCCGAAGAAAGGATTCGCTGTGCCGAAGGAAACGAGGGCCGCGCTTAAGTTTGGTTTCGGACGGCCGACGGCGGCGCGTCGACGCCTCGGGGCGGGGTGCCGCCGGAGCGGATTTAGATTTTGCGGACTTTGGCCGGGATGTGTTTTTTTTCAAGGGGCAATCCCTCAATATAAAATAATTATCCTTCGAAATCGGGGCCGAAATCAACTCTCTTTGGAGATTGAACAAAATAATGTCTTCCTCTATAATGGGCACTCCCAGCTTCGGCGTTGACGCCCGAAAGCGATACCATCGGAGGATGCCCATTCAGGAGGTATTCATGAGAAACGCCATAATCAAAGTTCCCCCGCCTGTCAACGAGCCCGTGCTGAGCTATGCTCCCGGGTCGCCCGAGAAGAAAGCGCTCAAAGACCAGCTCAAGAAGATGCTGGGCGAGCAGCTGGAAATCCCCTTAATCATCGGCGGGAAAGAGGTCAAGACGGGAGACATGGCCGATTGCCGTTGTCCTCATGATCATCAGCATGTTCTGGCCCGCTATCACAAGGCCGGGGCCAAAGAGGTCGAGTGGGCCGCCGCCGAGGCCAAAAAAGCCTGGAAAGACTGGTCGGAAATGGACTGGATCAATCGGGCGGCCATCTTCCTCCGGGCCGGCGAGCTCCTGGCCACCAAGTACCGCTTTATACTCAACGCCGCCACCATGCTCGGCCAGTCCAAGACCGCCCATCAGGCCGAGATCGATTCGGCCTGCGAGTTGATCGATTTTTACCGCATTAATCCCTATTTCATGCAGGAGATCTATACCCAGCAGTCGCTCTCCTCGGCCGCCACCTGGAACTACCTCGAATACCGCGCCCTGGAGGGATTCATCTTCGCCGTGACGCCCTTCAACTTCACGGCCATCGCCGGCAACCTGCCCACATCGCCGGCCATGATGGGCAACGTGGTCCTGTGGAAGCCCGCCTCCTCGGCCGTGTATTCGGCCTATTTTCTGACCCAGCTGTTCAAAGAAGCCGGTCTTCCGGACGGAGTCGTCAATTTTATCCCCGGCCCCGGCCGTTTCGTGGGCGATCCGGTAATCGCCAAGCCGGAACTGGCCGGCGTGCATTTCACCGGCAGCACCAGCGTCTTCCATGACATTTGGAAGCTCATCGGCAGCAACATCATGAAGTACAAGGGCTATCCGCGGATCGTGGGCGAGACGGGGGGCAAGGATTTCGTCATGGTCCACGCCTCGGCCGATGTGGACGTCACGGCCACGGCCCTGGTCCGGGGCGCCTTCGAGTACCAGGGCCAGAAGTGCTCGGCCGCCAGCCGGGCCTACATCCCGGCCAGCCTGTGGCCGGCCCTCAAGGCCCGCTTGGTGGATGATATCCAGTCCATCAAGATGGGCGATGTCACGGACTTCTCCAACTACATGGGCGCCGTCATCGATCAGGGCGCCTACCAGACCATCACCGAATACATCGACTTTGCCAAAAAATCCAGCGAGGCCAAGATTGTGGTCGGCGGCGGTTACGCGGATCGGGCGGGCTATTTCATCGAGCCCACGGTCGTGGAAGTGACCAACCCCAAGCACAAGCTGATGGAGGAGGAAATCTTCGGTCCCGTGCTGACGCTCTATGTCTATCCCGATAAAGACTTCAGCCGGGTACTGGAGCTGTGCGACCAGACCTCGACCTACGCCCTGACGGGGAGCATTCTGGCCAACGACCGGTCGGCCGTCATCGAGGCCACCCGCGCCCTGAGGCATGCCGCGGGCAATTTTTACATCAACGACAAGCCGACGGGAGCCGTGGTCAGCCAGCAGCCGTTCGGCGGAGGACGGGCTTCGGGAACAAACGACAAGGCCGGATCGTACCTGAACCTGATTCGATGGACCAGCGTCCGGGCCGTCAAAGAAAACCTGAACCCGCCCCGGGACTATCGCTATCCGTTCCTGGCGGAGAAATAGCCGGCGCATGAAAGTCATCGCGGTCGTGGGGAGTTCCGGGAGCGGCAAGACGAGGCTCATTCGACGCCTCGTGGCCGAATTCAAAAAGCGGAAATCCCGGCCGGCCGTGATCAAGCATTGCCCTCACGGTTTCCGTGCAGAGGCCGGGGGCAAGGACAGCCTGAGGTTCATCCGGGCCGGGGCCGCGGCCGCGGCTGTAGTCGGCCCGGGCGGCCGGGCGGTGATGCGCCGGGAGGCGTCCTCCCCGGACTTATTCCAAGCCGCCGCGGCCATGTTTCTCGAGGCCGACGTGGTTTTGATCGAAGGCGGCAGCCGGGCGCCGGGATTGAAAAAAATCGAAGTCCGGCGTAAGGGAATCCCGGCCAAGCCTGTCGGCCCGGCCGAGGATATCGTGGCTTTTATTTCCGAAAGCCGCTTCGATTCGGACAAGCCGGTGTTCCGTCCTTCGGATATTTCCCGGATCGCCGGCTTCATAAGCCGCGAGGCGTCGATCGTGGGTCCGGACCTGCGGCTGGAAGTCGACGGCCGCGACATTCCGCTCAGCGGCCGCGACGCCCGCATCCTGCGCAACATGATTCTAAGCCGGACGGCTTCCCTGTCCGGGGTTTCTCCCCGTCCGCGGAGCGTCCTCCTGGCTCTGAAAAGGAGTGGTCATGCAGCTCAAAAAAACTAATCGCTGGCTTTTGCTGTTTTTATTCGGCTCGCTGTGGGGCATCATGGAGGTTATGGGGGGCGAATCCTTTTTTAAGAATGCCGTCCCTCACGCTTCGGCCGTCCTGTCCGCTTGGGGGTTGTTGATGCTGGCCACGGCCAGGGGCATCTGGAACCGTCCGGGCACTTCGACGCTGGTCGGCGCACTGGCCGCCCTCTTCAAACTGGTCAACGCCGCTCCCTTCTACTGTCATCTGGCGGGGATCTTCATCCTGGGCTTGGCTTTTGACCTGGCGGCCTCGCTGCTGGCCAAAAAGCTTCGGCCGTTTTCATTGTCCGGCGTCCTGACCGGCATCGCCAGCCCGCTGGCGGCCAACACGCTGTTCGGCGTCTTCATGACATTTATCATCAAGTACAAATACTGGGCCGTCGCCGGCTGGCCTAAAGTCATCGATTATATTTTTGTGTCGGGGGGACTGACGGCCTTGGCGGGCGCCATTCTTGTTCCCGTGGGCTTTTGGCTCGGCGGCAACGCTGAAGCATTGAACATCCGGAAGCCGCGCCTGGCTTTAGCCGGGGCGCTGATGGGCCTCGTCGCGGTCTGGACAGCGGCCCGGATTTTCTGAACTATTATTGAAATTGAATAGGAATAGATGAACTCTAAAACTCCGATTTCAGCTAAGGATTCTTATCAGCGGATCAAGGTCAGCCGGGATCAGTGCACCGGATGCCGGCTGTGCCTCCAGGTCTGCGGGCTGATGCATTTCGATGAAATCAACCCCAAAAAAGCGGCCATGCGGGTCGAGGCCAAGTTTCCGGACCCGGGAAAATATCGTCCCTATGTCTGCACCCAATGCGGCAAGTGCGCCGAGGCCTGTCCGGTGGGGGCCATCTCTCAAAATGACAAAGGCGCCTTCATCGTGGACAAAGCCATGTGCGACAACTGCGGGGCGTGCGTCACGGCCTGTCCGTTCGGCGTGGTCTTCCAGCACCCGGACCTGGATTTCGTCATCATCTGCGATTTCTGCATGATCTGCACGGAGATGTGCAACACCGGCGCGATCGTTCCCTGGATGAGGAAGGCCGCGGCCGGTGACGCGGAGGCGGCTCGTGGCTAGAGGATTCGCCGGAACCACCCTTCATGTGGACCTGACCCGCGGCACGATCCTGCGCCAGCCCACGGACGAGGCTCTCTTCCGACGCTGGCACGGCGGCCGCGGCGTTGTGGCCAAGATCTGCTACGATGAAGTCCCCCGGGACGCGGACCCTCTCGGTCCGGAGAATGTGTTCATCATAACCACCAGCCCCATGAGCGGCTGTCTGATCCCGGCCGGGTCCAAGGTTGAATTCGGGTCGGTCTCGCCTTTGACCAACGGCCAGGGGGATTCCAACATGGGCGGCCATCTCGGCCCGGCCCTCAAGTTCGCCGGCTACGATATGGTCATTTTCAAGGGCATCTCGCCCCAGCCGGTCTATCTCACCATCGATAATGATGCGGTGGAGCTCAAGGAGGCATCCGCCTACTGGGGGATGAAATCCCTCGACCTCGAGAAACGCCTGAAAGAGGACCTGGGCGAGGATTTTGAGATCGCCACCATCGGCCCGGCCGGGGAAAACGGCATTCTGTTTTCCTGCATCACCCACGACTTCGGCCGCCAGGCCGGCCGCACCGGCCAGGGCGCGGTCATGGGCTCGAAAAGGCTCAAGGCCATCGCCGTCCGGGGCAACAAATCGCTTCATGTCCATGATCGGGCGGGTCTGACCAAGCATGTGACGGATATCATCAAGCGTACGCAGAAGCACCCCAACATGGAGCCCTGGCAGAAGTACGGGACGGCCTTTTTCATCCGCTGGTCCAACGATAACGGCGTCATGCCCACCCGCAATTTCCAGACGACCTATTATGAGGATACGGATAAGATCGACGGCGACCAGTTGGTCGAAAAATGCCTCATCACCCATAAAGCCTGCTTCGGCTGCTGGATGAACTGCGGCAAGTACACCAAGGCCGTCATCCCCGGAAAGCCCGAGGTCCACTTGGAAGGCCCGGAATACGAAACGGGCTCCCTGTGCGGCGCCAACCTGGGAATGAAGGATATCAACCACGTGGCCTACATCAACTGGCTGCTCGACAACCTGGGCATGGATTCCATGTCCGGGGGAGGGGTGATCGCCTTCGCCATGGAATGCTTCGAACGGGGGCTCGTCACCGAGAAGGACCTGGAAGGCCATCAGCTGCGATGGGGCTCGGTGGACGACGTCGAGCACTTCCTGGACATGGTCGCTTACCGCCGGGGCATCGGCGATTGGTTCGCCCGGGGCACCAAGCAAGCGGCCGAGCGGATCGGCCGCGGCAGCGAAAAGTTCGCCATGCAGGTCAAGGGACAAGAGATGTCCGGCTACGACGGCCGCTGGGCCCCGGGCATGCTTCTGTCCTACATGACGGCCGATATCGGCGCCCATCACAACCGGTCCTGGACGATCACCGTGGACATAGCCGAAGGCCGGGAGACGATCCAAGGCCGGGCCAAGATCGTCGTCTATCTCCAGCACATCCGGCCGCTGATGGATACTTGGTGCATCTGCCGTTTGTTCTGGGGCGAGCTGGACATTACTCCCGAAGAGATCGTCGAGACGCTGAACTTAATCACCGGCTGGGGGGTCACCCCTGAGGACTGCCTCCGCACTTCGGAGATGACCTGGAACCTGAACCGCTGTCATTATCTCGAACGCAACCGGGCCGACGGCCGAACCTTCGATTATCCGCCGGCCCGAAGCTGGGAGGACAAGATCCCCACGGGTCCGGGGAAAGGAAAAGGCGTCAGCCGGGAACAAGTGGAGGCGATGCTCGATGATTATTATGCCGCCAGGGGCTGGGACCAGAAGGGGAATCCCACCCGCGCCGTCCTGGAAGACCTGGGCCTTAAGGACGCCGCGGACAACTTGGAGCGAATCGGCCTTCTGGGTGCGCCGCTTTCCGGCGGCATTCCGGCCGTGCGCGGCCAGAAATACAAGCCCAAAGCGTTTTGATGAAAGGGCAGGGGATTCATGATCATATTTTTTAAAGCCGGCAGTGAGCTGAGACACAGGCTGAATCCCGACGTCGATTATTACACCCGGCGGGTCGAAGCCGATCCGGGCAAAAGCGTCAAGGACATCCTGAAAGACCTCGGCCTGGACCCCGCTTTCGTGGCCTTTGTCTATGTTGAAGGCAAGGTCAAAAACCTGGATTATGTCCCTTCGGAGGGACAAACCATCACTCTGCAACCGCCGGTCTCGGGAGGCTGATGCGCCGCCGCAGGATGGCCATGGACCTGAGCGATAGGGAAAAGGAGCGATATCGCCGTCAGCTCACGGTGCCTCTCTGGGATCAATCCCTTCTCCGATCGTCCGCCGTGTTTGTGGCCGGAGTCGGCGGGTTGGGCGGCACGTCGGCGCTCTACCTGGCCCTGGCCGGCGTGGGCCGGATCCGGATTGTCGACAGGGACCGGGTCAGCGTGTCCAACCTCAACCGTCAAATCCTGTTCGATGAAAAATCCTTGGGGCAACTCAAGGTGGAGGAGGCCGGCCGGAGGCTGCGCGCGGCCAATCCTCATATCACCATCGAAACTTCGTCCGAGACCATCGACCGCGGGAGCCTGGTCCGCCTGGCCGCCGACATGTCTCTCCTGGTCGATGGGCTGGATAACGTCGAGTCGCGCTTCGTGCTGAACGAGTATTCAGTTCAGAACCAGGTCCCGTACCTTTACGGAGCGGTCCGCGGCTGGCAGGGGATGGTCGGGCTGTTCCATCCGCCCCGGACGGCCTGCTTAGCCTGCTTTTTATCGGAGAATAGGGAAACACCCTCCCCGGTGCCGGTCTTCGGCTGTCTTCCCGGGACGATCGGCCTGATCCAGGCCACCGAGGCTCTCAAATATATCATGGGGCTCGCGCCGTCCCTCCTCGGCCGCCTGCTGATCTATGACGGCCGGGATATGACGTTTGACCCGGTCGAAGTGGCCAAGAATCCGGCTTGCCCTGTTTGCTCCGGCCGAGCGGCTTGAGGCGCTGGACTCTTTCAGAACTTTTTCCCGGCCGATCCGTATCTTTCTTATAGAAGGTCACGGGCCGAGCCGGGTCCAGCTGTGTCAGGAGGCATCAACATGGCCAAGAAACTTACGCGATCGATTCACAACAAGATGCTGGGCGGCGTGTGCTCCGGAATGTCCGACTATTTCGACCTGGACGTCTCTCTCGTCAGGCTGATCTTTGTGGCCTTGGACCTGGTCACGGGCCTCATTCCCATGTTCTTCTTTTATATTATCGCCTGGATCGTCATCCCGGCCGGGGTTCCCCAGCCCTCCCCGCCGGCCCCGCCCGATCAAAAATCCTAATTCGTCATCTCGTTTTTTATTGACTTCAAAGAGCTTATCGGCTATTTATTAAGCGATTCCAAGCAGAGTTATTCAATGGCTGACAAAGACGAAGTCGCGTTTCGGCATATCGCCGTTGAAGGCGTGATGAAAAGCGGGAAAACGCTTCTGGCCAACCTCTTCTCTCAAAAAATCGGGGGCCGGGTCGTTTTGGACAAGTCGGACAACCCCTACCTCAAGGATTTTTACGAGGAAAAAGAGGGGGCCGCGCTTCTGGCCCAGCTCGTTTTTTTGATCAATCGCTATCACCAGCAGGTCAGGCTGGCCCAGCGGGACCTGTTTGAGGAGAGGATATTCTGCGACTACCTCTTCGAGAAGGATAAAATCTTTGCATATCAAACTCTGACCGACGAGGAGTTGGTCGTCTATGACCGGATCTACGGCATTCTCGCCGAGCGACTGGCCAAGCCCGACCTGGTCGTCTATCTCCAGATTTCTCTGCCCACCCTGCTCAAGAGGCTGTCCCGCGAGGGCAGCCCGATGGAGAAGGATATCTCCGAAAGGTACCTCGGGGACCTTATCGAAGCCTTTGACTATTTTTTCTTCAACTATCAGGTCACGCCCCTGCTGGTGATCCGGGCCGACAGCCTGGACCTGACCCGCGACGAAGACCTGGAGGTGATTATCCAGCAGGTCCGGCAGATGAAGTCCCGGCAGCAATTTTTCGTGCCGGCCGGCCATTCATCCAAAGACTTCAAAAAAAGCAAATGACTTTACCTCAATCCCGCCCGGGCGGGATGGGGAGAAAGGAGAGTTCATGAACGACACAGCCAACGCGCCTGAATCCAGGGTGACGCTCCCTGTCCTCCAGGCCAAAAAGGCCCGGGGGGAAAAGATCGTGGCCTTGACCGCCTACGATTTTCCCACGGCTCAAATTCTGGATGAAGCGGGTGTGGACCTCATCCTGGTCGGGGATTCGCTGGGCATGGTCGTCCTGGGCTATGACACCACGATGCCCGTGACCATGGACGATATGATCCTGCACACCAGGCCCGTGGTCCGGGCGGCCCGCCGGGCGCTGGTCATCGGCGACATGCCCTATTTTTCCTTTCACCGCTCCCTGGAAGACTCCCTGTCGAACGCCGCGCGATTCGTCAAGGAAGCCGGGGCCGACGGAGTGAAGATCGAGGGGGCCACTCCGCTTCGGCTGAAGCTCGTCGAGGCCCTGGTCGAGGCCGAGATCCCGGTCATGGGCCATGTGGGCCTGACTCCGCAGTCGGTCAACCGCCTGGGCGGGTTCAAGGTCGAGGGAACGGACGGGGAGGGGGCTCAGCGAATCCTGCGCGACGCGCAGAACCTTATTAAAGCGGGAGTCTTCAGCCTCATCCTGGAGAGTATTCCCCTGGAATTGGCCCGAGCCGTTACCGAACGTTCGTCCGTGCCCACCATCGGCATCGGCGCCGGGCCTCATTGCGACGGGCAAATCCTGGTCTTCCACGACCTGGCCGGATATTCCAAGGGGTACATGCCCAAGTTCGTCAAGAAATACGCCGACCTCCAAGCCGTGCTGAGCGCCGCCGTCCGCGCCTACGGCCGGGACGTCAAGTCCGGCCGGTTTCCGGATGACGCCCATTCCTACCATCTCCCAAAGGATCAGCAGCGAGGCCCGGCCTTGCGGACGAAAGCCGGAAAGGGCAAGGCTCGAGCATGAAAACGATCACGGCTTTGGCGGAGATGTCGGCCGCCGTCCGCGAAGTCAAAGCGGCCGGCCGGACCATCGGCTTTGTGCCCACCATGGGCTTCCTCCATGAAGGCCATCTGAGCCTGGTCAGGGAAGCCCGCCGCGTGTCGGACATCGTCGTGGTCAGCATTTTCGTCAACCCCCAGCAGTTCGGTCCCGGGGAGGATTTTCGCGTGTATCCCCGGGATATCGCCCGCGATTCCCGGATGCTGGAGCCTCTGGGCGTGGATTATCTTTTTTGCCCGAACGAAGGGGAGATGTATCCCCCCGGATATCGGACGCATGTCGAGGTGCGCGACCTTCAGGATCGGCTGTGCGGCCGGTCGCGGCCCGAGCACTTTCGCGGCGTGTGCACCGTCGTCCTGAAGCTGTTCAACATCGTCCGGCCGGATTGCGCTTTTTTCGGACAGAAGGACGCCCAGCAGGTTCTGATCATCAAGCGTATGGCCGCCGACCTCGACCTGGCCGTGTCCGTCGTGGCCCGGCCCATCGTTCGCGAAACGGACGGGTTGGCCCTCAGCTCGCGCCAGATGTACCTCAGCCCGGAGGAACGACGGGCGGCCACGGTCCTGTGGCGATGCCTGGAGGCGGTGCGGCGGGACTGCTCCGGGGGCGAAGTCCGAGCCGAGGTCCTCATCCAAACGATGAAGGACCTGATCGGCCGGGAGCCTTTGGCTCGGGTCGACTACCTGGCCGTTGTCCGGCCCGATACGCTCGAACCGGTCGCGCGGGTTGAAGGGGAGACCCTCGTCGCCCTGGCCGTTACCATCGGCCGGACCCGGCTGATCGATAACATGCTCCTCAGGCCGGATGGCTGGCCGGAGGGGGACAACGTCAAAAAACTCACGAAAGGATAACGTCCATGAAGAGAATCATGTTGAAGGGCAAGATTCATAAGGCGACGGTCACCGAAGCGAACATAGATTATGAAGGCAGCCTGGGGTTGGACGAAGGGTTGATGAGAAGCGCGGGCATGATCCCCTTCGAAAAAGTCCACATCTACAACGTGACCAACGGCGAACGGTTCTCGACCTACCTGATCAAGGCCAAAGAAGGCTCGGGCACGGTGGGCATCTACGGGGCCGCGGCCCACAAAGCGTCGAAGGGGGACAGGCTGATCATCGTCTCCTACGCCTGGCTGGACGAGGAGGAGACGGAGTTCTACATGCCCAAGGTCATCATCCTGGACGGGGCCAACCGCATCAGGGAAGTCAAACCCTGAGCCCGGCCTCGGGCGCGGCTATTTTTTGGCCCAGTCTCTTAGGGTGTCGAAGGGCACTTCTCCGCAGATGACGTCGTTGGTCTCGGTGTTGAAAAAGGTGGGTGTGCGGAGCTGGCCTTCGCACTGGGCGGCCAGGATGGGCTTGTAGGAACGCATCAGGTCGGCGTTCTTCTCGTCGTGCCAGACCTCGAGTTTTTCGAAGGCGATCCCCTCTTCTTTTTCCAGCTTGTCCACGACGGGCATCATCTTGCGGCAATGCGGGCATTCTCGGGCGTGAAACATGATTAATTTTTTCATCCTAAGACCTCCTGACAAAAAGACCGCACCAGCATTCTCCCTTGTCCTGCCCCTTGTACGTCTCGTGAATCCGGAAATGGCAGGGGCAGACGAGCTGGCTGTCCTCGGCAAAATTCTTGGAGATGAGGCGGCAGGGGCAATATTTCAACCCATGCTTATTCTCGTTGGCCGTCAACCCGTCCAGCAGCGTGTTCACTTTGTCCTGATCGGGGTTGACTCGGAACTCGTTCTTCTCGGCGAAGGTCTGTATCGCTTCCAAAAATTTCTCCCGGGAAAAAGAACCCTCGGCGTTCAAGCTCATCATCCGTCGCGCCTCGTCGGCCGAAACTTCGACACAGGCGTTGATCGCCTGGCAGGTCGGGCATTTTTCCGGAGGCCGGAGGCCGTAGTGGATGTCATTGCACACAAAGCATCGCCAATATTTTTTCATGGCCGGACTTCCTTCGTTTTGAATAGGGCGGCCGCCCCGAGGGGAGGCCGGCGGAATCAATCCAGGCTGTAGTTGGGCGCCTCCCGGGTGATCGTCACGTCGTGGACATGGCTTTCGCGCAGGCCCGCCGGCGAGATCCGGATGAAGCGGGCCTTGGTTTGGAGGTCCAGGATGGTCCGACATCCGGCGTAGCCCATGCCGGACTTGAGTCCTCCGACCATGATGGCGATGACGTGGGAAACGCTGCCCTTGAACGGGACGCGGCCGACGATGCCCTCGGGCACGAGCTTGTTCTCGCTGAGGGGGGAGTCCTGAAAGTATCGATCCCGGCTGCCCTCGCGCATGGCCTCCAGAGAACCCATCCCCCGGTAGGTCTTGTATGATCGGCCCTGAAAAATTTCAACTTCGCCCGGGGACTCCTCGGCCCCGGCCAGAAGGGCGCCCAGCATGACCGTGTCCGCGCCTGCGGCTACGGCCTTGGTGATATCGCCCGAATACTTGATGCCGCCGTCGGAGATGACCGGAATGCCCTTGTCCTTGGCCACGCGGCAGACATCGGACACGGCCGTGATCTGGGGGACGCCGGCGCCGGACACGATCCGGGTGGTGCAGATAGAGCCCGGCCCGACTCCGACTTTAAGCCCGTCGATTCCCAGCTCGATCAGGTCGCGGGCCGCCTCGGCCGTTCCGATATTGCCGGCGATGAGCTCCTGCTCGGGGAACTTGTTCTTGAGGAGCTTGATCCGGTCCATGACCCTCCGGGAATGGCCGTGGGCCGTGTCCAGGACGAGGACGTCCGCTTTGGCCTTGATCAGGGCCGCGGCCCGGTCGAGGATGTCGTCGCCCACGCCCACGGCCGCCCCGACTCTCAGCCGGCCGTAGGCGTCCTTGGCCGCGTTGGGGTATTGGATGCGCTTGAGGATATCCTTGTAGGTGATCAACCCTTTGAGATGGCGTTGCCCGTCGACCATCATCAGTTTCTCGATCTTGTGCTTGTGAAAGACGGCCTCGGCCTGCTCCAGCGACGTGCCGACCGGGACGGTGACCAGGTCCTTGGTCATGACGTCTTCGACCGACAGGTTGAGCCGCGTCTCGAAACGGAGGTCGCGGTTGGTCACGATGCCCACCAGGCGGTTGTTGTCGTCGGTGATGGGCAGGCCGGAGATCCTGTATTTTTTCATAAGCTCCTGGGCTTTGGAAATCTTGTCCTTGGGGCGGATGGTGATGGGGTCGACGATCATCCCGCTCTCATGCCGCTTGACCTTGTCCACCTCCTCGGCCTGAATGTCCAGGGGGAGGTTGCGGTGGATAATCCCGATTCCGCCCTGCTGGGCCAGGCCGATGGCCATCTTTGATTCCGTGACCGTGTCCATGGCCGCGCTGATGATGGGGATGTTGAGGCTGATGTTGCGGCTGAGCCGGGTCGAAACGTCCACGTCCACGGGCTGGACGTCGCTCCGGGCCGGGAGGATCAAGACGTCGTCGAAGGTTAAGCCTTCGGGAATGGGCAGGTTGATCATGGGCACCCCCTAATGATGTCTCTTTTTTTTGGACGGAATCATGGACCGGGCTTGTTTGACCCGCTGGGGGCCGGCCGCGGCCCTCTGCGGCTCCTGATAACGAAAAGATTGTTCTTTCCTCTGCGGAAAATCCTGCTCGACGGCGGGCTGGAGGAGGAACAGGTAGCGAAGCGCCTCCTCCTCGACTCGGTCCATCATGGCCTGGAACATCTCGTAGCTTTCCTTCTTGTACTCAACCAGGGGATCCCGTTGACCGTAGCCCCTCAGTCCGATCCCCTCCTTGAGGTGGTCCATGCTCTGGAGGTGGTCTTTCCACTGGGAGTCGATGACCTGGAGCATGATGATCCGCTCGAACTCCCGCATGGCCGGGCCGCCCAGGAGCTTTTCCTTGTCTTCATAATGCGACCGGAGGCTGTTGAGGATCTTGTCCCTCAGGACCTCGGGCGCGTCGCCCTCCCAGTCGATCCCCAGGGAATCGGCGTTCAGGCCGAACTGGGCGGCCAGGGCTTTTTTCAGGGAATCTACGTCCCATTCGTCCGAAGACTTGTCCGGGTGGGCGTTATTCTCCAGAATCCAATCGACCAGCGTCTCGACCAGCTTGAGGAGCTCTTCCTTGAGGTCCTTGCCCTTCAGGATCTCCGTGCGCTGACGGTAGATGGACCCCCGCTGCTTGTTCATCACATCGTCATACTCGAGGAGGTGCTTGCGGATGGTGAAGTTTTGGCCCTCGACCTGCTTCTGGGCGCGTTCGATGGCCCGGCTGACCATCCGGTGTTCCAGGGGAACGCCTTCGCTCATACCGAACCGGGCCAGCAGGCCGGAGATGCGGTCGCTGCCGAAGATCCGCATCAGGTCGTCCTCCAAGGATAGGTAGAAGCGCGAGGAGCCCGGGTCGCCCTGGCGGCCGGCTCGACCGCGCAGCTGGTTGTCGATCCGGCGGGCCTCGTGCCGCTCAGTGCCCAGGATGTGCAGTCCGCCCATGGCCACCACCCGGTCGTGTTCTTCCTGGGTGATCGGCTGGGCGGCGTCCAGGGCTTTGGTCCAATCCGCGGCCGTGGCCTTGGCCTGCTCCAGGCCCATTTTCCGCAGCTGCTCCTTGGCCAGGAAGTCGGGATTTCCGCCGAGGAGGATGTCCACGCCGCGGCCGGCCATGTTGGTGGCGATGGTCACCGCGCCGATCCGGCCGGCCTGGGCGATGATGGTCGCCTCCTGCTCGTGGTACTTGGCGTTGAGGACGACGTGCCTGACGCCCTTTTTGCGCAACCGGCTGCTGAGCAACTCCGATTTCTCGATGGAGGTCGTGCCCACCAGGACCGGCCGGCCCTGGGCGCTGAGGTCGATGATCTCCTCCTGGACCGCCTTCCATTTTTCCTCGGCCGTGCGGTAGATGACGTCCGGGTTCTCGTTTCGGACGAGAGGTTTGTTGGTCGGGATCTCGTTGACCGGCAGGTTGTAGATCGCCTGGAACTCGGTGGCCTCGGTGGCGGCCGTCCCGGTCATGCCGGCCAGCTTTTTATACATGCGGAAGTAGTTCTGGAAGGTGATCTGGGCCAGGGTCTGGTATTCTTCTTCGATGCGGACCTTTTCTTTGGCTTCCAAAGCCTGGTGCAGGCCGTCGCTGTAGCGGCGGCCGGGCATCAGCCGCCCGGTGAACTCGTCGACGATGACGACCTTGCCCTCATGGCTGACCATGTAATCGACGTCCCTCTTGAAAAGATAATGGGCCTTGAGGGCCTGGTTGATGTGATGGACCTCGTCCATGGTCTTCAGGTCGTAGAGGTTGGAGATGCCCAGGAATTTTTCGGCTTCGGCCACGCCCGGCTCGAGGAGCGAGACCGTGCGGGTTTTCTCGTCCACCTTGAAATCCTTCTCGGTCTTAAGACGGCGGATGAGCGTGTCGATTTTATAGTACAGGGCCGTGGATTCCTCGCTCGGGCCGGAGATGATCAATGGCGTGCGGGCCTCGTCGATGAGGATGCTGTCCACTTCGTCGACGATGGCGTAGTGATGGCCCCGTTGCTGGACGAGGTCCTGCAGGCGGAATTTCATGTTGTCCCGGAGGTAGTCGAACCCGAATTCATTGTTGGTCCCGTAAGTGATGTCCTGGGCGTAGGCGTGCTGGCGCTCGGCGTCGTTCAGGTCGTGCTGGATAGTCCCCACGCCCATCCCCAGAAACTTGTAAATCGGCCCCATCCATTCCGTATCGCGCTTGGCCAAGTAGTCGTTGACCGTGATGATGTGCACGCCTTGGCCTTCCAGGGCGTTGAGGTAGGCCGGCAGGGTGGCCACCAGGGTTTTTCCTTCTCCGGTTTTCATCTCGGCGATCCGGCCCAGGTGAAGGACGACGCCGCCCACGACCTGAACGTCGAAGGGCCGCATGTTCAGGGTGCGCCGGGCCGCCTCGCGGACTACGGCAAAGGCTTCAATGAGGATGTCGTCCAGGTTCGCGCCCTGGCTGAGTTTTTCCTTGAATTCTGCGGTTTTGGCCTGAAGCTCGGCGTCGGTCAAGGCTTGAATCCGGGGCTCGACCTCCCGGACGGCTTCCATCTGAGGCTGGATTTTCTTCAGGTCGCGTTCGTTCTGGGTGCCGAAGATTTTTTCGATAAGGAATTTGAACATTTGTTCATTTGTACCAGAAGAGGCCGGGGATTGTCAATTTAACCCGCCGGCCCTTGGGTTTAAGCTGATTCCCTTGACTCCGCTGGATTTTTAAACTACCGTGTCACAAAACTCGATGGAATGAGCATGACTGTTTTAGAGGGGAAGAACATTCCACGCCTATTAGCCTGCGTTTTTCTTGTAGCCATTTTTTTAGCCGCCTTCCCTTTGACTATCAGGAAGGATATGTCGGATTTCGGCGTGTGCTACAAGGCCGGGCAGAGGATTCTCGCGGGCGAAACGCTTTATAGGGCCTCGGACGGACATCTGCAATATAAGTATGCCCCCGCAGCGGCCGATATCTATGCCCTGTTCAGTTTCATGCCTTGGGAAATAGCTAAAATTCTTTGGTACCTCTTAAGCCTATTGATCTTGGCTGGAGTCGCCGCCCTTTCCTACAAGGTTATTCCCACGCCGAAGAAAAAAGCGGTGATCTTGGTGGGGTTAACCATTCTTATCATGTCCAAATATATCGGCCGGGAATTGCAGCTGGGACAGGTCAACATTCTAATAATTTTTCTTCTAACCGCCGCGGCATCGCTCTTCTTGGCTAAAAGAGACCTGTGGGCCGGCGTGATTTGGGGTGTCTCCCTGTTCCTCAAGCCCTATGCGCTCGTTTTTCTGCCTTATTTCGCCCTTAAAAGAAGGTGGAAGGCTTTGGCCGGGGGGGCGGCCACGGTCCTGGTTGGCTTTTTGATCCCCGTGATGAACTACGGATTCCAGGGCAACGCAATCGTCCTCAAGGAATGGTTCAGCTCTCTATCCCAGTCCACCCCGCGTCTCCTGGCCGTGGGCGACAATGCGTCTCTCTTCGCCGTAGTGCTGAAGGTCACTCGCGGTCAGTTGACACTGGGGGCTATGGCCGCTTTGGCCTTGGGCGCCGGCCTTATCGGTTTGGCCCTTCTGATTATGATGTTCCGCAAGAAAACGAACGGCGCGGGGGAGAGGGAAGTCTGCGAGCTGGCCTATCTCATGGTTTTGATTCCGCTTTTTTCGCCCCTGGGCTGGAACTACAACTACATCTATGGCTTTCTAGCGGTTATGATTCTGCTGAATACTTTAAGGCGATTCTCCTGGGGCCTCAGGGCAGTGGCCGTGGCCAATTTTGTCCTGATAGGCGGAACCTTAAGGGAAATCCTCGGAAAAGACCTCTTCAGATTCTATACCCGGAATTCTTTTATCGCTTGGAGTTTCCTGCTCGTGCTGGCCTTGCTTGTGCTGCTTCAGCTTAAACCTTGGCGGTCATCCGACGCGTGATCGTCAGGCCGGCGAGGCGCGTCAAGTCAGAGCGGCCGGACTGGAGCCTTCCAGGCGGACAGCGGCTGCGGCCGTCCGGTTTCGAAGAAGGGCCTTCTTACTTCTTGCCGAGGATTTCGTCCACCAGAGGTTTGGCGCCGTAAACTTTGAGCAGAGCTTCGATGATCCCCCGGCCGTCCACTATGACCGAACGGGCGATCTTGTCGGTGTAGACGAAATTGCACGGCAGGGACTGAATGTTCCCATCGAAGAGCACGCCCACGAATTCGCCCTGGCGGTTGACGACGGGTGAGCCCGAATTGCCCCCGATGGAATCCGCGGTCGAGACGAAATTGAGGGCGACGCTCCTATCGACCCGAGGCTTGGCCTGGAGGAAGCTCTGGGGAAGCTCATAGGGGTCTTTGTTCCCATTTTGGGCCGACTTGGCGTAAAGGCCGGCAAACGTCGTCTGATAGGGGACCCTTTTGCCGTTTTCGATATAACCCTTCACCGGTCCGAAGCTGAGGCGCAGAGTCCCCGTCGCGTCCGGCGGGATCGAGATCCCCTTCAGCTTGAACAGGACCCGGGCGAGGAGCGTCCCGTTCTTGGTCTCGACCGAGGAGACTTCGCGCTCATAGCGCAGGCGGAGTCCGCGCGAAAGCGGCTCGATGAGCAGGACGAGCTTGATCATGGGGTCGTTCGAGAGATAGACGCCCTCGAGCGTTCCGTCCAAATATTTCTGGCGAACGTCCAAATCCTTCAGTTTCGTGCCGGAGATGATGTCCTTGGCCGCTTGCTCCGGCGTGCGGCCGGCTAAGATCCAAGCGACTTCCGGAACGTCTCCCAGATTCTCTTCGAGTTGGGCCAGAGAATCCGCCAGCTTGACCGCTTCGAAATCATCGTAGATCGGAGAGGGGGAGAGGATGTTCCGTTTGACGGAGGGCAGACCCGCGTCGCGGAACTCCCGCAGCCGCTCGGCGTTGGGCTTGGATTTCTCCTCGGCCAGCCGGACCAGGTTCCGGGCCAGGCCGAAGTACATGGTGTTAAAGCCCTGGCCGCGCTCAAAAAAGGCCAAGGGTTTAAAGAACGAGGCATACGCTTTTTCCGCCGCTGAGATCTCCTCCCAGGCCGAGCCGAATTCTGTGTTCAAGGCCCGGTCTTTGGTCAGAGACTCCCGAAAGGATTTTTCCTCGACGGCCTTTTTGGCCATGAGCTTGGGGTCGAGCAGCCCGGATTGATAGCCCGTGATGGACTTGAAGCTGTTCTCGATGCCGAACAGACTGCGCCGGGCGATGCGTTTTTCCTCTTCGCCCTTCTGGGCGTACTCGATGCACAGGGCGCGGCGACGCTGTAAATTGGCCAGGGTGAACGGATAGCTCACATCGCGCAGGAACTCGAGCTGGGCCATGGTCAGCAGTCTGCCCGTGGAGCCGGCATGGCCGGAAACGAAGACCAGGTCGCCTTCCCTGATCCCGCGGGTGCTCCACTTCAGATAATCGGGAGTAGCCAGGGGCTTGTCGTTTTCATAGATGCGAAACAAGGTGATGTCCAGGTCATAACGGGGATAAGTAAAGTTATCCGGGTCGCCGCCGAAAAAGGCGATCAGGTATTCCGGGGCGAACACCAGGCGAATGTCGGTGTAGGATTTATATTTGTATAGGTGATACATGCCCCCGGCATAGAGCTTGACGACCGTGCACCGCCAGCCTGTTTTTTCACTGTTTTCCTTCTCCAAACCGGCGATGACTTTGTCCCGGGCCTCGCCGGCCTCGGGGGCCTTCATGCCGGGCTTTTCCGCAGCCTGGACCGTGTCCGTGACATCCTCGATGCCCTGCAGAACCAGGAATTCCATCGCCGGGCACTTGAGCTCATCGGCCCGGGTGGGGGCATAGAAACCGGACTTCATCAAGTCGCGCTCCTTGGTGCTGAGGTTCTGGATGGCGCCTTGAGCGACATGATGATTGGTCAGGACAAGGCCGTCCGGGGAGACGAACGAGGCCGAGGCGCCGCCCGGACGGAGTGAGGACAGTTGAAGATGCTTCAACCATTCAGGCGTGGCCTCGAATCCGTACTTGGCTTTCAGGTAATCCTTGGGCACCATATTGAACGGCCACAGCCCTTCGTCGGCCAGAAGAGGG
>Ga0315297_10000129_pt1 | contig 39560 bp, 57 predicted proteins | sample YL17G15_0_MG_FD_203628 | JGI IMG/M metagenome (GOLD analysis project Ga0315297, IMG submission 203628) | Sediment microbial communities from Yellowstone Lake, YNP, Wyoming, USA - YL17G15_0 | ecosystem: Environmental > Aquatic > Freshwater > Lake > Sediment | place: USA: Wyoming | collected...
CTTTGAGCAGTCTGGCAATTTCAGCAGGGCTTTGCGTTTTTACAACGGGAGGCGCATAAATTTTATTTTCCACTTTTGTCTCCTCGACCATTCGAACCTTGGCCATTTTGTGCCTCCGTCAAGAGTTAAAAAAGATGACAGGAGATACGATTCGCGATTTTTCATATCCGATCTTTGGTCCCCGATCGTGGGGGAAGAATCTGAAAAACAATCGAATCGTATCCCAGGAATTATGCCGAGAGGAATCACGCTCCGAAGAGTGAGAATCTTCTACGGCGCCCCATGAGCACTGACGAGGAGTGACCGACTCCGCGTGCAAGTTCATCTGTCGATTGTTGCTCTTGCGGTTCCATGGCACGAAGCCAGGGTTTGCGAGAGCAACGGATGGGGCACGAAGCCCCGAGTTCTCGATCTTTGCGTGAGCGTCTTGGTAGATGCTCGGATCGAGATAGGCGAACTGGCTCCTACGCGGGAGCACACAAGGGCCCGAAGGCCATCGCCAGGAATGCTCAACACAATGGTTGAGCAAAGGTTTGTCGACCATCAGCATGCGAACTCATTATCCGCCCGCGCCGAATCAAACACAAAGTCGGCGCGGGCTTAAAAGAGGGAAATTTATTCGCCGTGCTGAACAACGCAAGCTCGTTTGTAACGAGCATAGTCGCCGGTGGTGACGTCCGTGCGGACGGGCCAATCGCCGATGAACTTCCAGGCGGTAGAAACCTGATCTTGCAAACGGTTCAGAGGCGCTCTGAGAATCATCTGAATCCGCTCTGTGAAGACTTCGATTCCGTTGTTCGTAATTCTTGGCTCTGCGGTTTTGCCCGTGATGCCTGCCTCGGTGATCAGCTCATCGAGGTTGGTGTAGTACTCACGAAGCATTCCCTGCCCGACAAACAGAGCGCGGTGAACTTTGACACCCGAGGTCGCGCCGGTGTTGAAGAGCTCGCCGGCGAAGGCTTCGTCGGTCGAGTAGGTCGCCGTGAGGCCGCCGTCGACGGTTTCAGGAATCGGGTTTTCGGAGTTCTGGAAATACACGGTGCCGAGGAGTTGACCGATTGTGAAATCCTTATACATGTAGTAATCGGGCAAGGCGGTCAGCAAACGCTGCCATTCTGGATCCGAGAACACTTGGGCTTCAGAGGTCGGGTCGAGGTGGCAGTGATATTTCCCGTCGGGCATCGGGGGAACGTTGCTGGTTCGGAAACGCGAAATCGCGGCTCGGATATCTGAGAGGCGAAGGAGATCGGTACTGCTGATATCGTCAATCTTCATGCCGCCGCCGACGCGAACCAAGTAGGTTCGATCCTCGGAGACGATATATGCGCGATCGGCAACCGTGACAGCGCCGCCCGCGATTGTGATCGTGCCGGGACCAACTTCGTCACCAGCCGTAGCAGCGGAGAAGCCGACGATGGTTCGAGAGACTTCAACGCCGGCGCCAGTCGTATCCCAAATCCGAATCTTCAGCGGATTGTTTGCGCTGACCGCATCGTATCGAACGGGGCTTCCAAGCGCGAGATCGGGTCGACGTGCTTTGGTGAGTCCGTTGAGTCGCTTTACAGCGATGGTCGTAACAGCGCCCTGCGGGCCATCGGCAACCGTGTGTCCCGATTCAGCCGCGTTGAAGAGCCGATTTCTCGGGAGGCGGTTGAGTGACTGACCGGCCGAGAGACCGAGTTGCTGGGCGTTGCGCAAAAACAAATTGGCGATCGCGACCATCGAGGTCGGCATATTCGTATCGATCGCGTCCGCATAGAGATTCAGAGTCGAGGACCATTGCTCGCTCGTGAACGTGCTGGGGACGGGGTCGGATCCTGGAACGAGCGGCTTGGTTTTCGGCTTGATGAGCCCTGCGCCCGTGAACGTCATGCTGTCGCCGACCTGGCCTGCCCACAACTCGGCAGTCGCCTCGCCGCGAAATAACAGCCGAGGGAAAAGCGCATCATGAAAGGCGCGCTCAAGGGTGTTCTCCTGAACGATTGCTCGGATTTCTGGTGATTGAACGATAATTGAAAAATCAGTCATGATTCGTCCTCGTCTTGTGGTTTGTTAAACTTCCCCGTTTGCCGTCATCGTTCCGGCGAACCCTTGTGTGACCCGCAAGACGAAGACGTGCTCTCAAATATTAAGCTTCAAGCCCTGTGAAAGAAGATGCTCTCGATATTCTTGTGGGTTCATTTTTCGAGCATCTTTTTTCCCTAGTACCGCTGCGGTTTGTGTCAGCGTTCCGGGCTTGGGCGCATTGACATTGCTACTCCCATTTCCCGTTGTCGCCGGCCGAACCACTTCGCTAAACAAAACTGGGTGTGACTCTCTCAGACTCGAGAAGTATTTCCGTTCATCGAATTTCGCTTGGTCTTGTTCGCTCAAACTCTCGACGTGTTTGGTCAGCATCCGAATCGCGACTTCGACCGCGACATCGTCTCTGATACCAGCCGTGAACGCCGCCGCCATCAAGGCCATCTCAGCGTCTTTTGCCTCGAGGCGTTGCTCGAGATCTTTTCGAGCTCGTGACTCTTGGCTCAATCTTTGATTCTGTGACTCGTAGGTCTTCTGCCACTTGCTGCGCTCTTTGAAGAGTTGACTCGCCTCTTTGTTGCTCTCGGGTTTGCTCTTATCCGAATCCACTTTCTGAACTTCTTGTCGTGGCGGTTGCGCTTTGACTTTGCCGCTCTTGACGCCTTGAATCAGCCCCTTGAATTCATCGACGCTCGATAAGCCGAGCTCTTTTACAATTGAATCGATTGCCTCTTTGCGGCCCTTTTCGCGTGCGTCATCTTTTGCTTTTTTGAATGCGTGTTGCGGAACGATAAAATTCTTTCCGTTCCCGGTCGTCGAGAATTCCGACTGTTGCCCGTTCCCATTTTGCTTTTCCGATTGCTCGGTCGGCATCGGTGGCTGAATAGGATCGATTGATACTGGTGCGCCGAGCGGTGGTGAACCGCTTGTCTGAACTTCCTGCGTCCCATCTAGCATGTCGTGTCCTTGTCTTGGGGTATCCCGTCTGTATTCACCGACTGTTCACCGCCGTCGTCACGTATCTGCAACGACAGAATGACCGCCGACTATTTCAGAGCGCGATTCCGCCTTTTGGGGTGATTCGGCTCTCGATAGTTTGAGAGCCTACGGTTAAACAACTTTATACAAACTTAAACAAACGCATTGTATAAGTGTGGATAAGCGAGCAACTCTTATACGCTGGCGAATTTTTCGGTCAGTGCAACGACAGTGTTGGGCACGTAGCGAATGACTGCGCGGGTGACTGTATTCGGGAAGGTAATCGTCTTGCCGTCGACTGAGAGAGCCGCGATTCCAACTGCCGTCGAGGCGCCGCCGGGAGGAAGAAGAGGAGTCACAGCGGAGTCGCCCGCGAGATAGGTTCCGACGCTGGCGCCGGTTCCCGAGGTGACAACACGAGCACTCTGAACAAGCAGGGCGCCGTTGCCTGGAATCGTCACGCCTGCAACGCCTGTGATCGTGCCCGTGTCATATTCGACGGCCGTGAACATCGTGCCGAGGTCGATCTTGGCGAGCGCGTCAGAGATCTTGTTGGGGTTGGCTTCGTTCAGAACATTCTTTAGGGTCTCGACAACGGTGGTTGTAGTTGGCATTTTTGCTCCTTAAGGATTGGTTACGCTTTCTCGCCCAGAAAAACTTTTACGGTTGTTGCGGTCGCCAAAACACGAGTGAGATCGATTGCCGTGATCGGAACCGTTTGCGACATCAGAATCAAAAATGAGTCGAATGGAATTGCCTGCGTCGTGCCATCCGCGCTTGTCAAACGCGCTTTAACTTTGCCGCCGAGCGCTTTCAAAATTACCACATGCGCATTGACAAGCGTTCCGAATGGAACCGCAACCGGCGTATCGACCGAGAGTGTTATGTCCGAGGGTTGTTTGCTCTTCAACGCAAGCGGCTCATCAATCGGCGTCGCCAACGAAGGGTCGAGCGACGTCAACGAGAGCGGCGTGACGGTATAGCTGCCGGATAAAACGAATTGGTCGGCCATCTCAACTCACGAAAAAAGGTTCACAGCAATCAGCCCGGGCCAATCTTAAAAGGCGAGGGGTCGGGGGCCTTCGGCAACGAAGCCTGTGGAAGTTTTGATTCGGTGTCTTTGTTGTCGGCAACTTCGTCTTTGTATTTTCCATATCGCTCATCGAAAAGTTCGGCTGCGCTTTTCTGAGAGGCGGCACCAGCGTTTGCGAATTCGACCCAGAGGGGTTGGTCAGGCATTGGCGTTCTCCTATTGGTGTTTCGTGCGCCCGCTTATTACTTTGTCGCGCCGAACGGTGAAGGCGGACTCGGCAAGGCTGGCGTTGTGGGGGGTGGTGGAGTTTTTACTTCCGAGTATGATCCCATCGCGGAATCGTAAACGTTGACGACTGATTTCTGACTCGACTGCTCGGCCTGTTTTGCAAGCTCAATTGCACAAGGCATGCGTCCCTCCCCCGCTCAAACTAAAAAGGCTTCTTCTGAAAACTGTTTTGCTTGTCGACCATCGATGGAATGTTTTCGGCGTAGTGACCGTGCGGCGCGTGCGCCATTCCCGTCGTCAGCATCTCGCCGCATTGCGAACAAATGGGCGCATCCTGACCGAAGCCTTCTCTGGCCGTTCCGAGTTCGAGTGCTCGTGTTCGCGGTGTCCTAATCGTTTTCACGCCGGGATGAATCGCCATTGCGTCCTCTATTTCTTGATCTCAAACGGCAGGTTACTGTGTGTCAGCGGTCGAGATTCAAAATCTTTCCACACGATCATTCCAGGTTCACCGGGGGCGAGTTCTTTCGATGGTTGCGATACAGGATCTTTTAACGCCGGTCGCATTTGCGCATCAAAAGGAGATTCGACAGAAACTTTTTTTGAATCTCCCGCCCCTTTGAAATTGAATTCAATTCCCATATCGCTGACTCTATCCACAAATACAACCAGAGCGCAAGTACTCGTCACGCTACTTTGCCGCCGATACGTTTGTACACGTGGGCGATCAATAGATAAGGGTCATTGTGTTTCATGCCTTCGCCCTCTGGATCGACCGCGTCTTTAGCGTCGTTCCACTTGTCTTGATCTTCTTGTTCGGTAACCCATTCGGGGAAATCGTCGAGCGCGAAATCAAATCCCTGCATCTTCTCGACGAGCTCTTCGTCGGGATTTCCATCATCGATTTTCTTTGCTTCCTCTTCGACGATGGCCGAATAATCTTTCTCTTCTTCCTGCTCGCCCTCTTCTTTTTCCTCGGGCTCATCGACCTTGGGATTCTCTTTCGCGTCCTCGTCGGCCTCAAACTTTTGTTTCGCCTTCATGGGGAATGGCGGCTTCTTTTTATTCTGCTGAATGAACGCGTTCATTTTCTTCGCAGGAATTGGCATTTGTTTTTCCCCTTTAACGGTCGGTCAAAAGATAACAGCGAAACGGTACACCAAAACAATCTGTCGAGACAAGAAGTCATACGGCGATCTTCTTTTTGAATCTGCCGAGCACATCGATTTGTCGCTCTCGATAGTGCTCTTTCAGGTGTTGCGAGTGAGTCGTGACAATCAAATTCTCGAGACGGTTATCCCAACACCTGCCATTCTTATGATGCACGTCTTCTTCGGTTTTCAATTTGCGTCCGAGATGACACTCCATCATGAAACGATGCTCCAAAATATATCCGCGTCGGCCAACCAAAACCTCGACGTACCCATCGTCCCGAATTTTGTATTTCCGTTTCGGGTGCCGTTGTCGAATTGCGTGCCGCAAAACTTTTAGAAATGACGGCCCCAATTTCGCCGGGCGTTTCCTCATAGCGCGGTTGCACGCTTTCCGTTTCGCCAAACCCAACCAGGAATTCCCCAGTCTCGTTTCCATGGCGACACAACCGCGCGGTCGTTCGGTCGATTGGGCGGGAATGCCCACTCTTTACCTTGCAATGATTCGGGTATCGCTTCGCCTTTCGGTGTCGCGGGCGGCATGTAAAACATTTCGCCGACGCCAGCGACCTGCCCGTGCATTGCGAGTGAATCGATTGCCACTCTATCGTCATACGGGTTCCCGTCCTCGTCGACCATTTCCTCCCACTGCATTTTCATTCCGGGAACTTCACGCGCTGTGTCTTCAATAGCGTCTCGGTGCGAAGCATTGTATGCCCACGCTGTTTCTGTACGGACTATTCTTTCAGCCTGCCACCACTCGCTCTCGATGGCGGGGAGCACGCGCCCGATTGCTTCATCTTGAGTTTCTCCCGTGAGCAGTGACATGGCGAGTTCTCGCTCGACCGCCTTCACGGTCTCTGCGCCATGTTTTGCCATGCTGCTCTCGTGCATGCGAAGCAAAGAGATCTTTTTTTTGTCGATGATTCCGTAGAACCTCGACGCTTCCTCGAGGGGCAATTCAATCGTGGCGCCCGTGAACTTCTTCTCGAGTCGCCCAACGTCCTTCAAGAGCCCGCTCACCGCTTCTTTCTGCGCCTCTCGCGTGACCGACCCGAGCTCGGCCGCCATCTTCGCCGATAGCGTTGCCTGCCCGTCTTTGATTTGAGCGAGTGCGAACCGCATTTGATGCGTGGTGAAAGTGTCCGCGCCGCGACCTAGTTGAGCTCTGAGCTTCGCCTCTTGCTCTATCGCGGCCTCGTGATACATGCGGCTGAGAGGGAATACGCCTCGGCGCATAGAGAGACGGAGGAGTCGTTGCCGATGCTCCTCCATCACTTGCTGATAGTATTTTCTTTTCGCCGATGCCACGTGCCCCTCTTACTCTGAGAAAAGACGATGGAAGAAGTTTGCATCGACCGCGAGTTTACCGGGAAGCAATCGCAATGCGGCGAGTGTCAAAGCTGCGCTTCCATCAATTGAGAAATCACCGAGTGTGTTAGTACCGGCAGTGAATGTTGACGAAACGTGAACCTGATTGAACGCGCTATCGCCCATTCCCGCGCCAACCATATTGACTCCCCATCCGGCGTTTCCGCTCATATCTGTGGTGCCTAACATAGAGATATGGTTATGCGGCGTAGAGATACGAATTGCGTCGGCGAGATTGTTAATAAGCTTTGAAGCACCTGCAACAGTAATTTTGTTTGCGCCTTTGCAACTAGAGCTTGTAATGTTGACGAAATAAGCCATATCAATTGCCGCCTGAACGCAAGCGGATATTTCAGAATCAACTAACCCTATACTATTAAACGCTTGATAAAGGGCAATTCCATAACGGCAATCTCTAATTATAATTCCAGAACTACCTGCAATTCCCCCCGTGACTATTGCGTTCTCGCAATAGACGCCACATCCTTGAACGCCTGTCGACGATTTCCACCCCTCAAGTATCGTATTCGTATGCGCTATTAAAGTTGCACCTTTTGTAATTTCAACTGCACGCACGCCCGTTAAAGATCCCGGCCATATAAAACAGCCAGCTAAAGTTAAATTACCCGTTCCCCTCAATTGAATTCCGTATGTTCCAGTAGCAGGTGCAACCGCGTCGACAACACACGAGGTGAAACTAGCGGCTCCGCTTATTGTCAATTGAATAACGTTCGAGTTGGTAGTTTTGCCGCGAAATAAACAACTGGTAGAAACAACCGCCAACAATCCTGTGCTATTTAACGCGCCAAAACTTCCAGTGTTGCTGGCAACAAACTTTAGATTTGTAAGAATGACCGCGCCGCCATTTGATGCCGCTCTTGATTCTGGAACACGAATTGTAATCGGCGTTCCGGGGGATGGCTCAATGCTGACGGCCTGCGTGCAAAGCTCAAATGTCTGTCCATTAAATGCCGTGACAGTTGTATTTGAAGCGGTGATCTCCAAAGTGTCTATTGTGTTTGACGCAATCGGAAAATATTTTCCTGACTGCGCGCCGCTTGTGACTTTGACGAATTTCCCCTTTAGGTCGTTCACCGTCCAGCCGGCGGCGGCCATTGTTATGAAGCGCGTGCTAACGCTTGTGAACGTTCCAGATTGCACACCCGTTGCCGGGGTAATCAAACTCCAATCAAGACCGATGAGGCTCAACAAAACACCGGGGGCCTGAATATGCGTTGTGATCTTGATTTCCTCAACATAGGTGCCCGCTTTGATATTGATTGTGAAATTGTGACTGAGCACGTGAGGTATGAGAGCGATCGCCGCGGCGATTGTTTTAAATGGCGCTAGAACCGTTCCTGCATTCGCATCGTTTCCGAGAACCGTATCGACCCAATATGTTGCGTCCGCCTGCGACGCTATCTGTGAAGTGGTGAGAATCCCAGAAAGCTGTGTCGTCGGAAGTTGCCCCGAGACTCTCGACGTCGGAAGGTTACCATCTGTCTGTGAAATCGGTAATTGTCCCGAGACTCGTGTCGTCGGTAGATTGCCCGACGTTTGCGTCAATGGAAGATTGCCCGATATCTGCGAGACGTTCACGGGTGGATTCTGTTGCGTCGAGATCGGATTGATTCCAACACCGGGAACGGCAGTGATTTTCAAAATGCTATCGACGACCTGCGCGCCGCCGAGATTGGCAACGATATTTGCTTCGGTATCCTCGAATACAATTCCTTGTCCTGGGCGTAAAATTCCATAGTAGGGGTACGGAAGTGATATCGCGGCGCCGGAAATGTTCGTGATCATCATTGCCATTTGAGTGTCTCCTATCGTGAGTTTATGGAAGTGCGCCTATCCTGTTCTCAACCATCGCTCGTTTTTTGCGCATGCGGTCAACCAATAACGGGTTCAAATTCCAACAGCGCACGCTGGTTTTTAAATCGCGATTCCATCGTGGGAGTTGATCTTCTCGAAGCCAAAGACGCTCGGCCAAATATGTGCCATCTCGATTTTTAAATCCTTGGTTTTTTACTTTATGCCAAACCTTCAACCATCCTGCGGGAGCACTACGCTCCGTTACCGCGATGAGCGATTCTTGTTTGCTCGCCCACTCCCAGAATTGTGCATGATTGAAATCGCTTTTACACCCGACGCTGTATGTGTCTTTGTACGGCGGGTCGCAGTAGATTAAATCTGCGCTTATACCGGCAGTTAAATAATCAGAGAACTTGAAAATCACATCTCGAATCTTTGGCGCCAACTTGATTAACGTATTGCGCGCGCTCAACGCGAAGTTTTGTTTAGCTGATTTGTATGTATATCCACACCATGCACTGCCTCTAAAACTACAACCAAATTTTGCAACCGCCGTGCATGGGTCGAGTGGATCATTTTTCTCTCGTAATTGACACCGCATTCGCTCTGTCACAAGAGGTGGCTTCCAACCTGTTTGAACTGCCTGTAATAAAATGATCATCGACTGCTCAAGATCTGACCCGTAGCGTATCCATGACGGCGGCATCTCTGCAATTACCGATGCCGCCCCGACAAATGGCTCCCAATAACTCCTCGTCGTTTGCGCGGCAAAGAATCTCGCAATCGGTTTTGCCACTGTCGCTTTGCCGCCAAGGTACATCATTTATCGCCCTCGGGCGTGACCTGCGAAGAGTCGACGCCTTCCTCTCTCGCCTCTTCGTGAACGTTGTCATGACAGCTTGCACAGATAGTGACAAGGTTCTCGGGCGTGCTCTTGTGCCCCATCTGGCTGAGCCATTTCGATTTGACGATGCCGCCCTTATGGTGCACGCCGATGTTTTCTTTTCCGCCGCAAACCTTGCACGTATATTTGTCGCGCCGCATCACTCCCAGTACTAGCGACGAAGAGAGCCCGCCTTCGCCGTCCGACTCGAGAGTCGTTCCCGCTTTGGCTGCTTCTTTGCGAATGCTGGCGAGCGCCTTCTCTTCCTCGGGCGACGTTTTCTTTTTGCTCTTCACATACTGTGCAAGTTCTTTGCTCATGCGCCCTCGCTCAATTGTGTCGCGACCTGTTCGGTAATAGTTTCCTTCGGTCCTTTGTCGATCTCAACTAAACACCACGATGGCGCTTTCGCCGCTTCGACTTCGAGCTCTTTCTCGCAACTCTTGCACGCGTAGGCGCGCCCCATCGCAACAAATTTGCCATAGGTGAAATCGACCATCGGCACTTGCCCATCATTCTCGCGGGCGAGTTGCAATAGGAATTGTGGCGAGCGGCGCGAGACCTCTTTGATATCGCCGAACGTTCGCACGCAGACCTCAGCGGGCGCCCCACATTTATCGCAGGCGCGACCACCGAAAGCGTATTTGATATGCGCTTCCTTTGGCGTCATCTGCCCGCCCATAAAAGTTTTGAGGTGATACGTCTTGCCCTGCCTCTGTCGTTTGACTGCCATGATTTTTTTCTCCCTTACGACTGGTGCACTACTCTCTCTCCGTACACATGACCGATATAATCCCACGCCACCGAGAATGGACCAACCCCAAATCGAATCGCTCTGTCATCGATGAAGAGGTCGACGCTCGGCTTCCCGCCCGCGCCATCATCGATTGCGTCAAACACTCCTGGTAAATATCTCGAGATGAAGTCGAGCATTTGTTTCGCGCGCGCTTGATGAATCGGCAGACTGCTATCGCGCCACCACTCGAGGTTGACTTTCTTTTTGCCGGCCTTGACGAGCGGGTCGAGCGAAGGGTCGACGAGCAACGCGCTGCTCAACCGACCCGACCACAAAATCAAAAGATGCCCCGCCGCTTTGAGCTCAAGCAACGCCTCTCGCGCGCCGGGATTGAATTGCAACGGCGACTCGAGATCGTCGTACGCGCGATCCTGATTGACGATGACGCCATCGAAGTCGACCGCAATGATCATCACATCTCCTGAACGACTGGGATCTCAATCGATGATGGAATTCTAAAACTCTGAGGAACGCACGCGTGAACGACCGCGATGAATAGCGCATCTTTTCGTCGGTCGTTCTCAGTCAACATCGAGTACGGGAGAATCGACGGATGCTCTTTCTTTGCGGCGTTGCTGACGATGCCGTATTTCCAACCGTCCTTTTCTTTTCGATGCAGCCAATTCTCATGCGCGCGCTCGGCAAGGGAAACACCGGGATTCTCGAGCAAGAAGATGACGCCTTCGATTGTCGCTTGTCTCAACCAATCGGGAGCGTCCTCCCATCTCGGTAAGGTTGTCTCGCCGATCACCTCTCGATAGGCGCGATTCGTCTCGTGACAAATCTTTGCGATATGCTCGACGTTCATCATGACATGTCTCCCGGCGGCGGCTCTTGTAGCTCTGAGGGTCGAATATCAATCGCGTTAATGATCTCACTGGCGGTGCTTTCTGAGAACGACATTGGGAACGCCCCGGTAATGACGGAGACAGCGGCTTCTCTCGAGAGCAATCCTGATTGAACGGACATGAGAATCTGCAAGAGACTGGCGATCTGCGCGCCGTTGAGAGCGGTCGATTGAATGTCCTTCTCGATCTCCGCTTCGTGTGTCTCTGGTTTTTGCGTTGACAATTCCTGAGTTCTCATGTTAGGCATTCTGCCTAACATCATGTTCTCGAGTTCGGCGTCTTTCTCGAACCGCTCCGACTTCAACTTCTTCAACATTCCCTGCGCATCTTCGATATGGAAATACTCGGCGACGAATTTCGTCGCGTGCTCATCGTCGATAAGCCCACTCATTTTGGCGTTGCCCGCTGCACTCGTCGCCGCTGTGACGTCCGTGAGAGTCGGGTCGAAGTATTGTGGCCATTGCAATTTGAGAGAGTAATTCGGACCGGCACCGAGCACGCGCGGCTTCTGAATCGAGACACCGTTCTCGTTTTTCGTCACGCTCGGCGGGAGATTGATGGTCTGTTTTAGGACCGACCCGTCCTCTTGCACGCTCCCCGCGCCGAGTTTCTGAATCGCTTTGATCATGTCGAGGATGAGAGGCTTCACGCCACGTTCTCCGTACTGCTCACGCATGACGTCGGCCTTGGCGAGCATGCTCGAGAACGCTCTCTCGATCTCTGTCGCCGTGCGCTGTGACTGCTCGGGGTGCTCTAGCACGCACTGTGCGACCTCGAGAGCGTGCTTGCGAAGCATTTCGATCTTGCTCATTGCGATCTCGATGCCCTGCCCTGTGATCTCGAGATACTTCGCATCGCCGTTCGGAATGTGAAGCGCGTTATCGCTGCCCTTGATGATCTCGTCCATGCGAGCGGCCGAGGTGATCACGAGGGTAGGATCGCAGTTCGCCTGCGTACCTTTTAATCCGCTCGACATGAGCGCATCGATTGCCTCGATGAGCGGATAGACGCCCTGACAATCGGGGTCGCCATCGATATCGTCTTGCACCGGGAGGTTTTGCACCCATCGCACCGGGCAGAAACCGAAACCGTGAACGACTTCTTTTCGCGCGAGGTTCTCCCAATCGGGCTCCTCGCCATCGTCGACGGGCACGGGCTCCCAGAGCACGTCCGATGTTTTCGTGATGACGCGCCGATACCAGAAATCAATTGGCTGCCTGATTCCCGTTCTCGGGTCGAGAATCTCTTTCGTGAACATGTGTCGCTTCTCGATCGATTTGAGCACGAGCTCGAGCTCGTCTTCAAAGTCCGGGATCATCCAACGCGGATCGTGAATCTCGATTCGAGGAAGCCCATCGATAAATTGAAACCCGATGACGACCGTCCCCATCGCGCCCCCGTACTCGCGGGCGAGCATCATGAGCGGCCAAAGGCGCGCCTCTTCGACCAATGCGCCGACGAAGTCCTCGGTGAGCGGATCGCCCTCGATACGAATTTGAGGGTGATGACGCTCTGAGAAAAGCAATCCCGAGAATCTATCGACGATGACTTTTGGGAGAGCGTAGGGCGCGGTTGGCTTTCTGAACTTGTTCGGCATCGCGCTTGTCGACATCGATTGAAAGCCGGGCGGGAGAAATCCTTTTGTCGCTATCGCCTCGATCTCGATCGGGTCGATGACCTCGTTGCCGTTCCAGTCGCATTTCCTCGTATCGTAATGCTGGCATCGATACCAGGCCCACAACCAATTCAATTCTTGCTGACGCGGCGTCAGACCGAGTCTCGCGATTCTCTGATTGGTGACTGCCTGCGCGGCGCGATCGCCGAGTCGCCCGCCGAGTTTTTGCGCGATCGCTCCCACTAGTCTGCTCACTCGGCCCATATCGACGCGGGTTGCGCTGCTCATGTCGGTTGCCTTTCTGTGGGCACTCGATACCGCAGGCCCTTGATTTTCAATTTCGCGAGTTTGACTCGAATGAGATCGCGTTTGAGTTGCGATTCGTAGTCCGTGAGCACGGTGCCTGAGAGATGATCCATTTCGTGCTGGATCGAGATCGCCAACGCCCCATCGCCCCCGATCTCAATTGCGTGACCGTCTAGACCAACGCCGGATAACGCTACAACGCTCGCCCTTTTGATTTTTACGGCGTGCTTGGGGAAAGATAAGCACCGCTCCTCTGAAATCAACTGAGCCCCGTTTAGGAGCTTGAGCGAGGGATTGACGATCGGGATGATTTCCTCGATGTCTGCCTTGCCTTCTGGTTGGCTGTGCTTGACTCGGATCGCGATGACGTTCACGAGCTCGCCGAATTGCGGCGCCGACAATCCCGAGCCGCCGAAACAAGCGAGCGTCTCGACGAGATCGGCCATGAGCGCGCGCAACCAGCAAACGTTTCCCTTGCGCAATAGGTCGAGGTGAATCTCGTCGACGGGCTCGCACCTCGACTCAAGTTTAGTGGTCGGCCAAATGAGCACGGGTCGAATCACTACTCACCTCTCGCGATGATTTTATCGGCGACGAGGTCGAGTTTCTGCACGAGCTCGACGATGCGATCAACTTCGTCGAGCACCGCGAGTCGCCCGCCGACGTCTGATTTTGCCTGCGTATCGTACGCCTTCATCGAGATCGCTTGCGCGTGTCCGAGCAAGAGAATCGAGAGTTGACGCGCCGAGCATTTCATATCGAGCGCGAGCGGGTCGGGATGAAGTGCTTGATTCGAACGAGCGCGAGTGGCATTCAAGAGCTTATTCGCCATCGATATCACGGCGCTCGGCACAGGCGGAATGAGATCCATGGTTTTCAAGACGCAATTGAGACAGCGAATCTCGCCGAGCTTTTCGCAATATTGCCCCTCTTTGACGGGCGCTTCGCAGTCTATACAAACTTTTTCTGACATTGATTCCCCCTCCTGAAAATCATCGCGACATCAAATCGATATAGCCTGATTTTACCTTCACGTCACCAATGCGAACGCCCTCGCGTGCGAACCACATCGCCATCAGACAATCGCCAGTATGAGCGTTCACGTCGTAATTGCATATTTCGTCCACAAGCGGTTCGAGTGAGGCGTGCACTCGGCCATTGCTGCTGGGTATCGACCACTTGCCCATTGCCATTTCGGTCGAGAGAGACTCGACACCAAAATCGGGATGGACTTTGTTTGCACCCGTTGTGAAAGGGATGATTGGAATAACTCCCAATTGAGCCTGACCGAGTTGACCCATCTCGTGGGCGAACTGCACAATGTAATCTTGCGCCGCGTTGTTCTCGACGACACAGATTGATTGATAGCGCCGTTGAACATCGAACAAGCGTTTGAGAATATCGATGCCCTTCCACTTCCCTCGCTCGACGTTGATGATTTCCCGACACCCGTTTTGATAAACGAGAATCGTCACCATCGCGGTGAAGTCGTTCGCATCGCCTCTCTTGACGGCGAGGTCGACGCCCGTATAAACGCGGCATCCGTACGGGATGATGTCGAGCTGGAACGTGAGCGCTCTGCCCTCGCCATTCTTGAGCGCGATATCGAGCCACTCCTTTTTGAACCTCGCCTCGGAATCGTCGCGCGCTATGCAGTCGAGTTTTCGCGGCGCTTGAATCGGGCCGAGCTCTTGACGCTTGAGTGCGATGCGCTCCTCGGACCATTGGTCGGGCCACCGAGGTTTCCCATTCTCGTCTGTGATTGGATATCGAAATGCTTTCCATGCCGGCGTCTTTGCCAGGCGGTGCATGAAATCATCGGGATGCCAGGCGGTGCCGACACAAATCACCCGAGCATTTTCTGTGAGGCGGTCGACGAGCGTTGACTCGTACCAATCCCAAAGGTCATCGCGCGCGCGTTTCGTTCTCGTGTTCTCGAAGTCGAGTAGGTCGTCGAGAATGAGGAGATCGATTCTCGCGCCCGTGATGTTTCCGTGAATGCCGCACGCGAAGACCGTCGGATCCTTTGAAAATACTTTGCGCTTCACCTGCATTTCAGTGTTGTTCCACGGCTCGTCGGGCAAGAGATCGGGAAAGATCTCGTGAAGCGTTTCCGATTTCTCGATGTACTGCTGGATCGCATAACCGATTTTCACTGCCTGCGCCGAGGTGTTGCTAACGATTGCTACTCGCAACGCGGGATCGCTACCGATGGCAAAGAGAGTTCGCCCTATCGAGAGTTGGTTTGTCTTGCCGCTCTCGACGTGACTCCAGATAAGCAATCGATTGTGTCGATTGGCGAGCGAGTGCCAATGATTCTGCGGGATACTCTGTTGGATACGCTCGCCCGTTCGCTCGTTGCGAAGCACCGCCTGATTGAAGACGGCGGGAACCGTTCGGGCGAGCTCTAACTCTACTTGTCTTGCCGCCCTCGTTGCTCCCTTGAATAGGTCCGACCGCGAGTCAGTGAACTGGGTTGCCGGCGCCATTGCGGCCCCCCGTTGATTCGATGATGACTGCGTCCGCACTTGATTCGGCATTCACCTCTGAACTTGACTCGGTGAGCGCGGGATTCCAAACGGCGTCGGCGCCCATGCTTTTCGCCATCTCGATCGTGGCGAGCGCGCGTCGACATTCTGACTCTGCTTCCTCGACGGTGATATTCGTCAGCCCAATGATCTCGGTCGGCGCTCCGACGAGCAGGCGCTCTAACACGAGCGAGAGTTTGGCGCTCTCATTGCCATCCTTGATGAGCTTGCCGATTGTCGCAACGACTGCGAGGCCATCCTTAACGCCTAGCTGCTCTGTCTTGAGTTGCTCGCCGAGCTTCGCCGCGAGTTGAAAGGCGCCGCCTAGAAGCTTTTGAGAGCAGGCCATGAGCGCGATGCAATTCTCTCGCGCTCCTCTGACCATCTTCGTCTCGTGGGTGCGGATCTCTATCGCGTCTTGTCGAACGACCTCTGACTTGATGCTCGCTGTCTCGAGGTTGCGTTTTGCCTTCTCTGACGCCACTCTTGATCTCGCCTCGAGTTGCTCTTGCTCGACGACATCTTTCGCGGGGTCGAAGTACTTTGATTCCCAGCCGACCTTCCAGCACTTTGTGGCGGTGCGATACTCAACATTGCATTTTTGCGCCACGTAACTAATATTGCCGGGCTCTTCTCGAAACGCCTCTAGCATCTGCTCGTAGAGTTCACGACTGATCGCTTTTCTGCTCACTCAAATTCCCCCCGCACTAGCAGTGATAAAATCAGGCTTATCCAATAAGACGATATCTTAGACCTAATTTATCCGGCAGTGCAACCGCTGTTATTCTGGGGGATTCAATCTCTCATCGCAGTCGCCCGGTTTGGAAGCCAAGCAAATATGCGGAGCGAAGCGCTTGTCGGATTGTTTCTATACTTTCCTCTTGCTGGTCTTCTTTAATCGACGGCATCTCCTCCACCACACTCTTTGCGAGCGAAGTCATCGTCATGTCGTCCGCCATCGATCTCGCTAGAATTTCTTGTTGATTCATTTCATCCCTTCCACTCCGCAAATACTGCAGACAAAGATGGTCACCGAAGATCCTTCGACTTGTTTGGAATGTTCTGCGGCACGAAAATTATGTGTGCACCCATCTCGGAGCGTACCTAATTTTCTACGTTGGAGTTGAAGTCGATTCTGAAGTTTATCAATGTCTCGAGTCAGTTGTCGGCATTTAAATCTTCTGTCTTGAAGATTCATTTCATCCCTTCCCTTTGTTTGAGAGGTAGGTTCCAACCGACGTCAACGCCGAACCGATAGGCGACTCGCATCGCTGATAGGATCAATTCTATACTTTCCTCGCGATGATTGAGTTCATCGGTCGATAACATCGACACCATCGATTCCACACTCTTTGCGTGTTCGCGCATCGATATTTCATACTCTCTCCGAATCTCGTACCGCTGCTTTATTGCCATTGCGGCGGCTTCCTTCATGTCGCTTTCATCGACTAAAGCCTTGGCTTCATCGATCGTGCTCTGTGAAATCGTGATTCCCATTTTACCTCCTAGCATCTCTTCCAATTTGACCTGAATACAATAATTTCCTCGAGGAGTTGTTTACGTTCACTGTTTGAGTAACAGGAAGGATTGATGATGTATCCTTGAACTCTATCTAACAGACTCAAGATCGCTTTACATTCCGCTTCTTTTCTTTCACGTCCTTCATCGGTCGTGCTCTGTGAAATCGTGATTCCCATTTTTTCATTCCCTCATCGCAGTCGCCCGGCCTGGACGCCGAGCAAATATGCGGATCGAAGTGCTTCTAGGATTGTTTCTATGCTTTCTATGCTTTCTCTTCGAGAAGATTGATGCTTGCGATTAAAGAAGTCTTCCACATCCTTTGCGAGCGAAGTCATTGTCTCATCGTCCGCCATCGATCTCGCTAGAATTTCTTGCCTCGCTGCCATTGCGGCGGCGTACTCTCTATCGCGTTCATCGACCGAGGCCTTGGCTTCATCGATCGTGCTCTGTGAAATAGTGACACTCATTTTTTCTCCGTTTCTATTGGTCAAAATCAAACACTATCCGCAATTCGTCCGTGGCTCTTCCCCCAAGCATAGCCTCCAAACTCGCTAAAATATAAAACCACGAAGGGTCGAGGACATTCAAAAGAGTCGTCTCGGAGTTTACTCGAAGATCCGTGAAGGTCTGCCCATAGTTCACAGCCAGCAACTCTTTCAAAGTTAAATAAGATGCGTTGTATCCCGCGTGGTTGTGCCAGGGACGACGTCTGTTTCGGGGTGACGCTTCGTCTGTTGGATAACCTCGTGGCGTTGGAAGTATTGCCGGAACACCTGCATCGTTTATAACTTCACCACCCGTTAAGAAGGCGAAGCGAGCATAGTTGCGATCCGATAACGATTCGGGCGCGTTTAAACTAGCCCATACCCCATCGGTTTTGATCTCAACGTAAGGATTAATATCACAGCCCATTTGTGTTTCTCCTTGTCATTTATTCCTTCGTCAGCGCACTACGAGGTTTCGATGTTCGCCATGAACCACGAGCTCGGCGTCGATGATTAAAAAATGACAATGAGCTCTGAATGCCATGACCTGGCCCGACGACAAATTCACCGCGCATTCATCCAGAACATCGACCTCTTGCTCAACCTTCGCTTTATCCCAGTCGCCCTCGGGCAACCCATTGACCATCACTTGAGGAATATCTATCTTCGGCACGAGAAACTTTCCCAACTTCAGCCATATCGTGGTCGGCAAACCATCGTCGATCTTGAAGAGCGTTCCCGGCGGCATATGTTCAATGTGCCCCTTCCAATAGCGCGGCTGTTGCGGGTCGTATGCGAACTCGCCATTGATGTCGTGCGCGCGCGGCGTGTCTCTTATCGTGATTCCCATTCTCTCATCCTTCAAGGCTCGAAGCCCGGTTTGTAGTTTGTAATCTCCCTCTCTAACTCTTTCGCGACACGCTCTCTGATAATGCAATCGTCAGCGTGATTGGCGACCGCGGGCACTACTTCGAGCACTCCTTTGATCATCTTGATGGCAGTGATAATCGATTCGGCATCATCGTCGCGGTAATCTTTATCCAATGTCACTACCAAACCTTTATATTTGTCGGTCATGTTTTCTTCCTTTATCCTCTCAAGCTTTTCCCCAAGCCACGCAGCGTATTTCATGTTTTCTTCCTTTATCCTCTCAAGCTTTTCCCCAAGCCACGCAGCGTATTTGATGTCATCGGCATGACAACGCGCGCAAACATCTTCGCTGTAGAATTCGACTTGGCCTTTATGATTATCGCATCCGTGGTACCTGCACTTCGTGTTGTCAATTTTAGTTATCCGAAATGGCCCGCACTTTTCCTCAAGCCACGCAGCGTATTGATCGCGATCTTCTTCTGGATCATCTTGATTGATCCAATCGGCCATTTCACCCATGGTTCACCCGCCGAAAAGAAATCGTAGTAAGTTCGCCACTTGCTAACTTCTTCGCAAAACTCATTTTATTCTCCCTCTATTTATATCCTTCTAAAGCATTAAGGTAATGCGCCATGACGTAAGCCTCTTTACAAGAGCCTACTAAAAACGGTCCCTTACGAACGTAGTGATTATGGACTAACCATTTCCCGTAATAGAACCGAGTGTAAAATTCATTCAACTCCCCAACTTGAGGTCTTAGTCCCCACGGTCCTCGCATTCGCCAATGCAAATCTCGTTCAGCATCGACTACGGATTCTGGTATTGGTCGCCCGCGAGACCACTCGATTTGATCAGATAACTCGATAGCGAGTTTGTAATAAACACTCTCACCGTCAAATACGGCATTTAGAAAATCGCAAATATCTTTGTTCATTCTCATACTCTCTGTCGATAGGGTTTGCCGATGGGTCGCCGCCGTGAGTTCGCCACTTGCTAGCTTCTTAGAAAAACTCATTTCACCCCTCTCTTATTCTCTTGCCGTCGGCACTGAATAGATAACGCTCACTGTCAACGTTGACGACGGTGTTCAAGCGCTTGGCGATGCCCATCCCATGATTCTTTTCCAGCCCGAGACTGACCGCCGCGTCGAGGTGCTCGTGAATCTCCTTTTCTATCTCCTGCAATAATCTCTGAAACCCACCCTTTTTGATCGCGTCGATGAACTCCAACTTTTCCGTCGCCGCTCTCAACTCCGAGATGACCAACGTCGCACGCGCCGCGCGATACTTTTGATCATCTGTGAAACCCTCGAATGCCTCCTTGAACAGCGGGCAATTATTCGATGCAGCCTTCACCATTTCGGTTGTATATTTCACTGTGTGTGCCATGTGTTTTTCTCCCTATTTCATATCAGAATTAGCAAGCCTTATCGCTATTGCGCAAGCACAAAATCCAGGGTTATCCTTATCTAATTGGAATTCGACTTTTGTACCATATTGAAACGTCACATCGGGATCTGCAACAACATAATATCTGTCTGCAGTCTTAATCATATTGTACGTTTTCAATTTCGTGTGATTCAAAAAATATCCAAGCATGTGTTTTTCTCCCTATTTGTACTGCGAACGCCTAGTCACACTCTCTGTCGATAGGGTTTGCCGATGGGTTCATGCGCTCGACCGAAGCCACGAGGTAGAGTTGCTCGCCCGCGATTTTCATTTCACTTTCCTCTCTAGTCTTCAGATATTTTTATTTCCCATCTAGTCAAAGAAGCGCGCAGGATTTTCCGACACTTCGCACAGATTGTATAACGCACAGTCTTAGTGCAACACATACAGCGGCACTGGCTTATGACCTCGTCACATTCGGAACACTTCGCAATGAAATGGCTCATGGTTCTCCCTTTACCTTCATCGTCGACTTGTACGCCCTCTTCCTTCTCAGCAAATGCCCACGCACGGCTTCCTTTTCCGTCGCGTAGCGCACGCATTCGCCATCATCCGGTCCGCCAAAAACCATCGTCTCAAAAATAAGTGGCGCACCTTTGTCATTCTGACCGTGACTACTTCCAAGCCAAACGGTCGACACACGAATCTTGCCGCCCGTCAAACCAATTACACGGTAAGTGTTATCGTTCAACAACTCGATCCACTTCTCAAAACTGATTGACTCTCCATGTTTGTCGCGCCAGTCGATTTCGGTTTTCATCGTCCGCACTCCTTCAGGCACTTGTAAAAATAACAGGACGCTTCGGCGTTCTTGATCCCGATGAGGCGCCTCTCAACATCGGGCGCTTCGCCGGCGTCCTCTATCCAAACATTTCCGTTCGCCGCCTTCGCCACCTGCTCGTCTTGCTCTATGACGAGACCTCCATCGCTCGAGATCTTGCACTCAAAACAGAGCGCGTCCTCGCGGCATATGACCGCCTCGATTCCACAGCCCGTGAATATGAGCATCGCCAACGCTAGGCTTTTCATTTTTGCTACCCCCGAATTGCGTAGTTTTACCTCTAACTATTTTAACAGCAACCTGCCGATTTCTAACGATTTTTGTAGGAACCTAAACATTTCAATTGCGTCGCAGCTTGCGTACGATTGCGTTGTTACGTATTCTTGAGTCCTCCGAATTGCGTGCCGCTCGATCTTTTCTGAGGAGGTCGGGCGGCATTTTCTTTTGCCCCGCGCGTGCGGGGAATGCTGAGATAAGTCAACAGACAGATCAATGGGCACGGTTCAGCCCCGCGTGTGCGGGGAAACAAAATGAGGAAGCCAGGCGGGAGTCGAACCCGCTTGAGCGGTACGGCCCGGAATCGAACCGGGACATCCGGGTTGTCCAGGATCCTGCTAAATCGTGATGCCGCCCTTGTCGGCCACGTTCGGGCTTCCTGTATCCCCCAGTCGCCTAGGGTCCCCGACTTTGAATTTCGCTCACGCCTGGTCGCGTGCGTGTCACCGTCCACGCCGCTGGCTTCCTCGCGCTTCATCATCGACATGACTCGATGTCGTTCAAAATTTTTCCGCCTCTCACCATCATCGTGGGAGCCCATCCATGCTCGACGAAATTCAACGCCGCCTCTCTCGAGTAACCTTGCGTGACGAGATAGTCGACAAACGTTTCCTTCGTCGGAAATACCGGCGAGATGGGCGAGCCTTCGCTTACCGTTTCCCAGAGCTGATACCCCTCACCCTCGGGCGGTAACTCTTCCTCCCACGCTTCGTACTTTGCTTTGACCGCGGCATCGATGCCTGTACTATCACAGATAGTGCACCTTCCCCAACCGGGGAGACCTGCTATCTCGAGGAGTTTTTGTTTGAGACTGAACGTCTGTCCCCATTCTAGAAGCACCACTCCTTTGGGCTCGCCCGATAACGCGACGAATAACTCATGGAGTTCTTTTGCGCGTGCGTTTCTATTGGCATCCGTGGGGTTGGTCGCCGATATCTGAAACTCTTCCAACCATTTATTGAACCAGCGGTCACCCGCCGTTGCGCCTGTGCCGCCACAATGCGCGCATTGCTTCCAGTACGGATTCAGAAAACCTTGCCACACCTTGCGCAAAGGCCAATTGAAATCAAGAGGCACCCGATAGATTTCTCTTCCCATAATTTTTCTCCCTTGAGCGCCATGCGCTATTAACTACCTGTGAAACTATCGCTTTGAGAACTTTTTCTTTCCATACTGCTCTGAGATAGGCTCTCCCTGTCGGCAGAGTTTATTCGATATTTTCGAGATCGTCACCTCGTAATGGTAGACCTCGACGCCGATTCTCATTCCTATCGTACACGTGACGATTCGTCGACGGGCACCGCATCGCTGGCACCTTCCGACGTGCGCGCGAAGAGTCGCCGACCAACCCTCAGGGAGTTTCTCTTTGATCTCCTCGTAGATCTCGAATTGCTCGGGCGTGCACGAGATGTTGCCATGCTCGCTCGCGAACTTGACGTCCTTGTCCTCGCAGTATTCCGAATCGCAAACGTCGACGGGGCGCATCGAACACCACCTCGGATACGTGTCGAGACCGTATCGAGTAAGCATGATCTTCTTGAGCTCGGCGAGCGCCTGCTCATGACCGAGGTGTCCTTCTCGCCATTGACGCAAGAGCGCTTCCTCTTTTTGCGCGTCGGCGTGTGAAATCAAATTCTCAATCCGTTCGTTCTCTCTGCTCATCTTTCACCTCTTGCAAAGTCACCCGTGAGAGCGACCTACGATATATTTCTGCTAGTACTCTGACCTCCTTCACGTGCTGTGAAATGATGGCGCACTCGTCTTCGAGGTCTTGCACGGCCTTTCTCACGAGCGCAAACTGTTGTTCGAGTACACCCGTCGCCGCGCTGAAATCCGTTGCGGTATCCATGATGAGCCCTCCCCGCATCCTCGATATCACCCCTCTTCGAAATTCCGTATAAAAATAATTCGAGGCCTTGAATTTCGAGGCTCTCTCGTATTTCATGCTAAAAAATTCCAGCGTTGCCAAAATTACTACTTTCTTCCTTCCCCCGGCAAAGACCCGCCGGGCACGTACCACTTTGGTTTTGGCTCTTCTTTCACGCAAAGCAAAGGGTCACGAAAAACCGTTTCCGGCGGGTTTTCTGCGACCAATCCGCCCGCAGCCTGGAAGCCATGCAAGTATGCGGATCGAAGTGCTAGACGAATATCAACTGCTAGCACCACGTGTGAATCGAGCTGGTCCTGCAAGTGACTTTCCATGTTATGCGAGCGCAAATATTTTTCAACTAAACCTGCCAATGCTTTATCTAGGTCGTCCATGTTTTATCTCCGAAAGAAACGCCCGGCAAGATACACCGGGCGTGAAAGTTATTATCTAAGTCCACAAAGCAAACTCGCGAGAAAGCGTCATGCCTTCCCATACCAAAGAGACGAGAACGGCGTATCGTGAATAGATGCCGTTATCACAATTCCCACAGGTCACATGATGATGGCGTGGTGTACACTTAGAGGGCAATAGAACGCTAACACGAGCAGTGAGATCGACATACGCGGGATACAAATCGACTGGAAGAAGCGTCGCATCCTCGGCAGAATACTCGACCGACCGCTCAAAGCAATCGTCCGCACATCGCGGGCAATCGTCCTTATCAAGCTGTTTGTATCTAGGAATTTCCTTCATCGAATCGAAGAGAATGTTTCGCGCAAACTTACGCAAGTCATCCTCCGCTAATAGACCAGCGCGATATTGATCGGCAAGTGAATTCGCCGCATCGTGTTTGCGAAGAAACTTTTCAATGCGTTCTTTTTGATTGACAAGCCTTTGACGGCGCTCGGCCTCCTCGCAGTCTTCCCTTTCTTTCTCGCGCTCCCGCGCATCAAGGATTTTCGCGGACAGATCGCTAATTCTCACGCTCAACGTCGGAGCGCTATCACGGATTTTCTCCGCACGATCAATATCTACAGTGCATGGAAGTCTGCTAAACAATTTGCAATGCCGAATCTCGGTTTCAAGATAATCGATCTCAGCATCAATCAATCGCGCTTCCGAAAAATCTCGCGAGTACGCCACGAGCTTTTCAAACTCCTCGAGAGGCATCTCGACCTCGGGCGAAACCGCATCGCCCTTGGCGAACAAATGCCAGAGCATATACAGCGTTTGATGATTCGTGTTATCGACGACCTCACCCGTCGTGAGATCGATGCGCCCGTAGGCACTCAATTGGGTCGCGGTCCCTTTAACCGTAACGAATATTTTTTGAGGGGGCACACCGAATTTGTCGGCATATGCAGCGAGATCGGGCGTCGCCCAATTGAGGAAAAAATGGTTAACTTCTACTTCGTGACACCGAACTACCATTTTCGTTTCCATTTGTGCTCCCATACCCAGACAATTCCGGGCGCCCTGCAATATCGAGCGAGACAATTCTCGCCCGAGTGCTTCACCAGCAGTGCTACGCTCTCTTCCTCTCAATCATCGATGACTTTCCATGTTATGCGAGCGCAAATATTTTTCAACTAAACCCGTCAATGTTTTGTCTAGGTCGTCCATGTTTTTATTCCTCTAATATGGATCATCATTGACCCATCGACGACAATCTGCCGCCGAAGTTAAAAAAGGTCCTTGTCCAACAGGCTTTACTACACGAAGATCGGCTAAAGAAGAGATCTCCCATAGATTCTCTATTTTCTCTGTGGTTCCAAGCCGCCCAAAATAATGAACTAGCGTGGAGGTGGTGATTCTCGTTTTCTGGAACATGAATCCTTTGTACGTAATAGTTTTCATTTTCGTTTCCTTTTGGCGCCATGCGCCATGCGCCAGGTTCACTTGGAGGATATTTTCGCCAGAGCGGCCGCGAAGGCCGCGTTGAAGGGCGGCGCCGTAACTACTGGTACCGGCGCGACCGCCGGCTGAACTATGCCCGCGTCGAGCAAAAATGCGGGGGAGACCTCGAGAGTCGTGCCGTTAACGATCTGTCGATACTCGGCAGACCGGCGCTTGTATTCATATTTCTTATAAATTCCACCTTCCTGCACCGTGAGCACGGTGCAGAATGAGTTGCCCTGCAAATCCTCTCTAGCAATTTGAGACGACCCCGCGCCTTCGACTGGCGCGATATCTTCCCCGACGACTACCCAGTCATTCCCGGCTTCGAGCCGGTAACACGAAATACCGGCCGACCGGCCGAGGGGAACAAGCGTCCCCTTAAAAATTTTCCGCCCCTGCAGCTCTTCCGACCCGATTATCTCGAGGCCGGTACGCCCATTGATGCTGTGGTGTTTAATCAATGTTTCCATTTTCGTTCTCCCTTTGGCGTCATGCGCCATTAACTGCCAGTGAATTACCACTCTCTACTCGTTAGTCAAATCTGGTCATCGTGTCGACGCAAAAACGACACGAAACGGTTAATGTAAGCTAATGCGTTTCCGCAGTAGTCGTCCCAGGCCTCTTCCTTCTCATCGACCTCACCCACAGTAACAGATGCGATATCCGCTTTATCCCAGTCTACAACCTTCCCCATCGCTATCGCGGTAGGGACATCATCCTCTTGGACTGTTTCGCCAAACTCCGTCGTAATGACGGTACAGAAACCCTCACGGGTTTCTATAATTTCTCGCCATCTGCAAACTTCGTCACCACTCGAGTCAATCGAGTGGTTGGTGAATTTCAGGGCCATGGTTTAGCTCGCTTTGTTAGGTTGTTTACGCTGATCTCATCGGTCGAACAGATCGACAAGACTGCTGGCATCATTGACTTCAACATTCGGGGTTTCCATTTTGATTCTTCTTGAGCGTCACACGCTCAACTATTTAATTTTCGCAGGGAGATTTCCTAAGCGAGTTGCCGTCGAATTCGACAATCTCAAAGCTTGAATCCGCTTCATGTCTTGAATCTGATATTCCTCTATCAGCAACCGTTGCGCGTTCGCCAGTTTCACAAGGTTTTTTATCTGACGCGCTGTCAGGTAGTGATGAAGCGTGAAGGTGTCACTAATTGGATCAAGAGCGCGAACAATCACGCTTCCCCCGCCAAGCCATTCAATCTTGAAAGATTTGCAAGTCCGACCGTCGCTCCAAGTTTTAACCGGCTTAACGATAATTTTGCTTTCCATTTTGATCTCCTTTGAGCGTCACACGCTCTCTTGTTTCTCTACTCTATTTAATAAGTATAAGCGAAGTGAGCGAGATATGCAAGCGCTTCGCTCAACTATTTTTTTCGTCTAGCAATTTCAATCGCTTAGCCTCTTTTTCGAGTAAGAGTCGCTTTGACAATATCTCGCTCGTCCTCGCCATAATCGCGGCAATCTCTGCCTCGCAGGTGTCGCACCCGTGGGCTCCTCTATCGCCCGCGAGATGCGCTTTTGCGGTCGCGCAAAGATCGTGGGGTGGATATCGCGGGCATTTCACTGGTTGTGTACGCTGAAGATTATCACCGCAATTAAAATCGTCGCAGTTATGGCACGCTTGAACGTGCGTTTCGCGACACACCTCGGATGGCGTCTTCTTATTCACTGGTTGTGTGACTCCTGATTCTCACTGGCAGTGTCCAAACTTCCCGCGAAAAAATCACTCCATCGTCGACAAAACATAAACCACGAGTGTCAGCACTATCGCGCCGATAACCGCATCGAACAGATCGCAACACACGGTCAGAGTCGCACGAGCTTGAGCCACACTCGCCCGCCGAGCACTATCACCGACCCGAGCTCGACAGCGATCCTGTGCCCGTACAATCGAGGGTCGATGACGTCGGCTCCGAGTTGCGTTCCCGTGGACCCCTTGAAAATGAAAAGCTTATAAACGACTTTGTCGCCCTCGGTCGTTCTTAGCAAGCGCAAGTGCTGACGTGACACTCCCTGTGAAAATACACCGGGAACTTTTCCGAGGTCGAGGTCGGGAAAAATATCTCGTTGCGGGTCCTCTCGACCGATGAGCGTCACGTCACTCTCGATCCAGTGCGTTACAATGGTCTCTCGACCGTTCGAGTCGAGCACGAGGAGCGCATCGCCATGACGTTCGATCTCATCGTTGGAAATGTCACCGTCACTCTGCTTATTTTTTTCATCGCGTTTCTGCTCGGCAGTGTCGACGACCTGCGAGGATGGCGCGCCGGCGTTCTCTTTGTCGTCTACGCTGCTCTCGCATTGCTGTTTCTCGGGCTCTGGCTGCCCCGCTGTTGGTTTTTCCCCCTCGGTGGGGGTGCTCACTAGATCGGGCGCCTTTGCGTTGACGGTGAGGGCCTCTGAGCCTTCGAGCGCTTCGGCGGGAATGAGCGGGAAGAGATCGGGCGGGGGCGGCAAATTACCCGAGAGCAAGTCGCCGCCACAAGAATCGCATTTGATCGCCTCGGAGTTCTCGGTCACGCAAGAGCAAGTCGGGCATCTCTTTGCCATTTTAGTTCTCCTTCTTCTCGACCTGCAAACCGGGTTTCAAGAACGCGGGGCGCGCGGCGACAACCGTGCTCTCGACGACCGCGCGATTGACGGCGTCCATCGAGGTCAATCCCTCTGCGATAATCTCATCGAGTATCGCCTCGTAACGCTGTCTCATTTTTTCGTCGTGCAACTCTGCGCACCGCTTCACTAACACTCTGAGATATTTTGTCACCTCGTTGATACTGCCCTCGCCCTTTTTAAATTTCTCGTGCGCGGTCGTGAAATAGGAAGTGAGTTGAGTGATCGTCACTCGACGATAGACCTCGGAGACCTCTGCGTTTGCTAGCTGTGTCAGTTTTCTATCTGACACGAGCTCGACCGAGAAGAGTTTCTTCTCCGTTTGGTCGACCAAGTTCATCGCGGGAACGTCATAAAAAACGGTCGCTTCACACACAGTCTGTGTACCAGCGAGAGCGCTCTCCACGTCCACCACAACCAAAAACGAATATTCTTTTTCTGATTCGACATTCCCGACAATAAATTTTGCGGTCCGCTTGCTGTCAAGTTTTAGGTTGCCGAGGAACGCCTGCTCGGGCGCGGCCTTGTACGCGAGACTTGCCTCGACGGTCGAAGAGAATTTGAGCTCAAGGCGCACGTTCGCCACGACGAAATTCTCGACGCGCCCGACGATTCCCATCAGCGTCTCTTTGATTTTCTCGCTCTCGTTTGCAGCGAAGACCACGCCGTTGGAGCTCGTGACCATTTGCAAAAGATGATCGGCTTTATAGTCGGCTCCCATGCCGACCGCGAAGAGTTGCACCTTTGACTCGGCGGCGGCGAGCGCAACCGCGCTTGCCGTTTCCGGGAAATCGGCGACGCCATCGGTCAAGAGGATGACGACCGAAACGGGCTTTTGCCCTCGCTCGCAGGCGCGCGTTGCCTCTGTGATCGCGCCGGTCATATTCGTTGAGCCGCCGGCGAGATCACGAATGGCGTCTATCTGAGCGAGAATCTCGGAGCGGTTCGCATCGGTGACCGTTTCGTTGTCGAGCAGAATATGAATGCGCGATTGAAACGCGATGAGCGAAAACTTTTGATTCTCGCTGACCGATGACGCGATCATCTTTGCCGCATCGATGGCGGCGTCAAGCTTGCCATTCACGAGCATCGATGCACTACAATCGAAAAGCAAACAGAGCGACGCGTCGACTGGGAGCGAGACCTTCTGGTCGATGTCGACACCCGGCTTTATTTTCACAAGCAGTTTAAGCTCGTGCTCGACACCCGTCATCAACTTCTCGTGGTCACCCACCAACTGTAGATCTAACAAGTTCATTTGCTGCCTCGCTCTTGTCATTGGTCCAAATGACATCTAATGTCGATTTATCTGGCATCCGTCAAAAGATTTGGCTCCTTTCCCGTTGCGTCCTTGAACCGTTGCAGAGCCACAGCAACGTATCCTGGGTTAATCTCGATAGCACGGCACTTCCTGCCAAGCTGTTCGCAGGCGATCAGCGAGGTGCCACTTCCGCAAAATGGCTCTGCGACAACGTCGCCAGCCTTCGAACTGTTCGAGAGCGCGCGTAGATACAACTCGACTGGCTTCATGGTCGGATGAAGGTCGCTCTTATGTGGCTTGTCGATCTCCCACGTCGAGAACTGGCTGGCATCTCCGTAAAACTTGTGTGACCCGTCAACCCATCCGTAAAGGATCGGCTCGTGCTTGTAGTGATAATCACAGCGCCCCAAGACGTGATTGTTTTTGACCCACACTAGCATGTGGCGCAGTGGAAAACCGCTTTGGCGCAAAGCTAGGAGGAGGAGGAGGAGGTCGCCTCCCTGCGGCCCGGTCACATAGTAGGAGGCGCCAGGCGAAAGCGATTCGCGGATGGCTGTGAATGCGGCGACCCAGAACGCGCTCATCTCATCCGGTGTCTGATGATCACCATCGATAGGTGTCTGAATGCAATTGCCCCGGTGACCTGCATTCAAAAACTTGTTCTTCGACGCATAAGACACACCGTACGGCGGATCGGTGACGATGATGCTCGCGAGGTCTTTTCCGAATAACCGCTGCACGTCCTCTGCCTTCGTGGTGTCTCCGCACAAAAGCCGGTGCTCACCAAATTCCCATAATTGCCCCGTCTCGACCTTCCACTCCTTCCGCAACTCATCTGCTCGATCGATCTGTGGCTCGGCATCACTTAATTCAACATCAGACACATTCAACGATAACATTTCAGTTATGTCTGATTGTGTATAACCAACACCACTCAACAAATCTTCGCTTTGAAAACTACTCATCATCGCAACGAGTTCTTTTTCATCCCAACCGCCGAGCTCAACCAATCGATTGCTTGCAATCAAATACGCTTCGGCCTCTTTGTCGTTCTTACTCCACCAGCCACGAATAACCGGGATGATCCAATCGCCATTTTCATTGACGACAACACCATCAGGCGGCGTTCCTCCCGATGATTTCAATTTTAACAGCGCGGCTTTTCGCCCGTGCCCCGCTACAATTCGATTCGTTCGCTCATCTAAAACAATCGGCTCAACATAACCAAAACGACCGATGCTGTTTTCAATTTGATCGCTGTGCAATTTTGGATTTTTAAGAGCGTCTTGCAACGCATCAATGGGCAAGCCTTCTATTCGCAAACTCATTTTATCCCCCATCAACTCATTAGTTTTCCATCTTCGATTTTTAAATGTAACGCTGGATCAAGCAAGTCTTTTAAATCTTCGTCATGCGAAATCACCACGACCGCGCGACGATTGGCGAGTTCTCGAACCGCTTCAACCACCCTCGGAACGCCGACCGAATCGAGACCGTCGAAGCACTCGTCGACGAACAGCGTTCCCGCCATTGTTCCGTGCGCCGCACTCGAGATCTCAGAGAGAGCAAAGAGCAACGCCACATCGATTCGACGTCGCTCCCCCGCGCTCGCCGCCTTGTAGCCATACCCGCCGCCGGCTCCCTCGATCTCGAGGCTGATTGAGTCGGTCACGCCGCCCGATTTCTTTTCCTGGTAGGGCGACAAACGCAAGCGCAACCCCTCGCCGGCGATACGCTGAAGCCAGGTATTAGACATTTCCGAGATGGCGTTCAGCGTCGCCCCGAGCACATGCGCGCGGACGCCTTTTGTGCCGAGTACCTTTTCAGTAACGCCAAGCTCTTTGAAATCAACTGTCACAGCCTGTAAAATATCAGCCCATTTTTTCTCGAACTCGATTGCCGCCTTCTCGTCTATTGCCGCTTTCTCTTTGCGCTCCAATGCGCCCGCTCTCTGTGAGTCGTATCGAACTTTCTCCTCGGTGAGAGATTTCGCTTTCGAGATTCGTTCTCTGATTTCCTGTAGCGCTTCTTTGATGTCCTTCGACTCTGACTCGAACTCGTGCCGCTGCTCTTCGTTCTCGATGACACTGGCGGCGGTTGCGGCCTTTGCTTTCTGCAATTCAGTTCGTTTTGATTCGACCTCTGCTTGAGCCTTCGCCCGAGATTGTGGCGGAATCTTTTGATCACACGTCGGGCAAACGGTGGTGTTGAGGTGCACGTCAAAACATTTCATGGTGCTCTTGAGCTCGAGCTCGGCGAGCGCCACGTTCTCATCGATCTCTTTCCGCTCCGCTCTCAATTTTGATATCAACTCGACATTGACTCGCTCTGCCTGTGTGAGTCGAATGAGCCGCGCGTTTAACTCTGTCAGATCTTCAATCTCGAACGTCTTCTCAAACGACTTCAGCACGTCCTCTGAAAGCGCCAATAACTTTTGAGCAGACTCTTTTCTCGCCGTTCCCATCACGAGACCGTTCTCGGCTTTATGAATTGAGACCTCTGTGTTTCTCAAATCCCCTCGACACTCCTCGAGAGCCGCATCAAACTTTTCTATTCCGATGAACGCTTCGAGCAATCGCTTCCGCTCGGAGTCGGTCGACTGCGTGAAGCACGCGATATCGGTGGCGCTCAAGACATGCGTTCTCTGCCAAACCCAATGAGAGCCTATCTCTGATTCGAGCGCTTCTTGTGCCTTGGTCGTCGAGGCGAAGTTGATCTCTTTAGCGTTTTCACTGCGTGTGTCATACCAAAGCAAGTTTATCTTTGCGCCAAGCTTCCCACGAATTGCGGCCACAGTATTGGTGAATACCTTGACTTCGCCGTCCTCGGGGGTCCATGGCGTTGTACCTCTGAGAGTCTTCCCCCAAAGCCCAACCGACACCGCCTCGACGAGACTTGACTTGCCCGAGCCATTCGGACCCGTAACGAGAACGATTCCTTTCTCTGGCAGTGTGACTTCACTCTCTCTGTGCTTCATGAAATTCTTGAGCACTACTTTTTGAATCTGCATTGTCGATCCTTAACCAGGTGCCACAAGGTTGAAGCCATACAACTTTCTCCGATTGCACTAACCGCTTTTGCGATTCGTCCATCTCAAAACACGCTTCCACTCGATGTCGCTCTCCCACGATATTCTGAAGGCAAACAGCAACGAGCCCGCACTTATTACATTTCACAAAATGAAAAGGCATTTCATCCTCACAACCTCAAATATTTTTTCGAGAGAGCGAGCACCTTATCGCGATTCACTCCCTCCTCTATCGGCATATTTTTCACAAATGCCGCGAGAGACTCCGCCAATCCAGTTTCACAGCGAGCCAAAGTCGCAGCGGTGCGAGCCTGAATTTTATTCGTTTGATCATCGGGGAGCACCTCATAGCCAAGAATCGCATTCTCTTCTTTCTGTTTGCCGAGCCACTCTGATGCTGCCTGCATTCCGACCTCATCTGTGCTTCTCATGCGCGCGAAAACAAAATTCCCTTCCTCACTCAACCCGCGAAAGCGTTTCAATTCCGAGGCGTCGGGTTTCTCGCATGAAATAAATCTCGGACCTGCTATCTCAATGGTCTCTGTTTTTAGCTGCTTGTTTTTTATTCCTTCAACGATTGTCACTTTCCCAACCGCATCGTCGAACGCATCTCGCCAATCGGTCGGGCAGAGACAGCCCAATTGCACAATGTGAATTCCATTGAACGGTTGCCACTCGACGTGCCGATGCCAATGCCCCGCCATCACCGCGTCAATTTGATACTCTTTACAGAGCGTCAAGAGGCGCTCGATTGATATCGAATCGGTTCCCGCCTGCCCCCATGCTGGCGTAGCAGAATCCCAGATCCCTAAATGACAGCCTAAAATTCTAAACGACTTTTCCTTAGCCGCACCGCTAGTGAATAATCCCGCCAAAGATGCCTCGAAAGAAGCCGCAGATCTGAAGGGGATATGCCACACATCGCAGCCGGCCATCCGAGTACTGCAACACGTGGTGACAATGCGAACGTTTTTCACAAACGCCAATGGCCCGAGAGCGTGATTGCCTGTGTCGAGAACAACCTGCTCATGATTGCCGAGTAAGATATTTATTGTAAGGTTTTTGTATGACTCTAGAATTCGCATGACGTGCGCAAGGACAGGCGGCTCGGGGCGTGCGCCATCGAACAAATCCCCCTCGATAAAAACCTCTGAGCACCGCGCATCATCCGCGGCCTTCAAGGCACGCTCTAAAACACCGCATGCAACCGCACAGCGGACGTTGATTCCCGAGACTCCGGCGTCCTTAAAAAAGGGAATATCGTTTAGAGTTTTGTGATTAGCGATATGCACATCCGAGAAAAAAGCAATTTTCATTCTGCAACCTCCGCCAAATCCGTCTCTTCATTCTCAGACTCTTCCGTATCGATTGCCGGTTCACTCTCTGCACGACACCAACCGCAAGCGTCGAGTTTTATTTTTGCTTCTTCGGCAAAAGGCTTCAACGCTTCGCCTCTCAATCCTCGAACGTCCGCCGGCTTCACGAGCCCCAATAACTTTGCTCTCTCGAGTGTCGACCAAGCGTTATCCCAACCAGTCGCGAAGTTCAGACGTACTACCGCTTTTCGATAGGGTGACGCCATTCGATTCTTGGTTGCCAAGAAAGTGATAGACTTTGCGATTTTCTCTTCATGTTTATTCTCGACGTGCTTACCTGGGTAAAGCTGAAGTCGAATCGATGCCGCAAACTTCACGGCTTTGCCGCCCGGTGTCGTCGATGAGTCGCCAAACATAACGCCGATTTTCTGCCGAGTCTGATTAACAAATAGTAAACTACACTTCTTCTCGATGGCGAGCTTCGATAAAACTCTGCATGCCTGACTCAATATTTTCGCTCTGCTGTCCCAAATAGCTTTGCCCTGTAGTCCCTTCAAAACCTCAGCTTTGGTAGCGCATGAGGCAATGCTATCCCAAACCCCGAGCGTGGGCACATTGCCCGGTAGCTGCTCAAGTGTGAACGCCATTTTTTCAATCGCGTCTTCCATGTGGTCGGGCTCAAGCAGAATCACACGTTTCAAATCAACGCCGAAAACACTCGCGCGTTCGAGATTCAAAGCGTTCTCTGTCTCGCATAAAAAAACAATTGCGTTCTGTTCGAGAGCGCCCTTGATGCAACTCCAAGTGAAACTCGTTTTCCCACCTGCCTCTTCGCTATAGAGCTCGACGATGCGCCCGACAGGCAAGCCTTTGCATCCGAGCACGTATTGATCAATCACATCGATTCCTGTCGAGAGAACCTCGACAACATCGCTCTGACCGCCCTCGCCCAACACGCCCGCGCTATCACTGCCAAACTGTTTTCTAATTGCGGCGATGATCATTTTCTGTAAGTCTTCCATCTTCTTTTTCTTCGCCATTTTTTCTCCGTTGCGAGATAAACCTCTTTTCACATTCTGTATGGGAAAAGAGGAGAGCGCCCAGGCCATCCGAGCTTAAGCGCTCTTTTTCTAAAATTGGCTGGGGGTTGGAATTGCACCAACACGGAGTCATCGGCCCAACTTGATGACTTGCCCCGTCTATGGCTCGGGCTCTGGTGCGCGAGCATCTCCCAGCGGTTCGGCACGACTAGCACTATGAGTATTCGATAGAACGATATGGGGGAAAGCGCTATCGAGCTCAGAGTTCTATTCGCGCCTACAGCGGAATGTCTTCCTCATAATCGGCATCGGCAATGTCCTCTTGGATATTTCTCGACCGAGGTTTCGCCTTCAACGCGTGCGCTTCTTTTTCTGTGCGACGCATGGGCGCTTTAGATTCCTTTGCCTCGAAGCCTCCACTCTCAACCTCGGCAACGAGGTCTTCGATCTCATCAATCGTTTTGGTGAGGATGAACTCGTCGAGGTCAACCTGCGTATCAATCCACGTCATGTCGCCAAGCGGCGTTCGATTTCGCGCGGGGAGAATTACGTACTTGGTATCATTGCGAGTCATACCCTTGCGTTTAACAATCAGATCGAAACCGTCCACGGGGTCTGTGAAATCGCCGCCGCTCTCGGGATCGTTCCGAATCGATATCATGCTTGAGAAAATATTCTTCCCGAAATTCCAAACTCGTGGCCCCTTCTCGGGGTCGCCTCGGTCAATCGCATTTGTGTAGGCGCTCTGTCGAGGTGCGAAAGTCTCCCTCGCAAACTCTCGCTCTTCATCGCTTCTGCTTTTCCGAAGCACTTCCCATTGTGCGCATGCCGGACAAACTGCCGCACCGGGGCACAGAAAAACGATGACTTTATCGCCCACCACAATGCGATGCTGGTTCACGAGTTTAATCGGAGTTTTTTTCCCCGCTTTAGGAGGAAGAACTCGCACCACTGTTCGCCCCTCTGGGATCTTAAAAAAGGTTGAACCAGAATCAAATTCCTTCAATTGTTTTTCGGCTTCTGTCGCGTCAAAACTTCCGTATTTTACGATGTTCGGCATTGTGTTTTCCCCTCGAGATTAGGTTTACTATTCGTGAATCGTTTACGCTCAGTGTAATTTTGCGGAACGTATCTGGTCAATGCACTTTTTCATATCTCCTTTCAGATCAACCTTCTCTTCTCGAACCTCTATATCTTTGAGCGCCACTGAAATATCGCTCGCTATTTTTTTGACGCAATCTTCGAGCGTGCTGCCCGGCATGTCGTGCTCCAAAGTCACAAAATAGCGAAGCGTAAAATTCAGAGCAGAAAATAACAAAACTTGCGCTTGCGGCGTACCGACTTTTATTCTCGGGTCGCCTTGGTCTTTGCCGATGTAAAGTTCTGACGTCTCGCCTTTCGGAATGCTATAGGCGAAATCGCCAGCGGATTTAAACAGCATCACTATCGACGTCATCAAATCGCGCGAATCCTGCATCTCATCAGGAGAAGACATTTTAACCTCGCTCGACATCTGAATCGTGCTGATTTCTCATATGCGTTTTCAGCATCGGGTCGCCCGCCATCTCTTCTCGAAGGTGCGCCCCCAGTGAAACGAGCATGTCCTTTTTGTCTCTCAGGCTCTCGAGAATTCCAATGAGCTTGACTCGCTCGCAGTCTGCCTCGACCAATTCAAGGCGCAGTTTGATCCAATCTTGAGACTGCCCCTTCATTGTCGACTCGATCAATGCCTCGGTGACCCGGCCTTTTAACTCGGCTGTCTCAAGCATTGTTCTTGTCTCGAGACTCAAGCGTTTCTCGAACCACTCAAACTCGACTTTCTTAATCCAATACGCTCGATAAACTTTTCGATACTCCTCATTCCAAAAGGCAACATCCGACGCCATTCGACAAAACTCTGCCTGAATGGCAACCGGCGAAAGCTCCAAACACTCCTTCAAGTAATCCGCTTCGAGATTCACGTGACCCCCTTTTCTATATACTTGTCCGGTCGATGATTTTTTTTACCAACTATTTTTAATTTATTTTTTTCAGGCTTCCCCACGACTCGCCGACCTCAACATCGACCACGAGCGGAACATTGAACGGGGTCTCCCAGCCTTGCATCACTTGCTTCACCTTTTCGATTGTCGACGGCACGAGGTCCTCTCGCACGTCGAGCATGATACTGTCGTGCACCGACAGAATCACCCTGACATCGGGCGCCAGTTTTTCTTCATCGACCCAATTGATCAATCTGACAAGCGACTGAACACAAAACTCGCTCGCGGTTCCCTGCACGGGCGTGTTCCACGAGGAACGCTCGGCGCTCCCGCGCGCCCAATCATCCGCTTGGTCTCCTATCTTCGAGAGAGGTCGCCAGCGAGCTCTTCGCCCCTCCCACATCGTGTACGCGCCGCCGTATTTCTGCGCGTTCAAGAGACAGTTTTTGATCCACGCCGCCAGAACCTTGAAGCGTCCGAGAACCGCCGCTCGAATTCTCGCAGCCATTTTTGCGTCGCACCCAATTTTCTCAGCGAGTTGTTTGTCGTGTTGCCCATAGAGCAATCCGAAGTTGACGGCCTTGCACGCTTTGCGATGCGACTTCTCGACCTGCTCGGGTTTGATTCCCCATACAAGCTCGGCGAGCATTTGCGCTGTGCGAAGATGATAGTCAACGCCCTCGTCGAAGATCGCTCGCATCTCGGGGTCCCCTGACAGCATCGCTGCCACTCTCAATTCGAGTTGCGAATAGTCGGCCGAGATCATCAAATTACCGGGCGACGCCACAAAGACGTTGCGCGACATACTCGCCAAACTCGGGTCGTAGGTTTCTTTTTCGCCGCTCGGGATGTTCTGAAGATTCGGGTCCGCCGAGCTCGTGCGACCCGTTCTTGCGCCGTCTGTGTGAAGCGTCGTGTGAATCCTATTATCACCTCGAACGTGCGCAAGCATTCCTTCGCAGCCAGTTTTACCAGCAGCATAGGTGTTTCTCTGTTTATCCCAGTGACGCCACTCGAGTAGACTCTCGATGATTTCTTTCTTACCGTCCGCCGCGACCTTGAGCAATTCTTCAAGCGCCTCGTGATCTGTGCTAGCCGCACCGCCTTTAGTTGTGTACGGCACTTTCAATTTCATCTTTTTATAGAGCAACTCTGAAACGTGATGCGACGAGGCGGGATTGAAATCGGGCCCAGTATGAGCAATCAATTTTCTGTGCGCGTCGGTCAGTTTGAGAATCAGCATCTCTTGGTACGAGAGGATGGCGTCTTTACTGACAGCGATTCCCCATTTTTCTAACTCTATGATTGGCTCAATTGTCGGACGAATAAGCCGATTCCAAACATAAAAATTCTCCTCGGAGTCGGCGATATCTGTCTCGAACAAGTCGACTAGACGGTCCGTTGCGATTGCATCCGCCGCATTGTATCGCAGCAACACAGTCTGTGGAATCAATGCGAACGCAAAACTCTTCGGGTCATCCGTTGACCTGATATCCTCCGCGACTGCCTTGTCGAGAATCAACATCGCTTTGTCGTAGCGCGGGGTCGCTTGTTTTGTGAGCTTGCATGTCTCGCCGTGAAAAGTCGCGTGCGCCACCTTGAGGCAAACATTGATATTCTTTTCAGCGTCGTCCAAATACTGTTCGGCTTCTTCTTTGTGACCGCCCATTCCGACGAGCTCGGCCATCGTTTTCAATCGTGTCTGTGCCTCGGGGTCCAGAATTTTTCGCATGAGACGAGCATCATAAACAACACCTCGCAGACGAATTCCCAAACCGCACCACAACGCGTGCGCATCGCTCTTGATGTTTTGACCCACCTTGCGCGCGCAATCGTCTTCCAACAATTTCGCCAACTCTGCACATATCTCGGCATTTTTTAGAGACTCTCGATCCCAAACGTACGCGTAACTTTTTCCTCGAGGAACGCACGCGATGCTTAGCAATTCCAATTTTCGATACGGCACGCCCGACCATTCAGCATCTATCGACAGCCAGACAGCCGACCTCAAATCGTCCGCCGCTTCTTTCGATTCACTGACAGTTTGTATGACTCGCGCTTCCGCATCGTAGGGCGGCAACTCGAATCGATGAGTCAATGCCCATTGCAAATCACTCTCAAAAACCTGAGAGATGAACCGATTTGAAAAAATCAACGAGGGGTCGAAGAACATCACGACGGGCGTTCTCGTCGACAAAAAAGCGAAGCCTCGCCGAACGCTCATCGTATCGACCGACCGACCGAGCAGAGAATAAATTGCATTCGCGCCCATCGCCAAAATCAAAGTCGGTTTAATCTCAGCGATGCTTGTCTGCATATATGCTCTGCACGCGTCAACATTCGTCGGAGAGATATCATTCAAAACCGAGGCACACCGCACAGCGAAATCAAAATAAATAGGGCCTTTCCAAATCTTACTTATCGTCGAGTAAAGAAAGGATATGGTTTTGTTGTTCGCGTTCACAGTCTGACTAAGCACTACCAGTAAAGCCTTCCCCGCTTTCTTTTCGTCGTAAGAAAAAGGTCGCTTAATCGGTGCGGTGTTTCTCTTACCGAGCGCGCATCTTTCGCAGCCTTCCTCTGTTGGAAAGGCAAACGTTGCAAATGGTAAGGCTACTACCTCGACGGCAGACTTGGGAATTTCTCCCGGCGAGGTATCGTACACCCTCAAGATTTTCATTTTGTTCCCGCAGGAATTACCGCCATAATCGCCATCGCTCTCGTGCGAACTGTCTCTTCAAAACTCATACTGGGAGTTCTATTCAGAATTGGGATCTGCTCTCGATATTCTTTGCAGAGATCATAGATGTCATCCTCTCGATTGATGCCTAACGCGACGAGGTGTTTTATCAGGTGTCCGATTGACGAGAAAGCCGAAAGCTCGTCGACTGTTGGTTTTCGTTTTGCATTCGCGCCGAAGTCGAAATCGGTAATGTCTGGTTGCGGTTTCGTGTTGATGGCCGGCGCTTCGATGGGCTCCTCGATTTTTCTAGGCGCGGGTTCTTCGTTTTCTTCAAAGTCATCATCGACGGGCTCTTCGTCTTCATGGTCGTAGTTACAAACATCTTTTTTAGGGGCTACTTTCACAGCAGGTGCAACGGGCGCAACCTTTGGTTTCTCGGTAGGCTTCTGAACCGGCGCGGCCTTCACAACCGCTTTCACTTCTTCTTTAACAGGCGGTGAATTACCATAGCGAGACATCACCGTGTCGATGAATTTCAATGCTTCTTCGCTCGTGTTGATTCCACTCACTTTGATTTCAATATCTCGAATCTTCACTGTTACGATCATTGTTATTCTCCCTTTTCGTACAATCCGATTTTAATGGCCCACCATTCTGTCACTCTTAAAACTCCCTGGTCGCCGTGCCCCTGCACTTCAGAATCAGCCAGAATCTGACTCTTGGGCACCCAGTGATCCTCGCCGGCGATATTGCAAAGCACCGCCTTCTCGGTCTCATGCAAAGTCAACACGTCCTCGAACTCGACACCAACGATTTCGTCTGTCATTGACCCCTACTTTCGCCGAATCCGCTCAAGAGCGAACCCGCCCGTTCTGCCCGAGACTTTCACGACGGGTTGGT
>Ga0315297_10000132_pt1 | contig 38791 bp, 30 predicted proteins | sample YL17G15_0_MG_FD_203628 | JGI IMG/M metagenome (GOLD analysis project Ga0315297, IMG submission 203628) | Sediment microbial communities from Yellowstone Lake, YNP, Wyoming, USA - YL17G15_0 | ecosystem: Environmental > Aquatic > Freshwater > Lake > Sediment | place: USA: Wyoming | collected...
AAAAAGCTGGGGGTGCATAATATATTAATGCTCCCTCTTCAGCCGAGGGAAGACCTTCCCGATGTATTGGCCTCTGCAGACATATTACTGATCACATTAAGGAAGGAAATTACTGATAACCCGAATGGATATTTCCAGGCGGTGATACCCCATAAGCTGCTGACAAACATGGCCAGCGGTCGTCCGATTCTCATGGCGGCAGAAGAAACCTCGGATGCTGCCGGAATTATCAGGATTTCCCACTGCGGCAAAACAGCCTTTCCGGAGGACGCCGTTTCGACTGCGAATGTAATTAAGGAAATGGCAGCAGATCAGAAATTATTGTCAGTTTGGGGACAAAATGCCAGGGCGTTTGCTTTGCAGCATTTTGATTCGAACACCCAGGTCGAAAGACTCGAAAAGCTGTTTCTCAGCCTTTGCAGCCGTCAGGAATATGAGATGAACGACCCCTGGGATGAGGGGGAGAAACCAGCCTGAAAATGGTTAAGACATCATCCAATGGGGTTTCAGTGAATGTAAAAGGAAGTATGGACCAGGCCTAAAAGGTTGCGAATTGATTTCAGGCAACAAAGATGTAGATCTGCGGATTTTTTTCCGGAATTTTCGGGGGAATTTTTGGTTTTGTTGAATATTTGCGGTGAAAAATGGAAAACGTGTTTGTGCTTGGTACTCATTCTTGTGGGCTTGGAATTATCCATGCTCTTGCGAGAAATGGCATCCCGGTCATTGCTATCCATTATGATGACAAAGACATGGGATACAAGTCCCGTTATGTAAAAGAGAGCATTTTTGCTCCGCATCCGGGTAAATGCGAAAAGCAATTTATAGCATTTTTATTGAACTGCGCCAACCGGTTTGAGGGCAGCTTGCTATTGCCGGCAAACGATGCAACTCTTGTGGCAGTATCCCATCATAAAAAACTCTTGGAGCGGTTTTTTATTGTCGGTTGTACAGATTGGGAGATTACCAGGTTGTTTATCGAAAAGCAAAATACGTATGCCTTGGCAGAGAAAGTTGGCGTGCCAACCCCGAAAACAATATACCCCCAATCCGTGGATGATGTCGTAAGATTTTCCAAAACGATCCAATATCCGATCCTGGTAAAACCTTGTCAAGGTCATCTATATATCGAAATATTCCGGAAGAAGATGACCAAGGTTTTCAATCAAGAACAATTAATTGCTGCATTTCAGCAAGCGGCTAATGCAGGTTTGGAGGTCATGATACAGGAATATATTCCTGGCGATGCTTCTCAAGGGGTAAACTATAATTCGTATTCCATTAATAATGAAGTCTTGGTTGAGTTTACAGCACGGAAAATAAGAAGTTCTCCCCCTGAGACAGGTTCCCCCTGCGTTTTATTGAGCAACCACATTCCGGAAGTGATACAACCGGGAAGGAAGATTCTGCAGGCAATGGGTTTCTATGGATTCTCATGCACAGAGTTCAAGCAAGACCCGCGGGATGGCGTCTATAAGTTGATGGAAGTAAATGGTCGCCATAACTTATCAACCTCATTGGCAGTTCGATGTGGGATCAATTTTCCCCTGATCCACTATGACCACCTGATGCAAGCCAAGCTACCGTCTGGTTCTGATTTTCATACAGATATATACTGGACCGATATTTTCAGGGATATTCCTTTCAGTTTAACGTATCTGCGTTCTCATAAATATTCCTTAAAAAAATTTATCAATCCTTATCTCCATACTCATGTGGATGCTATTGTCGATAAAGATGATTTGAAACCGTTCTGGAAAAGGTTGACCGGTTTAATCAGGTCTAAGTTTTAGGTGCTAATTTGGACAACTTCTTGCGAATGCATACGCCCTCTTTCTTTAAACGACTCACATGAGGTCAGGTTCGGGATTGCTTTTCGGGACTTATCACTTATTTATCTTGTCTGATATTACTTGGCAGTCAAGTCGGGGGTTGAATGACGGGTCTCATGAGAAAACTGGATCTTCAGCGTCCCATTTGGAAAATGAAATGATTTCTTTTATATGTATTAATATGGACGACATGCATTGGGATGAATTATGCACCTATAAGGGTGCCAACATATTCCACACCTGACCCTGGATCGATTTTTTGACAGATTTTGAAGGTGTAGAACCGGTTGTTGCCACTGTTATATCCGATGGTCAGGTCAAGGGTTACTTCATGGGTCTCATCACTCGTATTATCGGTCTAAAAATCCTGGGCAGTCCTTTCAAGAGCTGGAATAAATCGGACCCGAAATTATGACGATGTTGGAAAGAGTTTCCAAACAGTGGTTCAGGCGGATCGTCTTCCTGGCCTCCGGGCAGAAGAGAGAGCTTCAGCCGGAGAATATCCTGGCGAGGTACCATTCAGGTCAGTATTATATGATCGACAGGTATGGAAGAATGAAATGGAAAAATCCTGAACAACGGGCAGTCATTCCTCTCGATGATCGCTTTCGGGTTGGGAAACGTCTTGCAAAGAAGATCCACAGCGGCCATTTTGAAGTTACTTTTGACCGGGTCCTTCGCCGGGTGGTTGAAAGTTGCGCTGAATTGAACCCAAAACGCAGTTGGACCTGGATTTACCCGGAAGTGATCGATGTCATCTGCCGCTTGCATCAACAGGGCTATGCCCACAGTGTTGAAGTCTGGCGCCAGGGGCAGCTTGTTGGCGGGGAATATGGTATTGCCATTGGTGGCTTTTACTCGGGTGAAAGTATGTTTGCCCGTGAGGATTATGCCAGCCGGGTCGCCCTTGTATTTCTAGTAAATAGGCTCAGGGATTGTGGGTATACCTTGCTGGACACCCAGGAATTAAGGGGTGTTGTCCGCGAGTTCGGCGCCTATGAAATACCGCGAGAAGAATATTTATCTCTCCTTGGAAAAGCTCTTTCTCAAAATGTATCCAGTTTTAGCTCCAACACCGCCGGCCAATAATTTTGTCTGGCCGCATTACAGTGTAATGAATGTTGTTGAGATAAAATTTCTTTAGCGCAGGGAGTGGATGGGTCTAAAACAGGAAGCGGTTCAGGGTGTCGTGTGGTCGGCGGCTCAAAAGTGGGGGGTCCGCCTGATCTCGTTCTTCGTTACGCTGGTCTTGGCTCGCCTGGTCTTGCCAGAGTCATTTGGCCTGGTGGCCTATGCAACAGTGTTCATCTCTTTTGCCGGAGTATTTATCGACCAGGGTTTCAGTGACGCCATCGTCCAATTTGCCCACCTCGATCGTGAGCACCTCGACACAGCTTTTTGGATCGGCGTTCTGACAGGCATTGCATTTACCTTGGCAACCTTCCTTTCCGCCGGGTTGATAGCGAATTTGCTCCATGAGCCTCGCCTGGCGCCGATCATAAAATGGCTGTCGCTGGCCTTCATTTTGAATCCTCTGAGTGGCGTCCAGGGTGACCTTCTGCGGCGCAAGCTGGCCTTCAAAGTCCTGATGATCCGCTCGATGATCTCGACCGTCATCAGCGGCACTGTTGCAGTGGTCATGGCCTTTCTCGGCTTTGGCGTGTGGAGTCTGGTGGCCAAGCTGCTGGTGGACTCGGCGGTCAACGTGATCGTCATGTGGCGAGTGAGCGATTGGAGGCCAGGCTTTCATTTCTCCCGCAGTCACTTTAAACAGCTTTTTTCCTTTGGGATCAATATCGTCGGCGGAGATTTTGTCGATTTCTTGAGTGTTCACTCGGACGATTTCCTGATCGGTTATTTCCTGGGACCGGTGGCGCTGGGCTACTATACCCTGGCGTACAACCTGCTGATCATGTTGACTGATATCTTGGTCTCGGTACCGAACAAGGTCTCGTTCCCTATCTTCTCCCGGATACAGAATGACCTGGAGCGGATGAAGTCGGCGTTTTATGAGGTCACGCAATTACAGAGCCTGATGGCTTTCCCGGTCTTCCTGGGATTGTGCGCCGTTGCGCCCGAAGCGGTGCGGGTGCTATATGGCGACAATTGGGCCGCCAGCATCCCGGTCATCCAGATATTAATGCTCATGGGCATCGTCCGTTCGGCCTCCTATTTCTACAGCAGTATTTTCAGGGCATCCGGAAAACCTTCCTGGCGCTTTGGCATTTATGCTTTGACCGCAGCTTTTAATGTAGCCGGTTTTCTGATCGTGGTGCGAATGGGGATCGTGGCGGTGGCGGTCTCTTATGTGGTCGTCAGTTATACCTTGATGCCACTCTACTTTCTTTTGATTCAAAAATTGATCCACATCACGATCCGGTCCCATCTTTCCCAGTACTTCCCCGCCTTTGTGGCTTCTTTGGTCATGATCTCGGTGGTGCTCGGATTAAAACATTTCCTGGGGGAAAATTTTTCGATGGCGATCCGTTTAGCGTTTTTGGTGATCGCCGGCGCATTGATCTATCTCGTATCTATCCGCCTCATTCGACCGGTGATGTTCACCAAGATCCTGGAGCTGGCTCAAATGGCTATGCCCAAATTCCGGCCAAGTAAAATCGAACCATAGCTGAATAAATAACATTTTACAGACGGCCTGCCCATATTAATGGGTCTTGCCCCCTTTAGGGGAAGTTTTGCCGTACCATGCACTTAAAACAATTAATCAATTACACGCCTTTTGAGGACACAAAAATAAGCGTGACTGTGTCCTGGGGAGCACGCTTATACAGTTTAAGGAAAAATTTGGCGCATATGAAACTCATGGATTCGTACTGAGACAGGCTAAGAATCCCATTTATTATTTTCTGGCAATATTATTTACATCATTTACGGTACGTATAAGGGATTGGGTATTTTATAAATTTGGCAGGTAGCGCCACTCGGAATTAAGACGGAGAGTGAAATGATTTCATTTGCACGGATTGATGTGAACGATATGCCCTGGGAAAAGTTACTCGAATTTAAGGGTGCCAACATATTCCACACCCGTCCCTGGATCGATTTTTTGGCGGATTTTGAACGTGCAGAACCGGTTGTCGCCTCCGTACATTCCAGCGACCAGGTAATTGGTTACTTCACCGGACTCATCACCCATGTGTTGGGTTTGAAAATACTCGGCAGTCCTTTCAGGGGCTGGAACACATACCTTATGGGTTTCAACCTGATGCCGGGGGTTTCATATCATGAAGTCTTGCAGGCATTCCCCAGGTTTGCGTTTGAGGAGCTCAAGTGTCACTTTCTCATGATCATTGATTCCAACGTGAAAGCGGAGGATTTGAATGGGCTTTCATATCATGTTCGGAAGATCACCAATTATGCGCTAGATTTGGATAAAAGCGAGACTGAATTATTTGCCGGGATGAAGGGCAAATCCTGCCGTCGCTCCATCCACCGCGCGATCAAAAAAGGAGTAGTAATCGAAGAAACAGCCGACCCGGGCTTTGCAGATGAGTACTTCGCTCAACTCCAGGAAATAAATGCGAGAAAATCGCTCCCGCACTATTATGGGCTGAATTTCGTCCGGCAGATGATCATCCACCTTCTGCCAACAGGCAACCTGCTCCTGCTACGGGCCAGGAACTCTGAAGGTGTCTCCATTGCAACCCACATTGACCTCGTTTTCAATAAAGTGGCTGTAGGGTGGGGAGCGGCAAGCTGGCAGAAGTACCGGGATTTAAATCCAAATGAACTGCTTGAATGGTACGGCATGAAGAAAATGAAGGCCATGGGAGCCGGGATACTTCAATTGGGGGATACCGTGAAAGAGTACAAGGAAAAGTTTGGTGCGTATGAAACACCTGCGTTCCGGCTGATGAAAGCCAGGAATTCGCTTTTGTACGTTCTGGTATTTGTTACCACATCCCTGCAGCTGCGTATCAGGAATTTAATTTTGTGATTTTTGGTGGATGATTTCACACCATCCGGATGTTTCGAATAAATGGTTTCTAATTCGTCAACAAGAGATGCTCGCCTCCGGGGCAGTTGTTTACCTTCCACCCATAGGATCAAAGAATGATCTATTTTTTCGATGGAAATACCGAATGAGGACACCCGGATTAACTTTCTCCTTTTCTCGGGGCTGCCCATTTTTGACTGCCCATGCCCAGGCAGCATGTCTGATGGTGTAGGCTGAGTATCAAGCCTTAATAATCATCCATGGATCCCTTTCGGGGGAAAGAGAATTGCACTCACATTTTCATAATTATCTGGATCATTTAAGGAAATAACCATGAGTACACAAACACAAGCCAGTCAATCAAAACCATATCCGCGCGCGGAAGCTGAACCAACCTCATTGTTTCGAAACATAGGAAATGGATTCAGGGACCTGATCAAGCGCATTTTTGATATCGTGGTTTCATTCCTGGGTTTGGTCTTTCTTTTCCCATTTTTTGCCTTCATCGGTGTATTGATCAAGCGCGATTCGTTCGGGCCGGTTTTTTATTGGGGGCCGCGGGTCGGGAAAAACGGGAAAAATTTCAATATGCTTAAGTTTCGCACCATGTTTGAGGATGCCCAAAGTTACTCCGGTCCGCGCCTCACCTTTAAAGGGGATGCCCGCATCACTCCATTGGGGAGTTGGTTAAGGGATACAAAGATCAACGAGCTGCCTCAACTTTGGAACGTCCTGATCGGGGAAATGAGCCTGGTCGGTCCGCGGCCTGAAGACCCTGAGATTGCGAAGTCGTGGCCGGAGGATGCGCGAAAGACCATACTATCCATTAAACCGGGAATTACCAGTCCGGCAAGCATTCTCTATCACGATGAGGAAAAATTGCTTTCCAGCAAGGGCTTGATGAGCGATTATTATGAAAGCATCCTGCCCGAAAAGATCCGGCTGGACTTGCTTTATGTCCACCACCATTCCTTCTTCTTTGATCTGGATGCCATCTTCTGGACGTTGTTTATCCTTCTGCCCCGCTGGGTTAAATTTAAGATCCCGGAAGGCTATGTATTTGCAGGGCCGATCTACCGCATTGCCACCAGGTATGTTTCTTGGTTCATGATCGACCTGCTGGAATCGCTGGCGATCATGGGTGTTACCGCACTTTTATGGCGCACGCAAATGCCATTGAATTGGGGCATCACGGCATTATCCCTCCTGGGGCTTTTCCTGGCGATTCTTTTCAGTGGTGTGAATTCCCTTACCGGGCTCAATCATATTGTTTGGTCGGAGGCTACTGCAGATGATGCCTTTGGTCTGATCGCCTCCGGCAGCGCCGTCACCGGGTTGATCCTGTTCTTGAATTACCTCAATTCAATTTACCGTGGGATAGACGTCGCCCCGCTTCCTGTGGCCATGATCATAGTGATTGGTTTGTTGTCGCAAGTCGCTTTTATTGTCACCCGTTACCGCTTGCGCATGATTTCCATAATAGCCAATCGATGGCTTTCCTTGCGTAAGACCGCACTTTCCCTGGGAGAGCGTGTTTTGGTCATTGGGAACGGGGAAGCTGGTCAAATCGCCACCTGGTTACTCAGTCGGCCTCCGTATCGAACTGCCTTCTCCGTTGTAGGTATAATCAACGAAAATGATCCCACAAGAAATGGGATGCGCGTCCATGGATATTTGATATTGGGCACGATCAAGGATATACCCGCCGCGATCAAGCGCTATGACATTGGGGTGGTTTTATCCACCACGCCTGCTTCAGCCAGGGACTTGAATGAATATATTTTTGATCTGTGCCAATCGATGAATATCCGCTTGATCTTTCTCAACGATTTGATGCTCATGGTTGATCGACAGGTCACTCAACCCTCCGGCAGTTATGAATATCCCATATGGTTGGATGAACCCATGGAATACAAGGCCATGCACGATGCCAATACAGGTCTCCCGAATCGCTTCCTCTTCCAGGATCGGATAAAGCGGTCATTTTCCTTGGCCAAGCGTTATAAATCCCACTTGGCGGTTCTATTCATCAAGATTGAAAGAAAGAATATTAAAACTGATGAACTCGGGCGTAAATATGGAGATCATATACTCAAGGAAGTTGCCAAACGCCTCACCAGTGCACAAAGGGGTAGTGACACTTTGGCATACATCGGGAAAAATAAATTCGCCGTGATCCTGGAAAATATAACCGGCGAAGGCAATCCAGACATGGTTTCCAATAGAATCCTGGCATTGCTTTCTGAACCAATAAAAGTGGAAAGGCTTGACGTCCAGGTTCAAATCAAGATTAATATCTGTATGGACACTGATGGCTTGGATAATTTGGAAGCCCGGTGCAAGGCTGAAATTGAAGGTCAATACATCCCTCAGCAGAAGACGGAGGCTATTAACCGCAATGGGTAATCTTTGGTCGAACAGGACAGTTTTGGTGACCGGAGCGGGTGGTTTTATTGGCAGCCACCTGGTGGAATATCTCTTATTAAAAGGGGCCAGGGTGCGGGCCTTTGTTCGCTACAATTCCCGCGGTGACCCGGGTTTGCTGCGCATGCTCTCCGCCCAGGATCTTGCCCGGGTGGAGATCGTTGCAGGAGACTTGCAGGATGAACATGCGGTTCGCAAGGCAATTAAGGGAATTCAAACCGTTTTTCATCTGGGCAGCATGATCTCAATCCCCTATTCATACGTCCATCCTGTGGAAGTTGCCAGGACGAATTATCTTGGCGCTCTGAACATTCTGACCGCCTCGCAGGAGTTGGGAGTGGAAAGGGTCATCCATACCTCTTCAAGCGAGGTGTACGGCACCGCATTGCGCACCCCGATGAGCGAATCTCATCCCTTGCAGGGTCAATCACCCTATTCAGCCAGCAAGATCGGGGCGGATAAACTTGCAGAATCCTTCTTTTGCGCTTATCAATTGCCCGAGGTGACCGTCCGGCCCTTTAACACCTATGGTCCCCGGCAGTCAGCCAGGGCGGTCATCCCCACAATAATCACCCAGGCATTGACCCGGGAGGTCATCCACCTCGGGAACCAGGACACGATAAGAGATTTCACATTTGTTACAGATACAGTTTCCGGGTTGGTAAAGGCTGCCGAGGTCCCCGGGATCATGGGAAAAGTATTTAACCTGGGAACTGGTCAGGAGATCATGATCGGCGAGTTGGCCCGTAAAATCATCCAAAAGATCGGTCGCCCCGTCGAGATCATAGTGGATCCAATCCGGCTGCGCCCTGAACATTCGGAAGTCTTGCGCTTGCTGTCCGATAACACGCTGGCACGCAAGACGTTGAACTGGGAACCTCAAGTAACCCTGGATGAAGGTTTGGATCAAACCATTGCCTGGATAAAACTGCATCTCGATTTATATCAAATAGGATCATATGAGTTTTAAGGTGAAACAATTATGAAAGCCATAGTATTAGCTGGAGGCAAGGGTGCCCGGCTGGCCCCTTATACCAAGATCCTTCCCAAGCCATTGATGCCCATCGGAGAAATGCCCATCCTCGAAATTCTCCTGCGGCAGATGAAACATGCAGGAATTGTCGATGTTGTGATCACGGTCGGTCACCTTGCAGGGTTGCTGCAGGCATTTTTTCAAGATGGCAGCAACCTCGGCCTGCATATCGACTACAGCTGTGAGGATGCCCCGTTGGGAACCGCCGGACCCTTATCTCTGGTCAGCGGGCTCGATCAGACCTTCCTGGTATCCAACGGCGATGTCCTGACCACCCTGGACATGAAGGAGCTGATTCGGTTCCACCAGGAACAAAAAGCCACTGCCACGATAGCAGTTCACGTCCGAAAAGTCGACATCGATTTTGGTGTGGTCCATACCAACAAGGATTTCCTGATTGAGGGTTATTCCGAGAAGCCATCCATTGAGTACATGGTTAGCATGGGGATATATATATTTGAACCCAGGGTTCTGGAGTATATTCCTTACTGCCAGTACCTGGATTTACCTGATTTGGTTTTAAAAATGATTGGAGCCAAGGAGAAGGTACTTGGTTTCCCCTATACCGGCTACTGGCAGGACCTGGGTAGACCGGATGATTATGAACGCGCAACCCGAGATTTTGATTCGATGCGCACTATATTTTTACCGGAGGATTAACTATGGCTTGGCAAATTCCGTTGGCAGATATTGATTTCGATTCCAGGGAGGAAGCCGCTGTTCTGGATGTATTGAGGAGTCGCTGGCTTACGATGGGGGAGGTTACCCAGGCTTTTGAAGCTGAGTTTGCCTCCTATGTGGGTTCCCGCCATGCGATCGCCGTGGCCAATGGCACGGCAGCCTTGCATTTGGCTTGCCTGGGTGTTGGCCTCGGGCAGGGGGATGAAGTGATTGTCCCCTCATTGACCTTCGTCGCCACAGCCAATGCTGTTCGCTACACCGGAGCGACCCCCATTTTTGCAGACATTGAAAGTGAACAGGACCTGGATATTTCCCTGGATTCGATCGAGAAAAAGGTGACCAAACGCACGCGGGCGATCATGGTCATGCATTACGGGGGCTATGCCTGCGATATGCCCGCGATAACAAAATTTGCCCGGGAGCATAACCTGCTGGTGCTCGAAGATGCTGCTCACGCCGTGGGGTCGACTATCGACGGACGCCACATGGGGTCTTGGGGCGATGTTGGGTGTTACAGTTTCTTCTCCAATAAAAACATGACCACAGGTGAAGGGGGCATGGTCGTGACTGACGACGATGCCGCTGCCGCCAGGATGCGGTTGTTCCGCTCCCATGGGATGACCAGCATGTCGTGGGATCGCCACAAGGGTCATGCCTGGAGTTATGACGTGGTGGAATTGGGTTATAACTATCGAATGGACGAAATCCGCGCTGCGTTGGGGCGGGTCCAGTTGACCAAGTTGGAGAACAATAATATCAAGCGCAGAAACCTTACCTTGCTGTATCGCGAACAACTGGAAGAACTGGTCCCGGCAGTTGTGATGCCGTTCAAAAAATCCAGGGGTGTCTCTGCCTGTCACCTTTTACCCATCCTGCTCCCCCCGGGGTGCGACCGGATCGGTTTCATGGAGCACATGAAATCCAACGGGATTCAAACCAGCATCCACTATCCTCCCATCCATAAATTCCAGACATATGCAAAAGGCGATCCTGCTCCCTCCAATCTGCCTTTGACTGAGGATATCACCGGGAGGGAAGTGACCTTGCCCCTGTATGCCGCCCTCACTGAAGAAAATGTAGCCCAGGTGGTGCGCTCGGTTCAAAGTGCTGTCAACCAGGTTAATAAAAAATAGATACTCCCCGTATATAATATTGAAGCATATCCAAATTCTTGAGCATTTGAAAAGGGTACCGACATGGAATTGAAACAATTGATCTTAATATTGACCCGCTGGTTTTGGCTGCTGATCCTTGGTATTGTCTTGGGCGCTTCCGCTGGAATCCTGATCAGTCGCAGGCAGACGCCGGTGTATCAAGCCACTGCGAAAATCCTGGTAATGAGGGTTCCGGATACCAGTGCTTTTGGCCTGGCTTACCTCGGCAACCAGCAGTTGGCACAAACCTTCACTGAATTAATAACCACGCAGCCCGTTTTTGACGCTGCTTCAAACAGCCTGGGATTTGTGGTCGACCCATCCCAGGTAAAGATTCAACAGGATCCAAATTCCCAGATCATCTGGGTGATCGTGGAAGATTCTGATCCTCAGCGCACCGCGAGCATCGCAAATGCTCTCGTTGATAGTTCCATCACCCATTATGTGGATTTGCAGGTCGGACAATATACAACGGTGGAGGAAGATCTCCAGTCACAACTCAATTTCCTGCAGACCCGGATTTTCAGCATGCAGACACATATTTCCGAAACCACGACTACGATATTGAATAATCAAAAGCAGCAGATTCTTTCCATAATGACCCCCATGCAACAGGAAGTTGCCCAATTGCAGCAGGATATTGCCCTGCAGACTCCAGCCAAACCCCCGGCAACTCCGGCACAAGCCGCGATAATCGCCGGGAAACAGTCCCGCCTGGACGAAATCTTGCCTTTATTAAAGGTATACCAGGATGCTTACGCCAACCTGGTGGTATTAAATCAACCCATCGCCGATGGAAGTCTTGATGAAGATACTCTCGGGCTCCTGAAAAAAACGCTGGAGTCGTATCAGCAAAACTATATCGATCTGACCAGCAAGCTTGAGTTATTAAAACAGGCTCACAGCAGTGGGGTCTCCAACGTGACCAAGATTCAAGATGCCTCCATCCCGGATAACCCGGTGAGTCCCCAGGTTTTAACTAATATCCTCCTGACTGCGGCAGGTGGTTTTATTCTGGCGGTTATCGCTGTCTTCTTAATGGAGAACTTGGACATCAACTTGGGAATGCCTCGAAATAAGCGCAAACGGGTATAAGCAGCCTTATGGAAATAAGATCCCTCGCCAAACAGGTTTTGAGTGCAGGATGATGAAAGTCTGATTTTTGTCAACTAGCGACATCTGATCCATACCCAATCCTCCAGGGTCACAGACCGCCGGGAAACCAATTTCGATGGACCGGCGGTCTATTGCTATTAATTGTCATTGGGGGCCGGACTCGCGGAACGTCCCCCTTGGGGAAACCAGCGACCTGAATCAAAAGGCGCCCTTGCGGGCGTCTTTTTCAGGTTGCGGGGGCTGGACTCGAACCAGCGACCTCCAGGTTATGAGCACCAATCTTACGTCGCACATTACAGACCAACGGGCTGCTGATTCTGCCTGACCCGGCGGTTTGAGATGGATCGGGGCCCGGCGAGCTAAAATTGGATGATCAGCGACCGGATTCTAGCATGGAAACACACAGAACGCAAGTTCTGTTGTATTTCCTCTTTTTCTGAGGTTTGACCCTTTACAAAATACAGTTTTTGACACTAAACAAGTACGTATTTCCCTAAAGGCTAAAGCGATTTGCGATATTCCTCCACTGCTCTATGAGTTGTGTACCATATCCGCCCCTTCATGATCGCTTCAAGCCGGTCAGTTCGCGCAAGATGACTCAGGTATTCCGGAGTATTTGGTGTTCCCTTCGCCGCTTCAGCGAGAGGAAGCCATTTTCTGTCCCGGACTAGAGCTGGGTCCTGTTTTGATCGGCTCGAAAGCGGTATTCACCCTAGGGTAACGTGAAACCAACAGCGCCGGTTTCATTTGTCGTTCCGTGGCAACCGGTGTAGGCTTAACCTGAGCCTTTCGAAGGGCCGCCGTCGAAGGGGTTTACAGACAATCCACCCTAGATTGTGCCGTCCGTATCTCGGACGGTTACAGTCATCGGTTTAGTTACGGTGATATTGGCGCTTTATTAACCGGCGATGGTGAAATCATCCTTGAATTGGGCTAGAATACCAGTATGGGTAAGATGTTCTTAAGGATAAGTAGTGCATCCTTTCCAATCGTATTGCCTTATTGGTTCTGGCCCTTCCAACAGTGCTGCTATCCACTGTCTGCTACAGGCGGTCGCCAAGCTCGTTGTAAGCTATTTCCACCTTGGTCTACCAAGCCACACCTATATTTTTTTTAATAGTCCACAACTATATAAAATCCAGAAGCAAAACATTATCACAAATAATATTGTGGCTGGCAAACGCGTACTTAAATCAGGAATTGAAAACCAATAATAAATTACATGTATGGTACTGTATATGATAATTCTCGCAAGACTCAGGATTACTAGAATCAATTCTTTTGGGCGTACTGTTTTCTCAACAGCATATTTTCGGTAAAGTAATTTGAGCGCAATAGGTCTCCAAGGTTCTAAGACAATTATATAAGCACTAATCACAGCATTGAGGAAAACAAATCCGCCTAGTACTAAGAGCGTGGGAAATGGACTAAATGTACGAAATAGATTAAAGTCTACAAGAGAATCACTTGTAGATAACCAAAAGGCAGATTGATAGAACCAATATATACTAATATAGCTTGATAAAGCTATCTGCACTCCTTGTACGAACATGCAAAATAAGCGATGCAGGCGCGCTGAATTGATCTGTTCCGGATACGCGAGTTTGATACGTATCAGGGATTTATTAAGTGCATATTTATCTCTCCAGGCTAAAACTAAGAGAGATAAAATTGAGAAGACTATTACTCCCGCGAGAGCGCGCTTGGACTCGTAGGCAGGAACATCGAATGTGATAAAGATTTCTAGTATCCACCAAAGCATCATCCTTCCCAATATCCAAGCAATTGCACAGGAAGTAACCCAGAATACGAGTTTGCCTAATTTGGAATAGCGATTCATAATAGTCATGTCGTTTTGCCAAAAGCGTACTGGGTGGAAACTATCGGGTAAATCAAGTTAATGGAAGTTCGAGGACTGTCATAGCAGTTTACGGAGGAGACACTGGACCAGGTGCGCATTGCTCTGGTGAATATCCGCCACCTTCAAAACCAATACCAATACAACTCGCGCGAACCCAGCCACTCGGGGGAGTTTGACTACTGGGGGATACCAACCACATTTGGTCACTATGTGGAATGTCTATATCTCCCCGAACCAAGAAATTGTGAGCTTTGCCCTTCTCGAGGAGGAATCTTGCCCACTGGTCAGGGATATTTGCTCCTGAAATTGGACCTGGATATGTTACTCCTACACCCTTATGCCAATTGTAATAATCTATTACTACAATATGAAGATTCAAATTTACTTCAGTTAACATCCCGGTTAGTATCTTCCAAGGGCGATTAAGTTGCCCTGAGATTACAACATCTAATCGAAAAGAGCCCAACGATCCATAGGCGTCTCGGGACGGCCAATTCCAAGGGAGCCACATCTCTGGATTGTTTGCAGTAACATCTACAAATCGTGCAAACCCATCTGGACCGACGTTGATAGAATTGCAGCCCTCAAGAGATGTGACCTTAGAACGCACATACCAGTCGGCTAAATTGTTGACTTTCCCACTAATATAACCCCAACCCCAAATACTTTTCTGCATAAAATCACTGTAAAGTTGCAACTGGGAACCAGAACCATCCAAGAAGTGAATCAAATTAGCGCTAGCTTGCTTGTTTCCATCTTGAGCCATTCTTTCTGCTAACTTGTAATACCATTCTTCTATCCGTGATCCATCCCCATATTTGAAATCATCCATTATGTCATCGCATTGCTTTTCCGAGAAAAGACCGCCAGGAGGATTGTTCCAGCCCAAATAATCACACATACCTGATGGGTCTATATTAACAATTGGGTTATCACTACTATAGAGGAACTCGTGTAAAGAGATTGGTTCGCGTTGGTTTCCGTCCCAAATATCTTTGGTGATAAACCGACCCATACTAGGACTGTAATATCGTGCCCTTAAATACACCATTCCGGTCATGTCCGTTTGCTCACCCGTGAAAGCAAATTCACTTGTACCACTCCCAGCAGTATAAAGCACACTTCCATATGGATCGTATGCTTTCGCCATGTTGATTCCTGCACTTTCATCGGCGAGTTGGCGCACGCTTCCCAGCGCATCCCCCAGGAAGTACTCGGTTTCACTACCTCCATCCTGGAGTATGCGACTTAGGCCATAAGTATAAGAATAGGTCCCATCCTCAAGCACCTGGGTCAGGCCAGCATTTAGATCTAATACGTAGGTGGTAGTGTTGCTATCCACAGTCTGTTGCAGTCTATCCCCCCTACCGTTGTAGACGTAGCTGCTTTCGTGGGCTCCACTCACCGAACTCAACCGATTGGCGCCATCATAGGTATACTCGTCGACCTCATCATAAATCAGGTTTCCGTTGTCATCCCAGGTGTACTCAACATTATTTACGTCGATCAGACGGTTCGCAGCGTCGTATAAATAATCAACCTCGGATGGCAGGCTGCTTATGGAGGACTCTTGTAAGAGCCGATTCCCAACCGCATCATATGTATATTGGAAGAAGTCACCGTTCGAGTAGTCTGCGTCTGTCAGGCGATAGAGGGGATCATAGGTGTAGTCGATCGTCTGGCTGAAGGTTTGCAGGCGCGGGACTGCCAGCGGTCCGACTGAAACGCGATTCTCATGCGGCAGGCCATTCCCCGCTGGGAGATTGAAGCCCACTGGAGCGAAGTGAACTGCGTAATCCGGACCACCAGGTGCCAGGTCTATCGCCTGCGGTGTCGCAGTGCCGGTTGGAGAGGGCGTGCGTGTGATCGTGGCGGTGGGTTGGCGCGTGGGCGTACTTGTTGGTCTATTATCATCACCCCTGACCGGTTCTTTTTCTTTTCCAATTTCTGGACTGTCCTCACCGGCTTCAGGCGCCAGCATGAAGTTCTCCTCGTCCTCCCAGCGCTCAAGCCGGAAGTAGGACCAATCCAGGTTCATTTCTTCGTCGCCTGTAGTGATAACACGACTGATCAATCCCACATAAACCGGAGTCTCCTCAATGCTTATAGGCGATATCGCTGTCCAGGCCTCGTCCGGGTCATGCTTGTATTTGAAGATATAGTCCTCACCGTGTTTCTCCAGCCGCAGGATGATCGTCATGCTTTCAGGTGTTTCAAAGTAAGGACAGCAATTTCCCACGCGGATCGCTTTCAAATAAGAACCGTCGTCCAGGCCGTACCAGACCTGATCGTACTGATCGAACCCCACTTCCAGTGCCCCCCAATAAGCTGCATTCTCAGCGGTTATCCCTACCAGTTCGGTTTCGATGGCCCAGTCGGCTTCACCCAGGTCTTCCCGCCGCAGTTGGGGCGCATCGTCCGTTTCCACCCAATGTTCGAAGCTATCACCTTCCGGCAGGATCATGCGGAATACGCCGCTCACAGCGCTCAACGAATAGGTCGGCCCGGTTTTCGGCACGTACCAGTTCCAGTCCTCAGCCAGGCTGAGGCTGTTAAACTCGTCCATCTCGACCTCTTTATCGGGACCCGGATCCGGTGCGCTGGTGCGCTCCAGCCGGAAATAATCCATGTCAAGGACCACATCCCCTGCACTGGTCCAGAAACTGCGCACCTGCAGGCCGATATAAGAGACTTCGGTCCCTATGCTCTGTGTGTCCAGAGTCGTCCAGGGGTCTTCCAGCTCCTCTTTATACCTGAATGTGTACTGGGTACCCGATTTTTCGATCCGCAGATAAAGCGGCAGGCTGATCTCGTACTCTACCGCCGTGTCGTACTCGTTAACCCGCGTTACCCTTAGCGTGTCATCGCTGCCGATGCTCAGCCATTGCTGGTCGTAGCGATCAAAGCCCACCTCCAGGTTGGCCTGCCACTGATCTCCGGCGTTCGCATCTCCCAGCTCGAGATGGGTTTCGATGGCCCAATCGCCCGGCCCCATATCATTGCGGCGCACTTGAGGGGCGGTGTCAAGATCCCCCCAGTGATCGCGGTCCGGCGGCACGACCAATCGCAAATGATCGGGCTCATCGTCAAGCGAGTAGGTGGGGCCAATTGCCGGGACGTACCACTCCCAATCGGAGCCTAGCAAACTCCCATCGAACTCGTCCACAATCGCGCCTGGGGGCGGCGTTGGGCTGGGGATCAGCGTCTCAGTGGGATTAGGCGATGCTGTTGGCGTGGCCGACGGCGTCAACGTTGGAGAGGGCGTTTCGGTAGGCGAGGGTGTCTGTGTGGGTGAAGTAGTAGCGCTGGGTGTCAGCGTTACGGTGGGCGTCAGTGTAATGGTGGGCGTCGGGCTCGGTGGCACCGGCGGAAGTTTCACTTCTTCAACGGCCTGAATACGATTGCCAACGTTGTCATAGGCATACTCATACGAGGCCACGGTCTCAGTGCCATCGGCGTGCAGGATGCTCAATAACTGGCCGGCATTATCATATCCGTAAGTCGTATCTACATCATTGGCACGCGTGATGGCCGTCAACCGCCCAGCCGCATCATACTCATAACCGGCGACAGCCAACACACCACTCGTGACTTCCAGAAGGTGGTTCATCGGATCATAATCGTAATTGACGACTTGTGCGTTCGGATAAGTGAGTGAAGTCCGGTTACCAACCGCATCGTAATCATACGCGACGGTTTCGTCGAATGGGTCGGTGATGGAAAGGACGCGGTTCAGGTCATCGTAAACCCAGGTCGTAATCCCTACTGAATCCGTCATGCCTGTGCGGTGGCCACCGGCATCGTACGTGAAGGAGACGTCCGCGCTGCTGCCGGGATAGTTAATCCCGGTCAGACGGCTGGCAGCGTCATAAGTGTAAACTGTAGTCACGCTGTTGGCATCCGTCATCGAAACGCGGTTGCCCAGGTCATCGTATTCATATGTCCAGGTGTGACTGAGAGGATCAATCTCGCTCACCAATCGGTTGAGCTCGTCGTAAGTGAAGGTGGTGACATGTTCGTTGCCGTCGGCGATCGTCAGGCGGTTGCCGTTGGCATCATAGGTATATTCGGTCCGGACGTTCGTCTGCTCATCGGCGGGGATACCGACTAGGTAGTTTTCCGTCACAGCGATCAGGTGCCCAAGATCATCATATTGATAGCGCGTGACGACACCTTCTGCGTCGGTCATCAATACCAGATCACCTATCGAGTTGTACAGGTAGTGTGTCTCGTTGGCCAGCGGGTCTGTGATCTGGGTTTGTTGGTTCAGAGAATTATAAGTAAAGCTGGTCGTGTTCTCCAGGGCATCCTCGACGGAAAGGATATTGCCCACCGCGTCATAAGTCGTCGTGGTGGCATTGTTGTTGGCATCGGTGACGGATATGGGCCGGTTGAGGGCGTCATATTCGGTGGTCGTTGTGTGCTCATTGGGGTCGGTGACCGTCAATAGATTTCCAACCGCGTCGTACGTGTATGTTGTGACGTCGTCCAGCGGGTCAGTCCTTTCAACCAACCGCCCAAGGTCGTCGTATTCAAACGTAGTCGTATTGTCGTTTGCATCTGTCTGCGAGATGACCTGGCCTCGCGCATCATATTCACTGTTGATGGTATGCTCCAGTGGGTCGGTTACCGCGATGACGCGGTCAAGCTCGTCATATGTATATTCTGTACGGCCTTCCAGGGCGTCGATCACGGCTGTACGGCGGCCGAGGTCGTCATACTCGTATGCAGTGACATTACCAAGCGCATCTGTCACGCTCAAGAGACGGTTGTTGTCGTCGTATTCATAAGTTGTGGCATTATCGCGGGGATCAATGGTCTGAATCAGATTACCGGCTTCATCGTAAAAATGTTCAGTTTCACCGTCCAGCGGGTCGGTCTCTTTGATGAGGCGGCCGAGGGCATCATACTCGTAAGTGGTTGCTTTTCCGAGCGCATCCGTGCTGGCGATCTGATTGCCGACTTCATCATAAGTGTGGTGGATCACCGAGCTGTCCGCCTGGGTAATCGCAATCACCCGTCCCAGCGAATCGTACTCATAGCTGGTCTCACGTTCCAACGCATCAAGCGTGCTGGCAACGGTGCCATCGGGATTGTACGTGGTCTCGGTTACTTGATCGAGCGGATCGGTCGTCGAGATCAAGCGGCCCGCCTCATCATACGCATACTCAGTAATGCGATCCAGGGCGTCTGTGGTGGCAACCAGCTGCCCGGCAACATTATAAGTGTAGGTGGTGACATTCTGATCCGGGTCGGTCGTCGAGATCAACCTGCCCGCATCGTCAAAGGCGGATGACGTAGTCCGATTATAGGTATCCGTGACAGTCACCTGTTGTCCGGCTGCGTTGTAATCATACTCCGTGACGATATTGAATTGATTTTCGTCATTCTGCGGACGCAGAGCGTCGTAATTTTGAGTAATGCGGATCAGTCGTCCTGCCGCATCGTACTCGTTGTGGGTGACGCGCCCCAATGGGTCGGTTGTGTCTGTCAGCCTGCCCTGGTCATCGTATTCGTACGTCCAGGTGTTTTCCAGGGCATCTGTCATCGCCTCGCGCTGCCCGAACTCATCATATGTGTAGGAAATAGTATTGCTGAGCGGGTCGGTAATCGACTCCAGGAAGCCTTCCACCGTATATGTGTAGACCGTTTCATTGTCCAGTGCATCGGTGACACTGCTTAATAGTGTACCGTTGTAATCGTAGGTGGTGAGATAATCCAGCGCATCAACCACCGCAATAGGGTTGTTCAACTCATCGTAGGTAAGATCCGTCTCATTCCCTTCGGCATCGACCATGCGGGTCAGATTAGCCCCGTCCTCGCTCCAGGACAACTGCGTGCTGTTCCCCAATGCATCCGTGATCAGTACCGGGCGGAAATTCGTATCGTATTCTTTGCCGATCGTTGCCTCCAGGGGGTCTGTACTTTCGACCAGCGTCTTGCGACTATCGTATGTGTGAGTGATTATATTTTCGAGAGCATCTTCTATTGTTCTGGTCCCGTCGGAATTATAGGTGATCTCCACAACCAGGTTATCCAGGCCATCCCACTGCCGGATCGCACGACCCTGGCCGTCGTACTCGCTGCGCTCGACGGTGTCGTCCAATGGGTCGATCACTTCCGTGAGATGATGAGCCGCATCGTAATCATATGTCCACTCTTCCGCCATAACATCGATAACGCTTACCAGATCTCCTGCTCCGTCATAGTCAAAGGTCACGCCGCGCTCGGTCTGGTCGGCGACAGTCGCAATCCGTCCTGAACCGTCGTACGTCAGCGCAAGATATCGGTCGCCTCCATCGGCATCGATTTGTGTCAGACGACCACTACTGTACGTATATTCCCAGGTGTGTCCTTGCGCATCCGCCCAGGTTAGCAGTACCCCCTCATCATCAAAGGTGTAGACGGACTGGTTGGGAAGAGTAAGTGTGAATTCCGAGCTGGCAAACGTAAGAGTTCCGATTACGCCGGGCGCGGCAGAGTAAGTATCATCTCCATTGTCTATGAATTGGTAACGGTTGGCGGAACTCGCCTTGAAAAGTACATAGCCCTCTTCGCCATCTGGATCGTCCGGGAGGATCAGGCGCGAGTCGAGGCTGTGCGTCCAGCCATAACCGAGCGCGGTGGTGTACAAATCAGTCGCCAGCGAAGAGTAGCTGCGCTGGAAAGCGAGCAGCCCGGCGGAGGTCGGGATGGAGATATCCTCGACCTGGTAGAACTCGCCGCCCGTCTGGGTGTTGATCGGGCTGCCAACTGTACCAAAGGTTCCCGCCATTGACTGGCAGCAGTAACGATCCAGACCGGCATCCAAAGTGGCAAGTTCGTAGACTACTGTCGTATTGCCCGCCAGCTTGGAAACAAAGGCACCGCTTCCTGACGTGCTATAAGCACCTTCGGTGGTGGGAAAATCACCGGATGAGGTCCAGCCGGTTACATAAACCACGCTTACACCCATGGTGGTAATCCCATAACCCAATTCGTCGCCTGCGCCGCCCAGAAAGCTCGAATAGTTGACCCCATCGCCATTGATCGAGAAGCGAACATAGAACGCATCCCGCGGGCCTCCGCCAAATTCACTTTGGAAGGCGTCGGGGCTCGTCGGGAAAGATGAAGACGTTGTCGTGCCAATTACAACAGGCCCGCTGCCCGCAGTCACAGCGATGCTCCTCCCTTGATCGTTTCCTGTTGTACCCAGGAATGTAGAGTAGACCAGGCCACTACCATCCACCCGCAATTTTGTCACAAAGGCGTCCCGGCCCCCATTGTAGCTTTCGTCAAACGCGCCGGTGGTTTTTGGAAAGTTGGAGGACCTGGTTGTCCCGGTCACATAAGCATATCCGCTGGAATCGACCGCAATCGAACACATCATTTCACAATCGTCGGTGGATGAACCTCCCAGATAAGTCGAATAAATCAAACTGCCGCCATTTGGATTTAATCGGAGTACGAAAACATCCCCTGAACCGTTGTAAGTACGGTCATAAGCCCCGGTGGTCGTGGGAAAACTGGATGAGAGGGTCGGCCCGGCAATGTATACCGAACCATCCGGTCCAAGGGCAATATCGCATTCTAGAGCGTCTCCGCCAACTTCACAGTCAACACCGCTGCCCCCAATGAACGTTGAGAACACCAGGCCAGTGCCGGACGCATTGAAGCGTGTGACAAATCCATCGAATAGACCGCCATTATGAGTCTGATCGAACGCGCCGCTGGTGGTTGGGAAGGTTGTGGCGGCGGTCTGCCCCACGACATAAGCTTCCCCATTGCCATTCACCGCAATCCGGAAACCCTGTGTCCCGCCGACTCCCAGATAAGTGGAATACCCCAGGCTTGTGCCGGAGGAATTCAATTTCGTAATGAAGGCCTCAGAGTTTGAGTTGGTCGTGTCATAGGCTCCTGACGTGGTTGGGTAATTGGTCGACCATGTCCGTCCAGTGACATATACTGCTCCGTTCCCATCCAGCGCGATCCCCGTGCCATAATCTGCAGCACTCCCACCGATATACGTCGAGTAAACCAGGTCACTGCCGGATGCATTCAACTTGGTTACGTACACATCGCTTCCGCCAGCCAAAGATGTCTGATATGCACCTGAGGTTGTCGGAAAGGATGTGCTGGTTGTAGTCCCTACAATAAAGGCAGCTCCGGTGCTGTCGACAACGATATCAACACCATCCCCCGACCCTAAAAAAGTGGAATAAAGCAGATCCTCTGTTCCTTCCAGTAAGGGAGCAACCAGTGGGGAACCGATTACGCTGTCACTGTCAATGTGCAGGACGGCTCCAGCTGGAGCAGCTAAGTTGGCGCTTTTATGAAATGGATCACTGATACTGAATGGCGTTTCAATCAATCCCGGCACGTGATTGGGTCTCTCCTGGCCGTCCCCTGTCGAGAGCAAAAGGGGTAAAACGATCTCGTTTCCATCGAGATAGGCTTCTGTATTTGCCGTTCCTGCTTTACCAATCTTAGAACCTGCTCCCAAGCCTGGCACATCGAGATCTGATTTTGGGAGGGGTAGCAGCAAGTCCCCTACTGCAGTTGTGATCCGCACTGCATCCCCCTCCAGCGCTAGTGCTTCTGCTCCTTCGATCCTAAGACGCACATCGGTATTTTGGTTTGGTTGTAATGCCCCACCTGGTTCGAGTGCATTCCCGGTTGGCGCCAGTTGCCAGTTCCATTGGCCGGCCTGGCTGGTGACTTCCAGGTCATACCCGGGATAGTAGTCTGTGTAACGAATGCCACTCCATACGGGTACATCGGCATGCCAGCCATCCGGATCCTTTCCATCAAAGTAGGATATAGTGGTGTCCAGGGGTCTAAATCCTTCAATTCTCGAAACAGCATTTGCTCCCACAAAGGTCAAGCGCAGGTTTACACCGGTGACCATATCCTCTTTTCCGCCTGGTGTTGGCGTGGGTGAAATCCGCCCCCCTTCCGGTGCCAATTCCGGTGTTATTGGTTGCGTTCTTTGCTCCAAATCTAATGTTGGAGGATCAGATGGTGCCTCCAAGAGGCTTATCCAAAGCGCATCCTGTGTAAAATAGATGGCGCCCCGATCGCCACGGGTCTGAAAAAGGGCGTTTTTATCGAATTGACCTACATTCTCCACAAACATGATTGCAGGAAAGTTGCCCGATTGTAAGGACGATTCCGGCACCTCATTCTGTACAGTTTGATCTACCTTGATCGGCGCGGGATGGATAAATACCGGCGATTGATAGCGCTCGGCCATAGCCGGTAAGACTGATGTTTGAGCAGATCCATCGTTGGGACTTTCTAGCGCCAGAGAAGGTTGTGGACCCAGGCTTGCAAACAGCAGCGTCACAAACAAAAACCCATCCAGCAATTTTCTCAAAGGAAAACGCTTGATGGGCGTAAATAAACCCTTGCCAAGTATTCCTGACATGGTATCCCCTCCATGAGGCAAATTATTCGGTTGTCAGTTTCTTGGGGTCGTCGTTTGCTCCCCCAAGAAATGCTTGAAGAATGTAATTGATACCTTAATAATATTATGCGTCAAATCAACCCTCGGAGTCAAGAGGCAATCTCTTGTGCCTCTTGACTGTATTAAAGCTGGAGTCTATTGCTCTTCGAAGCCCAGGCCTGAGATGGCTAAGATTAATTTTCTCCAGCACCATTTTCTGGTATGCGCCGTCGCCTGGAATTCATCTTTCTGGCGTTTCTGATAATAACAGAGGTAGGTTCCATCATGTAACACCTAGTAGTCTATATAACACAATGTTTGGTAAAAAAACCATTGAGGAGCATTGTAAACGTGGACTTAAGGAGGCTGAATACAGCAAAATGGAATCGGGCTATGGGGAGTGCGCATTATCGTGCCCCAAACCAACTTCTCAAAGGGCAACCACCAAGCAGAAAATGAGCGATTTTACCCTTGACTTAATTAGAACATGTGTGCTATCATCAGGTCACAATAGGCATCACATCGCTGATCGCCTTACACCCCATTCGTTAAACCGGTAACACCCCGGTCCTTGCACGTTGCTAGCATTTTACGATATCCGGTCAGAGACACTCTGGCGCGGGTCGATGGCTGGCACGTGTTTTTTTATCCCCCACTCCAGCCAACTGAATAGCGCCCAATGCTGCACGACGAGATCATATGGGCAACCTGCGAACGATCACCGCTCTGATTCGTTTGCACAGAACTAGTAAGTCCACAGAAACCCGTATGCGCGGGAAACTTGCGCCGGTGTCCAGAGCGAGAGTCCGGGACACTGACACCTGGCGATGCAACACGTCCCAATTGCGCCAATTTCCTGGCGAACAGCTTAACAGCAAGAACGCTTAATTAATCTAGAAACAGCGGGAAACGAAAAAACAAGGCAGGAGGAATTTTTTATGGCTTCCATCGCACACCAAGTCCACCGCTGCCTGGAGCAGGTCACCCTGGACAAAGACGAACTCGAGCACTTGAAAACAGAGCTCGGTGGGCGTTCGGTCAAGCAGGCCCTGCGCCCGGGCGGCGACCCCACTAAACCGCTGCCGAAAATTATCGGCAAGGGCACGCTGAAAACGTATTTCCGCACCGGCCGCACTTTCTTCGAACTGGCCAAGGAGTTGACCGATGAGAAGATGCTCGGCCAGCTGCTGACCCATGAGGTCATTCTCAAGACCTTCGACTACCACTACGCCAGCTGCGCACCTGGTACCGCCTACCGCATCCAAGCTGCGATCAAGAAGATCTTTGCCGGGGCACTGAAACTGGGCTGGGTGCAGGGAAAGTGTCCAATTGAAAACGATCTGCGTGAACGGGACGAGAACCATGTTCGCACACACCGCTATGGATACCATCCCGCCGACGCCGAGAAGATCATCGCGTATCTTACGGAACACCGGTCGCCCTATGCACTGCCGGCCGAGATCGCCCTGCGCTGCGGCTTGCGGGAGAACGAAATTGCCGGCCTGAAAGGCGGGCACGTGGACCGGGAGCGGGGATTACTGTGCTTTAAGGGCAAAGGCGGACGTTATCGCGAGGTGCCGGTCTCCCAGGTGCTGCTGGCCCAGCTCGGGGAAACCAAAGGCTATTTCTTCAATCCCAAGGAATCCTGGTGTGCCAACTTCCGCACCGTTGTACAGAAAGCCACCAAAGTGCTGGGCATCGAAGGCTCGGGGGTGCACCGGCTGCGGGCGACCTTCGCCCAGATGGAATACGTTCGCTTGCGCCTGAGCGGTACAGAAGATGAAGAGGGGCGGCACATGGTTTCGAAGCTGCTCGGGCACAACCGCCTGGATGTGACCTATGCCTACATCCCACGCGATTTCGAATGGCAAGACTATGCGCAGTATGTGTCCCTTGCCAATCCAACAACCCGGGAACGGTAAGCCCGTGGCCACATCCCACTCCCGCATCCGCCTGACCCATTCCGTGATCGTCAAAGCCCCCGGCCTGCTGCCCATGCTCTACCTGCCAGCGGAGCTGGCCGGCGAGTTGGGCATGCCGGCACGCACTCTTTATGACTGGCTCAAGACCGGAGCGCCGCATACCCAAGATGCCCAGGGCAACCTGTGGATCGACGGCCGGGATTTTGCCGGCTGGGTCTCTGCGAACCGGAAACCGCATACAGTCCGCGAGAAACTACAGGATGACCAGGCTTACTGCCTGCGCTGCAAACAAGCGGTGACCCTGATCGATCCCCGCCGGGAACAGGTAAAGGGCAAGCTGATCCTGATCAAAGGCCGCTGCCCGCGCTGCGGAGCCGGCATCAACCGTGGAGGACGAAGTGATCGTACGCTCGAATTACCTGTTGGTCCAAGAGAATCTTAAGTACCTGGGCGAGGTGATGCAGACTGCGTCGATCTCGGTGGAGCGTTATCGCTTCCACCTGCGCCACCTGCTGATCTGGGCGGACGAGCGACCCTGGCTTGCAGCCCCGGAGATCCGCCCCACGTTCCCGGTCTACTTGAAGTCGTTGAGCGGGGAAAACGGTTCACGGTCCCTTGCGGCCGTCACCCAGGAGAAGGTGCTCAAGGTCAGCCGGCGCTTCTTCCGCTGGTTGCGGGAAACGCATCCACGCGAATTCGGCAAGCTGTCCCCGGCATGGATCGACACCCTGCGCCTGGCGCCGAGTACGCCGGCCGGCATCCGGGAGCATGAATACGTCAGCGAGGAGGAAATAAAACAACTGGCCCAGGTTCCGGTCCCGCCCGGGGACCTGGCGCTGCTGCGGGACCGGGCAGCCGCGGTCATGCTTTTCCTGAGCGGGGCTCGTGCCGGCGCATTCACTTCCTTGCCCATCCAGGCGGTGGACATCCCCGGGCGGGCTATCCGCCAATGGCCGGAGCTGGGCGTGCGGACCAAGTTCGGCAAGCGTGCCACCACCTACCTGCTGGAGATCCCGGAGTTGCTGGAAGTTGTTGCGGAATGGGACGTGCTTGTGCGGGAGAAACTGCCGGGGACAGCAGCCTGGTACTTACCCATCGAAAGCTGCTGGGGCGAGCAGGAATTCTCGAGCCAGGCTCCCGGCAGAAACCGCGGCGAGGCGCTTTACAAAAGGCTGAAGATCCTGTTTTCCCGGGCCGGCCTGCCGTTCAAGGGTCCCCACCGCTTCCGCCACGGGCACGCCGTTTTCGGCCTGCTGCACGCCAAAGACATGGCTGACTACAAGGCAGTGTCCTCCAACCTGATGCACGCCGATATCACCATCACAGACGAGATCTACGCCCCCCTGCTGGCCAGGGAAGTCAAGCAGCGTATCGCCGGCCTCGGGAAGAATCCCGCCACTGGCCCCAACGCCCAGCTCGAATTGCTTCTGCAAAGTTTTCAGAAGTCTGAATTGAAAGCGGCTTTACAGCTTTGTGCGGAGCTGCTTTCCAAATAATCACTTCATATACAAAAGGAGAAACCGTGGACAAAGTACAGGAACTTCATCTCGAATTACTCAAGACCGTCAAATTCAAAAATATCAGCGGGGAAAGGATTGTTGCCGATCTACTTGCTCACCAGGAACTCTGGCATGCCGTATATGTCGAGTTCAAGTGGCATATTGATGTAGATGATGCCCCCAGCCATTTTTGGGATCCGTGGCACATCTACATCTTCACGATCCCCGGCCGGGAAAGTGAACTTCGCTCCCTGGTAGAAACCTGGGATGCCACTGATACCCGCTTCACATGTGAGCATGACCACTGGAAGCCAACAGACGAAGAGCCGTTTTTTACCAACGATCAGGTGATTTTGGATAACAAGAAACTGTATCTCAGCCTTAGGTGGGATGATGTGGTCTACCCAACTTCTGGCGATCATAAACAATTTCCGTTGACTTCAATGGAGGATAAACTAAAATGAGCCTGATCCTTGCCTACGATCCCGGTTTCGGGAACACCAAAGTCGCCTCCGAGCAAGGCGTGCATGTTCTGCAATCCGCCGTTGCCCGTCCACACGAGATCGGCATGGCTGCCAGGGGCCTGGAGACCCAGGCCCGCCCGCAGACGGTTACGCTGGCGAGCGGCCTGTCCTTCGTGGCCGGCCCCGGCGCCTGGGCTTGGGGCGAACCGCTCTCGACCCTGGACTTCAACGACCTGACCAGCCCGCAGCGCCTGGCCCTGTTCTATGCCGCTCTTTCCCACCTGCTGCCTCCGGGGGAACATGTCATCGACCTGCTGGTCATCGGACTGCCGGTCCCGCTCCTGCAGGACGAGCTGCAGGCGAAAGCGATCCTGGCCGGCCTCGCTCAGTACAAGTCTGTCCATGAGGTCAGTGTGGACAGCAAGCAGTACAGCCTGCTGATCAAACAACTGAAAGCCCTGCCTCAGCCGGTGGGAGCCTATGCGGATTGGCTGCTGAACACCGAAGGCCATGTCCGCCAGGGTGGAACGAATGCCGAAGTCGCTGTTCTGGACATTGGCATGAACACGCTCGATCTATATGTCATCCAGGGCTGGAAGGTGGCCCCGCGCTTTATCGGCGGAGGCAAACTCGGCATCCGCCGGCTGCTCGAGAACTTGAACCCCTCCGGGCGCGACCTGGAAGAGCTGGACTCGGCCCTGCGCACCGGCAGCCTCCAGCCGACAGTTGAGCAGAAGACCGCCTGGCTGGGAGCCATCCTGGGCAACGTCGAGCGGACCTGGTCGAGCCTGCGGCGCTTCGACGCCGTCATCCCGACCGGCGGGGGTGCGGTCGTCCTGGGCGAGCTGCTGCGCTCGACCCTGGCGGCCAAGGGTGCGGCAGTCCACTGGCCGGCAGACCCGGTGACGGCCAACGTGGTCGGTTTCTACAAATGGGGCTGCCGTGTCCATCGTTAGGAAGCCAGACGGGACGCTGGTGTTCGGGGTTCGTATCACTCTGAAACCCGGCCGGGACGATGACCTGATCGCACTGGTGCTCTCGGCGAAGAAACTCGCCCCGGCCATTCGGGAGGCAATGCGCAGCGGGGTGGTGAAAGGGACCTTCGACCAATTGGAACTCAATCTGGACGACCTGGATGCCGCCGGATTCGAGCTTTGAAATGGCACATTTCGGGGTTTAGCAGGTCGAATGTCACATGTCGAAAAGAGGGGGGAAGTGTCAGAAATGGTTAGATATAGTGTCTAAAAATCCCTTTGTATGTCAATAAAGAGTGCATTTTTTTATGAAGGATTTCAGACACGTGTTCGAAACCTTGTCCAGCCAAGTACCGAATTGCTGTGCTTGGCTGGATGCAAAAAGTCAGAAAGAAATGCAAAAAGCACCCCAAAAGGCTGCAAAAAGTTATTATTCATGCAAGAACTGGAAATTCTTTTTATTGATTCCAGTTACCTGATTGCTCCAAAGTAATCCTTTGCCAGCGTTTGGTTATGAACGCTGGCATAGATCATGGTGGTATTCAGCTTCTTGTGCCCGAGAAAACGCTGGATGGACGTCACCCTGCAACCGGCGTTGAGTAACTGTGTGGCACAGGTATGTCTCAATTTGTGAGGGTAAACTCTTACTCCCACTCGTTCCCCGGAGGCCTGGATGCGGCTGCGGATAAAGTCTTTTTTGAGCGCCGCGTTGCGGTATCGGAATACATGGTCCCCAGGCCCTTTGCCACGCACCACCAGGTACTCTTGAAGTGCATGGATGGTGGTGTTTGAGATATAGACGGTGCGATCTTTCCGACCTTTACCGTCCCGGATACTGACCATGCGGTTGTCGAGATCAAGGTCATTCAAGCGCAGTTCTTCCACTTCGCCTGAACGCAAACCACCCTGCCAGAGCAAGTAGAAAACGGCACGGTCCAGGAGGGAATTGCGGTAATGGATGAGCAATCTTGCCTTCGCAACCCGACTCTCGAAGTCGTACCTCAGAAGCCTTACTTGTTCATCGGTGAGGTACTTTGGCAGAGAATCCGGCAGTTTCAAGGCTGGGATGCACAGGAGTGACTGTGGGATGGCGCAGCCATCGTCTTGCAGGAAAGCCAGGAAGGAGTGCAGGGCACGCAGTTCGCCGTTCACGCCCGTGACCGCATAACCTGCGTTCAGACGCTGGTCTACATAGTTCAGCACATGCTGTTGTTCCAGGTCTGCCAGTTTATGGACGCTTTGCTGTTCACACAGGAAACGCCAGACATTCAGATGGGTGCTCCAGAAACAGCGGCTATTCTGTTCCTTGCGCGCTGTGCGCCAGTTCCTTTGGCGAATCCGTTGGAAGCATTCGAGTTTGTTCACTAACCAGGCCGGAAGGCCTTCCGCGCGGTGGACATCATCAAAGCGCCTTGCCTTGCGGATATCGCCCTGCCCACGCTCCAAGTTTAGAATGCAGCGGAACTTCTCCGGCCATCTGTGGTAAACCTTGAGCCGGTCTTTCTCCGCATTCCTGGATTCAATGTTTTCCTTTGACCAGCGGCAGATGGGCAGGGGATGAGAGGACTCTGGAGGCAAACAGCTATCATGGGCCTGATTGCACCACCCGGCAACAGCAGCGATTTTCTTCAACGGGTTTATGGCGTTCCCGCTTGGAAGATCACCCCCTTTGGGAGCCATCTTCCACCCTTCCATTTTCTGGCAGGCGGCATAATAATCGGCTTGCACCTGGTGGTCGTTGGCCATTACGTAGTTCTGAGTGGTCTCGATCCAGCGGTGCCCCAATAGTTTCTGGATGGAGGTAATCGGCACACGGGCGTTGAGTAAATCATTAGCAAATGAATGGCGCAGCCGGTGTGCAGTGATACTGACGCCGCTCTGCTCGCGGTAACGCATCAGGCGATTGTGGATGGCGGTGGTGGAAAGACCGTCCAGTTGATAACTGAGAAAGACATAATCGCTGGCCGCACTTGGGCGGTCGGCGAGATATTCTCTCAGGGCGCGTTCAGCCTGCGGCGAGAGATAGGCTGCCCTTTCGCGAGACCCCTTTCCGTGGATCAGCAGGCGGGGGTACGGCTTGTCCAGGTATAGGTCGGTCAACAACAAGGTGGCTACTTCCGAGATCCGTAATCCACACCTTAACATGAGCAGGAACATGGCGCGATCCCGGACATGGGTGATCACCCCGAAAAACCGGCGTAAAGCCTCTTCCGGCACCGGGCGCGGCAAGCGCTGTGGTTCGCGCAGGCGATGGCGGCGAGGGATGACCGGACAAATAAGTACCGGTCCCTCCATCGAGAGATATGAATACAGGGAAAGGATTGCCGCCAGGCGGCGGTTGATAGTGGCAGGCTTGAGACCCCGCTTGGATTGCTGGTTGACGAAGCGATCCACGTCGTGTAATGTTACTTTATCAGGAGGTAAATCTCCCACCGTGGCAACCAACGTGCGCAGGTCGCAGCTATAATTCCGCCAAGTGCAAGCCCCCGGGCTCTGCCGGCGCACCCAATTGACGAACCGCTCGATTTCGATTAGCATAAACTGGTCTCCCGTTGTGAAGAATGTTGGAATTGGTTATCCTCATTCTACTTTCGGGAGCACCCATGACTTTTCTTGTTCAGAAGGAGCGAAGCCGGGTAATATAATGATCCTTATATTAACCACTTTTCCCAACCAGATTCAATAATACCCGACCTCACCAATCCTCAAACTCTTAACCGGTACAGTTACACCCTAAACAATTCGATTCGATATAACGACCCTTCGGGACATTGCATAGAGGATGGTGATGCACCTCCCGGATCTCCTTCCAATCGTAATATCTGCCCGCCTCGTCGGACGGGCGGGTCAATAATATCTAATGATGTTGATAAGGGCTATGATAAAACTATGGTTGGCGGAGTCCCTTCAACTCAGCCATTCAGGACTACGCCTTATGGAGATATGGAGGGTTCATGTGATGGCTGTAGCGCAGAGGGTCGAGGCGATGCCCCTGGGGCTGACACAATAGGATTGATAAATGATATTCTCGCGGCTGGTCTAAATGCAAAGGCAATATACGATGAAGATCAAATTACTGTGGTTGCAGCTTTTCGGAGAAACCCTGGAATCCAAGTCAATAGTCTATATATAAATAATAAATCTAATCGGCCAGTGTCTGTAATGTCGGTAGATTTTGCTACGAGTGAATGGGCTCCAACACGATTTTGCCTTAGCGGTCCATGTTTGTTTTCGGCTCCTAACGAACCATATCAAGTTATTCCTGGTCCCGGTACTTATGCACAAGGGACTACTGTTGGAATTGGGTCAGTTATTTATCCTGGCGAGGAACCAATAGGGCTTACTACTCGGATTTCATTGGTGCCTTCAGGATACCTTTATAATCCTGACAACTCTTTCTACTGGTACACTGAAGTTACGATTAACGTGGACTTGGCCTATACTGACACTGGAACTCGTTGGCCAACAATATCTTATACTTTCAGCCATTAGGAGGAGTATGTATGCGAAAACAAAAATAAGTGTTCTTTTAGTCACTTTTCTGTTTCTCATCTCATCATGTTCAACTAAGAACGATCGCAACTCGAATGATCTTCCTGGAATTACGATATCTGTGGAGGAGATGAATACAGCATTCGTGATTGAAGATGATCCGATAACTGCCAATAGCCACGAAAATAATAAACGTCTTTCCTTGGTAATTCGAAATTTGTCGGACAAAACAATCGTATTTCCCAGTGATTATGGCCTGAGAATATTCGAATTTCAAGATCAAATGTGGAATATAGTGCAAAACAGGATGGGTTATGCGGAAAGCGAAAAGGTATTACTACCATATGATGTTTTTCCTCCTGGGCTAACGGCAGTTGCTTATCCAAATATTCCTGGCCTACTAGAACCAGCTAGAATTAGAATTGTTATGGTTGGCCATTACGAAAATTCCGATTCAGAGGTCGTGGGTGCTTATATAGATATTACTTTAAAGTAGCCGGATAACCAGCAATATTAAATTGTTAAAGTACAAAAAACCGGTGTCTCCCTTGCTACACAACTACCATCAGCGGGGATAGCTGGCTGGCATAACTGATGGACAGCGCCTGCTTGAGACATTCAGCGATTTCCAGGCGCTCCTGCTGGCAGAGTTCGGGCAAGGCCAGACGTTCCACCCAAACAATCACCTGAGCGCGTTCCTGTTCTTTAACAACTGTATTTTCAGATCTGGGTTCTTCCTTTCGCTCGAGAAGGATATTCAAGCGCTGCTCCACGCGTTCCATCGCTCGGAAATAATCCTCGGCAACATTCTTGTCGTGAGCACGGGCATAGATCATGGTGGTATTCAGCTTCTTGTGCCCAAGGAACCTTTGGATCGAAGTTATCCTGCACCCGGCATTGAGCAATTGCGTCGCGCAAACGGTACAAAACATGGTCGAAACCCTTGGGCCAAGCAATAAATCTGTGGATTGAAACTCCATAAATTTTGACAAATTTATGGAGTTGGTGTATATTGAATGTATGTTTATAAGAGATTACGAACCAGTCGGTCAGCATTTGCATGATAATAAGGTGCTGGTGGTGTACGGACCGCGCCGGGCTGGAAAGACCACCCTCCTGCATAATTTCCTTTCCCAGACACAGTTGAAGTACAAACTGGACTCGGGAGATAACATCCGCACCCAGCAGATTCTTAGTTCCCAGGACTTTTCCCAGATCCTGGCTTATGCCGAAGGGTATGAACTGCTGGCTATTGATGAGGCCCAAAACATTCCAAACATTGGTATTGGCCTCAAAATTATTGTGGATCAAGTGCCAGGGATACGCGTGATCGTGACAGGATCTTCTTCCTTCGAACTGGCCGGCCAGATCGGCGAACCGCTGACCGGTCGTAAACATACTCTCACCCTCTATCCCCTGGCGCAATCCGAGCTGCTCTCCAGTTTAAATAGATTCGAACTTCAGGAAAAGCTTTCCGAATACCTGATCTTCGGTTCCTATCCTGAAGTAGTGCAGGCGCCCAACCGGAATGCCAGGATCGAGACTCTGACCGAAATCGCCAATGCCTATCTCCTGAAAGACATCCTGGCCGTCGACCGGGTCAAGAGTTCCCGCACCCTGTTGGACTTGCTCAAGCTACTGGCTTTCCAAGTAGGGAGCGAGGTCTCGCTTAATGAACTGGCTGTGCAGCTTGGAGTCGACGTCCGAACTGTACAGCGCTATCTGGACTTGCTTGAAAAGGCATTTGTAATTGTTAGGCTTGCTGGCTTTAGTCGCAACCTGCGCCAGGAAGTGACCAGTAAATACAAGTACTACTTCCTGGACAATGGCATCCGCAATTCGATCATCGCACAATTCAACGGACTGGACCAGCGCAATGACATTGGCCAGCTATGGGAAAACTTTATATTTATGGAACGTCTGAAACACCGGACGTATTCGTCTCTGTATGCGAATACTTACTTTTGGCGCACTTACGATCAACAGGAAATTGACCTGGTCGAAGAACGGGATGGAGGGTTGTTCGGGTATGAATGCAAGTGGTCTGCCTCCAAAAAGGTGCTCCCACCAAAGGCGTGGAAAGCCACTTACGAGGGTGCCGGCTTTACAGTCATCCATCCGCAAAATTACCTCGACTTCATCATCCCTTAAAGACAAAAGGAAGCCCGCGTGGTCATCACGACCGGGGTGGCAGATGGTGGCTCTCGATCGGGAAAACGCGATTGATGCTGTATTGATATCAGCGATTTGAAACTGGTAATAGATGCCCCCGGTGTTCAATGCTGGGTAATATAATGATCCTTATATTAACCACTTTTTCCAACCTGACAGCATTATACCCGACCTCACCAACCCGCAAACTTGGAACAGATACAGCTATGCCGTTAATAATCCAATTCGATACAATGACCCAAGTGGGCATTGCTTTTCTGGGGCGGTAGCCGACACAATATTCTGTATATTTGTAGCGGCTATGGCGGTTGGCGCCGTAGTAGATGCTTCAATAAATGCATATACCCAATACCAAGATACAGGTCATATCAACTGGGGTGAAGTTGGCGAACATGCTGTGCAAGGAGCGTTAATTGCAGGCGCACCTTTTGTGGCTTTGGCAGCTACTCCAGTAGTAATGTCAGAGACAGGTAATTCTCTATCATTGGCGGGTGCAAATACAAACTCGACAGGATTATTTAATGCAGGCCAAAGTTTGAATAATGTTTCATCAAACGTAGCTGCGTTTTTGAATTCACCTATCTCTCTACCGGATTCGGCACTGGTCTGTCGTGGTGGGACATGTTTAGCCAGCCAATTTGCTGGCGGTACAGGAGTTACAGTTGAAGCAGACGGAACAATGTCTGGGGTATCAGTCAGTAGTGCATCGAATAAAACAATTGAAAACCTCTCTTCTCCTTATCTTAATAACCAAGTAGGTGTTACAACTGCAGGGCAAATTCGAGCAGCAGGAGGTCAGATAACATCTTCCCCTATAGGGAATCCTTACAACCCGTACCATGCTTCAATAGATGGGCTAACCGCTCAACAACTTGAGGGATTGTTTACACCTACCATTCGAAATCCGTATATTACCTTTATTAACATGCCAAGGTGAATATTTATTATTCATTATGGAGAACAATATGAGTGAACCGATAACAAACGATTATCTTGAAACTGTTAGAAAACGCTGTGATTCATCGACTAAAGGCCTTTGGATTGCATCAGTTGAAGGACGTGATCACCCATTAGGAGGGGAAACAGTCATATTGCGCGGTGTTAGCAGGGAAGATGATGTTCTCAGAAGAGATGAAGATGATCTTTACTTGATTGGCGGAACAGTGGCTGATTATGATTTTATCTCTCATGCAAAGCAAGATATTCCTCTTTTGCTGAATGAAGTTGCCAGATTGAGAAAGCTTCTAAAAAAAACCTCTGATTGAGGCGGTTTTGCTGTACAGCATTCTTGGAGTGGGCACTGTAAGACACCTTTCATTAGAACCACTACCAAAACCGTTCTTGCCGCCGTCTTCGGTGGCGGGGACACCGCTTGGAGCAGGGTTTTGTTAGGCGGTCTTAGTATAAGATGATATTAGGTGCAGTATTCACCAGAGAATCTCTAGCAATTAGCCAAGTAAATTCAGGACGCGTCCAGGCAAAGCTGAGGTCCATCCAGCAGAACTCTTGCGTTCGGCCATTCCCCGTCGCCATCGCCTGCGGGAACCGCGGCGCCTATCGAACCCGCGGCCAAGTTTTCCTTACTACGCATAAGCCATCGGCGGAGAAAGCTGACTGGCAAAGCTCAGTGACACTACCTGTTTTAGACATTCAGCGATTTCCAGGCGCTCCTTCTGGTAGAGTTCGGGCAAGGCCAAGCGCTCCACCCACACGATCACCTGAGAGCGTTCCTGTTCGTTAACAACTGCATTTTCTTTAGGCACTTCCTTTCGCTCAGGAAAAACGTTCAATCGCTGCTCCACCCTCTCCATCGCCTTGAAATAATCCTCGGCAACATTCTTGTCATGCGCACGCGCATAGATCATGGTGGTGTTCAACTTCTTGTGCCCGAGAAAGCATTGGATCGAAGTTATCCTGCAACCGGCGTTCAATAACTGCGTCGCACATGTGTGTCTTAATCTGTGAGGATACACTTTGACGCCAACCCGTTTCCCGGCGATCTTCAAGCGGCTCAGGATAAAAGATGCGTTGAGCGGGGCATTGAGATATAGGAAGACATGATCTCCCGATCCTGCGCCACGCATTGCCAGGTACTCCTGGAGCGCTTTCACGCTTGGCTGCTCGGCGGCGGGGCTTCCGAACACACCACCAACCTGATCTACCTGCCCATCGCCGGGCACACCTATATCCGATATAGTCCAGTCTTGTACCAACCATCTTACATTATATTCACTCCTCCCACTAAGACGGGCTGGCTCGGTAAAAACGAGTCGGTTCGTCTTTTATGTTAGAAAACAGGCGATGTACATAAGATACCTATAGACAAATTCAAGTGGATATAGCGATCCTTGGATTCAAGTTACAAGTGCAACAGATGATAGCTCAGAGAATACCTCAAAAGGTGTTCTAAAAGCAAGGGTTTTACGAGGACGATTGTTGAGACGATGCATGGTGCTTGTGATCTGATCGTCCGTGACGGTCTTGAAGCTCTGCGTCTTTGGGAAGTATTGGCGCAGCAACCCATTCATGTTTTCATTGGTTCCGCGTTCCCAGGCGGAGTAAGGATGGGAAAAGAAAAATGTGGCTTGCAGTTGTTCAGCGATTTGCTGGTGAAGAGCAAATTCCTTGCCATTGTCTGAAGTGAGCGTATGGGTCTGAGCCATCAATGGCTGTAGCAAAACGAGGATGGCATCTTTCACGGCTTGCGCAGTCCGTTGCTCCACTTTGCGGATGAGCGCCAGACGAGACCTACGCTCGGTGAGAGTGACAATCGCCTGCTGTTGCCCTTTTCCAATTACGGTGTCCACTTCCCAGTCGCCCAAACGCTGGCGGCTGTTCACGATCTCGGGTCGTTTGTCTATACTTACCCGGTTGGGGAGTGTTCCACGCCGGTCATAGCAACCATAACGCTTGCGATGCCGCTTCTGGCAACGCAGGTGACGGTACAGATTGCCTCCATAGTGCTTGTCTGCCAGGATATGCTGGTAGATCCATTCGTGGCTGACGCTTTTATGCTCTTGCGTTTTGAGCCAACCCGAAACTTGCTCTGGACTCCAGTCCTGACGCAAGAATGCATCCACCTCGTCCCACTGTATGCGGACGATCCGCCTGGGTGTCTTGCGCCGGTTGCACGCCTTTTGATCTGCCTGCCGAGGACGATAGCCACGCCGCCCTCGATTACGATTGATATCGCGGCCAACCGTTGATTTGTTTACATGCAGGTAACCGGCTATTTCGGTGTGATTGTGTCCCATTTTCAATAATGCACTTATCTGGTATCTTTGTTCTCGGGTAAGCTGTGTGTAGGACCGCATGAGTGCTCCTTTGACTTGGTCGTCTGAGAAGTATTCATCCTACACCAGCTTACCTCTCATGTCGACCTTCAAAGTTGCACTTGCTAGTTGAATCTACGATCATATTCAATTGAGGAAATCCTATTTAATATGGTTTGTTAGTATAAGATAAGCTCCGCGAAATGCCAGCCCCCAAAAGAATATAGTAACCATTGCTCCAATAATTATTGCATAAATTCCTTTGAGCGATGCAAAAGTTCCAGGTAACTCTCGTTTAATAATTATAACAATCCCACAAAATCCCCAGATAAAAAAAGTTATACAAACCAAAATAAAATTTTGAATATTTGAAAGGGTTTTATTTAATCCCCATAAGGTAATTAAAATTAATCCTAGCAAAAAGGGGATGCCGATTAGCATCCGGGAACTATAACTTTCAGTCAAGTAACCAACATATTTGACAAATCGAATTTTCGTTTCGTCTTTTAATTTAATTCTTGATTTAGACATAACACACCTTTCTCGTGATAAAAGATAAATATTCAGGAAAAGGCTGTTGGAAAGAAATTATTCATCCCAAAATCTTCGGCTAGTAGATACAGAAATGGGACGGAAAACTCAAATTCAGGCTCAAATTCGCCCTATAGTAGTTGGACATTTTGGGGCAGAATTTATATTCTCCAACAAGCTGCTAGGGTAAGAAATAGTTGTGGATACCGGGAAAAAATCTTTTTTCATTTGCGGCATCAACCATATTGGTCAGAGTCATTGAAGCAGAAAGATTTCCTACTACAAAACCACCACCTCCTATAATTAGGGCGCCAGGACCTGTTCCGATACCTGATACAAACAGCGTTACACCTGCAGAAGTTCCCACGCCTGTTGAAAGAAAATCGACTCCTACATACTCTGCCCCAACCAATAGCGATCTTGCCAATTTCTCTCCAGGATTCATATCAAGATCGCGATCCCTAAAGCCTTGACTATAAAGGCCAGTGAAAAAAGCTATTGGAGGGCTGGGAACCCAATTATTAATTCCTTTTGCTGCTGTATCTATTGCCTGATACAAAGAGATCGCGTTATCTGCTTTATCTGCAACAATATCATCAGGCATAATAGGCAATGTGGGCCGAGGAGTAGCTGTGGGTGTAGGCGCTAGCGTCGCTGTAGGAGTTGACCCTTGAACTAAATATGTAAGAGGAGTCGGTGTGGCTGTGGAAGCTGGGATTAGATATGTACTAGGAGTGGCTGTTCCAGTGGGGGTCTTTGAAGGTATTGGCATTGGTCCTATAATTCTACGGGCTGGGCAGATATTCAGATTAGAAGCAGATCCACGAGGTGCATCACCTTCCTCTATGCAATGTCCCGAAGGGTCGTTATATCGAATCGAATTGTTTAGGGTGTAACTGTACCGGTTAAGAGTTTGAGGATTGGTGAGGTCGGGTATAATTGAATCTGGTTGGGAAAAGTGGTTAATATAAGGATCATTATATTA